>Ga0182740_1001631_pt1 | contig 14862 bp, 10 predicted proteins | sample eDN5th37CKraftBY_FD_128872 | JGI IMG/M metagenome (GOLD analysis project Ga0182740, IMG submission 128872) | Enriched backyard soil microbial communities from Emeryville, California, USA - eDNA 5th pass 37_C Kraft BY (version 2) (version 2) | ecosystem: Environmental > Terrestrial > Soil >...
CGTTCGTCCCAGAGCAGAATCGGCAGGTCGAGAACCGCGAGGTTGCGGGCGAACGCGCGGGTCGACTGGCTGCGGGGGCTTTCGCCGCCACCGAGGTGGAGCGGCAGGCCGATCACCAGCCCGGCAACCGCCTGCGCCGCGACGATCGCGCGCAGCCGGGCGAGGTCGGCGGAGAATTTGCGCCGCGCGATCGTTTCGGCGGCGGTCGCGATCGTCCAGCCCGCGTCGCAGAGCGCGATGCCGATCGTCCGGGTGCCGACATCGAGCCCGGCGAGTCGCCCGCCCATCGGCAGCGCCGCGCGGAACGCCGCAAGATCGGTTGCGATCACGGCGCGGGCGCCGTTTTGAGGAAGGTGCGCGCGCGCGCCGCGGCGTCGGCCCGGATATTGGCCCAGAACAGGGCGTAGTCGAATACATGGAAATTGCCGCCGGGCAGCACATAGCCGCGAAAGCCCTCAGGCGCCGGGCCGATCAGCAGGAAGCCATGCGGGCCGCAGCGGGCGGGCACCGCGCCCGGCCGCAGATCGGCGCCGTCGAACCCGAGGCGCGGCACCAGCGCGCCGAGATTTGCCGAGGCGGGCGCGGCGGTGTCGGGCGCGCCGGTCAGCGGGTTGGTGCAGAGCATCGGCGTTCCCTTGCGTGGCGCGCCGGTGAAGCCCGCGCCGGCATCGTAGAGATCGGTGACGAGACGCGGATCGGCCGGCTCGGTGAAGCTCTGCCACGACAGGATGCAGTGGGCCTGCCCCGGCCGCTCGCAGGCGGGCAGGCCGAGCGCGGGCAGGTCCGCCGTCAGCGAGATCGGCCAGCCGACGGCATAGACCGCGACGATCCGCTTCGCGAGCGGCGTTCCCGCCACGGTCTCGCTGAGCAGCCGCAACAAATGGAGCGAGCCCTGGCTGTGCCCTGCGAGCAGGATCGGTTGCGAGGCGGGAATCGCGGCGAGGAACGCATCGAACGCGCGCGCCACGTCACGATAAGCGACATCGAGCGCGGCAGCGGCGTCCGCGCTGGTGGTCAGGAACGCCCCGGCGGTCGCCTGGCGATAGCGCGGCGCCCAGATCGCTCCGAGCCCGTTGAACGCGCTCGCCTGGCTGGCGACGAACAGGCGCAGCCGCTGGTTCGCCTGCGCGTCGTCGAGCGGCGCGTTCCAGTGGTCGCGGCGCAGATAGGTGGTCGGCGGGATATAGAAGATGGCGAGCGGCGAAGCGATCGCCGGCGCCGCGCCCGCGCCCGCCGGCGTCCAGCGCGATGGGTCGTCGGCCAGATCGGGCCGCGAGAGCCACGCCGACGCCTGCCGGTAATCGGGCGCGCCGGCCTTGGCGGGCGGCGTGAATGCCACGTCGGGCACGAAGGTCGCGCGCATCAGCCGGTCCTGAAACAGGTTCCACCCGATCGCCGCCGCGAGTGTCAGCATGATGAGCCCCGCTATGACATAGAGAAAGCGCCGTGCCGGCAATGTGGGGTCTCCGTTTGTGCAGCGCAACATAAAAGCCGGGGGCGGGGATTGCAGCCCGCGATCGACCGCCAACAGGCGTGCCCGGTCATAGGGCCGAACCGGGCCGCGTCGATAGGGCATGAGCGTCTTTTTGGCGATAATGGCGTGGCGTCAGCTGTCATCCTCCCCCATAGGGGGAGGGGGACCGTCGCCGCAGGCGATGGTGGAGGGGTGTCCCCGCCGGGATGGGGGACGGCGCCCCGGTTGAGAGCGCGACACCCCTCCGTCGGCCCTGCGGGCCGCCACCTCCCCCGCCGGGGGAGGATCGTCAGTGTCGGTCCTCCTCTGTAAGGGGAGGGGAATCGCCGCGCAGCGGTGGTGGAGGGGTATCCCCGCCGGGATGCGGGGCTGCGCTCCGGCTGAGAGCGCGACACCCCTCCGTCAGCCCTGCGGGCTGCCACCTCCCCCGCCGGGGGAGGATCTTCGGCGTTGGTCCTCCCCCGTAGGGGGAGGGGGACCGCCGCGTAGCGGTGGTGGAGGGGTATCCCGGCCGGTGTGGGGCGCGACACTCCGCCATCGGCGCGCCGCCTGATTCTCGGCGCTTCGGGTTCGTGTCAGGGGCGCCCGGCGGCGGCGCGCAGGGTTGCGGCGGGGTCGGGCGCTTCGGTGCCGGCCCAGGCCACGAAATGATCGGGCCGGACGAGGATCAGGCTGGCCTCGTAATGCGCGGCCAGCGCCGGCGACGGCTCGTGGAGAATCGTCAGGGGTATGCCGAGCGTCCGCGCGGCTTCGGCGAACCGGGTGGCGGGCTCGTCGCCGTCCAGCGCCAGCAGGGTGAAGCCGTCGCCGAGATCGTCATAGACGTCGCGCCCCGACGCCCGTGTCGCGGGGGTGAGATGGTGGCCGCCGCGTGCCGCCGTCCGGTGTTCGCCCAGCGCGCTGCCGCCGGGGCCCGAGGAGCCCGGCACGACCGGCGAGCCTTCATAGTGCGGCTCGAACGCGCCGACCTCGGCGCGCGCGCCGGAGCCGCGCGCGCGCCATTCGGCTTCGAACGCGGCGCGGTCGCGCTCGGGATCGTAAGCGGCGAGGAAAGCGCGGTCGGCGAAAATTGATTGTTCGATGAAGTCGGCGGCGGTGGAGGCGAACACGCCGCGCCGTTCGACGTGATAGCTGTCGAGCAGCGCCTCGCCGCCCCAGCCCTGGAGCGTGGCCGCTAGCTTCCAGCCGAGATTGCGGGCGTCCTCGAAGCCGGTATTGATGCCGTAGCCGCCATAGGGCGGGTGGCTGTGGGCCGCGTCGCCGGCGACGAACACCCGGCCGGCGCGATAGGTGTCCGCCGTCGCGAAGCGCAGATCCCAATAGCCGATATGGTCGAATACGATGTCGATCGGCGCGCCGACGGCGGTTTCGAGATAGCGGTCGTAAGCGAACCCGCCGTCACGCGCCGAACGCGGCACCGGCGCGTGAAAGAACCATTGGTTGTCGAGATCGACCCGGCCGAAAAACAACCAATAGCCTTCGAGTTCGGGGCGCAGCACCGAATAAAAGGATTTGCCCGGATAGCGCTCCAGCAGCCGCCCGAGTTCGTCCGAACGGAAGACGAGCAGCGCCATCAGCTTGTCATGATCCGAAAGCGTCTGCGTGATCCCGGCGGTTTCACGGACGGTCGAGCGGCTGCCGTCGCATCCGACGAGATAGCGCCCGCGCGCCGTGAAGCGCTCGCCGCCATCGCGCGCCTCGGCGTGGACGGCGACGCCCGCCTCGTCCTCGTCGAAGCCCGTCACCGAGAGACCATAGCGCAGGGTCACGGCGGGCAGCTGGGCCGCCCGGGCGCGTAGCACCGCCTCGGTCGCATATTGCGGCAGGCGCTCATTGTCGGTGCAGTAGAACGGGCGGACCAGTTCGCGTTGCAGCCAGTCATAATGATAGCGGCCGGTGAGACTGCCATAAGCGGTCAGCCCGCCAATGCCGTAGCTGGCGGGGATCGTGCGCGCCGCGCGCGCCGCGGCCTCGGCGCCCCAGGCGCGGATATGCTCCATGGTCCGCTGCGTGAGATTCTGCCCTTTGGGGATCGGTTGCGGGGTGGGATGGCGCTCGATCACCAGCGTACGGATCCCGCGCTGCCCGAGCTCGATCGCCAGACCCATGCCGACCGGGCCGCCGCCGGAGACGATCACGTCATAATCGGGGGGTGCGTCCATTCTCGTTCCGTTTCCTGTGTCGGGGGCGCGGCATGATGCTGCCGCCCCGCCCGGCTGGGGAGAGTCAGTGATGCGATACAATAAGACGTCTTATGATTGATGCAAGCCATTTTACCCGCCACAATAGCCGCCGGTTTCGGGAGATACAGAATGACCGATGATCCCGCTCTGGCGCTTCGCTACGAGCATGTCTTTGATGTAAAGATGAATTTTGACCGCCGCTGGACGACCGGCGCGATCCATGCCGGCGGGCCGAATCACGGCTACACCTCGATCGGCGAGGACAGCACGGTGAGCGGGCCCCGGCTGAACGGCACGCTGGTTGACTATAGCGGCGCCGACTGGCCGGTGATCCGCACCGACGGTGTGGTCGAACTCAACGCCCATTATATGATCCGGGCGGACGACGGCGCGCTCATCTACATCCGCAATCTCGGCTATGTGCATGGCCCGCTCGAACGGCCCGGCCATCCGCCGCTCGCGCCCTATTTCCGGTGCACGCCTTATTTCCGCGCGCCCGACGGCCCGCACGAATGGCTCAACCGCACGGTGATCGTCGGGATCGGCCAGCGCCGTCCCAAGCTCAAGCCCGAGGACGAACCCGATCACTCGCTGTTCCGCTATTACGCCGTGATCTGACGGCGGCGCGGGACAGCGGGCGACGGGCCCGCTAGCGTGATTTCGAGGCAGATGGCATCATCCGTCGCCTCGGCAATCACGGCAACCAACAAACAGCAGGAGTCGATCCAATTCAATCTGAAGCGGATCGACTCTATTGATGCAGCCCGCAATCGGGCCGGGAGACGCTTTCATGACGACAACGCCGCAGAGCGCTCCCGCCGCCGCGCCGGACGAGCACGGACCGGGCTATCGGGCGGTATTGCTGACCCTGATCCTGCTCGTTTCCGCGTTCGCCTATATCGACCGGGCTATCGTCCAGACGCTCGCCCAGCCGATCAAGGAAGATCTCGGGCTCACCGATTTTGAACTGGGCCTGCTCGGCGGGCTCAGCTTCGTGATCCTGTATTCGACGCTCGGCTTGCCGATCGCGCGGCTGGCGGAGCGCAAGGATCGGGTGACGATCATCTCGATCTCGGTCGCGGTGTTTTCGGCGATGAGCGTGCTGTGCGGGCTGGCGGCGAATTTCTGGCAGCTGTTTTTGGCGCGGGTCGGTGTCGGGATCGGCGAGGCCGGGGTGCAGGCGCCCAGCACCTCGTTGATCGGCGATCATTTTCCGCCCGAGCGGCGCGGCTTCGCGCTGACGATCATGCGGCTGGGCGCGCCGGTCGGCTCGTTCTTCGGCGCGATCCTCGCGACCCTGCTCGCGCGCGATTATGGCTGGCGGGTGGCGCTGATCGTGATCGCGGTGCCGGGCCTGATCGTCGCGCTGCTGTTCCGGCTGCTGTTGCGCGATCCGCCGCGCGGCCTGAGCGATCCTGGCCGCGTCGCGCCGGGTTCGACCCCGTCTTCGCTGCGCGCGGTGATTGGCGTCGTGTTTGGCCGCCCCGCGTTCCGCCACATGCTGATCGGCCTCGCGCTGGCCTCGATGGCGCTTTTCGCCGGCGGCGCCTTCACGACGCCGTTCTTCCTGCGCGTTCATGGCTCGACGCTGCCCGAGGCGGGACTCTATTACGCCATCATCAGCACCTCCGCCGCGACCGCCGGCATGAGCCTCGGCGGGTTCACCATCGACGCGATCGCGCGCCGGGGCGAGCGCTGGTACGCGCTGTTGCCGTTCTGGGGGATCGCGTGCAGCGTGCCGCTCTATCTGGCGGGCTATGCGCTGGACAATACGGTCGCGGCGGTCGGCCTGATCACGCTCGCCGGCATTTTCCTGTTCCTGTTCGCGGTGCCGACGCTGGTGGCGTTCCAGAATATGGTCGCGCCCGACATGCGGACTACCGCCGCGTTCATCTATTTCTTCGTTTCGACGCTGATCGGCGTCGGGTTCGGGCCGCCGCTGGTCGGGCTCGTGAGCGACCTGTTCGCGTCGGCGGCGCTGCCGGCGGGCGATTTCGCCAGCCTGTGCACCGCGCCCCGGCTCGAAGGCGCCTGCGCCGCGGCTTCCGCCTCCGGCGTGCGCAACGCGCTGCTGGCGAGCATCCTGCTCTATGCGTGGGCGGCGCTGCACTATCTGCTGGCGGCCCGCGCCATCGCGCGCGACATGGCGGCGCGCTGACCGTTTAGAGTGATTTCGAGGCAGATGGCATCATCTGCCGACTCGGAAACCACGGCAAACAAACAACAGGAGTCGATCCGATTCAACCTGAAGCGGATCGACTCTAAAGTCGGGCGGAGGCGACCTGTTACGCGGGAATGGAGGCGTTGCGTGCTTGTTTGCGCTCGTCGCCTTCCGGGTCGATCAGGACCGCGGCGATCGCGCTGCAGACGATCTGGAATATACCGAAGGCCGCGAAACCCAGCAGATAGCCGTGATGTTCGTCGACCCCCATCTCGATCGCGCGCCCCATCGCCAGCGGCGCGACGAAGCCGGCCGATACCGTCGTCGCCCCGAAAAGGCCGATCACGCCGCCCCGCAAACTCACCGGGCTGAACTGACCGATGAGGGTGAACAGCATCGGGTTGCAGATCACGCTGAGCGATAGCGCGCCGACGAGGATCACCGCCTGGAGCAGCGCGCCCCCTGTGAAGACGGCGCCCACCACAAGCAGCAGGCCCGACAGCATGACCAGCGCCGCGGAGACGACGCCGCGCGCGATCCGCATGCTGACCCCGCGCTTGAGGAGATGCTGCGACCAGAGCGATATCGTGAGCGGCCCGATCGCGGCGATCACCCATGCCAGCGAAATCGCAATCGAGGTGTGGCCGGGCGAGAAACTCAGCGCGCTCTCGAGGAAATGGGGAAGCCAGGCGAACATCAGCGTCACCGCGCAATAGCTCGGGAAGGCCAGCAATATACAGCCGATGAATGTCCTGGTCTTCGCCATCCGCAGATAGTCGAGGGCAGACCGGCTCTCGCGCGAACCCGCTTCCGGGCTGTTCGGGGGCGCCATGCCTTCGGTGCCCTCGCGGCTGACGAACATCCAGACGATCGCCCATATCAGGCTCAGCAGGCCGAGCGTGAAGAAGGCGAGGCGCCAGCCATAAGCGTTGATGATCCAGATCAGCACCGGCGTGCCCAGCACCATCGCGATCGGCGGCCCCATCATATAGAAGGCGTTGGGCACGGCCCGTTCTTCGTTCGGGAACCATTTGTACATGGCGTGGATCGCGACCGGCGAAGTCGGCCCCTCGCCGGCACCGAGCGCGATCCGGCTCGCCAGCAGCACGGCGAAGCCAGCAGGCAGCAGTATCGGCATCATCGCCGCCGACCAGCTCAGGGCCATGACGAGCAGAATCCAGCGGCTCTGATACCGATCCGCGAGGAGGCCGCCGACGAGCTGCAAGGGAACGAAGAACAGGAAGAAGACGGAATTCACCAGCCCGAATTCGGTGGGCGTGAGGTTCATCTCCTTCATGATGTGAACCGCCGACAGGCCGATGATGGCCTTGTCGAGAAAGTTTATGAAATAAAGCAGACTCAGCAGGAAGACGATGAACCACGCGGTGCGGCGCTCGGGACGGATCCACATCAGTCGATTCCTCCCAATCCGCTCCATTCGGCGAGGCGGAGATGGCGGTTCAGCGCGTCCGCCTGGGCTTCGCAATTGGCGACGTCCCGGGGCGCGAGCGCGCCTGAGGCCAACGCGGCCATGTCCGCGAGCGCCTGCTCGATGCCCGCGACGACGCGTAGCAGTAGCAGGCCGGGATAGCTGATCTGGGTGAAGCCCATGGCATAGAGCTCGTCGGGCGCCGGCCAAAGCCGGATCTTCCGCTCGCCGACCACGGCCACGGGGTTCGCGCCGCGAAAGTGCGTGCCGACGATACGCAGATCGTCGGGCGTCTGCAGGCCGGAGACGAAAATGCCGTCCGCCCCGGCCTTGAGATAGGCGTCGGCGCGGCGCAGCGCTTCGTCCATGCCCTCGTTTGGAAAAGCGTCGGTCCGGGCGATGACCATCAGGCCGTCGCGATCCTGCCGCGTGTCGCAGGCCATGCGCAGCTTCGCCACCATGTCGTCGCGCGACACCAGTGCCTGCGCCCGGGTGTCGCCGGGGCGCTTGCCGAGCCGTAACTGGTCCTCAAGGATGATCTGGCCGCAGCCCAGCGCCTCGAGGGTCCGTACCGTCAGGACGACGTTCTTGATATCGCCGAAACCATCGTCGGCATCCATCCCCCATGGCAGGTCATGGCCGCGCAGCACGAGCCGCGCGCTCTCCGCCATCTCGCCGAGGCCGGCGAGACCGACGTCGGGAAGCGCGTATTGCGCGGCGAGCACGCTCGATCCGGCCAGGCCGACCGCCTCGAAGCCGGCGTCGGCCGACATGCGCGCGCTCAGCGCATCATGCGCGATCGGAGCGATCAGGGGACGTGGCCGCGCAAGCAGCGTTTTGAAGCTTCGTGCCATGGCGATTGCTATTTGTCCCGGGCAAGCAAAGGGATATCGGAGGCGGAGCGCGATCGGGGCTGGGCCGCCAGAAAGCTGTGGATGTCCGCGATCTGGGCATCGCTCAGCACCTTTTCCGAATAAGCGGGCATGAGCTTGATCGGATGGCGGACGATGAAGGTCAATGTGTCCTGCGTGATCTCGTCACGGGCGATGTCCGGTCCGGTCATCGGGCCGATGCCGCCACGCCCGGTATAGCCGTGGCAGGCCCAGCAGCCGCTGTTCATGAACGCGGCCTTCCCCCGGCTGACCGCATCGGCGGCGGACGCGGGCGGCTGTGCTGCCGTAGCTGTAGCGAGCGCCAGCACGGGGAGCAGACCCGCGATCGGCCGGATGCCGAGGGTCATCGTGGCTGCCCCACGACATCGAGCAGGGCGGGCTCGCCCTTGCGGACCACCGCCAGCGCGCGCGCGATCGCCTCGGGCAACTGGCCGGGATCGGAGATCGGCCCCTCGGCATAGACGCCCATGCCCTGGGCGATTCGGGCATAGTCGACATCCGGGCCGTGCAGCGTCGTGCCGATATGCGTGCGGTCGATACCCCGATCATGACGGTTGGCCATCAATTGGAGGTGCATCAACTCCTGATGGTAGCCGCCATTATTGTGCATGATCGTGAGCAGCGGAATTTTGTGATGCGCCGCCGTCCAAAGCGCGCCCGGCGCGTACATGAAATCGCCGTCGGACTGGAAATTGATCGAGAGGCGACCGGCATCGCGGTTCGCAATGGCGGCGCCCAGCGCGGCCGGCAGGCCGTAGCCGACGCCGGCCGCGCCCGAACTGCCGGTATGGCTGTAGAATTTGTCGATCGGCCACAGTTGCCGCGCCCAGGTGTTCGGCGTGGCGACGGTCGATCCCACCATCGACCAGTCGTCACCGCGAATCTGATCCCACACCTCCATCGCCAGCCGGGCGGGGTGTACCGGGCTCAGATCCCATCCGACGGCGGCGGCGGCCTTGATCGCCTTGCGCATGTCCGCATAGTCGCCACGGAGCGCGCGGCCGCGTGCCCCGATCGCCGAACGCCGGCTGGCCGGAATCGCGGCGCGGGTCGCTTCGATGAGGCTCGGCATCGTCGCCTCGGGGTCGGCTGACATCGCGATATCGGCGGCGGCGTAGCGCTGGAAATCCTGATAGTTCGCCTTGATCAGCAGGTCGCCGGTCCCGATGCTGATGACCTTGCAGCCCTGGGCGATGGTTGATGTCCAGGGCTTGCCGATGATGTCGAGCAGGCGGTGGGTCAGCCCCCAGAGGTCGGTCGGCTCCAGCGCGAGGATGACGTCGGCCTCCGCCAGCAACTCGCCCGCCCGACGCGACTGATTGAGATAGTGCGAGCTGGGAAAGTTCACCCGCGTCGCCGTGTCGATGACCGGCGCCTGTAAGATCTCGGCGAACTCGACGAGGAGCGGGAGCGCGGCTGGCGTGCGGGCGTAGCGGTCGGCCACGATCACCGGGCGTTCCGCCGCCGCCAGCAGCCGCGCCGCCTCGCGCACCGCGCCGATTTCGCCCTGTGGCGGCCGATCGAGCGTCAGCCGGGGCACCCGGAGTTTTGCTTCCTCGTGCGGCTCCAGTTCGTCTTCCTGCAGGTCCATGTCGATCGTGATCATAACCGGCGCGCCGGGCACGGCGGTCGCCACCTTCACGGCGCGGACCTGCGATTCCGCAAAATGCTGGAGCGAAGCGGGTGCGTCATCCCATTTGGTGAAATCGCGGATGATCGAGGCATTGTCCTGCACCGAGTGCAGCCATTCGACGGGTACGCGCCGCGTATTGGCGTCGGCGCCGTTGCCGCTGACCATGACCACCGGCACGCGATCGGCATAGGCGTTGTAGATCGCCATCGAGGCGTGCTGAACGCCGACGGTGCCGTGCAGCATGACCAGCATCGGCTTGGCGGCGATCTTGTAGTAGCCGTGCGCCATCGCGACCGAGGTTTCCTCGTGGCAGCATGTCAGCCACTCGGGCGCGGTGTTCCCGCCATAATTGATGAAGGATTCCTGAAGCCCGCGAAAAGTCGAGCCGGGATTGGCGGCGATGTAGGTGATCCCGAGCCCCTTGATGACGTCGACCATGAAGTCCGAGCCGGAGCGGGCGATCGTGGTGCGCGGCGTGGTGTCGACCGGCCCGGTCTCGGCGTGGAGGTCGGGGGCGGGCAGCGCGGGCTGTTTCGCCTCGCTGCCCTGAGCCGCGGCGGCGGCGGGCGACGCGATGCCCAGCGCGCCGCCGATCGCCGCGCCGCTCTTCAGGAATTCGCGTCGTCCCAGCATGTTACTCACCGGATTGCCCGCCTCAGTTGCCCATCCCGTCGGTCAGAAATTGACGTTTACGCGTGCCCCAAAGGTTCGCGGCGGCTGCAACATCGCGCCCATCAGTCCGCCCCCCGTAATCGAATAGGTGCGTCCCGGATTGACGCTGGTGACAACCGCCTTGTCTTCAATATTCCGAATCCAGGCCGTCAGGCTCCAGTTGCGGCTCGGGGCATTGTAGGTAAGGCTCGCGTCGGTACGGTTATAGCTCGGCGCGTAAGTCTCACGAAGGTAAGAGAGGTAGGTTTCGCGTGCCGATTCGAAGCGTTCGCTGATCGATACCACCACATTGCCGCCGTTGCTGAACTCGAACGTCTGATCGATTCCGCCCTGAAGAACCCATGTGGGGGCATTCACCAGTGGGCGCCCGGAACAATCGACCAGGAACGATCCCGAATCCGGCGTCGTCGGGCAGGTCTGCCGATTTGACGGGTCGCTTGCGCTGCGGACGATGAAGTCGTTGTATCGCGCCTTCATATACTGGCCGCTGAACGACAGGCGCGTGGTCTGGACCGGGAGGAAGATCGCGTCCCACTCGAATCCTTTCACTGTGGACTTTGCCGCGTTCTGGGTGATGGTGAAGTTACCAATACCCGGAAGGAAAGCGAAGCTCTGGACCTGCTGGTCCGTATACCTCATGTAAAACGCTTCGATGTTGAGTTGCAGGCGGCGATCCAGGAAACGGTTCTTGGAACCGATTACGTAAGAAATGATGTGCTCCGGCTCGTAGAAGATGCCGCCCGGCGGGCCATAAGAGAAGCCGCCCGCCTTGAAGCCGGTCGCGACATTGGCATAGAGCAGCGAATCAGGGGCCGCATCGAATTCGACACCCGCTTTCCAGGTCGTCGAGTTGAACGATTTCTTTTGATCGACCAGGCTGACGAAATTGCCTACGCCCTCGGCCGGCCGGTCGCGCAGTGAAACCGTGTCGAAGGGATAGTTGGGAATCGTATAGCGCGGCGAATAGCTCTTTTTGATGTCCCGATTGAAACGAATGCCGCCGGAAATTCGGAAAGAATCGGTGAAGGCGTAGGTGAGCTGGGTGAAGCCCGCTACCGTCCGGTTGTGAATGTTGATCGAGGCATTGGAAAGGCCGGTGCCCTGTTCGTTGATCTGCTGGACGTGCGCCTTTTCGTCGAGGAAGAATAAGCCGGCGAGATAACGGAACGGCTGATCGTCGCCGGAAGCCAGGCGGACCTCGACCGAGTCCTGATTCTGCTCGGCGTCCTCGCCGTTGTAAAACGTAGCAGTGATACTTTCGAAATTGACGTTGGTGACGCGGTGGGCCGCGATCGCCGTCACGGTGCCGATCGGGGTTGCCCATTCGAGCGTACCGGTCACGCCCCAGTAATTATTGTCCTGGAATACGCTGTCGTAACGCCGGACGGCGACGCCCGAATTGATGAACACGTTCTGGATAAGCGGATTCGGGTCGAGCGCGCCCACCCATGGGCCGACGATCGGACCGCTCAGACCCGTCGTGTTGCTAGTGGCGGTCTCGCTGTAAAGCAGGTTGGTGCCGGGGCCCATGCCGCGCTGGCGGGCATAATCGCCGACGATCGTCACCTTCAGGTCGGTGCTGGGCGCATAGCGCAGCGTCACGCGGCCGGCGGTGGTGTCCTCGTCGCTGGTTCCGTCGCTGAAATAGCCGTCGTGGCGAACGGCCTGAAACGCGGTCCGTGTCGTCAGCGTGTCCGACAGCGGAATGTCGACCGCGGCATTAGCCTGGAACAGGTCGTAATTGCCCATCGTGAGGCTGGCGGACCCGCCGAACTCGTTGCCCGGCGCGCGCGGGATGATGTTGACGACGCCGGCGGTGGCGTTGCGGCCGTAGAGGATGCCCTGCGGCCCCTTCAGGATTTCGATACGCTCGAGATCATAGAACATCGCGTTCGGACCGGACGGTCGGGCGAGCGGTACACCGCCGATGTTGACGACAGTGCCATTGTCCTGCTGAGAATTCGTCGTGAAATTGTTGATGCCGCGAATCGTGAAGTTGGCGTATGGGCCAGGCGCCGGGTTCGAGCGGAACGATGGCACCAAATTGGTTAACGCGGTCGAATCGGTAACACCGCTTTTGGCGAGTACATCCCCGCCGATCGCCGCCACCGAAATCGCGGCCCGCTGAAGATTTTCCGAACGCTGCTGGGCGGTGACGATGATTTCCTCAAGGCCGCTGTCGGTGGGGCTGGCGGTCTGTGCGGAGGCTGCGCCGCCTGCGGCGGACACGAGGCCGATGGCGGTGGCGGCCCAAAGAACATGTTTCATGATTCATCCCCTCCCCACGCCGCACTTCATGATGCGGCGGTTCTTGCGATCCGGCACATTCGGCCTGCTCGGGCAGTCCTCAGCCTTCTTCCATGATATTGTGGAAGGGGCCCGCAGGGCGTGACAATGATCATTTAATCACGGACCAATTATGCAAAAGTCATAGCGACCACGAAGATCGTGTCTGGCGATGTCCTATGATCAAGCGGGCAATGCTTTTTATTCGCTTGCGTGCAACAGGCGATGGTGGCCTGCGTTCGCGGAGGATAGCGCGGGGAGGGCGGATTGCGATCGCTTCGGGAACGGATCAAGCAGGACGGACACGTTTTCAACTTCTATTGCACGCTGCCGGCGCCGTTTATCGCCGAGCTGGCGGGCAGAGCCGGATTCGGCGCCGTGACCCTCGATCTCCAGCACGGCCTGATCGACTATCATTCGGCGGTGGCGATGATCACCGCGCTTGCCGGCTGCGACGTCGTGCCCATGGTGCGCACGCCGCCGCTCGATGCCGGGCTGGCGATGAAGCTGCTCGATGCGGGCGTTCTCGGTATCACATGTGCATTGATCGAGAGCGGGGCGGAGGCCGAGGCACTGGTCCGCGCCTGCCGCTATCCGCCGCGCGGCGAGCGCAGCTTCGGACCGTTGCGGGCGGGCGCGCTCCATCAGGAGTATTTCGCCCGATCATCGGAGATGGTGACGGTGTTCGCGATGATCGAATCGCGTAAAGGCTACCAGAATCTCGATGAAATTCTTGGCGTGGACGGTATCGACGGGCTTTATATCGGCCCGATCGATCTCGCCTTGTCGATGGGGTACGCGCCCAGCCTTGCCGATCCACCGGCTGAAGTTGCGGAGGCGATTACGCATATTCTGGCACGATGCCGCGAAACCGGAAAAATTTGCGGTATGATCGCGCCCGACGGAAAGCGTGCCGCCGAGCTGGTCGGGCAAGGTTTTTCGTTTGTTACGATTTCGAACGACGTTCGCGCGATCGGCGAATCGCTAGGCCGCTGGATGCGCGACGCGCGGGCGGCCGGGCGTTAGAGCAGTTTCGAGACGGACGGACTCATCCGCCGGTCCGGGAATCCCGGGTGCGCGAGGCGCGCGTTCTTCCGATCCGATTGCAACCAGACGAACTTCAGTCGCGCAGGATCGGCGGGAGCAGGGCGGACGGCACATTCTGATAGCAGACCGGACGCAGGAAGCGCTCGATCGCGGTGGTCCCTACCGAGCTGGAGCGGCCGTCCGCCGTTGCCGGGAATGGCCCGCCATGCATCATCGCGCCGCAGACCTCGACCCCCGTGGGCCAGCCGTTCACGATAATCCGGCCGGCCTTCTTCTCCAGCAGCGGCAGGAACGAGATCGCTTCCGCCTGATCCGCCTCGTCCATCTGGATGGTGGCAGTCAGCTGCCCTTCCAGCGCTTCGAGGCATTTCCTGACCGTCTGCATGCTGTCGCAGGGGACAATGACCGAACTCGGCCCGAAAATCTCGTGACGCAGTTCGGGGTCCGAAAGGAAGGCGGCGGATTCGACGACAAAGAGTCTACCCGGAACCATGCGTTTGTTAGTTTGTGTAGTTTTGCCGATGACCTGGACGTCCGGGCGCTCGCCCAATGCCTTCGCGCAGGTCAGGAAGCGTTCGCGGATATTGTTGGTGAGCATCGGTTGCGCCGGCGTTTCGTCCAGCAGGGCGCCAGCAACCTCGAGAAAGCGATCAAGGGCCGGCCCCGCGATCGCGAGAATCACGCCCGGATTGGTGCAGAACTGGCCGGTGCCCAGATTGACCGACTGTACGAATTCCCCGGCAAGGGCATCGCCGCGCGCGGCAAGGGCGTGCTCCATCAGGATCACCGGGTTGACGCTGCTCATCTCGGCGAACACCGGGATGGGCTCCAGCCGTCGTCCGGCCAGCGCCATCAGGGTGACGCCGCCGGTGCGCGATCCGGTGAAGGCGATCGCCTTTATCGCGGGATCGGAGGTTAGTTGGGCACCAAGCTCCAGATGCTCGCCCTGCAGCAACGAGAAGACGCCTTCCGGCATCCCCGAGCGGACCACCGCTTCGCGGATAGCGCGCCCGACGATTTCGGCGGTGCCCGGGTGAGCGGGGTGGCCTTTCACGACGACTGGGCAGCCGGCGGCGAGCGCGGC
>Ga0182740_1001633_pt1 | contig 14848 bp, 19 predicted proteins | sample eDN5th37CKraftBY_FD_128872 | JGI IMG/M metagenome (GOLD analysis project Ga0182740, IMG submission 128872) | Enriched backyard soil microbial communities from Emeryville, California, USA - eDNA 5th pass 37_C Kraft BY (version 2) (version 2) | ecosystem: Environmental > Terrestrial > Soil >...
ATCGGTTTTGCAAAGGCGACGCGCCGGCGCCAGATCATGGTCGCGTGCAGCTCCATCGGTCCGGGTGCGCTGAACATGGTGACGGCTGCGGGCGTGGCGCACACCAATCGTCTTCCCATCCTGCTTCTCGCCGGGGACAGCTTCGTCAACCGCCGCCCCGATCCGGTGATGCAGCAGGTCGAGCATTTCGGCAATCCGACCATCACCGTCAACGATGCCTTCAAGGCCGTGACGCGCTATTGGGATCGCATCACTCATCCGGAACAGATCCTCTCGTCGCTGCCTCAGGCGGTTGCCGTGATGCTGGACCCCGCCGATTGCGGCCCAGCCTTCCTCGGCCTGCCGCAGGATGTGCAGGAGATCGCCTGGGACTATCCGGAAAGCTTCTTCACGCCGACCGTGCACAAGGTGCCGCGCCCGCGGCCCGACCGCGACAGCCTTGCGGAAGCGATCCGCGTGCTGAAGGCAGCCAAGCGCCCGCTGATCATCTCCGGCGGTGGTGTGCGTTATTCCGGCGCGGAAACGGCGCTCGCCGATTTTGCTGAAAAGCACGGCATCCCGCTTTGCGAGACCATTGCCGGCAAGGGCACCGTCACGCATGACCATCCGGCCCATGTCGGCCCGATCGGCATTGTCGGATCCACTTCGGCCAATGCGCTTGCCGGTGAGGCTGATGTGATTCTGGCGGTCGGCACACGCCTCATGGACTTCACGACGGGCTCCTGGACGGCCTTCTCGCCCGATGCACGGTTCGTCTCGGTCAACGCGGCGCGCTGGGACGCCAACAAGCATCGCGCCGTCGCCGTGGTCGGCGACGCGTTGGAAACGGTCGGCGAGCTCGAGGCTGCCATCGGCGACTACAAGGCGGACGCTGGCTGGACGAAGAAGGGCCGGCTCGAATTCGCCAAGTGGAACGATGCGCTCGACGGCTATCAGAAGCCGACGAACGCGCCTGTTCCGACCTATGCTCAGGTCGTCGGCATCGTCAATTCCAAGGCGAAGGACCGTGACCTCATCATCACCGCTGCCGGCGGCCTGCCGGGCGAGGTGATGAAGAACTGGCGTGTCAAGGCGCCGAACACCTTCGACTGCGAATTCGGCTTCTCCTGCATGGGCTACGAAATCGCCGCCGGCTGGGGTGCTGCCATGGCCGATCCCACTCGCACGCCGATCGTCATGATCGGCGACGGCACCTACATGATGATGAATTCGGACATCTATTCGACCGTACTCTCCGGCCACAAGATGATCCTCATCGTCTGCGACAACGGCGGCTATGCTGTCATCAACCGGTTGCAGAACGCCAAAGGCGGCGCCTCCTTCAACAACCTCATCAAGGATTGCCGCGTCAAGGAACCGTTCCCCGTCGATTTCGGCAAACATGCCGAAGCGATGGGCGCGCTTACCCGGCATGTCGAAAGCCTTGCCGATCTCGGCGATGCGGTCGAATGGGCGCAGACGACGGACCGCACGACCGTGCTCACCATCGTCTCCGACGCCTTCACCTGGACCCCCGGCGATGCCTGGTGGGATGTCGGCGTGCCGCAGGTCAGCGAGCGGGCGGAAGTCAATGCCGCCGCGAAGGACCAGCAGGAAGGCCGCAAGAACCAGCGCGTCGGCGTCTGATCGCGCCACGACCTCGGCACCATACTCATCTGAAGGACGACGAGCATGAGAACCATCAAGGGTCCCGGCGTGTTTCTCGCGCAATTTGCCGGCGATGACGCACCGTTCAATTCGCTGGAGGGACTGGCCGGCTGGGCCGCTGACAAGGGTTTCAAGGGTGTTCAGATCCCTACCTGGGACAGCCGGGTGATTGATCTCGAACGGGCGGCGGACAGCCAGGATTATGTCGACGAGATCAAGGGAACGCTCGGCGAGCACGGCCTCGTTGTGACGGACCTCGCCAGTCACCTTCAGGGGCAGCTCGTCGCCCTCCACCCGTCCTTCAACCTGCCGGCCGATTCTTTCGCGCCGGCCAAGGTCCACCGTGATCCAGTGGCCCGGCAGGAATGGGCCGTCAACCAGTTGCTCTGCGCGGCCAAGGCTTCGCGCCGCTTTGGGGTCGATCGCCATACGACCTTCAGCGGGACACTTCTGTGGCCCTATTTCTATCCCTATCCGCAATGGCCGGACGGGCTGATTTCCGACGGCTTCGATGAACTGGCGCGCCGCTGGCGGCCGATCCTCGATGCCTTCGACCACGAAGGGGTCGACGTCTGCTACGAAATTCATCCTACCGAAGACCTGCATGACGGGCTGACCTTCGAGATGTTTTTGGAGCGCGTCGACAACCACCCGCGCTGCAACATCATGTACGACCCCAGCCATCTGGTGCTTCAGTCGATTGACTACCTCGCCTACATCGACCACTACCACCAGCGCATCAAAACCTTCCACGTCAAGGATGCCGAGTTCCGGCCCACGGGCAAGACCGGCGCCTATGGCGGCTATCAGCCCTGGGTCAGCCGCGCCGGCCGCTTCCGTTCACCTGGCGATGGGCAGGTCGATTTTGGTGCCATCTTCTCGAAACTCACGGGCTACGGCTTTGACGGATGGGCCGTGCTCGAATGGGAATGCTGCCTGAAGAACTCGGAAGACGGTGCGGCCGAGGGCGCGCGCTTCATCCGCGATCACATCATCAAGGTTTCGGATCGCGCCTTCGATGACTTCGTGAAGTCCAGCGCTGACCGATCCGTTAACAATGAAATCCTCGGGATCTAAGGACCTTGGCCGTGTCGAACACAAATCTGTCCAACCGTCGTCTTCGCCTCGGCATGGTCGGTGGCGGCGAGGGCGCCTACATCGGCGGCATCCACCGCTTCGCCGCGCGTCTCGACAACCACTTCGATCTCGTGGCGGGCGCTTTCGATGTCGATGCCGAACGGGGCCACAGGTTCGCCGCGAAGAATTTCATCGATCGCGAGCGCTCCTATGGCGACTATCTCGCGATGGTGACGGGAGAGCGCGCACGCGATGATCGTATCGATGTCGTGGCGATCTGCACGCCCAACCACACGCATTTTCCCATCGCCAAGGCGTTTCTCGAAGCGGGGTTCGACGTCATTTGCGAAAAGCCCATGACCACGACCGTCGAGGATGCGATCGCGCTGCATGAGCTCGCGCAAACAACGGGGCGTTTCCTTGGGGTCACCTATACATATAGCGGCTACCCGATGATCCATGAGGCACGGGCAATGGTTGCGCGCGGAGACCTCGGCAAGGTCCGCGTGGTGCAGGTCGAATATCCGTTGGAATGGATGGCGACGGGGATCGAACTGCAAGGCAACCAGCAGGCGGCCTGGCGCACCGATCCGAAGAAGAACGGACGCGGCGGTTCCATCGGTGATATCGGCACGCATGCCTATCATCTCGCGGGCTTCGTAACCGGATTGAAGGCCGAAGCCGTCGCCGCCGATCTCGCGACCTTCGTCGAGGGCCGCGCACTGGATGATAATGCCCATGTGATGATCCGCTACGAAGGCGGCGCGCGCGGCCTTTTGTGGTCCTCCCAGGTCGCGATCGGCCAGTCGAATGGCCTGCGGCTCCGGGTCTTCGGCGAAAAGGGCAGCCTCGCCTGGCATCAGGAACAGCCGAATGAGCTGATCTTCACGGGGCTCTTCGGCGCCCCGGCAACGATCAAGCGAGGCCGTGACGATCTCACCGATGGCGCGCGAGTTCGAACCCGCACACCGCCGGGCCATCCCGAAGGCTATATCGAAGCTTTCACGAACCTCTATTCCGGCTTCGCCACCGTCATCCGGGCGAGGGAAAGCGGGGCTTCGGCCGGGCCGTTCGGGGAGGGAGTTCCTTCCTCCTATGATGGGCTCAAAGGCGTGGCCTTCGTCGACGCCGTCGTCGACAGCCATGAGAAGCACAATGGCGGATGGTTACCGTTGCAGTTCGCTTAGAGCACACTGGACGAACCGAACCGCAACAGCAACGCGCAGGCGCACGAGAGGGAATGTAAATGGCACAGTTCGAAAACAAGATCGTCGTCGTAACCGGCGGCACGCAGGGCCTTGGTGCCGCAACAGCAAGGCTTCTTGCGGCGCGCGGCGCGAAGGGGCTGGTCATTTGCGGCCGGTCGGAAGAAAAAGGCGCGGCGCAGGCGGCCCAACTTGAAGCCCTGGGCGCAAGAACCGTCTTCGTCAAAGCCGATCTGTCTGATGTGGACGACTGCAAGTCCGTCATCGCCGCCGCCGACAAGACATTCGGCCGGCTCGACTGCCTGGTCAATGCGGCTGGCATGACAAATCGCGGCACGATCCTCAACACCAGCCCAGACCTCTTCGACCAGTTGTTCGCGGTCAACACCCGGGCACCGTTCTTCCTCATGCAAGGCGCGATCGAGCTTTTCAAGCGCGACAGCATTGCGGGAACGATCGTCAACATCTCGACCATGTCGTCGATGGGCGGACAGCCGTTCCTAGCAGCGTATAGCGCCTCCAAGGGCGCGCTCGACACGCTGACGCGCAACACCGCCTACGCCGCACTGAGGAACCGCATCCGCGTGAACAGCCTGAATATCGGCTGGATGGCGTCGGAAGGTGAGGACAGGACACAGCGCGAGCTGGATGGCCAGCCGGCCGATTGGCTGGAGAAGGCCGTCGTCGCACAACCCAATGGCCGCCTGATCGATCCGAATGAAGTCGCCCGGGCAATCGCATTCCTCGCATCAGAGGAATCCGGTCTGATGACCGGTGCGATCATCAATTTCGACCAGGCAATCTGGGGTGCCTATGACAGTCTGCCGCATGCAAGTGCGGCGCTATAAATGTCGTTCATCAGCTTACCGGAATAGGTAGGCCAACTAATTGACGATGTTGGATGATCACCGATGTTGTGCGCTCCTGGAGCTACACGTCAGCGGTTCAAATCTCTTCAAGGCGAAGACGCTGGCAAGGCATCTTGATCGAGCCAACTCCGGGTCACTCGTAACGACGGCTTTGCATCAGAAGCGGTCATGGCATGAGCCGACATCGGCACGTCGATGTGACCAGGCTCGGCCTCCTGATGACCTGGACAAGATCAGCCGTCTGGACCATGCATCCACACTTGCCTAGAAGTAAGATTATGACCATTCCCATGCGCCATAGCCGCGCCACAGAAGAATTCGAGGCCTTCCTACGCGACGCACAGGTCCGCATGGACAGCGTTACGCGAAATCAGACATATCAGGGTGTATATGGCACCCTGATCGTTTTTCGCAGACGACTGACGGTGCAGCAGGTTATAGAGTTTGCGGCCCTGCTGCCGACCGTTCTCAGCGCAATCCTTATCTCCGATTGGGATATAGACGCGCGCCCTGTGCCATTCGACACTCGCGACTCAATGACCGCCGAGGTGCAATCGGTCCGTAGAAACCACAATCTGTCACCCAATTCCGTTATCGCCGACGTGGCCGCAGCAGTGTGGAAGCATGTCGATCCAATTGCGTTCGAGAGATGCCTGGAGCGATTTGGGGCCGATGCGGTATCGTTCTGGACCCTTTATCTTGAGACCGGAAATATCTCCGCTAACTCTGTGGCCGAACCGATGTCCGCTTTGGGCCGATAGCGGACATCGGCGAGGCAGGGGTTCGTCCGCGTTTGTTGACCTTTTTCGGTAAACGGACCGTGTGGAGACGGTGCCATATCAGCCGTTCCGCACAGGGCAGGCCGCCGCACGCCGCTGGGAAATCTCAGTGCGTTAGGTCTAGTCAAACCAGTGGGGCGAGCGTGCGAATCCATTCAAGAGCTTAATTATAGTGTTCCATCGCTTCGATGATATTGTTGGAGGGCGCGGCGTGGCGCCCTTCGGTGTACCCAATCTGCTGTTATTTTCCGCGCTGTCGAGGGTAGGGGCTATGCTCTGCACTTATCTTCATCCGTACCGCGCTGAAACTTTGTTTCGCCTCGGCCAGCCGACCGGGAGGATTGCCTATCGACTCATCAGGCGTAGCAGTTCATGCTTCTGTGCTTGCACTTTAAAAAGGTGCTACGTTTTCCTCGGAAAGACGCACTGATCTTCGTTATCGGCGACTTTTCGAGAGCGGGGTGGCATTGGTTCTAACGGCAACCCCACGGAGGAATAGCTATGACCATCAAACCTATGAAATTCACTGTGAAGCAAACTTTGATGGTCGAAGGGCACGAGGTGGGCGACGGTATCTATGTGGGGCAAAAGCTGTCCGACACTGAGATTGAGCGCTCGAAGAGCCGGAACGCGTCTTACTTCTTGCACTTCGCACCGCCGAACCTGGCCGACGATCTCGCTGTCGTGCAGCGCTTTGATCTCGACGTTACCGAGTACGTGCAAAAAGGTCAGATCGTCGTCACCTAGGCGACGCGCAGGCGCCTTACGGAACCGGCGGCGAGCGCGCGGGACCAACTGCCTTATTTGATTGCTTGCTAATGCCGCCACAAGCGCGCAAGGTCATTACTTCAGCAGCCATCATTGCGGGCGCTGCTGTTTGAGGGCTTGCTACCCTGGCCCCAAAGAGAGGAGGACGACATGTCTTCCAACTTCGCAACTCGTCACGTTCGATATCTCGTTGCTGCAACAGCGTCACAGTTCGCTGTCGGTGCAAGCATTCTTATGATCGTCTACGTCCTCATTGATGGCTGGCTGTGGTAGACGCCCGGCTAAGAAGCCGGAAAACCAGGGCCAGATTTCGAAGCTCCGTCTATCGGGCGCTCCCGCCCGCCCCCAATTTACATCCTGCAGCTACCAGCACATCACAGGGCGAACGTGTCATGAGAACGACTGAGAAAGAAATTACATTCCGCAGACCTTTCCGGCTTGAATCACTCGTTGAGCCGCAAGAGGCCGGCACCTACCGCCTGATAGTCGACGAAGAACTCATTGCCGGATTGAGCTTTCCCGCCTACAAGCGCGTAGCTACTCACCTTGAGATTCCGCGCCTCTCTTCATCTTCGATCGTTCGCCAACGCCTTCAGGTTTCGTACGATGACGTTCATCGGGCCTTAGCTCTCGATGCCAAGCAGTAGGCCGGAATGGCTAGCGTGCTACCGTCTTCGAACTGAATTTGCCTTCGACCGCTCTATTGAAAGGATGACATTATGTCTTCCACCACTTACCGTTTCCAGAACCGTCAAGTCGTTACCGAGATGGCCTCCCACTTCGCGGTTGGCGCTAGCTTAATCATGACCATCTATGTTCTCTCAGAGGGCTGGCTGTGGTGATCCTGACCTTCAAAGCATCGAGGACGAGCAAGAGCCTTAGTAGCGAGGCCCAACCGGAATACAAAGAAGCTCGCGATGTCGCCCGCCTATTCGAAGGTCCGGCCAGACGTTTCGCGGAGGCGAAAACACCCCGCCGCTGCGAAGCTCTCAATATCTGGGATGATGAGCACGACTTGTAGGAAGCGAATCTTCCAGTTCGCCAGCATCTCCACCCGGCACGGGCATCGACCTCCGTCGGGTATCAGCCGGTTGCTATATGGTCGTTGACCACCTACACAAGCTCATCGGTTTAGGCGCGCCTCTTGCGCTCATGTCTTGCGACAATCCCTAGGAGAACATCGTGGCGCAATCCAAAGACGCTTCGGCGTCTGCCCAGAAGTACGATGCCAAGACACTGGCAAAGAAGCACCGGATCTCCGTCGAGGATGCAGGGCGGATCCTTGCCGAGCACGGCAACGACCGGAAAGCTGCTGACAAGGCTGCGCGATGTATCGCAGTGTGACATTGTTTAGTGCCAGCCCTGCTTCCAACATCGGCGGGCCATTTTCTGGATTTCGAACGCTGGGACGCCGAGGCGCCATTCAATACGTCCCTTCGTGACCTTCGAAGCAAAGGCCAACGACCGGTGGTCGGTGAATTTCGTCCACGATCAAGTCGCCGGCGGCAGCCGCTCCCCATCCTCAATGTGGTCGACGACGTCACGCGCAAACCCGAGGGCATGCCTTGGGCGAGCCAAGATCAACATCATTTCATAAGCCCGGCCGAACGTAGCGCGTTTTCGATAACGGATTGAATTTTGTTCCCGCCACCGTCGCTCGGGTGTCTGGCTGGCCGCTCGTCGAAAGTTTCAGCCTTCGGTCGCTGGCGTCGCTCAAAGGAGGCTGCGAGGCCCCATGTCCTTGCGATCTCAACGGTTGAGGAAACGCCGACATCCAGCATGAAGGGCGCGGCGTGGCCATAGCCGGTGGAGGCATCGACGGGTGTGCCGTGGGCCATCCCGGAGATCCAGTAGAGTTCGATTGAATCAGTGCCGCGCCCGTCGCGCCAGGCCGACCGCGAATAGTTAGCGAACATCTCTGAGGATGTCTGCTGTTCCGGCAATGCATGCACACCGCGCCACTGCGCGACGATCGCGGTCGCATTCTCCGGCACGACCGTGTTGTCACCGGTTCCGTGCCAGACGGAAACCGTCGGCCACGCGCCTTCATGCCGTGAGGCGACGCGCAGGTTTGCCTGCAGGGCTTCCGTCTTGGGAAGTCCTTGCCCGCGCATGCGATCGAATGCTTCCGGCACGGTGGACGCGGCTGCGTATGGAAGGCCAGCGATAATGGCGCCGCCGGCAAAAACGTCCGGGTAGCAGGCCAGCATTGCATTCGCCATGGCGCCGCCGGCCGAGAGGCCGGTGATGTAGACCCTGCGGCCATCAATGCGATGTTCGGCGACCAGCGTGGCGATCATCTGCCGGATGGACATGGCCTCGCCCTTATCGCGCTGTATGTCGGCGGTATTGAACCAGTTGAAGCACAGGTTCGCGTTGTTCTGCCGGACCTGTTCCGGAAAGAGAACCACGAAACCGTAATCCTCCGCCAAGGCCGACCACCCTGAGCCGGCGTCGTAACCGGCGGCAGTCTGCGTGCAGCCGTGCAGCACGACAACCAGGGCCGGCGCAGCGGGCAAATGTTTCGGCACGTGGTGCCATGCGGTCAGGGCACCAGGGTTGCTACCGAATTGATCGAGCTTCCTGAGAATGGAGCCGGTCGGGGCGGCGGGTTTCACCGCGCGCAACTGGGCAAGGCGTTCGAGCGTATCGGACAGAGATCTCATGGGGTACTCCAGGGGCGCGCGGGACTTGCGCATAGACCCTAACACCTCAGCAGCGATATGGTTGCTGCGCTGCACAATGAATCTGATTTGAGAAAGAAGCAGCCCCGAGATGCGGCTTCGATCAGGCTTAGCGCTCTACGATCAATGCGGCTTGTTCGTCGTCACGCTGGCGCCCTCCGAGGGCGGCGGCGGACGCGGCCAACGCACCGATGACCAGGGACGGCGCGCCAAGCATCGCCACCATGCGGCTGACTGCCATTGCCGCGTATCGCGTGGAAAACAAGCGCAAAGAGGGTGCTAACGGCGCTTCCTAAATACAACAGATCCCGAGAATATCGGAAGTCGAAAACTAAAAGTTGACAATGGGATGGTGGCACTCTATATACAGATTGTCGATATTTGCTTGCTGAGCTTTGGTTATCGCGCGCTTGGCACCGTGCCCTGAACGAACCTTTTCTTTCAAAATCGCTATCACATCTGCAGCGCCTCGGGCGTTGTGGTTCTCTTATTGCTATGAAAGGGTTCATCATGACCACTGGCACAGTTAAATGGTTCAATTCCACCAAGGGCTTCGGCTTCATTCAGCCTGACAATGGCGGCGCCGATGCATTCGTCCACATTTCTGCCGTCGAGCGCGCCGGTATGCGTGAACTCGTCGAAGGCCAGAAGGTCGGCTTCGAACTGGAGCGCGACAACAAGTCGGGCAAGATGTCGGCCTGCAATCTGCAGGCTGCCTAAGTCATTCGGTATCTGCTTTCCGTTGACCACGGATGTACTGGCACTGTCGAGAGCATGATACCAACCGAAGGTCAGGCAGTGTGCCTGGCCTTTTTTGTTGCCGCACTCTCCTGCGGCGCCCCATCCGGAAAAAACCATGTCACAGACACATAGTAAATCTCGCGAAAGGGCGGAGATCGCCTTCGCTAATGCCCAATCGCAATTCTTCGCGCGCAACAGTGCCGTTGAGGAGCAGGATTCCATCGTTCTGGCCCGCGAGGAGAAGACCCGACGGCTTCGCGAAGCGCGCCTTGCAAAAGAACTGACTGATCGGGAGGCGGCGATCGTCTCTCTCCTCGCCAAACGCGCCAGAACAGCCTGACTTGTAAAATACGACCCACAGGACAAAGATTTAAAACTCGCCAGAAACAATGACCTCTCCGATCGCCGTAGCGCGGCTGCGGAAGCAAAGTCCGCTCTCCTGAGTGCCTTTCGTACGGCAAGCACTACTGACGAACCTGCCAGATTGGCGAGGCAGCCGGAGCGGGCGACGATCGCTGCCGCCGGGGAAGAGCGGCGTCTCGAGCGCGAACGGGTGAAACGCGACGAGGCCGAACGCCAGGCAGCCGAGACAGCCGAGCGACAGGCGGCTGCGGCATCGCGCGCCGAAACCGAAGCGCGTGAGGCCGCCGAAAGACATCGTATTGCACGGGCTAACGACGGCGAGGCCGCCCGCAAGGCCGAGCGCGATCGGCGCTACGCCAATCGCAAGGCCACACGGGCCTAGCGTCCACGTCTTGGACGTCTAGCCCGAATCCTTGAGCTGGTCTAATGTGCTGCCAGCTTTCGTGCTGCAGCTTGTTCTCGAGAGCTCGATGGCATGAGGGAGAAACCCAGTTCGTCCGCTCCCCAGCCGTCTTCTCGCCGTGGGCGTCGCGGTAAGCGCTTCCACGGTGAGCACTTTACCTGCCACAGAGATTACGTAAGGACGTTTCCAACGCTAGCGTTGGTCGACTGATCCACCGATCGGCATGCGAAACGTGAATCTCGTTTCGTTCTCGTCCGACGTTACATCGATGCGTCCATCGTGCGCCTGCGCGATCTGGCTTGCAATATAGAGCCCAAGGCCAAGGCCCTGCATGCTGGGCCGGACCTCGCCGCGGTAAAATGGCCTGAAGAGGCGGTCGAGCGCGGCCTGCGGAATGGGTTCACCGCCATTGGCAACCGAGAGGAGAAAGTCCCCTTCAGCCGTCCTGGCTTCGACCACGATGGGGCGGTCCTCCGAGCCGTGCGCGATAGCATTGCCGAGCAGGTTGGAAAACATCTGGGCAATGCGCGGGTGATCGACATCGACTGTTTGAGGAAGATCGAGGCGGATCTCGATATTGCGCTCCGGATGACCCGCCTTCATCTCATTGACCACCTGGGCGAGTGTCGGCTCGATCCTTTGTCCGGATGAAGGCTCGACGCGGATGCCGCCACCAAGGCGGCCCCTCGCGAAGTCCATGAGGTTGTCGATCAAGCCTTCCATTCTCTTGATGCTTTCCCTCATCAGACGCAGCACGCGGACCGATTTGGGATCGCCGTGCATTTGCGCCAAAATGTTCGTGCCGCCTGCGAACCCTGCCAGGGGATTGCGAAGGTCGTGTCCGAGAACCGCAATGAACTGCTCCCGTAGTTCGGCCTCCTCGACAGCCTGCGTCTGCTGAACCGCTGCATCGGTAGTGCGATGCTGTAATCCCGCGTTAATTTCCTCCAGCTTGCCGCGCGCCTCCCTTTCCGATCGACGAGCCTCGGACAACTCGCGTTCGTGCCGGCGTCGCTGCGGTGCGCGGAACAGCGTGACCCGGGTGAAGGCCAGTTCGCCAGAAATTCGGCGTTCGGCGGCGTTGGCCAACACAGGGAGGACAGTGCCGTCCGGTTTCAGGAGGTCGAGAGCAACCTCCTCGAAGAACCCCTGCATACGAAGCAATGGAGCGAAGTGAGTTTCGTAGAAGATACTACCTGCAACGTTCAGGATGTCACGAAGCCGCTTGCCGACGAGATCGGCGGAAGTCTTGCCAAGCCAGTTGCAGAGGGTGGCGTTGACCCGGACGATCTTGCCGTCCGCCCCAAGCGACAGGTAACCGCAAGGGGCGTTCTCAAACAGGTCCTGAAAATCGGAGTCAGAGAGGTCAGAGGAACTCATTCATCGCTTCAATCACTGCGGCCGGTGCGCTTAAATTAGGGCAGTGCCCGGTGGCATCCAGATAGACGATCTGACTACCCTCGATCTCGCGGCGAACGTATTCGCCGACTTCTTCCGAGGCGATGATGTCGTCTCGGGTCTGCAGGATCAAGGTATCCGCGATGACTTTTTTCAGGTCGGTGCGGTTGTCGGAGGTAAATATCGTTCGGGCAAAATGCCTAGCAATTTCAGGATCTGTCCGGCAGAACGAATTGACCAGCTCCTCCCCAAGCTCGGGACGGTCCGGATTGCCCATGATCGCCGGGGCCATGGCTGCCGACCAGCCAAGGTGGTTGTCGGCCAATGATGAGAGCAGTTCCTCAATCTGAAGCGTGCTGAACCCGCCGGAATAGTCCCCATCGTCGATATAGCGCGGCGACGGGCCGACCATGACCAGCTTCGCGAACATGCCAGGCGCGCCGATCGAAGCCAACGCTCCGATCATGGCGCTGACCGAATGGCCCACGAAGACGGCGCCCTCGAGTTGCAGCGCTTGGCCGATCTCGATCACATCGGATGCATAGCCCTTGAGATCGGAATATTTCGCCCTGTCAAAAGCCTTTAGGTCAGAGCGCCCCGCGCCGACGTGATCGAAGAGAACGGTTCGATACCTGTCCCGGAATGCGGGTTCAACGAAGCGCCACATGTTCTGGTCACAGCCGAAGCCATGGGCGAATACCATCGATCGGTCGCCCGTTCCATGCAGTTGAATGTTGTTTCGGTGAAATACGGTCAACGATGCTCCCTCGGCGCACGCATTCTGGTTGGTTTACCGCGACTTAGCAACAGAATGGCGTCATGTTCGAGATTTGACGGCGAACGCCGGAACGTTTGCCGTCCGAGACGGTTTCGTATTACGGGTCTGGGCGCAGACCATACCGTGTATCGGATTTCATCTTGTCACAGGTCATAACCGTTCTCGTCGTCGAAGACGAGCCTCTCATCCGCATGGACATCGTCGATCAGTTGGAAGACCTCGGCTTCGTGGTCATGGAGGCTGGCAACGCGAAGGAGGCCATTGCTATCCTTGCGATACGTCCTGACATTCAAGTGATGTTCACCGATATAGATATGCCTGGCGGCATGGATGGATTAAAGCTCGCCGCCGCGGTTCGCGATCGATGGCCGCCCATAAAGATCATCGTGACGTCCGGCCTTCGGGAAGTTGCAATCGAGGATCTTCCCGACGATAGCCGTTTCTTCACCAAGCCTTATGCAGGACGGGCGGTGGCATCGGCGATGCGAGAGATGGTGGAATAGGCTTTGCAAACAGGGCGGCGCACTCTCCCGCGAAAACGTTCAGAAAACGCGGCGCGCGTCCCGCTTTTTCCCTCAGGTAGCACGACGCTATGCGCAGCCGATCTCCCAAAGCTGAATATCCCCTCGCCCCGTTGTACATCGCCAATACGCGCCGCCCATTGTTGCGAGACCGCTGACAGATGTCTACTTCTCGCGTGGCAATTCGAGTTTTGTGCCCGCAGCGACCTGTCGTCCCTCGCGAGACGCGCGAACAGCCTCACATAGCGTCAACGCAGCATTCCTGACCTCTTCCTGGAATGCGGAGTCCTTGTCATATGCTTCGTGGCTCGTCGCATAAGGCTCCCAATAGCCGATATAGCGGTCGACTTCGGCAAGCGGACCCGCTGGCACCAGGTCCATTGATTTCAGCCAATCGGAAAGACTGCGGCGCAGATTTTCCACCCCCTCTGTATCGCCATGGACAACGACCGAAAATAGCCGACCCTTGAGGTGACGAGGAAAGGCCCAGCCTGCCATCTCAAGCTTCTTGGCTTTTCGCGCCTCCTTGCCATGCGTCGTGGTCGGATCTGGATTGCCACCGTCGGCACAGACGAGGCGATCGATCATCGATTTCAATGGCGTCGGTGCCTGGTACCAGTTGACCGGCGTGATGATCATGATCCCGTGCGCCTCGACCCATAGCGGATATCCGTGCCTTCGGTCCGGCCATGATCCGGCGCGGCGGCGGGCGCATGATCTTGACGTCATCGACACAGGGGCAACACGGCACCAAGAGCGGGGCGGCCTATTCGGCATCGAAATGGGGTGTTATCGGATTGATGAAATCGGCGGCAATGGACCTTGGCGAGCACGGCATCACTGTCAACGCTCTGATCCCAGGCCTTATCGACACCGTGCTGACCCGCCATGAAGATCGCTATGCACAGGCGATCGACGTTGCCGGCGGCAAGCCGACGGGAAACGAGCGGAAGGACGAACAGACCGCGCTGGACGGTTTGGCGAAAAAGTCGCCGCTCGGCGTTCCCATGATCCAGCCGGAAGACGTTGCGCCGATGGTGGTCTTCCTCGCCTCGGACGAAGCGCGCATGGCGTCGGGCGCGACCTATTCGATCACGGCAGGCGACAGCGCAAACGCGCAAGGCTGAAGGCGTCTCCGGCCCTTTCGCCATCGGCTCGGCAAGAATTTGAGGATCTCCGACAGGGGGCCGGAACTAAACGACGTCCGCGAAGTTTCTGCAACGCCTTCAATGGCCTGACAACGAGGACATCACTATGAAGAAGCTACTGCTTGCCGCCGCGTTCGTTGGCGCAGCGACCTTTGCTGCTCTTGCGCAGACTTCGACCACGCCTTCGACGGATGGCGACATGCCCGCGGTCGCCACCCCGGACAGCAAGAACGCCACGGCGCCGGGCGAAGGAGCCAACAGCTTCACTGAGGACCAGGCGAAGGAGCGCATCGTCGAGGCAGGTTATGCCGACGTCGCGGGCTTGAAGCTCGACGACAAGGGCATCTGGCGTGGCACGGCCACCAAGGACGGCAAATCCGTCACCGTCGCACTCGACTACCAGGGCAACATCGTCACCGAGTGACATCGCAATTCGAGGATATCTCCCATGACCAAGACTGTAACCG
>Ga0182740_1001635_pt1 | contig 14828 bp, 11 predicted proteins | sample eDN5th37CKraftBY_FD_128872 | JGI IMG/M metagenome (GOLD analysis project Ga0182740, IMG submission 128872) | Enriched backyard soil microbial communities from Emeryville, California, USA - eDNA 5th pass 37_C Kraft BY (version 2) (version 2) | ecosystem: Environmental > Terrestrial > Soil >...
CGGCCAGCAGCAGGACCCATCCGATATGGCCGGGACGGTCTGAACTGTCGATGGCCGCGCTCTTCGACGTGTCGCCCTCGTAAGCCATGGAGTGTCAACTTCCTCAACGGAGGCGGCTGTGCCTGAGACACAGGATGCAACGTTGCAACCAGCCGCTCGATCTTCGTCGCACATCATACGCGTCAATTATTGATCGACCTCTAAGGCGGAGCCATGAGCCGATGCAAGGTCCCAACAGCCCGCGAACGGCCGCCGCCATACGATTTCGCCATAGGAAATCCCTATTTTCCTTGATGAAAAGGGGATCGGACCCATTTTGGTCCCATCATCGAGGACCGATCCTCATCCACATGGCGCGCGCTGAAACCAGAGCCCGTTAACCATCTGTTAACCTTGTCGCTGGCTTCGGCGGTCAATGTGGTACAAGCAACACAGAACGGGCCTGCACGGGCCTGCCAACACTTGAGAGTACATCGTGTCATCTCTTTTCGGTATCGAAGCGTCACGTGCAGTGCAGTTTGCGATCGCGTTCGCGATCATCCTGATCCTTCTCGTGCTCTTCGGTGTAGTCTTCCGCAAGCTGACGGGCGCCCGGCTGATGATGCCGGGCAGTGATCGCGGCCGCGGCAGCCGCCAGCCCCGGCTCGGCATCGTCGATGTGTACGACCTCGACCGGCAGCGGCAGCTCCTTCTTCTGCGCCGTGACAACGTCGAGCACCTCCTTCTCATCGGCGGCCCCAACGACGTGGTGATCGAGACCAACATCGTCCGGGTCGCCGGCGCCCGCATCCCCGCGCAATCCGGCGATACGGGCACCGAGCGCTTCGAGCCGACCCTGGACCAGCCGGCCCGCCCGCCGCAGGTGGAAACCAACGGCCGCCCGTCCATCGAAAGCCAGCTCGCGGCCCAGCTCGGCGCCTTCGTGCGGCGTCCCTCGGAGGAATCCGACATCGACGAGGAGCTCTCGCCGGTCGCCTCGGTGAGCGCCCCGGTTCCGGCCCATCCGGAACCCGTCCTGAAGCCCGACGCCGTTGCCGTCTCCGCCGCCCCGGCCATCCAGGGCCTGCGCGCCGAGGCGAGGACACCGTCCTTCCAGAACGCTCCGTCCGCTCCCGCGCCTGCCGTGGAACGCCCCGAGCCGCGCCCGTCCGTCACGCCTCCGCCGTTCCAGTCCCGGGCGACCCCGGTCCCCCCGGCCCCTCCTCCGGTGCAGCCCGAGCCGGTGCGCCCGCCGGAGCCGGCGCCGGTCGAGCAGCCGGCCGCCCCGCCCCGTCCGGCATCGGAGGCCGGTCTCCTGTCGGACATGGCCAAGCAGCTCGAGGAAGCCCTCAAGCGCCCGGCGAGCCCGGTCCCGCCCCCTTCGATGACGCCCCCGGCCGCGCCCGCTGAGGTCGCCGAGGACGAAGAGGAGGCTCTAGAGGCTGCTCAGGCCGATGACGAGCCCGTCACGGCCTATGTCGAGCCTGAGGACGAGGAGCCCGTCGAGGATGAGCCGGAAGCCGCTCCGCCGCCGAGGCCCGCTCCCGAGCCCCTGCGCGTCGTGCCGACGCCCCCGCCCGTGACGGCTCCGCTTCCGCCGCAGGCGAAAGAGGCACCGGCCGCCGCGCAGAAGCCCACGGATCCGTTCTCCGTCGAGGATATCGAAGCGGAGTTCGCCCGCCTCCTCGGACGCCCGCTGGATCCGAACAAGAAGGGCTAGAGTATCGAACGTAAAAGCGGGAACCGGTTTTGCGTGAAAAGATGCGGTAAAACAAAAACCTAGAGCATTGGACGTACGTGCGAATTCACGTCCAACGCTCCAAGTGCTCCTGAACGGTCAAAGAAAAAGGGCTCCGCAAGCGGAGCCCTTTTTTATTCGGTAATGGAAGGCCTCAATCGTCCCGGTAGACCCGCTCGTTCCGCTCGTGGCGCTCTTGAGCCTCGAGCGAAAGCGTCGCGATGGGGCGCGCTTCCAGGCGCTTCAAGGAGATCGGATCCCCGGTCTCCTCGCAATAGCCGTAGGAGCCGTCGTCGATCCGCGCCAAGGCGGCATCGATCTTGGCAATGAGCTTGCGCTGCCGGTCGCGGGCACGAAGCTCGATGGCGCGATCTGTTTCCGAGGAGGCGCGATCCGCAAGGTCAGGATGATTCTCGTTCTCGCTCTGCAAGGTGGCGAGGGTTTCCTGAGCCTCTTTGAGGATGTCGTGCTTCCAACGGATCAGCTTGCGCCTGAAATATTCCTTCTGCCGGTCATTCATGAAGGGCTCGTCTTCTGTCGGACGGTAACCCTCATCAATCACGATGTCTGTCATGTTCAGCCGTTCTTCCCCGATGAACTGTGGCGCCCCTATATAGGCAAGCAGGATCGGGGACAACGAGATTAAGTGTCATCGATTTGTCTAACAGGTCCGGACACCTCTTTTGCACCTTGGAAAGCCCGGGCAGAACGATTTGCCGCACCCCTAAAGTATCAGGCGTGACTTTGCGCCAGCCAGGGCCTGGAGCATCGGATTGGTCCTGAAAGTGCAAATCCGCTTTTGGGTTCGATGATCCAGGTTTTTGGTTCGCCGCATCTTTCCCGCAAAACCGGTTCCCACTTTTGCGTTCGATGCTCTAGGAGGCGGCCGCCTCGGCCCGGCTGATCAGCTCTCCGGCCACGTCGCCGATCCTGGGCGTCTCCTCCCGGATGAAGGGGAGCGGGCGGCAGACGGACAGGGCTGCAAGGCCGAACCGGGCCGTCATCAGCCCGTTCAGGACCCCCTCCCCGAGCTTGGCCGAGATCCGCGCCGCCAGGCCTAAGCCCAGAACCTGCTGCATGAGGCTGTCGCCCACGGCCATGCCGCCCGTGACCGCCAGGTGATTGAAGGCCGCCTTGGCGAGCCGCAGGAAGCCGAACAGGCCCGGCCGCCCGCCATAGATGCGCGAGAGCGTCCGCAGCAGCCGCACGGCCGCGAAGATCACGAAGGCCACGTCGACGATGGCCCGGGGACTCACCGCCGTCACGAGGGAAACCTGCTTGGCAGCAGCAGCGATCGCCCGCTTGGCCTGGGCGTCGAGGGGGGCAAGCAGCTCCCGCTCCGCGATGGCGAGCCGGTCATCCGCGTCGATGATCTCGTCCGTCAGGCCGCGCAGGCGGGCGCTTCCCTGGGCCGCCGAAGCCCGGCCGCCATAGAGGCTCAGGAGGTCGGACACGATCCCCTTCGCGGCCTTGTGATCCTTGACCGCGAGGGCGTCGATGGCGGCCTCGCGCAGGCTTTCGATCTTCTGCTCGCGCCAGATCCCCGCCACCTCCCGGCCGATGATGGCGAGGAAAGCAAGCACGGCCAGGACCGCGAGCGCCAGCGCCACCCAGCCGAGCCAGGGCGCGATGACGTAGAGATCGACAATCAGCTTCTCCACCGCGAGCCCGAGGCCCAGCAGAAGAAGGCCCGACAGGGCGGAGAGCAGGATGCCGAGCCAGGGGGCGCGGCGCTTCTCGGCCATGGGCACCACGATGCCGTCGGCAGCCTCGATGGCGTCGAAGGGCTCCTCCGTGACCTGCACGGCACCGGCCGTGACGTTCGGATCGTCGAGGCGATAGGCGCGAGGTTGGCGGCTCATGCGAAACGATCCCCCAGCAGGAATTCAAGCGCCCGGTCGAGGCGGATATGGGGCATCCGGGCCATGCGGCCCGCCGCATCGACCGGCAGCTTCGGCGGGCGGAAGCGCGGGAACCGGAAGGAGCCCGGCGGGATGGCGCCCTGGAAAACGGCCTCCGCCGTTTCCGGCAGCTCGCCGGGGAAGATGGCGGCTTCCGCCTCACCGTCGAAGATCTCGTCCCCGACCCGCTCGCCGGCCTCGGGAACGCCCGCGACGGCGCGCAGGGTCTCGCGGCCCTCGCGGATGGTTGTCTCGCGCGTGGCGCGCACGGAGGCGAGCGCCACGGTTCCGACCCGCGCGCCGGCGGCTTCGGTCCGGCGCGACGCACGGTTGACGAGATGGCGCAGGATCGCGTCCAGCCGGTCGTGATCCGTATGGTGGATGTGATCGGCCTTGGTCGCAGCGAAGAGAACCCGGTCGGCCCGGGGCGAGAACAGGCGGGACAGGAGCGTGTTGCGCCCGATCCGGAAAGCCATGAGCACCTGGTCGAGCGCCTCCTCCAGCTCCGCGAGGGCCACCGGCCCGGCATCGATGGCGGCCAGCACGTCGACGAGCACGATCTGCCGGTCGATGCGCTGGAAATGATCGCGGAAGAAAGGCCGGACCACATGGGTCTTGTAGGCCTCGAAGCGCCGTTCCATCAGAGCCGCGAAGCTGCCCGGAGCAATCGCCTGCCCCTGGGGCAGATCCAGCGGCGCGAAGGTGAGCGCGGGCGAGCCCGCCAAGTCGCCCGGCATGAGAAACCGGCCCGGCGGCGTGGTGGCCACGGCCTCGGAATCGGCCCGCAGGACCGTGAGGTAATCCTTGAACGCCTCGCTCGCCCGGGATGCGAGCATCTCGTCGGAAGCGCCTGCGGGATCGAGGGTTTTCAGGGTCTCGTGCCAGCGGCCCGCCACGGCGACCCGGTCGCGCTTGCGGCTCGCTTCGATGGTCTGGCGGGACCACTCGGCATAACCGGCGTCGAGGAGCGCGAGGTCGAGCAGCCATTCGCCGGGATAATCCACGATGTCGAGGGCGAGCGAGGCCGGTCCGGTGCGCCAGCCGGACTTGCGCTCGTATTCCACATCCACCCGCAACTCGCTGATGCGATTGGTGGATTGCGGCCAGCGGCGGCTCTCGGTGAGGGCCGCCATGTGCTCCTCGTAGGGAAAGCGCGGCACGGCGTCGTCCGGCTGGTGCGCCAAGTGCGCCCGTCGGATACGGCCTTCGGCCGAGGCCCGGAAGGCGGGCAGGTTCGTGCCGCGCGTGAGATGATGCACGAGGGCGGTGGTGAACACGGTTTTGCCGGAGCGGGCGAGACCTGTCACGCCGAGGCGGAGAGAGGGCTGGATCAGCTGCCCGGAGACCTCCCAGAGCGATTGCGCGGCCGAACCGGCGCGGGAGGCGAGATCGGTGATGACAGACACGGGGCTCCGTCTGGTTCCTGGTGATGCCAAGCTTGGTTGCGAACGGGAAGATGGTGCTCAAGTTCCCGGTTCACAAGCCCGGGCCGAAGCGCATCCGCCCCGGCCCGGCCCCGATCCTTCGCAGGCAGGGTCAGATCACCAGGAAGTCGTGATGATCGATGAAGGTGCCCTTCTTGACGGTCGCGAACTTGACCGCCTTGCTCTTCCCCGTGCCGTCGGCGTCGTAATAGAGGGAGCCGGTCTTCTTGTCGTAGATGACCCGGTCGTCCTTATCATGCGCCTTCTTGCCGGCGTAGAACATGGAGGCCTTGAGGGCGCCCGCCTTCTTGCCGAGCTTGACGAAGACCGCGTTCTCCAGCGCGATCGTGTCATCCTTGGCCTTGAAGTCGAGGATCCTGTCCAGGTTCAGCTTGGCATCCGGCCGGCTGTCGAACACGAAGCGATCCTTGCCCTTGCCGCCAGACAGGATGTCGTTGCCAAGGCCGCCGTTCAGGATGTCGTTGCCCCCCTGACCGCTGAGCTGATTGACGCCATCGTTGCCGGTAACCGTGTTCGCAATGTCGTTGCCCGTGAGATTGATGGCAGACGCACCGGCTTCCGTGAGCAGCACTTCGATCTCTACCGAGGCCCCGAGCGTGAAGCTTTCAGAGGCCGTCACCGTATCGGTGCCCTGTCCGGCGAGTTCCGTCACCGTGTCGAGCGCATCGACGAAATACGTGTCGTTGCCGACGCCGCCGGTCAGGACATCGCTGCCGAGACCGCCGGACATCGTGTCGTTGCCGGCACCGCCGTTCAGGATGTCGTCTCCGCCTTGGCCACTGAGCTGATTGGCGCCGTCGTTGCCGGTGATCGTGTTCGCGATTTCGTTGCCCGTGAGATTGATCGCCGCCGTACCGGCTTGCGCAAGCAGCACTTCGATCTCTGCGAGAGCCCCGAGCGCGAAGCTCTCCGAGGCTATCACCGTATCGAGGCCCTGGCCGGCGAGTTCCGTCACGATATCAAGCGCATCGACGTAATACGTGTCGTTGCCGACGCCGCCGCGTAGGTCGTCCTTGCCGGCGCCACCGTCGAGCACGTCGTCGCCCATCCAGTCGGTGATCGTATCGTCGCCCGCTCCGCCCATGAGCATGTCGTTGCCCTCGCCGCCATCGAGCTGGTCGCGTCCGGCGCCGCCGTCGAGCGTGTTCGCGCCGGTATTGCCGTACATGGTGTTGTCGAGCTCGTTGCCGGTGCCGACGAAATTCCCGCTGCCCTCGAAGGCAAGGTATTCGATGTTGGCCGCGAGGGTGTAGCTGACCGACGCGAGCACCCGGTCGAAACCGGGGCCGGAATCGACGACCACGTCGCCCGCATTGTCGACCCAATACAGATCGCTGCCGGCCCCGCCTTCCATCCGGTCGGCGCCCGCACCGCCCATGAGCGAGTCGTCGCCCTCCAGGCCGATGAGCGTGTTGTTGCCCGCATTGCCGCGGATGAAGTTCCCCACGCCGTTGCCGGTGCCGGAGATGTTCGCAGACCCTGTGAGGGTGAGGTCTTCGAAATTCGCAAGAAGTGTGTAGCCGTCGAAACCCACCTGCACGGTGTCGCGGCCCTCGCCTTCGGCCTCGACCAGGGTGTCATTGGCGTCGATCACATAGGTATCGTCGCCTTCGCCGCCGACGAGACTGTCAGCGCCCGCGCCGCCCTTGAGCACATCGGCGCCCTTGCCGCCGTCGAGGGTGTCGTCACCTTCAAGGCCGTCGAGCGTGTTGTTGCCGTCGTTGCCGACGATCTTTTCGGCAAGGTCAGCGCCTGTGCCGTCGATATTGGCCGTGCCGATCAGATAGAGTTCTTCAACATAACGCGCGCCTTGCGCCCTAAGATTGAAGCCTGTCGAAGTGTAAGCCTTGTCGAACCCCGCCCCGTCTAGCTCGCCAATTCTGTCGAGAGTATCGACATAGTAGACGTCATCACCGCTGCCTCCCTGCAAGGTGTCATCACCATCGCCGCCGATGATGGTGTCATTATTGTCCCCACCGCTGAGAATATCGCCTCCATCCCCGCCATTGAGAGTATCGTCACCCGCACCACCGTTGAAATAGTCGTCGCCAGTGCTGCCGGTAAGGCTATTCGCGACGGAGGTCCCGATCACGGTACCGGCAGACGTCAGGACAAGGTTCTCAATGTTCGGGTGGAGATAAAGTATACCGACTACCGAGTAACCTACGATCACCGTGTCATTGCCGGAATCCGGCTGTTCCAAGGCTTGATCTCCGGCGGAATCGAGATAGTAGGTATCGTCGCCGGCACCTCCCCAAAGGTAATCGTCCCCTGCGCCGCCATCGAGCGTGTCGTTATCGTTCCCCCCGTCGAGAGTGTCGGCTCCCTCTCCGCCTTCGAGGATATCGTCGCCATCGAAGCCCCACAGCTGGTTTTTACCTTCATTACCGACAATCCTGTTGTCGAGCGCATTACCGACCCCCTCGATGTCAGCGGCACCTGTCAGGATCAGGTCCTCAATGTTCGCACGCCCTGTGTGACTTTGGAGGCCGAACGAAACAGAAGCATAGACAATATCGTGGCCGGAATCTTCGCCAGGCTCTTCGATCAGGATGTCTTGATTACTGTCGACATAATAGGTGTCATCCCCGAGCCCGCCCTCGAGCGTATCGTCACCTAAGCCACCGTTGAGGATGTTGTTGCCGGCATTGCCTGTAATCGTATTATTCTCATCGTTCCCGATGACATTGGCATCGCCATCGCCCTCCACGAGGACGTAGTTCACCTCGTCTTCCAGAGTAAAAGTCTTCGTCTGCGGATCGTAAGTCGCCATGGAGTCCCCCGATTTTGATATGAAAGTTTGTAACGTATCATATAGGGGGTAGCAAGTTGCTGGCATGAAGCAACGTTGAAATCCAAGGCGGAGAGGCTTGGAATCCTTTCTCCGGAAGGACTTCTCCTACTGCTCCCGTGTCTGACCTGTCATGGCGCTGGCCTGCACCCTCTCGACCGCCCGCTGAACGGCCTCCTCCACCAGCTCAGGGCTCGCCCGCAACGCCCCCAGCTCGAAGGACGACATGGCCAGCATCACGTGAGCCAGGTTCGGAAGCGGCTTGCCGTCGGGGGAGAAGAGCTTGAGGTCGTCGCTGGGGCCGAGACCCAGGCCTTCCACCATCCGGCTCGCGTAATTGCGGTGGCGCTGGTCCTCGGACGGGCAGGCGGAGGCCGCCTGGACCTTCGGGGCCGGTTTGGGAGCCGCCGACGCGGTGACCGCCGGTTCTCTCGCGGGCTTGCGGCGGACGGCAGCGGGCGGTGGGGACGGCTTCGGCTTCTCGCCCATGCCGACCGCAATGCTCGGCACCCGGTATTGCGGGGTCTTCGGCGTGATCGGGATCACCACGGACACGCGGCCCGGCTTCCCGCCGGGGCCGGCCTTCGCCGTGTAGCGCACCGCCCCGCCCTTCTTGCGCCGCGAAGCGAGATATTGCGCCCGCACCGTACCGCCGATGCCCCTCACGGCGAGCATCGCGACGCCGCCGAGGCTCGTCGCGACATTGCACTCGGCGGGCGCCCAGCGGCGGACGATGTCGAGGGCGGATTTGCGGTTGAACTCGAGATAGTAGCGCCGCAGCAGGGTGGCGGCGGCATCGGCCCCGTGATCGGCGGAGGCGAAGCCCACATGGCCTTCGCTGTCGGTGGCGAGTTCGCCGTTCCACCGGGCGCTCTTGATGCACCAGTAATTGTTGAGCTTCACGCAACGGGTCACGAAAGGCTTCTCGGCCCTGAAGAAGGCCACCATCGCGACGACGGGCTTCGGCTCCAGGGCCCCCATGGCCTCGCGGCGCCAGTTGGTCACCTCGCGGGTCTCCGGCTCGTAGCGTGCCTGAAGGGCCTGGGCGTCCGGCATGGGCTGCGAGACGGCCTCGCGGGCCTCGCCCGGCAGCAGGCTGCGCACGGCAAGCGCGAGCATCAGGATGGTCTGTGGCGTCATGAAGACCGGCCCCCGCTTCGGCCGAAAACGATGGAAGAGCTTTCAGGCAGAACGATGATGGAGCCGGTATGTTCAGTCTCAAGGTCCGGCGCTGTTTTTCCCTGATCGAAGGCTCATGGGCCGATGAGCCCTTTCGCGCGAATCCATCGATCAAGCCCGACGATGGAACGAACCTGACCTGAGAGCATATCTGACTTGCAGTGGAAGTCCGGACAGAATGTCCCGTTCTCCTCTAGATGGGCTTTCCCGGAACGCGATGGACACAATGGACCAAGCAACGAACGAGAGCGTGCGGGACACCGCGGCACCGGCCCTGAGCCACACCGAAATCCGCACGATCATTCTCGGCGTCATGCTGTCCATGTTCCTGGCGGCCCTCGACCAGACCATCATCGCGACGGCCCTCCCGACCATCGGCCGCGAACTCGGCGACCTGGAGCACCTGCCCTGGATCGTGACCGTCTATCTCCTGACCTCCACGGCCGTGACGCCGCTCTACGGCAAGTTCAGCGATTCCTACGGCCGGCGCGTCACCATGCTCATCGGCATCGTGATCTTCATCATCGGCTCCATCGCCTGCGCGCTCGCGCCCAACATGATCGTCCTCATCCTGGCACGCGGCCTGCAGGGCATCGGCGGCGGCGGACTGATCGCGCTCGCCCAGACCATCATCGCCGACATCGTCGCGCCGCGCGAACGGGGACGCTATCAGGTCTATTTCGCCAGCGTGTTCATGACCTCGAGCCTGCTCGGGCCGGTCCTGGGCGGTTTCTTCGCCCAGCACCTGCACTGGTCGGTGATCTTCTGGATCAACCTGCCGCTCGGCCTCCTGGCGCTCACCATCGCCTTCCACTCCCTGAAGAAGCTTCCCCGCTTCGAGCGCCCGCATAAGCTCGACCTGCTCGGCGCGCTTCTCCTCGTGGCCGCGACCGTCGCGCTGCTGCTGGCCCTGAGCTGGGGCGGGCTGCGCTACCCCTGGGCCTCCCTGCCGATCCTCGGGCTCTTCGCCGGCTCGGCGGTGCTCTGGGGCCTGTTCGCCGTCCGCATGCGCCTCGCGCCGGAGCCGCTGATCCCGCCCGGCGTGCTGCACAACCCGGTGGTGCGCATGGCCGTCCTCGCCGCCTGTTTCGGCATGGGCACCTATATCGGCCTCACCATCTACCTGCCGGTCTATTTCGAAGCCGTGCGCGGCCTCTCGGCGAGCCTGTCCGGTCTCGCGCTCATCCCGCTCATGGCCGGAACGGTGGTCGGCGCGACCATGTCCGGCCGGAGCATGGCCAAGGTGAAGCACTACAAGCGGCTTCCGACCGCGGGCCTGATCGTCGCCATGGTGACCACGGGCGTGCTGGCGGTCTACGGCCAGTCCCTGTCCATCCTGACCGTGGAGATCATCCTGGCGGTGATCAGCATCGGCCTGGGCACCGTCCTGCCGGTCACCATGGTGACGACCCAGAACGCGGTCGCGCCCCACCAGATGGGGACCGCGACGGGCACGGCCAATTTCTTCCGCTCGCTCGGGGGCGCATTCATCGTGGCGATCTTTGGAGCCATCGTGCTCGGCCTCTCGGGCCTGGGCGGAGCCGCGAGCTTCGAGACCCTGGGCGCGGCGGCGGCCCAGAGCGGCGTCGATCTGGCCGATGTGTTCAGCTACGTGTTCATGGCCGCGGTCGTCGGCTTCGGGCTCGCGCTGGCGTTCCTCCTCGCCCTCGAGGAGCGGCCCCTGCGCGGCAGCGCGGTCAAGGCCGCCGAGGCGGTGGTCGCCGACTGAGCGCCTGTCATCGACGGTGATGGCGATACAGCGTCCAGAGGAGCGAACAGGCGAGAATCAGCAGCAGGAAGACGCCGACGGTCGCAAAGACCGTCTCGGCGCGGGAGGCCCCGGCGGGCGGGAGCATCGGCCCATCGGGATCCTCCTGGATGACGGAACGCCCTGCCGCGGCCTTGAGGATTCTCAGGTTGCCCCCTTCCCCCGGCGCGGCCGGGAGAGGATGAACGGCAGCCCTGACGGAAGGCTCGAAGGGCATCGATCCTCTCCTGCCTCGACGGTCCCTGCCTCGACGGTCGTCGGGTATCCTGATCGTTAATGGCCTGAAGGCGCCCCGGTTTCCCGCATCCTGCGGCGTCATGGCTGGGGAAAGCCCATTTCGCCTGTGGAGGACTTCACCTTCTCCGGCACTTCCTTAAGCCTTGCCGTGTTAGGACCGTGCCCGATCGTTTTGGAGCAACGCAAGAGGGAGGCTGATGAAGGTCGGCATCGACATGGGAGCGGCGTCCTCCGCCCCGGGGGGACAATCGGCATTGCTCGACCTGGAAGAGCTTCTGGCGACGCGTCTGCTCGTCCAGGGCAATTCCGGCTCCGGCAAGTCGCATCTCCTGCGCCGCCTTCTCGAGCAGAGCGCCAACCTCGTCCAGCAGGCCATCATCGATCCTGAGGGCGATTTCGTCACCCTGGCGGACAAGTTCGGCCATGTGGTGGTCGATGCCTCCCGCAGCGAGGGCGACCTGCAGCGCATCGCCGCCCGCGTGCGCCAGCACCGGGTCTCCGTGGTCCTGAGCCTGGAAGGCCTCGACGCCGAGGCGCAGATGCGCTGCGCGGCCGCGTTCCTCGGCGGCCTCTTCGATGCGGAGCGCGATTACTGGTATCCCATGCTCGTGGTGGTGGACGAGGCGCAGCTCTTCGCCCCCGCCGCCGCGGGCGATGTTTCCGACGAGGCGCGGAAAGTCTCCCTCGGCGCCATGACCAACCTCATGTGCCGCGGCCGCAAGCGCGGACTGGCCGGCATCATCGCGACTCAGCGGCTCGCGAAGCTCGCCAAGAACGTGGCGGCGGAGGCCTCCAACTTCCTCATGGGCCGCACCTTCCTCGACATCGACATGGCCCGCGCCGCGGACCTGCTCGGCATGGAGCGCCGCCAGGCCGAGATGTTCCGCGACCTGGAGCGCGGCCATTTCGTCGCCCTGGGCCCCGCCCTGTCGCGCCGTCCGCTGCCGATCCGCATCGGCCCGGTCGAGACCTCGACCCGCACGGGCACGTTCAAGCTCATGCCGCTCCCCGAGCAGCCCAAGGAGGAAGCGCGCGACCTCATCTTCAAGGCGGGCGAGGACGAAGTGGCGGCCCGCCCGGTCATGCCGCGCCGGGCGCCCCCGCCGCCGCCGGCGCCGTCCACGAACGACCTCCTGGCCCAGCTCGCCCGCACGCGGCCCGCCGCCGCGCCGGAGCCGCAGGCCGAAGAGACCGAGCAGACCAAGGCCGAGCGCGAATCCACCCTCGACGCGATCCTGCGCGAGATCCTCGACGATCCGGAGGCCGCGTTCCGCTCGGTCGCCGTGCTCTATCAGGACTTCCTGGTCCGCTGCCGCATCCGCCGCGTCTCCGGCGAGCCGCTGAACCTCAACGCCTTCCGCCGCCGCCTCGCGGTGGCCCGCGCCGGCGTCGACACGGCGACCGCCGAAGGCTCCGAATGGGACCGGGCGGTCGCCTTCGCGGCCGACCTTGCGGAGGACATCCAGGGCGTGTTCCTGCTCATCGCCCGCGCGGCCATGGAAGGCACGCCCTGCCCGCCCGACGGCGAGATCGCCCGCGCCTGCGGCAGCCGCTCCCCCGGCCGCGCCCGGCGCCTCATCGCCTACATGGAAAGCCGCAACATCGTCGTGACCCGCAACGACCCGCGCGGCCTGCGCATCATCGCCCTCCCCGATCTCGGCTGGGAAACCGGCCCCGGCGACCCGAACGCGTTCGAGGAGCCGCAGGCAACCGAGACGCGGGATCTGTTTGCGATGGGATGAAGCTGTCCCCTTCAAAGCAATGATGGGACAAATTTATAAATCATCTACCGGTTTCAAGCTGTCACGTTCAGGTGGCATCGTAGGTTTCTCAAGAGAATAAAATGAACGGAAAACGCTCTCTCATTTTCTTTGAAGTTGCATCAGGTCTGCTTGGTTGGATCTGGATTGGTATGACGCTCTGGTTCCTTTGGACCATCATTGCCGTCTTTGCCTTCAGCGGCACTTGGTCCAACGTACTCTATGCCTTACTTGGTGGTATGGTTGCGAAGTGGCTGGCACGAGGGTTCGGCGACAATGCGAAGCGGGTTCGCTTTGAGCAGCAAATGATTCTGAACGGAGCAACACCGCAAGAGGCAGCGCAGGCTTGGATAAAGGCGTATCAATAACCTCCGCGACGATCGAGCCAAGTCTTACTGCGGCTCCGCTGTGCTCCCCTCGTTGGCGACTTTCCTTTGCAGCGTCTCGTCTTGAGGGATTTCTCAGAGGAAGCGCCACCTCTAGGACAAAGATCACTGCATCATTGCGCCCCTTGGTCCGTTGATTCGGGCCAACGCCGATGAGACGCACTGATGTTCCGCTTTTTCGAGACCCGGATCGACTTCACTAGGAGGCCGCCAGAGGAATCGCCGCCGGACGATCTCTGGGGGTTCTACTGGCACTTCATCGCCCAGGCGAAGGGGCTGTTCGTGGCGCTGTTCGCGCTCGGCTTCGTGCTGGCCGTGGTCGAAGCGCTCGTGCCCTGGCTCATCGGGCGTCTCGTCAATGCCATCTCGCATACCTCGCCCGAGGGCATCTTCCATGAGGCCGGGCCTCTGCTGATCGCCATGGGGGCGATCATCCTCCTGGTGCGGCCGCTCGGGACGATCCTGTTCCGGCTCCTGGTCAACCATTCCCTGGCGGTCTCCTTCACCACCATGGTCCACTGGCAGAACTACTGGCACGTGGTGCGCCAGCCCTTGGGCTTCTTCCAGGAGGATTTTGCCGGACGCATCGCCAACCGGGTGCTGCAGACGGGCCGGCCCTTGCGCGAGACGATCCTGTCGGTGGCCCGCGCCGTCTGGCAGATCCTGATCTTCGGCGCGGCCTCCATCGGCCTCCTCGGGACGCAGGACTGGCGGCTCGCCCTGCCCATGACCGGATGGTTCAGCCTCTACGCGGTCCTGCTCGTCGTCGCCCTGCCGCGCATCCAGAAGCGTTCGCGCCTCTCGAGCGAGGCGCGCTCGGCCGTGACCGGCAAGGTGGTGGACAGCTTCACCAACATCATGACGGTCAAACTGTTCGGACGCCGGAAGGACGAGGACGACTACATCCGCGAAGGCTATCTCTGGCTCAACGATGCCTTCATGAGCCAGCAGCGCCTCAACACGCTCTACGTGGCGGGCCTCACCTTCCTGAACGCCATCTTCCTGGTCGCCACCGGCGCGGTGGCCGTGTGGCTCTTCAGCGCGAACCGCATCGATGCGGGCACCCTGACCACCGCCCTGCTGCTCTCCACGCAGATCGTCTCCATGTCCGGCTGGGTGGCCTTCGAGGTCATGAGCATCTTCGAGAATGTCGGCACGGTGCAGGAGGGCATGAAGACGATCTCGCGCCCGCTGACCATGCAGGACAAGCCGACCGCCCGCCCCTTGACGGTGACCCGGGGCGAGATCCGCTTCGATCATGTCGATTTCTCCTACGGGGACGGCGACAAGGTCATCGACCGGCTGAACCTGACCATCCGGCCCGGCGAGAAGATCGGCCTCGTGGGGCGCTCCGGGGTCGGCAAGACGACCCTCGTCAACCTGCTCCTTCGCTTCTTCGAGCCGCAGGAAGGCCGGATCCTCATCGACGGCCAGGACATCGCCGATGTGCGGGAGGAAAGCCTGCGCTCGCAGATCTCGGTGGTGACGCAGGACACCTCGCTGCTGCACCGCTCGATCCGGGAGAACATCCTCTACGGACGGCCCGCCGCCGGTGAGGATTCCATGCGCGAGGCCGCGCGCCAGGCCCACGCCGTCGAGTTCATCGAACGCCTCGCCGACGGGCGCGGGCGGCGCGGCTTCGAC
>Ga0182740_1001637_pt1 | contig 14822 bp, 17 predicted proteins | sample eDN5th37CKraftBY_FD_128872 | JGI IMG/M metagenome (GOLD analysis project Ga0182740, IMG submission 128872) | Enriched backyard soil microbial communities from Emeryville, California, USA - eDNA 5th pass 37_C Kraft BY (version 2) (version 2) | ecosystem: Environmental > Terrestrial > Soil >...
GCACGTCGCCGTTGCCGGTCAGCACCAGCGACGTATTGCTGTCGGCGACGATCATCATGGCCTCGAGCCGGCGCAGATAGCGGTCGGTGCGCCAGTCCTTGGCCAGCTCGACCGCGGCGCGCAGGAGCTGACCCGGATACTGCTCGAGCTTGGTTTCCAGCCGCTCGAACAGGGTGAAGGCGTCCGCGGTCGCACCGGCGAAGCCGCCGATCACGTCACCCTTGCCCAGGCGGCGCACCTTCCTGGCATTGGCCTTGATGATGGTCTGGCCGATCGAGACCTGGCCGTCGCCACCGACGGCCACGATGCCGTTCTTGCGGACAGTCAGGATGGTAGTGCCGTGCCAGACCGGCGACGTTTCAGACGAGGACATGCGGATTAACCCTGTGCGAACGGAGATTTAGGGACGGGAGGGGGCGTTTGCAAATTGGCAGGACGGTCGGTGGCAGAATGTGGGGAGCCCTGTTAAAAGGCCCCAAATTTCCAACCGGAACGCTCGCATCATGCGCAAAGGCCAGGTCACGCGCAAAACCAAGGAAACCGACATCGCGGTCGAGGTCGCGATCGACGGGTCCGGCCGCTCGGATATCTCAACCGGGATCGGCTTCCTCGATCACATGCTCGACCTCCTTGCGCGCCATTCGCGCATGGACCTGACGGTGCGCGCGAAGGGCGACCTCCACATCGACGATCATCACACCACCGAGGATGTCGGTATCGCGCTCGGCCAGGCTGTGAAGCAGTCGCTCGGCGACATGAAGGGCATCACCCGGTACGCCGACGTGCATCTGCCGATGGACGAGGCGCTGACGCGGGTGGCGATCGACGTGTCCGGGCGGCCGTTCCTGGTCTTCAAGGTTGCGTTCGGCCGGGACAAGATCGGCACCTTCGATACCCAGCTTGTGAATGAGTGGTTCCAGGCTTTCGCCATGAATGCCGGGATCACGTTGCACGTCGAAACGTTGTATGGCTCGAACGATCACCATATCTCCGAGTCCTGCTTCAAGGGTCTGGCGCGCGCGCTGCGTGCGGCGTTCGCGATCGATCCGAAGGCGGCAAACGAGATCCCGTCCACCAAGGGCAGCCTGGGCAACTAGTTTGCGCTATCTCCGTCATCCTGAGGTGCGAGCGAAGCGAGCCTCGAAGGATGATCGGGCAATGATCGGGCCGTCGCCCTTCGAGGCCCGCCCACCGGCGGGCACCTCAGGGTGACGGATCAAAGGCCGTTGCAAGGATCAATACTCATGGCCGTATACACCGTCCATCAGCCGCCGCTCGGCAAGGGCGAGAACGCGCCGGACCCGACGCGCTTCACGTTCGTGCGCGACGGATTCTACGTGTGGGGTTTCCTGCTCTCGGTGCTCTGGATGCTGCGGCATCGGCTGTGGCTGGTCGCGGTGCTGTTCGTTGCAGGAACGCTCCTGCTCGATGTCGGCCTGGGCTACGCGGGAGTCAGCAGCGGATGGCGGACGCTGGTGTTTCTTGCGATCGCCTTTCTGGTGGGGATTGAGGGCGCAACGCTGCGCCGCTGGACGTTGAACCGCCGCGGCTGGACCAATGTCGGCGTTGTGGTCGCCGACGATCCGGATGACGCCGAGCGGCGTTTCTTCGTCAACTGGCAGGCGGGCAAGCGTCCGAATGCCGCGCAGCCGCCAGTGCAGTCCGAAAGCGTGGTGCGCGGACCGGTTGCTCCGCAAACCTATGCCCGCCACGAACCGGCCGACGTGATCGGTTCGTTCCCGCAGCCCGAGCGGCGGACATGACAACGGCCATCATCGATTACGGCTCCGGCAATCTTCATTCCGCAGCCAAGGCTTTCGAACGCGCCGCGCGCGAGCATGCGCTGAATGGCGCGATCGTCGTCACCAGCGATCCGGATGCTGTCGCGCGCGCGGACCGTATCGTGCTGCCCGGTGTCGGCGCCTTCGCCGATTGCCGTCGCGGTCTCGATGCCGTGCCGGGCATGGTCGATGCGCTCAACGAGAATATACGCAAACGCGGCAAGCCGTTCTTCGGTATCTGCGTCGGTATGCAATTGATGGCGTCGCGTGGGCACGAGAAGGAAGTGATCGAGGGTCTCGGCTGGATTGCGGGCGAGGTCGACCGCATTCATCCGTCCGATCCGTCGCTGAAGATCCCGCATATGGGCTGGAATACGCTGCGGGCTCAGAAACCGCATCCGCTGCTCGACGGTATTGCGACCGGCGATGACGGGCTGCATGCCTATTTCGTCCACTCCTACCAGCTCACGCCGGCGGATCGCGCCGATCTGGTCGCGCAGGCCGAGTATGGCGGGCCGGTCACGGCTATCGTCGGGCGTGACAACATGGTGGGTACGCAATTCCACCCGGAAAAGAGCCAAAAACTCGGGCTTGCGCTGATCGCCAATTTCCTGAAATGGAAGCCGTGAGCGCGCTGATGACGCGGCACCTTCTTAACCTCACCCTGAAGGGGAAGGTCGATCGCGTAGCGGTCGGGAGGGGGGGCGGCCTCAGCCTTCAAGGAAATGACCCCCACCCGGCGAGCGATGCTCGCCGACCTCCCCCTTTCAGGGGGAGGTAAGGACCCGCAGCCGTGATCCTCTTTCCCGCCATCGATCTCAAGGACGGCCTCGCCGTTCGCCTCGAACAGGGCGACATGGCGCGCGCGACCGTGTTCAACCGCGACCCCGCCGATCAGGCCTACGCGTTCGAAATCGCCGGCTTCGAATATCTGCACGTCGTCGACCTCGATGGCGCATTTGCCGGCAAGCCGGTGAATGGCGGCGCTGTCGATCGCATTCTGGAAGCGACCAATATTCGCGTGCAGCTCGGCGGCGGCATCCGCGACATGGCGACCGTCGCAGGCTGGCTCGACAAGGGCGTCAACCGGGTCATCATCGGTACTGCTGCGGTGCGCGATCCGACGCTCGTGCGCGAGGCGGCGGCCGCATATCCGGGCCGTGTCGCGGTCGGACTGGATGCGCGCGACGGCAAGGTCGCGGTCCAGGGCTGGGCCGAAGCGTCCGAACTCACCGTGCTCGACATCGCCAGGCGCTTCGAGGACGCGGGAGTCAGTGCGATCATCTACACCGACATCTCCCGCGACGGCATGCTGAAGGGCATCAACTGGGACGCGACGATTGCGCTCGCCGATGCGATCTCGATTCCCGTCATTGCGTCGGGGGGGCTCGCGTCGATCGAGGACGTGAAGACGATGCTCGAGCCACGCGCAAAAAGGCTTGAAGGTGCGATTGCGGGACGTGCGATCTATGACGGGCGGCTCAATCCGGCCGAGGCGCTCGCGCTGATCCGCGAGGCGAAAACCGCATGACCTTCAAGGTCCGCATCATTCCCTGCCTCGATGTGAAGGATGGACGCGTCGTCAAAGGCGTGAACTTCGTCGATCTGCGCGATGCCGGCGATCCGGTGGAAGCTGCCATCGCCTACGACGCTGCAGGGGCGGATGAACTGACCTTCCTCGACATCACCGCTAGCCACGAAAACCGCGGCACCATGCTCGATGTGGTGCGGCGTACAGCGGAAGCCTGCTTCATGCCGGTGACGGTCGGCGGCGGTGTGCGAACCGTCGACGACATTCGCGTGCTGCTGCAATCGGGCGCCGACAAGGTTTCGATCAACACCGCGGCCGTGCATCGGCGAGAATTCGTCAGGGAGGCCGCCGAAAAATTCGGCGATCAATGCATCGTGGTCGCGATCGATGCGAAGAAGGTGTCGGCCGAGGGCGAGACCGATCGCTGGGAGATCTTCACGCATGGCGGCCGCAAGCCGACCGGCATCGATGCGGTGGAGTATGCGCAGGAGGTCGTGGCGCTCGGCGCCGGCGAAATCCTGCTGACCTCGATGGACCGCGACGGCACCAAGGCCGGTTTCAACATTCCGCTCACGCGCGCGGTTGCCGATGCGGTGACGGTGCCGGTGATCGCGTCCGGCGGCGCCGGCAATCTCGATCATCTGGTTGAGGGCATTCGCGACGGCCACGCGACCGCGGTGCTGGCAGCCTCGATCTTCCACTTCGGCGAATTCACGATCCGGCAGGCCAAGGAACACATGGCGAAAGCCGGCCTGCCGATGCGGCTCGATCCGTAAAGCCGCCGGAACGCGGTTTCGGCTGGCCGCGTTCGGCTAGTCCACCTTCTCGTTTGGATAGACACCCCAAAGCCGCTCCTGAGGGATCCAGCCCTCGAACTGGTTGCCGTTAACCTTGCACCATTTGCCGTCGCAGCGTTTGACCTGGGCGACGACGCCCGGCTGGAGCTGTGCCGTGACATCGCCGTCGGCCTTGGGGCTGTCGGATACCGCGACCAGCTGATCCTTGTTGCGCGCGGTCACGACGGCGGTCCGGCGTCCGGACAGCAGCGAGTGATAGACCCAGCCCTCGGACCCCTCGGAGTCGCGGATGCGGCGCCAGTTCTCGAATTCGGCGGTAATTTCGACCGGCAGCCCGGACCGCGTGAAAACCCAGCTGACCTCGTGATCCCTGGTCGGGCCGCTTCGCACGTTCACCCGGTCGGATTTCAGGCTCACATAACGCGGCACCGGCAGACCGGAGGCGCTGCCGGATGCAGTTTCGCCAGCGGCGAGCACCTGCGAACACACGGTAGAACTTAGCAAAATTGCGACGAGAGCGATCGGGCTGATGGTTTGTCTTGTTGCGGTCATCTGCTACATGGGAACGAAGACGCCGGTACCGAACGGCGCAGTGTCGGTGAGGCCGGTTAAGGAGGGCTGAACGGCACCGCGCCGCACAATGCCGGACAACGAATTCTGTCCAAGGCTCAGACCCAACCATGTCGAACCGCAAGAAGCCCTTGGTGATCGTGACGCGCAAGCTGCCGGAGCGCGTCGAAACCCGGATGCGCGAATTGTTCGACGCGAGGCTGAACCTCGATGACCATCCGATGTCTCAGGCTGAACTCGCCGAGGCGGCGAAGACGGCCGACGTGCTGGTGCCGACGGTGACCGACCGCATCGATTCGGCGGTGCTGAGCCAGGCCGGACCCAACCTCAAGCTGATCGCGAATTTCGGCAACGGCGTCGACAATATCGACGTGACGACCGCCCTGTCGCGCGGTGTGACCGTGACCAACACGCCGGGCGTGCTCACCGAAGATACCGCCGACATGACCATGGCGCTGATTCTGGCGGTGCCGCGCCGGCTGGTCGAAGGCGCCGAGGTGCTGACCGGCGACAAAGAATGGAGCGGCTGGTCGCCGACCTGGATGCTCGGCCACCGCATCTGGGGCAAGCGGCTCGGCATCATCGGCATGGGCCGGATCGGTCAGGCGGTGGCGCGCCGTGCGCGCGCCTTCGGCTTGCAGATCCACTATCACAATCGCCGCCGCGTCGCGGCGCAGATCGAGGAAGACCTCGGCGCGACCTATTGGGATTCGCTCGACCAGATGCTCGCACGCGTCGACATCGTGTCGGTGAATTGTCCGCACACGCCGGCGACCTTCCATCTGCTGTCGGCGCGCCGGCTGAAGCTGCTGCGTCCCGACGCCTATGTGGTGAACACGGCGCGCGGTGAAGTGATCGACGAGAATGCGCTGATCCGCATGATTTCCGCCGGCGAGATCGCCGGCGCAGGCCTCGATGTGTTCGAGCACGAGCCCGCCGCCAACCCCAAGCTCGTGAAGCTTGCGCGCGACGGCAAGGTCGTGCTGCTGCCGCATATGGGTTCGGCTACGGTCGAAGGCCGCGTCGATATGGGCGAGAAGGTCATCATCAATATCAAGACCTTCATGGACGGGCACAAGCCGCCGGATCGCGTGCTGCCGTCGATGCTGTAACGGCCGCGGCCTTAACCAAGGCCGCACAAGCTGTTCCCGTGTGACGACCGGTCTCTTTATTCCGGATCAAATCCGGGCCTAAAATGTAGAGGTCTATCCTGCGCCGGAGGGCCCGATGCGCGTTCTGTACTCTCTTGCGTTGCTTCCATTCCTGTACGCTCCTGCGAACGCGCAGGCGCTGACGGGAGATCAGATCAAGTCTTCCTTCTTCAACGGCAAGCCGTTTGTCGCGACGTCCACGACGCGGCAGCGCTTCACCATGGTGTTTACGCCGGACGGCAAGGCTACGCGCGAGCCGCTGAAAAAGGCTGGTGAGCCGACCGAAAAGACCGTCGGCACCTGGAAAACCGTGAAGGAAGGTTTCTGCACATCGTGGAAACAGGGTTCGCCCGCGACCTGCTATCGCCTGGTGCCGAACACCAGCGACGATACCAAATGGTCGGTCATGAAGGGCGCGGTCACGGTCGCGAGCTGGACCAAGCCGGCGGAGTGATATCCCTCCGAAACCGGCTTACGGATTTTCGTGAACGGACAGATCCGTGATCGTCGGCGATTTGCCGGACAGCGGATTACCACTGTCCCAGGCATACTCGATCATTTCGAACCGCATCGTGTGCGTGTCGATCATCAACAGGCGGCCGACCAGCCCCTGACCGAAGCCGACAATTTCGCGGATCGCTTCAAGCGCCATCATCGAACCTGCGATGCCCGGCAGGGCGCCGAGAATGCCGGCCTCGGAACAGGCCGGAATCGATCCCGGCGGCGGCGGTTCCGGAAACAGGCAGCGGAATGTCGGATTGGGTTCTCCTGCTGCGGTGTGTTCATGCGCGCGCAACGTGGTAAGTGCGGCGTCGAAGGTGCCGAGCGTTCCTGTCACCAGAGGCTTCTTCGCGAAAAAGCATGCATCCGACACGAGATAGCGCGTCGCGAAGTTATCCGATCCGTCGATCACGACGTCATATTGCGAGATCAGTTCGATCGCGTTGCCGGCGACGATCCGTACCGCATGGCGTTCGACAGCGACATGCGGATTGAGACGTGCGATTGCGGCTGCGGCGGAATCGACTTTGGCATCGCCGATGTCGTGGGTAGTGTGGACCACCTGACGCTGTAGGTTTGACAGCGAGACCAGATCGTCGTCGACAATCCCGATCGTGCCGATCCCGGCCGCGGCCAGATAGAACAGCACCGGCGCGCCGAGCCCGCCCGCACCGATGACCAGGACGCGCGCGTTCTTGAGCGCGTTCTGTCCAGGTCCGCCGACATCGCGCAACACGATGTGACGGGCGTAGCGCTCCAGTTCTTCCCGGCTCAGCATCGGCCTCACTCCCGCTTCAAGCACATTTTGCGGCCTTAGACATGTTGGCCGTCAAGCCCTTGCGCAATTCCTAATTGCGCGCGCATCATGGATCCAGTGTGCCGGACGGATTGGGGGTTTGGCTGACATGCGTGCGGTCGCGTGGGTTACGGTGGTCACGCTCGCGCTTGCTTCGCAGGCGCTGGCGCAGGCCCAGACTCCGGCCCCGGCGTCCCAGCCGGCCGCCAAGGCCAAGGCAAAACCGTCCAAGAAACCTGCCGAGAAGAAGGCTGCCGAGAAGAAGGACAAGGAGAAGCCAGCCGCACCCGCACCGGCTGCAGCATCGCCTGCCCAGCGTGCGGCCTATGCGGTCCTGCCGGTCGCAGAACGTATTTCGATCCAGTCCGATCTGATCTGGACCGGCGATCTGACCGGCTCGGTCGACCCGGAATTCGGCGATCGTGCGATTGCGGCCGTCCGGTCCTTCCAGCGGCGCAACAAGGCCGAAGAAACCGGCATCCTGACGCCCGAGCAACGGCAATTGCTGGCGGCGTCGATGCGCACGCGCAAGGAGTATAACGGCTGGCGGCTGGTGGAAGACGAGGCGACGCCGGGCGTGCGGCTCGGAGTGCCGGCGAAGCTCGTGCCCAATACCGAGATCGGTGCCCTCGGCAGCCGCTGGTCGTCGGCGCGCGGCGAAATCCAGATCGAGACGTTCCGCGAGAAGATGGCCGGCGCTTCGCTGCAGGATCTGTTCGACGAGATGAAGAAGCGCCCGTCGAACCGGCGCGTGGAACAGGGTTCGATCAACAGCAACGCGTTCTCATTGTCCGGACTGCAGGGACTGAAGAAATTCCATGTGCGCGTCTACATGAAAGACAACGAAGCGCGCGGCATTACCGTGATGTTCGATCAGGCGATGGAAACGATCATGCTGCCGCTGGTCGACATCATTACGAGTTCGTATCTGCCGTTCGGCGATCCGGCGACGGCGTCGTCGTCGCGGCGGGTGAATTACGGCTCGGGGATTGTCGTGTCCTCATCCGGACATGTCGTGACCGAGCGTCAGCTGACGGAGAATTGTCAGGGCATCGTCGTCGCCGGTCTCGGCCGCGCCGACCGGCTTGCGGAGGACGCAGCGTCGGATCTTGCGCTGATCCGCGTGAACGGAGCGCGCAATCTCAGGGCCGTGCCGATTTCCGCGGACCCACCAAAGAGTGTCGAGCTGACGCTGGTCGGCATTGCCGAACCGGATGCGCAGGCCGGCGAGCGCAATGTTTCGACCACGCCGGGAAGACTGCGCGGAATTGACGGCGCGCGTGTTCTGCTCGATGCGCAGCCGCCGCGCGGCTTTGTCGGCGGCGCTGCGATCGACGGCGAAGGCCGGCTCGCGGGCATGATCGATATAGCGTCTGCCGCTGTCGCGGGTCCCGCAACGGGCGCGGGTCAGACCTCGTTCGTGCCGACCGCGACGATCCGCAAGTTCATGGACAGCACGGGCGTCGCTCCGCTCGTCGGCCGCGGCGATGTCGAGACCGCGAAGAATGCGGTGGTGCGGGTGATCTGCGTACGGAAATAAGGGGCAACGATGCCCGACATGTCGCACTCTCCCCTTGAGGGAGAGGGCAACGCGATGCGCACCGCGCCTGCCGCCGCCGAATCGCGGGCGACTATTTGTGTTCGAACTTGGCCGGCCGCTTCTCGACGAACGCGGCCATGCCTTCCTTCTGATCGGCGGTCGCGAACAGCGAATGGAACACGCGGCGTTCGAACAGCACGCCTTCGGCGAGTGTCGTTTCGAACGAACGGTTGACCGCTTCCTTCGCCATCATCGTCGCCGGCAGCGACATTGATGCGATGGTCGTTGCGATCTTCATCGTCTCTTCCATGAGCGATGCCACCGGCACGACCCGCGCAACGAGACCGGAGCGTTCGGCTTCGGCCGCATCCATCATCCGGCCGGTCAGGGTCATTTCCATCGCCTTGGCCTTGCCGATCGCACGCGTCAGCCGCTGCGTGCCGCCGATCCCGGGGATGACGCCGAGCTTGATCTCGGGCTGGCCGAATTTCGCGTTGTCCGCTGCAATGATCATGTCGCATTGCATCGCGAGTTCGCATCCGCCGCCGAGCGCGAAGCCTGCGACCGCGGCAATCACCGGCTTGCGCGCCTTTGCCGCCGCATCCCAGCCGGCGGCAAAGTTACCCATGAATGTGTCCATGTAATCCTGGCCTGCCATCTCCTTGATGTCGGCGCCAGCAGCGAAAGCCTTGTCCGATCCGGTGATGACAATGCAGCCGATTGCGGGGTCTGCGTCGAATGCGTTGATCGCCGTATTCAGTTCGCCCGCAAGTTCGGAATTGAGCGCATTCAGGGCCTGCGGGCGGTGCAGCCGAACGAGCCCGACCCGGCCATGCGTCTCAACCTGAATGGTATTGTAGCTCATTGTGTCTCACCCGATGTCTTTTGGTCCCGGCTCCGCTCGCTAGCCGAGCGGCTGACAACGCCGGTGCTCTAACCGAATTCAGCGACTGCGGCCAGCAGGCGGTCGATGTCTTCCGGCCGCGACAGCCGATGGTCGCCGTCCTTGACCAGCGTCAGCACCACGTCGTCGCGCGCGATCCGCGATACCAGCGATACGGCATGTTCCCAGGGCACGTCTTCGTCCTGCACGCCCTGCAGGATGCGGACCGGACAGCCGGTTTCGATCAGCCCGCCGAGCAGGAGATGATTGCGTCCCTCTTCGATCAACTGGCGGGTGATGAGATACGGCTCGTCTGAATATTCGGAGGGACGCTGCCATGAGCCCGTCGTTTCGATTTGCTTCCGGATGTCGGGCGTCATGCGCTGCCACATCAATACCTCGGTGAAGTCCACGGCCGGTGCAATCAGCGCGAGGCCGGCAAGCGTACCCTTGCCTGCGAGGCGACCCGCGCGAATGTCGCGCGCGAGCAGAAGCGATATCCATCCACCCATGGACGAACCGATCGCGATCGTCGGTCCGTTGCAGAATTGCGAAAACACCGCCTCGCTTTCCTCGAGCCAGCGGCCGATCGTACCGTGGGCGAAGTCGCCGCCTGATTCGCCGTGGCCGGAATAATCGAATCGGATACAGGGGCGGCCTTGCTCTGCAGCCCAGCGATCGAGGGCTTCCGCTTTGGTGCCTTTCATGTCCGATTTGAAACCGCCGAGCCAGATCAGCGCGGGTCCGCGCCCTTCCCGGCGACGCACGGCAATCGATCGACGCGCGGTGCCTTCACCAACATCGATCGCGGTCAATTCTACGTCACTGATGGCCAAGCCTGTTCTCCATCCTTCTTTTCGCCGCAAAGCGGGATGCAGCCTCGCATCGGGCGACGATATCCTGCAACCCGTTTGCCTCGCGGCTTGAGAGGGCCTATCACGTGTCACGTGTGATCGGTCCCGATCGGCCCGTTTCTGTCCGCGTATCCGCCTGTTGTGCAATCGCAACCCGCGCTGCAGCACGAAACGGAAGGGGTCGAATGTGAATTTGGGTTCTGCGGCGCGAAGGATGGATAATTTCGGTCATGAGATGGCCCTGCCATCCACGCAGAACCGAGGCGTCGTGACGCCACTGCATCCCCTGACCGTTCTGGTCGTGGTGCCGACCTTGCAGGCCGGCGCGGCCGAGATGGGCGCCGTGGACCTCGTGAGAATTCTGACTGCCGCAGGTCATCGGGCTATCGTGCTCTCGCGCGGCGGTCGTCTGGAACCGCGCATCGCTGCAACCGGTGCCGAATTCATCTGCGCCGACGTTGCGAGCAAGAACCCGGCCATCATGGCGCGCAACGCCGCGATGATTTCGCGGATCGTACGCAACAAAAAATGCGACATCATTCATGTTCACGGACGCGCTCCGGCGTGGAGCGCGCTGGTGGCCTCGAAGCTGGCGCGCGTGCCGTTCGTCACCAGCTGGTACAAGGGGTTCCGCGAGCAGAACGCGTTGAAGCGGCTCTATAACAGCGTAATGGCGCGCGGCGATCGCATCATCGCGGTGAGCGATCAACTGGCCGAGATGATCAGCGAACGCTATCGCGTGCCGGCCACGCGAATCGATGTCGTGCCGGCGAGTGTCGATCTCGCGCTGTTCAATCCGGCTCTGATGTCGACCGAGCGCCTTGAGGCGATGCGCCGGATTTTCGGCGTCACCGCGAACGACAGGGTCATTCTCGTCGTGGGGCGGATGCTACGGCGAAAGGGTCATCACGTCGCCGTGGAAGCGGCGCGCCGGCTCAAGGGCATGGGCCTGAAGGATTTCGTGTTCGTCTTCGTGGGCGAGGACAACGGCAACAACCGCTATGCGGGCGAGGTGTGGGATCAGGTGCTCGCAAGCGATCTGACCGATGTCGTGCGCTTGATCGGACCGGTTGACGACATGCCGGCGGCCTATGCCACGGCGTCGGTGGTGGTATCGGCGGCGATCCAGGCCGAGGGCCTGCAGCGGACGATTCTCGAGGCGCAGGCCATGGAGCGTCCGGTCGTGGCCTCCGATCTCGGTGCGGGTCCCGATGCGGTGCTGGCGCCGCCGATAGTTCCGGAGGACCGGATGACCGGCCTTCGCTTCTCGGCCGGCGACGCTGGTGCACTCGCCGCGGCCTTGATCCGCCTGTTTTCGATGCCGGCCGCGCAACAAACGGCAATGGGGCTTCGCGGCCGCCACTGGGTCATCGACCACTTCAATCAGCCGGCCGTGAGCGACCTGACGCTCCGGCTTTACGCCGGGCTGATCCGCGGAAAAAATTCGATCTGATCCTTCGGGATTGGCTCAATTCTGCGGGAATCGGCGATTTCCGGCGGGTTGTGCCGTTGACTTGAACCCGTTTTGTCCCGATCTTCACCCCGTCGGATCGGGCGACGGCTTGGCAAAGCCTTTTTGGCAATTGCCTTGAATGCGCGGCGCCCTCCGCGATTTTACCGCAACAGCTACGGAGATCATCCATTCGTCGTCCCATGAAAGCCGCGCCTCCCGTTCAGAAGGACGGTCCGCGCGTCAACGAAGAGATTCGCCTCCGCGAGGTCCAGCTCATCGACCAGGCCGGTACCAATCTCGGCACGGTCCCTATCCAGGACGCACTCGCCAAAGCATCTGAGGCAGGGCTCGATCTCGTCGAGATTTCCCCCAACGCCTCGCCACCCGTCTGCAAGATCCTGGACTATGGCAAGTACAAGTTCCAGGCGCAGAAGAAGGCTGCCGAAGCGCGCAAGAAACAGAAGGTGGTCGAGGTCAAGGAAATCAAATTCCGACCGATGATCGACGACCACGACTACGACGTGAAGATGCGCTCGATGAAGCGGTTCTTCGAGGAAGGCGACAAGGTCAAGGTAACGCTGCGTTTCCGCGGCCGCGAAATGGCTCACCAGGAGCTCGGCACCAAGCTTCTCGACCGCGTGAAGGAGGATCTCGCTCCCCTCGCCAAGGTCGAAATGGATGCCCGCTTCGAAGGCCGGCAGATGATCATGATCCTGGCGCCGCGTTGATGCGGCGTCAGTTCCCTCCCTTGCCCCGATAGGTTTGCGCTGCCCTCTGGAGGGCGGCCGGGGAGGTCGGAGCAGGACGTCGCGGCGCTCAGGACGGACATCAGCTCGGAACGGATCAGGCCGCCTTGGCAGGGTTCGGGAGGTTCCGCGAACTCGGGCGCCAGATGAACGAGGTCTCGCCGGAGACCAAGAACCCCTGATCAAGAACCCTGATTTCGGTTCAAGGGACCGGCGCGGCCCGAAACCGGCCCGGAATCGTCGCCGGACTTGCCTAAATCGGGCCTCTCTGCCATAACCCGCGCGCTCGCCGCCCGGCTGTATAGGGCTGCCGTGGCAGCGACACTTGCTCAATCAGCAAACGCTCGGTTTTCGAGCCATTTCGGTGGACGGACGGCTTTTGCCCGACGTCATCACCGTATCAGGAGAGCCAAATGCCCAAATTGAAGACCAAGTCGGGCGCCAAAAAGCGCTTCAAGATCACCGGTTCGGGCCAGGTCGTATCCGCCCAGGCCGGCAAGCGCCACGGCATGATCAAGCGAACCACCAAGCAGATCCGCAATCTTCGCGGAACGCGCGTCCTGTTCAAATCGGACGGCGACAACATCAAGAAATACTGGATGCCGAACGGCTGATCGCCGCGCGCACCTGTCTTTCCTGTTTCTGCAGATCAGTGTTCGTTAAAGGAGATCAGCCATGGCCCGCGTCAAACGTGGCGTTACCGCCCATGCCAAGCACAAGAAAGTTCTGAAGGCTGCCAAGGGTTTTTACGGCCGTCGCAAGAACACCATTCGCATCGCCAAGCAGGCGGTCGAGAAGGCCAATCAATACGCCTTCCGTGACCGCAAGCGTCGCAAGCGCACCTTCCGCGCTCTCTGGATCCAGCGTCTGAACGCTGCCGTTCGTCCGTTCGGTCTGAACTACAGCCAGTTTATCGACGGCCTGAACAAGTCGGGTCTGGAGATTGACCGCAAGGTGCTGTCCGACCTCGCCATCCGCGAGCCGGCGGCATTCGAGGTCATCGTCGGCAAGGCGAAGGCTGCGCTGGCCGCGTAACGAGCGCCGCTTCCGCGCTCTTCGGAGCGACCGATGATCGATGCCGCCTATGTCCAGCGAATGGCATTGTACAATCGCTGGCAAAATCGAAATCTCTTCGGCGTTGCCGATCGTCTGTCGGACAGCGACAGGCGATTGGACCGCGGCGCGTTCTTCGGATCGATTCACGCGACCCTGAGCCACCTGCTGTGGGCCGACCGTGTCTGGATGAGCCGGTTCGCCGGCTGGACCAAGCCTGAAGGCGGCATACGCGAATCGGTGTCGCTGTATCCCGACTGGGGCCGGCTGAGCGAGGAGCGTGCGGCAAGCGACGAAAGGCTGATTGCGTGGTCCAATACTCTCGACCCGCAATGGCTTGCGAATGACCTGACGTGGTTTTCCGGCGCCGTTCAGCGCGAGGTTTCGAAGCCGATATGGCAGCTTCTGGTGCATTTCTTTAATCATCAGACCCACCATCGCGGCCAGGTTCATGCGATGCTGACGCAGGCGGGCGGCAAGCCCCACGACACCGATCTGTTTGCGATGCCGGAGTGATTGTTCGTGACCGATATCAACGCGCTTGAACAGGAAATCCTCGCATCGGTTGCTGCAGCCTCCGACGAGGCCGCGCTGGAAGCCGTCCGGGTTGCCGCGCTCGGCAAGAGCGGCTCGGTGTCCGCGCTGCTGAAGACACTCGGCGCGATGACGCCGGACGAGCGCAAGGTTAAAGGGCCCGCGATCAACGGCCTGAAGGATGCGGTGAACGCCGCGCTCACGACACGTCGCGACGCCCTGAAGAACGCAGCACTCGACGCGCGTCTCAATACCGAAAGCGTCGACGTGACGCTGCCGGTGCGCGAAAGCCCGGCGGAAACCGGACGCATTCATCCGATTTCCCAGGTGATCGATGAACTGACCGCGATCTTCGCCGACATGGGTTTCGCCGTCGCGGAAGGTCCGGACATCGAGACCGACGATTACAACTTCACCAAGCTGAACTTTCCCGAAGGCCATCCGGCGCGGGAAATGCACGACACGTTCTATTTCAACCCGAAGCCGGACGGCTCGCGGCTGCTGTTGCGCACGCATACGTCGCCGGTGCAGGTGCGCACGATGCTGGCGAAAAAGCCGCCGATCCGCGTCATCTGTCCGGGCCGCACCTATCGTTCGGACTCCGACCAGACCCACACACCGATGTTCCATCA
>Ga0182740_1001638_pt1 | contig 14815 bp, 10 predicted proteins | sample eDN5th37CKraftBY_FD_128872 | JGI IMG/M metagenome (GOLD analysis project Ga0182740, IMG submission 128872) | Enriched backyard soil microbial communities from Emeryville, California, USA - eDNA 5th pass 37_C Kraft BY (version 2) (version 2) | ecosystem: Environmental > Terrestrial > Soil >...
GGAGCGCAACCTTGCGGCTGCGGCCGAACTGGGCGTCGCGCTGGTCGAGCAGCCCCTGCCGGCAGGCAGGGATGAAGTCCTGCGGCGGATAGCTCACCCGGTTGCGATCTGCGCCGATGAGAGCGTACATCAGGCCGCCGATCTCGATGCGCTTGCCGGGCTTTACGATGCGGTCAACATCAAGCTCGACAAGGCCGGCGGGCTGACGGCAGCGCTGCTGCTGCGCGACCGGGCACGCGCGCTCGGCATGAAGGTCATGGTCGGCTGCATGGTCGGCACATCGCTTGCCATGGCACCGGCCGTGCTTCTGGCGCAGGGCGCGGATTTCGTCGATCTCGACGGGCCGCTGCTGCTTGCCCGCGACCGTGATCCGGGCCTTCTCTATGAGGGGTCGGTGGTCTTCCCGCCTGAGCACGGGCTCTGGGGCTGAATCCTCAGGCGGCTTCCGTCAGGCGGGCATCGATGCGGATCGGCACCAGCACATCGCCCGATGGCGGTGCTTCGATCTGCACATGCGACCAGCGCAGGATTTCCATCTGGCCATCGAAATGCTCGACAACCGCCGTACAGCTCTCAACCCAGTCGCCGGTGTTGATGTAATCGACGTCGCTGGTCTTCTCGATAACCGCATGATGGATGTGGCCGCAAATCACCCCTTCAACCCCGCAGCGCTTTGCTTCGTCGGCAAGCACCTTCTGGAAAGAACCGATAAAATTCACGGCCTTCTTGACCCGAAGCTTGGCCCAGGATGAAAAGGACCAGTATTCGAGCCCCATCATATGACGCAGCCGCGCGATCGCCCGGTTTGCCAGCATGGCAGCGTCATAGGCATGGTCGCCGAGATAGGCGAGCCAGCGCGCATTGTGCACGACGGTGTCGAACTGGTCGCCATGAATGACGAGATAGCGCCTGCCGTCGGCGGCTTCATGGATGACGCTGTCGGCCACGACGATGCCACCGAAATGCACGCCCTGGAACTGCCGCGCGAACTCGTCATGATTGCCGGCTATGTAGGTGATGCTGGCACCCTTGCGCGCCTTGCGCAATATCTTCTGCACCACATCATTGTGCGCCTGCGGCCAGTGCCAGCTGCGGCGCAGCCGCCAGCCATCGACGATATCGCCGACCAGATAGATATTGTCCGCATCGTGATGACGCAGAAAGTCTATCAGAAACTCGGCCTTCGCGGCTTTCGAGCCCAGATGAAGGTCCGAAATGAAAATCGTGCGGAAACGACGAGGCTGCTGACCCGGCATTGGCAATCCCACCTTTCGTGGCACCGCTATGCCTTGATTCATGCAACAAACATGTGACGCTCATTCACAAACGGTCTTCATTCGCAAGAATAAAATCCAAAATCAGCCTTGCCTCGCAATTGCCACGGTGCGTGCTAAAAGACCATTGTACGCTTCCGGAGCGTTGCCGCTTTTCCAGGCATCGCTGCACCGCTCCAACTCTTTATTTTCATGCAGATCCGATCGCGGAACCGGTTTCGTTTCCTGCCCGGATTGATTCAGGGGGTCCGCTTTGATGGATAACGGCAACGGCAAGAGAACACGCTCCGACATCGAGGAGGCAGCGCTGTTCTTCCACCAGTATCCGGTGCCGGGAAAGCTTGAGATACAGGCGACAAAGGCTCTGGGGAATCAGCGCGATCTGGCGCTCGCCTATTCGCCGGGCGTTGCGGCGCCCTGCCTTGAAATTCAGGAAGACCCCGAATCGGCAGCCCTCTACACCACCCGCGCGAATCTCGTGGGTGTGGTCTCCAACGGAACCGCCGTTCTCGGTCTCGGAAATATCGGCCCGCTTGCCTCCAAACCTGTCATGGAAGGCAAGGCGGTTCTTTTCAAGAAATTCGCGGGCATCGACGTCTTCGACATCGAGATCGATGCGCCGGAAATCGACCAGATGGTGAGCACGATCTCGGCGCTGGAGCCGACCTTCGGCGGCATCAATCTGGAAGATATCAAGGCGCCCGAATGCTTCGAGGTCGAAGAGCAGCTCAAGGCGCGCATGAACATTCCGGTTTTCCATGACGACCAGCATGGAACGGCGATCATCGTTGCTGCCGCGATCCTCAATGGGTTGGAAATCGCCGAAAAGAAGATCGAGGACGTCAAGATCGTGACCTCGGGCGCGGGCGCGGCTGCGCTTGCCTGCCTCAACCTTTTGGTTTCGCTCGGCGCGAAAATCGAGAACATCTGGGTCACGGACCGTTTCGGCGTCGCCTACAAGGGCCGCACCGAGGAAATGGACCGCTGGAAGGACCCCTACGTCAAGGACACCAAGGCCCGCAAGCTGGGCGACGTCATACGTGGCGCCGACGTGTTCCTCGGCCTCTCCGCGGCGGGCGTCCTGACGCCCGACCTGCTCAAGATGATGGCTGAGAAGCCTCTTGTGCTGGCGCTGGCCAACCCCTCGCCGGAAATCATGCCGGAGGTTGCCCGCGATGCCCGCCCAGATGCCATGATCTGCACTGGCCGTTCCGATTATCCCAATCAGGTCAACAACGTATTGTGTTTTCCTTACATCTTCCGTGGCGCCCTGGATTGCGGCGCCAGGGCGATCAATGAGGACATGAAGATGGCTGCCGTGCGCGCCATAGCCGGCCTTGCCCGCGAGGAACCTTCCGATGTCGCCGCGCGCGCCTATTCGGGGGAAACGCCGATGTTCGGGCCGGACTTCCTCATCCCGTCGCCTTTCGACCCGCGCCTTATCCTGCGCATTGCTCCGGCAGTGGCCAGAGCTGCCGGGGAAACGGGTGTGGCCACCCGTCCGATCACCGATTTTCCCGCCTATATCGACAAGCTCAACCGATTCGTGTTCCGTTCGGGTCTCGTCATGAAGCCGGTGTTCACCGCTGCGCGGTCATCGGCGAAGAACCGCATCGTCTACGCCGATGGCGAGGACGAGCGCGTTCTGCGCGCGACTCAGGTGGTGATCGAGGAAGGAATCGCAAAGCCGATCCTGATCGGCAGACCGCATGTCATCGATGTGCGGCTGCGTCGCTACGGGCTGCGCATCCGCCCTGGCGAGGATTTCGAACTGATCAACCCTGAAGACGATCCTCGTTATCGCCACTATGTCGACCTGCTGATCGACATCGCCGGCCGGCGCGGCGTGACGCAGGAAGCCGCGCGCACCATGGTGCGCACCGACAACACGGTGATCGCGGCACTCGCCCTGCAGCGCGGCGATGGCGACGCCATGCTGTGCGGTCTTGAAGGCCGTTTCGGAAAGCATCTGCGCAATGTGTCGCTCATCATCGGCCCGCGTCCGGGCATACGCGACCGCGATCTGTCGACGCTGTCGATGCTGATCACCCAGCGCGGGCCCCTCTTCTTCACGGATACATTCGTGACGGTGGACCCATCCGCCGAGGAAATCGCCGAAATGACGGTTCTGGCAGCAGAGGAAATCCGACGCTTCGGCATCGAGCCGAAAGCAGCGCTCCTGTCGCATTCGGATTTCGGCTCGCGCGATACGCCGAGCGCCGAGAAAATGCGGCGGGCGGCCGAGATCATCCGCGAGATCGCGCCGGACCTCGAATGCGACGGCGAGATGAACGCGGACTCCGCCCTGTCGCCAATACTGCGCCAGCGCGTCTATCCGCATTCGCGCCTCAAAGGCGAGGCCAACCTGCTGGTCTTCCCTAACCTGGACGCCGCCAATATCGCGATGGCGACCGTCAAGCAGATGATGGATGCCCTGCATGTCGGGCCGATCCTGCTGGGCGCCGCCATGCCGGCGCATATCCTCACGCCCTCTGTCACCTCGCGCGGCGTGGTCAACATGACGGCGCTTGCCGTCGTCGAGGCCACGCAAAGGTCGCAGGCCTCTGTCGACATGGATGCGCTGCTCGCCGCCGCCTCGGAATAGCGAAAGGCGGAATTAACCGGCAACCGCTACTCTGCCCGCGCAATTCATGGCGAGGTTGGAGTGGCGGGCCCGGTTCGCAATATTGGCTTAGGCATCATGTCGGCTTTTGCACTGGTGGGAACGCTGGTGCTTTGCGGCGTGACGCCCGCCAATTCGGCCCCTTCCTGCCGCCAGTTGGAGGCCGAACTTGCCCGCGCCTCCGTGCCGGGAAAAGTGGGCCAGGCGAAGAAGTACGACGACGCGATAGCCAGGCAACGCGACCAGATCGCCAGGGCGCGCCAGCGTGCCAGCGCCTCGGGGTGCAGCTTTTCGATCTTCGCCCGCAAAGGGTCACAGTGCGGCGAGCTGAACGAAACCATCAAACGCATGACGCAAAATCTGCAAAGTCTGCAGAACACGCGCGCGGGGATGGGCAAGGGCGGTGGACGAACCGACCGCAAGCGCATACTGGCGGCGTTGGACGCAAACGGATGCCGTGCCAGGAAGGCGCCTGCCAACGCGGCGGTCCGCAATGCGTCTCCCCTCGCCCAAAATGACACCGACGCGGGCGCCAATGCGGGGGTTGTCATCCGCGGCACCGGCTCCTCGTCCATCTATTATCCGGCAAACCGGCCCTACCGGACGCAATGCGTGCGCACCTGCGACGGCTATTTCTTCCCGATGTCGAAATCCACGAGCCCGGCCGACTTCCAGCGGGACCAGAACCGATGCGAGGCGGCCTGCCCCGGCACGCGCGTCGAGATGTTCTACAGCCAGGGCAAGGGCGAGGACACGGCTACCATGATCTCGGCGGTGACCGGAAAGCGCTATGCCGACCTGCCCCGCGCGCTGTTCTTCCGGCGACTGGACGTTCCGACGGAGCCGGGTTGCAGCTGTGGCGGCAACATGGCGGCGCAGGCCACTTCCTTTGCCGGTGAAGCCGTCCCGCCCCCTGTCCGTATATCGACGAAACCGGGCTCCTCCGTTTCAGCCATGGAAGCACCGCGCAAAAGTGGCGGTCAGAACGAGACCGCGGAAAAACCTGTCGAAACGGTGGAGCGGGAAGCTGACGACGACCGCAAGATCAGGGTCGTCGGGCCAACGTTCCTTCCCGACCGATAATCGGCAGAAGTTCGGCCAGTTCCGGGCCGGATGAACGCCCGGTCAGCGCCAGCCGCAGCGGCGCGAAGAGCTCCTTGCCCTTTCGCCCGGTTTCCTTGCGGATCGCCCCCGTCCACTGTTTCCAGACGGTATCGCCCCACGGCTCTTCGGGCAGCAGTGCGAATCCTGACCGCAGAAACTCCAGCGTCTCCGCATCGAACTGTTGCGCTTCCAGCGGTCCCTCGTTGACGATGCGCCACCAGTCGCGGGCATCTGCGATCTTGTCGAGATTGCCGCGAACGGCGTTCCAGAAGGATTCAGCCCTCTCATCGGCAATGCCGAACAGCACGAGCCGGTCGCGCACCTCTTCAAAACGCATGCGATGCAGCAGCGCGCGGTTCAGAACGAACAGCTCGTCCGGGTCGAATTTGGCGGCCGATTTCGAGGTCGATGCGGGATCGAAATGCGTGGCCAGTTCCGCCAAAGAGTCGATCGCCTGAACATTTTCGGAGGTGCCGATCAAAACCGCCAGCGAAGCAATCGCCATCGGCTCGACGCCCGCCTCACGCAGGCTCTCGACCGAAAGCGCGCCGCTGCGCTTGGAAAGCCCCTCGCCCGACGATGTGGTGAGCAGATTGTGGTGGCCGAACACCGGCGGTTCGGCTCCCAGCGCCCTGAACAGCGCAATCTGCACGCCGGTATTGGTGACATGATCGTCACCACGAATGACATGGGTGACACCCATGTCGATGTCGTCGACGACCGACGGCAGGGTGTAGAGATAGGTCCCGTCCTCGCGCACCAGAACCGGATCGGACAGCGAGGCCAGATCGACGGTTTCCTCGCCCCGCACCAGATCATTCCAGTGCACTTCGGTGCGCTGTGTTTCAGCGGGGTCGCTGGCGAAATTGGGCAGCAGGAAACGCCAGTGCGGCCTGCGCCCATCCGCCTCGAACTCTGCGATCTCATCCTGTGTCAGGGCCAGCGCTTCGCGGCCATAGACCGGCGGCAGACCGCGCGTGCGCCTGATCTTGCGGCGCAGATCCAGTTCTTCCGGCGTTTCATAGCAGGGATACAGAACCCCGGCAGCCTTCAGCTTCTCCACCGCCTGATCGTAAACGTCGAAACGCTTCGACTGATATTCGATGCTGTCGGGGAAAATTCCCAGCCAGTGGAGGTCATAGAGGATGGAGTCCGCATATTCCTTGCGCGACCGCTCCACATCGGTGTCGTCGAAACGCTGGATGAAGCGGCCATTGTGCTTTTGCGCGAACAGCCAGTTGAACAGGGCCGTGCGGGTGTTGCCGATATGGATTCGGCCCGTGGGCGAAGGTGCGAAGCGGACGGTTATGGTCATCGTCGTGGCCTACCGGATGGGGTGGAAATTGGCAACACAGCCATTGGCAGTGTGCTGTGGCATTTCGTTGGCGTAACAATGCCTCAGCGCACGAAGCGCATATACATGCCATCTCTCGAGACTTCGAAGCCGAAAGCCTCATAGAACGAATGCGCGTCGCTGGTGCGCAGACTGAAAGCCGGAATGCCGGCGAGGTCGGGATGGTCAAGCATGGCCTGCACAAGCCTCTTGCCGATACCCGCCCCACGCTTGTCCGGCCACACGATCACGTCACAGAGATAGGCAAAGCAGGCATAGTCCGTCATCGCGCGGGCGAAACCGACCTGCTGTCCATCCATGAAAGCGGCCGTGCAGGCCGAGTTGTTGAAAGCCTTGCGGTTGATCGCATCGGTACGGTTTTCGCCCCAGTACGACGCTCTGATCAGCTCCGACGTGCGGGCAAAATCGATCCGCTCAAGATCGTAGGAAATCTCGACTTCGGGCCTGTCAGCCACGGTCGCGGAACCTGTTGGTGATCGGGTAGCGGCGGTCGCGGCCAAAGTTCTTCTTCGTGATCTTGACGCCCGGAGCCGCCTGGCGGCGCTTGTATTCGGCAATGTAGAGCAGGTTTTCTACGCGCGTGACCGTCTCGCGGTCATGTCCGCGCGCGACGATGTCATCCACGCCCATCTCGTTTTCGACCAGACATTCCAGAATATCGTCGAGAACCTCATAGGGTGGCAGCGAATCCTGATCGGTCTGGTTCTCGCGCAATTCGGCGGTCGGAACCTTCTCGATGATGTTGACCGGGATAACCTCGCCGGAAGGCCCCAGGGCACCCGGCGGCACTTCATTGTTGCGCCATCGCGAAATGGCATAGACCTGCAGCTTGTACAGGTCCTTGATCGGATTGAAGCCGCCATTCATGTCGCCATAAAGCGTGGCGTAACCCACCGACATTTCGCTCTTGTTGCCGGTGGTGACGACCATAGAGCCGAACTTGTTTGAGATCGCCATCAGCAGGGTGCCGCGGGCGCGGCTTTGCAGGTTTTCTTCGGTGATGCCCGCCTGCGTGCCCTCGAAAAGCTGCGCCAGCGCGTTCTGGAAGCCTTCGACGGGCTCGGCAATCGGCACGATGTCATAACGGCAGCCGAGAGCATGTGCGCAATCCTCGGCGTCCTTCAGCGATTCCTTCGAGGTATAGCGGTAAGGCATCATCACGCAGCGCACACGCTCCTCACCCAGCGCATCCACAGCCAGCGCAGCGCAGATGGCTGAATCGATGCCGCCCGACAGGCCAAGGACAACGTTCTTGAAGCCGTTCTTGTTCACATAGTCGCGCAGTCCAAGCATGCAGGCACGGTAATCCGCCTCTTCCTTCTCTGGAATCCGCGACATCGGCCCCTGATCGCAGGCCCAGTGGTCGCCCTGCCTTTTCCAAGTGGTGACGGCGAGCGTTTCCTCGAACTGGCTCATCTGGAAGACAAGCGACTTGTCGGTCCCTATGGCAAAGGACGCGCCGTCGAACACCAGCTCGTCCTGCCCGCCGACCTGATTGGCGTAGATCAGCGGCAGGCCGCTCTCGATCACCTGCCGGATGACGATCTGATGGCGAATGTCGACCTTGCCGCGATAGTAGGGAGATCCGTTCGGCACGACCAGCAGCTCCGCGCCGCTTTCGGCCAGCGTCTCGCACACGCCGAAATCGCCCCAGATGTCCTCGCAGATCGGAATCCCAAGACGAACGCCCCGGAAATTTACCGGACCCGGCATGTCCGGTCCTGCCTGAAAGACGCGCTTTTCATCGAACTCGCCATAATTCGGAAGATCGACCTTGAAGCGCTCGGCAATGATCTTGCCACCATCGGCGACGATCACGGCATTGTGGGTGCCGCTGCTACGCTTCAGGGGAACGCCGATGATGATGCCCGGACCGCCATCGGCCGTTTCCGCCGCGATCTCTTCGGCGGCACGCTCGCAGGCCCTGAGGAAAGCGGGCTTCAGGATCAGATCCTCCGGCGGATAGCCGGATATGAACAGTTCGGTGAACAGGACGAGATCGGCGCCCTGGCTGGCCGCGTCGGCCCGCGCCTGCCGCGCTCTGGCAAGATTGGCCGCAACATCCCCGACCGTGGGGTTGAGCTGGGCAATGGCGATGCGGAGAATATCGGGCGATGTCTTCTTGCTCATGATGCCGGTTTAGCGGGAGTCTGCGCAGAAGGAAACTGCCCCTAGACCGGCGATCCGAACAGCCGCTCGAAGATGGCGACCACCCAGACACCGCCGGACAGAAGAATAGCGATCAGCACCGCCAGAGATCCGCAATCCTTGGCGAGCTGTATGTCGATGTTGAATTCCCGGCTGACGGCATCGCATGCAGCCTCGATGCCGGTATTGAGCACCTCGACGAGGATCAGGAAGAGAACCGCGGCGATCAGGAGCGCATAGCCCTTCCACGATGACGAGACGAGCCAGCCCACCGGAATGGCGATCAGCAACAGGATCAGCTCCTGCTGGAAGGCAGGTTCGCTCCCGGCCAGACGGCGGAAAGCCCGCACCGAGTTGAAGAATGCATCCATGAGCCGCTTCATGTCGTCTTTGCCTCCTGCCGGGCGTCCTGCTGATCGCAGGCGAAGAACGGGAAGAATGTGACCGTTCCGTGAACCGGATGCGCTTATCCCTCACCCTCCCGAAATGGGCAAGCGCACTCAGCAGAGCAGAATGCCTGAACCATGCGACCCCATATCCCTGAAGTTGAAAATCTTCATATTCATGACATCAGGTTGTAGGTTTTTAATAAAGATTTAGCGCACACCGACTAAGAATTTCAGTGCGCGGTGTGCATTGGGGGCATGGGACAGCGCCATTTGTCTGATGCATATCAAGGCTCCCGATTGGGCGCATGCCTGACAGGCGCGCCGGAACAACGGACAAACGAGTCATCTTCATGCAGGCCGCAGCAACGCATCAGGAAAGACCCCAGAAAGATCTGGCCGGAGCTGTGGTGGCAACGATGCGCCGTCTGGGTGTTGTCGGACTGCCGCGCAACTATGAAATCTTTTATGAAGCGCTCAGCGGCGCGAACCCTGCCCTGGGGCTGGCCGTGGTGGCGCTCGGCAATCGCCCCACGCAGCAGCAACTGGATGAAGTGGGCAAGCGCTTTTGCGCGCATCACTATGGCCAGGGTTTCGTGGAGCAGGCACGCGAAGTTCTTGCGCGGGAGCTGGAAGACGTCGCCACGCTTCTGCGCAGCGAACGCACGCAGGTCGAAAAATACGGCCGCATCCTCAGCGAAACATCCGACGGCCTTGCCAACAGATCGACCATTTCGCGGGAACTGTTGCAGAAGATCGTCGGTGCCGTGGCGGTGGCCACGACCTCCACTATTGACCGTGGCAGGCAGATGGAAAGCACGCTCAGCGAAAAATCCGACGAGCTGGAAGCTGTGAAGTGCAAGCTTGAGGAATACAAACGCCTCGCCGAAACCGATCCGCTCACGCAAATCCTCAACCGTCGTGCATTCGACACGGAAATCGCGCGTATCTACAGTTCCAAAAAGGACATATTGTTCAACGCGCTGATCCTTGCCGACATCGACGATTTCAAGAAGATCAACGACCGTTTCGGCCACCCGGTCGGCGACCGCATCATCCGCTCCATCGCAGACATATTCCAGAGCAGCGTGCGTCGCGGCGTGTTCGTCGCCCGTACTGGCGGAGAGGAATTCGCCATCATCGTCGAGGGAACGAGCGAGGACCACACCACCGAGATCGCCGAACGCCTGCGCAGGCTGGTGGAGCAGACCCGGTTCACCGATCCTGTGACGGGGGTGAGCTACGGCCCGGTGACGGTTTCGATGGGCATCTGCATGGCAGCCGAAGCCGCGACCTCGGATGAATTGTATATCAAGGCAGACAGGGCGCTCTATCGCTCGAAAGTCGCGGGCAGAAATCGCGTGACACGCCATTCCGACATCGGCACCGAAAGCACCAACAAATGGCTGCTTTACCGGAAGGATTGATGATCCCCTCGCGCTTCATGCGCAGCCGCAGGCATAAAAAAGGCGCTCACCGGGAGCGCCTTTTTCCTGTTCTGCAAGAATGATCAGGCCGATGCGGCCTGCTTCTGCTGTTCCGCAGGGCGGTTGTCACGCAGAAGATCGGATACCAGGAAAGCAAGCTCGATCGCCTGATCGGCGTTGAGGCGCGGGTCGCAATGGGTGTGGTAGCGATCCTGAAGCTCCTCGGCGGTGATCGCACGCGCCCCGCCCGTGCATTCCGTCACGTTCTTGCCGGTCATTTCCACATGGATGCCGCCCGGATGGGTGCCTTCGGCACGATGCACGTCGAAGAAGGTCTGGACCTCCTTGAGGATGCGGTCGAAGGGACGCGTCTTGTAGCCGGCCGCAGTGATGGTGTTGCCATGCATCGGATCGCACGACCAGACGACCGAACGACCCTCGGCCTTCACCGCCCGCACCAGCTTCGGCAGATGCTCTTCCACCTTGTCGGAGCCAAAGCGCGCGATCAGCGTGAGGCGGCCGGGTTCGTTTTCCGGGTTCAGCTTGTCGATCAGCTCAAGCAGATTGTCAGGAGTGATGCTCGGGCCGCACTTCAGGCCGAGCGGATTTTTGATGCCCCGGCAATATTCGATGTGAGCGTGATCCGCCTGACGGGTACGATCGCCGATCCAGATCATGTGACCGGAAGTGGCATACCAGTCGCCAGATGTGGAATCGACGCGCGTCAGCGCTTCCTCGTAGCCCAGAAGCAGCGCCTCATGGCTGGTGTAGAAATCGGTCTCGCGCAGCGCATGGTTGGTTTCCGAGGTAATGCCGACGGCTTTCATGAAGTCCATCGTCTCGGTGATGCGGTGCGCGAGCGATTCATACTTCTCACCCTGCGGGCTGTCGGACACAAAGCCCAGCATCCAGCGGTGGACGTTCTCAAGGCTGGCATATCCGCCCTGCGCGAAGGCGCGCAGAAGATTGAGCGTCGCCGCCGACTGGCGGTAAGCCATGACCTGACGGCGCGGATCGGGAACGCGGGACGCGGCGTCGAAATCGATGCCGTTGATGATGTCGCCGCGGTAGCTCGGCAACGTCACTTCACCCTTGGTCTCGTTGTCGGACGAGCGCGGCTTGGCGAACTGGCCGGCAACGCGGCCCACCTTCACCACCGGCTGCGAGGCAGCAAAAGTCAGGACGACCGACATCTGGAGGAAAACGCGGAAGAAGTCGCGGATGTTGTCCGCGCCATGCTCCACGAAGCTTTCGGCGCAGTCGCCGCCCTGAAGCAGGAACGCTTCGCCGGCTGCCACGCTGGCCAGCTGCTTCTTGAGCTTTCGCGCCTCGCCCGCAAAAACGAGTGGCGGAAAGCTGGCGAGCTGGGCCTCGACAGCCCGCAGGGCGTCGACGTCCGGATAAGCCGGAACCTGCTGGATCGGCATTGCTCTCCAAGAATTCGGGGACCACTTCGTCATTGTCTCAACCACTCTTAATTTCCGGGGTCTCGCCCCATTACTCCCATATATAGTATAGGAAACGTCGCTCCATACATGAAGCGGCACTTTAGTGCCAGCCTGCAATTTACCCTGCGTCCGCCAGACGTCCCCACGCGCATTCATTCCTGAATACAAGCGCGTCGCTGATTCGCCGGCTCAACGGATTCCCGGCCATCAGGCCGACAGAAATGCCTGGTGTGCAGCCTCTCGGTCGCAGCGGGCACTCGCGATCTATTTACCAAACGTAAATCACGCAAGATTCTCAGGGAAAAACCATACCCAACTGATTTAAATCGATTTTTTTGAATGCAAATTACCTCGCTCGCGTTTTGCGTGCTGTGGCGCTGATGTCACTTCACGCCACAGCTTTGCTGTTCACGACACATTACTCATTGAATCTGATCAAGCAGTGTTACTCTCTGTAACAGAATTCGAGAGGTTCGATCGGTATCGTGTTCAGGTTCGGCACAGCACAGTGGGGAGGCAGCAGAGGCGACGGCAAGACGCCGGCTTCCCGCACGCCTGTTTCCGCGATGCAGTCGTTCTGGGGGCTGATGCGTGCCTACTGGTTCTCCGACAGATGGAGAGAAGCCTGGGGCCTTACCCTCGTTGTCGCGTTCCTGACCGCATTTTCCAGCAAGGTGGGCGTATGGTTCGCCGTAGCTTCGGGCGAGCTGGTCAATTCCATCGCCTATTTTCACAGCCCCACAAACGAAGCGCCTCTGGCCAGTCTTCTGAGCAATGCGGCCTTCCTCGTTGCTCTGGTTGTCTTCAAGGATGCGGGCATCACCGGCACCAAGAGCTTCGTGTCGGCCACGCTGCATCGCCGCTGGCGCGCCTGGCTCAACTCCAGGTTCAACGACGCGCTGCTGGATGCCAACCACACGCATTTCCACGCCCAGCACGGAGCCGATACCGCGCCCGACAACATCGACCAGCGTATACAGGAATCGATCAAGGGTATGACTGGTGGCGCCATCGGGCTTGCCATGGGCGTCATCGCGGTGGCGAGCTCGGTTTTCTTCGTCGGCCAGAAGCTGCTTGAAACCTCTACTGAGGTGCGCGGCTTTGAATTTCTGGGCGAATATGGCGGCCTCGTCTTCGCGCTGGTGGCGGTTGCCGCCTATGTGCCGGTCAACACATGGATCGCGGTCCGGCTGGGCGGCCTTCTGGAGCGCTTGTCGATCCGCATGCAGAAGGCCGAAGGCAGCTACCGCGGCGAGCTTTCCACCCTGCTGCGGCGCAGCTTCCATGTGGCATCCGCCCATGGCGAAGCGGTGCAGAAGACCATGCATGAGCGCCTCTACACCGAGATCGACCGAACCTGGGGCCGGCTGAACTGGATCAATGCCGGCTACGGTTCCTTCGAGCGCATCTATAATTTCGTTGGCGCCCGCGTCGTCGCCTATGGTCCGGGCCTGCTGCCCTTCATCCACAACCGCATAGATCTCAAAGGCTACATCACCGGCGCGGAATTGGTGAACTCACTGATCAGCCAGTGTTCGTGGTTCATCCATGTCATGCCGGCGATCGCGACCCTGCGCGCCAACAGCCATCGTGTCATCGATCTCGCTCAGGCCATCGAGAGCGTGCAGGAGCCGGTAAATTTCTATCGCCTCACCGGCGACTGCGAATTCCGCTATATGACCCAGAACCCTGTGTTCGGGCTTGCCATCCACAGCCTGCGCCTCAGCCATCATGGCCATGGCAGCGAGCCTTTCCTTGTCTGTGACAGGCTTGGCTTCAGGCGTGGCGAATGGACTTTCCTCAAGGGCGAGTCCGGCTGCGGAAAAACATCGCTGATCAAGGCCCTCAACGGCCTGTGGCCTTACGGCGGCGGCACGATCGCCTTCCCGGAAGGGGTAACGAGTTTCTATGCCGCGCAGGAAGTAAAACTGCTGCCCGTCACTCTCAAGGAGCTTGTCTGCCTGCCGCAGGGGCCTGAAAACCACAATGACGCAACGGTGGCAGCAGCGCTTCACAAGGCGGGGCTCGGCGAATTCATCGAACATCTGGCCGACGAAACCCGCGCGGGCAAAAGCTGGGACCAGCTGCTGTCGGGCGGTCAGAAGCAGAAGCTGGTCGTTGCCCGCATCATCCTGCACAAGCCCGGCCTGCTGTTCCTCGATGAGGCGACTGGCGCGCTGGACCCGGAAAGCAAGATCGCCTTCCATCAGGCCATCCGGGACAATTGCCCCGGCGTGACCGTCATCAGCGTCATGCACGAACAGGCTCCGCCGCGGTCGGCTTCCGGTGAAGAGTTTTATCACAGCGTTCTCACCATTGCCGATGGCGTGGCGACCAAGGAACCGCTGATCCCCAGCCTGCCGCCCGAACTCACCGAAATTCTCAACCGGCCCCCACAGGCGGCCGACGGCTGGCTGCACATTCCGCGTCGTCGCCTGAGAACCAGCAGCCAAAGTTGACCGGACCAGATCTCCTGTCTCATTGCCGGTTGACTTGCCCTTTTACTTTCCTATGTTGCGGCCACTCGCAGCCCTCAACCAAACCTGCGATCGGAAAGGTCAACCCCGCCATGTCTGGCGACAGTTACAGTCGAATAAAATCGCCGTCTGTCTGATGTGACCCTTTCGGGCTCGCCTCCGGCCGACGGCAAGGAGTGAGCCAAATGAACAATTTTTCGCCCGCCATGAGCGGCGACGCCATCGCAATCGCCCGGGTACTCGCCAACGACCATGTCGCGGATATGGTCGAAGCGCTGAACAATGAGCCCCGCGATCTGGCGGCCGAGCTGCTTTCAACAGTTCCGTTTGAGCGCGCCGTCGAAATCTTCGACCAGCCCGAGCTTGAAGACGCATCGGAACTGATCGCCGCCCTGCCCCGGCCGCTTGCCGGCAGGCTGCTTGCGGAAATGTCGGCCGACCGCGCCGCCGATGTGCTGCGCGAACTTTCGGAGCCGGCCAGATCGGAGCTGCTGCATGCCATGGCGCCTTCGCTGCGCCATTCGCTGCTGGCTATCCTCGGCTATCCGGAAGGCAGCGCCGGCTCGATCATGAC
>Ga0182740_1001639_pt1 | contig 14797 bp, 6 predicted proteins | sample eDN5th37CKraftBY_FD_128872 | JGI IMG/M metagenome (GOLD analysis project Ga0182740, IMG submission 128872) | Enriched backyard soil microbial communities from Emeryville, California, USA - eDNA 5th pass 37_C Kraft BY (version 2) (version 2) | ecosystem: Environmental > Terrestrial > Soil >...
GGCACGACCACCAACGGGCGTCCCATCGACGTCAAGGTGACGGGCGCGTTCTCGAGCACGGCCAAGAGCGGCACCAGGTCCGTGCCCGCGGACCCCGGCCAGTCGAAGAAGATCTGCGTGACGTCCACGGACAGCGAGGGGCAGACGAACCAGGCCTGCGCCTCGGCGTCGGCGCTCGACGCCAAGGCGTGGGTGACACGGGGCAGCCAGAAGAACGTGGAGGGCTGCGGGTCCACGTCGTGCCACCAGTTCAACGTGCACGTCGAGAACTTCCGCCAGGGGTCCCACAAGGTGGAGTGCTGGGGCGACGGATCGAACGGCTGGGAGCCGGTGCTGAACAACGGCTACGTGTACACCGAGTCCTTCGGCGCGTCGAAGTCCTTCGAGCTGAGCTGCGTCTTCGGTTACCCCGGCAAGGACGTGGCCGTGAAGATCGACGGCAAGATGTACGAGAGGCGGCCGTGGTGACGCCGCTGGCCGTCCCCGCACCTGCGGGCATGGGGAGCTCTCCCCATGCCCGCAGGGTGGGAACGGCTGTCCCCCGCGGGGTAAGCCTGGCTATCCTGTGCGGGCGCTGAGTGCCGCCGACGGAAGCTGTCGGCCGGGGGCGCCATCACATCGGGGGAAATCTTGAGCGTGCTCACGCGCTTGCGTGGCGACCGTCGCTCCAGCATCGCGACGACGGTCGTCCTCGCGCTGTCCGCGGGTGTGGTCGCCGCCGCCGTCCTGTACGACGGCGAGGCCACGGCCGACGTCGATCTCAACGACTCGGGTGTCTGGGTCACCAACCAGGCCTCCGGCCTCGTGGGGCGGTTCAACACCGACGCCAAGGCCCTCGACGGCACGTTGCTCGCGGGCAGCTCCGCGTTCGACGTCGACCAGCAGGCCGGGCAGGTGCTCGTGGCTGACGACGGCTCGTCGAGCGCCAGCGTGGTGGACGTCGCGCGCCTGAAGTTCGCCTCCACGACCAAGGTCCCCGCAGGCGCGAAGGTCGCCATGGGCGGCGGGCGCGCGGCGGTGGTCGACGACGAGACGGGCGCCCTGTGGGTCACGACGCTCGACCGGCTCCCCGGGCTGAACACCGCGGAGGACGACCCGACCGCGGAGCTCGACGGCGCCGCCGAGGTCGTCGTCTCCGAGTCGGGCACGACGTACGCCGTGGTGCCCGAGCGGGACGTGCTGTGGACGGTGGAGCCCGGCGAGGAGCCGCGGACCTCGACGCTCGACCTCCTGAGCGAGGGCGACGACGTCGTGCTCACCACGGTCGGCGACGACGTGGTCGTCCTCGACCGGACGTCGGGCCGCCTGCGCCTGCCCGGCGGGGACGTCGTGGAGGTCGCCGACGCGCAGGGCGCGCAGCTCCAGCTGCCGGGCGCGCCCACGGCGTCGGTGGCGTACGCGACGTCGAGCGCGCTGGTGCTGCAGCCGCTGGGCGGCGGCGCCGCCACCCAGCGCCAGGCGTCCGGCTCGCCCGCGCAACCGGTGCAGCTGGGGGGCTGCCTGTACGGCGCGTGGTCCGGAACCGGGCAGATCGTGCGTGACTGCGAGGGCACCGACCGCGACGTGGACGACGTGCTCAAGGGCATCGACCAGACGACGGTCCTGGCCTACCGCGTGAACCGCAACGCCGTGGTGCTCAACGACCTCACCGCCGGCACGCTGTGGATGGCGCTCGACGAGTACGAGAAGGTCGACGACTGGGACATCAAGCTCCCCGAGCGTGCCGAGGGCCAGGACGAGGACGCCGAGGACGCCAAGCCGGAGCTCGTCGACAACACGGTCGTGGACCGCGAGAAGCAGGACCCGCCGGAGGCCAACGACGACTCGTTCGGCGTCCGCCCCGGCCGGACCACGGTGCTCGACGTGCTCGCCAACGACCTGGACCCGGACGGCGACGTCATCACCGCGCGGCTGGAGGGCGACCAGCCCGAGGGCCTCACCGTGCAGCAGGTGCTGGGCGGCAAGGCGCTGCAGGTGGTGGTGCCGTCCGACGCGTCCGGCTCGGCGTCGTTCACCTACGAGGTCGCCGACGGCCGCGGCGGTACCGACCAGGCGAAGGTCGCGCTGCGGGTGGTGCCGCTCGCGGAGAACGAGAAGCCGGAGCAGACCGGCGAGCCCGTGCTGCGCGTGCAGCAGGGCGGTTCCGCGCAGATCAAGGTGCTGCCGTACTTCCGCGACCGGGACGGCGACGACGTCTACCTGGCGACCGCCGCGCCCACCGTGCAGGGCGACGAGGTGCGCGCGTACCCGGACGGCACGGTGGAGTTCCGTGACGGCGGGTCCGCGACCGGCCGCAAGAAGGTCACGCTGACCGTGGGCGACGGGCTGGGCGGCGTGGTCGAGGGCACCCTGTGGGTGGACGTGCTCGGCGGCCAGGAGCCGCCGGTCGCCGTGGGCGACCACGTCGTCGTCACCGCCGGGCAGCCCGTGACGATCGCGCCGCTGAAGAACGACTCCGACCCGAACGGCGACGACCTGCGCCTGACGAACGTGAGCGACGCCGCTCCCGCGGAGATCACCCGCAACTACGACGCGGGCACGTTCACCTTCCTGGCGCAGGAGCCGAAGTCCTACGACGTGCTCTACCAGGTGACGGACGGACCGTCGTCCACCACGGGCGTGGTCCGCGTCGACGTGCAGGACCCGGACGCGGCGACCGGTGCGCCGGTCGTGGTGGCGGACACGGCGCTGCTGCCCGCGGGCGGCTCCACCCTGGTCGACGTGCTGGCCAACGACACCGACCCCGCGGGCGGCGTGCTCGTGGTGCAGTCGGTACGCGTCCCGGACGACTCGGGGCTGAGCGTCGCCGTCCTCGGACACCAGATGCTGCGCCTCACCGAGACCCGCCGCCTGGCGGAGGCGGTGGTGCTGGAGTACACGGTCTCGAACGGCACGGAGACCGCGACGGGCGAGGTGCGCGTGCTGCCCGTGCCGCCCCCGGACCGGCTGCAGCCGCCGAACGCGGCCGCCGACGAGGTCACGGTGCGCGTCGGGGACTACGTGAACATCGACGTGCTGGACAACGACACCCACCCGGACGGGCTGGAGCTCACGCTCGACGACGAGCTGGAGCAGTCCGTCGACCCGGCGCAGGGCGAGCTGTTCGTCTCCGAGGGGCGCCTGCGCTTCCGTGCGGGGGCCGAGCAGGGCACGGCCTACGCGATCTACAAGGTGCGCGACCCGAACGGGCAGGAGGACTCCGCCCAGGTCACGATCCACATCCGCGGCGGCAAGGAGAACGCCGCCCCCGTGCCGCAGGACGTCGAGGCGCGCGTGCTGTCGGGCGGCACGACCCGCATCCCGGTGCCCCTGGACGGGATCGACCCGGACGGCGACTCCGTGCAGCTCACGGGTCTCGCCACCGGGCCCACACAGGGCCGGGCCGAGGTGACCGACGGCTACGTCGACTACGAGGCCGGCAAGAACGCCAAGGGCAGCGACTCGTTCCGCTACACCGTCCAGGACGCGCGCGGCGAGGTCGCCACCGGCGTCATCCGCGTCGGCATCGCGCAGCCCCCGGAGACCAACCAGCCGCCGGTCGCCGCGGACGACGAGATCACGGTGCGCCCGGAGCGGCGCGTCGCGGTGCCCGCCCTGGCGAACGACGCCGACCCCGACGGCGACCAGATCGGCCTCGTGCCGGGCGCGGTCGAGGGCGGCGAGGACCTGAAGGCCGAGGTCGTCGACGAGCGCATCGTGGTGAAGACACCGGCCGAGGAGGGCACGACCACCTTCTTCTACGCGATCGAGGACACCTACGCCGCACGGGCCTCCGCGTCCGTGAGCGTGACGGTGGCGAACGACGCGCCGCTGCTGCGGCCAATCGCCCGCGACGACTCGGTGCCCGTGGCGAGCATCCTCGGCAAGTCGTCGGTGACCGTGCCGGTGCTCGACAACGACGAGGACCCGGACGGCGCGGCGGACGACCTCGAGGTCGCCGTGGGCACCGACGTGGCGTCGGCCGGGGTCACCGTCACCGCCGACGGCGCGCTCGAGGTCCCGCTGACCCGCAGCCGTCAGGTCATCACCTACACGGTGACGGACGTGGACGGGCTCACCGCCAAGGCGTTCGTCGTCGTGCCGGGCATGGAGTCGACCCAGCCGATCCTCAAGCCGGGACAGGCACCCCTCGAGGTGGTCTCGGGCGAGACGCTCGACGTGGACATCACCGACCACGTCCTCGTGGTCGAGGGTCGTACCCCGCGCCTGACGACGGAGGACCAGGTCACCGCGACCGAGGGCACCGTCAAGGTGACGGGCGAGACCACGCTGACGTACGCGCCGCGCGCGGAGTACGACGGCCCCGCGTCCGTGACGTTCGAGGTCACCGACGGCACGTCCGTCGACGACCCGGAGGGCGCCGTCGCGCTGCTCACCCTGCCGATCACGGTGCTGCCCCCGGAGAACCTGCCGCCGGAGCCGGGCAACCCGTCCGGCGAGGTCGCCGCGGGCGAGGAGAGCGTGGTCGACCTCGGCCGGTTCGCCACCGACCCCGACGACGACGACCTGCGCTTCCAGCTCGGTCGGTTGCCCGGCGGGCTCGGCGCGACCCTCTCCGGGTCGCGCGTGACGCTCGAGGCGCAGCCGGACGTGGCGAAGGGGACCGTGCTCACCGTGCCGTACACGGTGACCGACGACGAGCACCCGCCCGTGGACGGCGAGCTCACCGTCACCGTCGTGGCGTCCACGCGCCCACTGGCGCGGGCGGTCGAGGACCGCGTGGACGACGCTCACCAGGGCAAGCCGGTCTCCGTGCCGGTCCTCGCGAACGACTCGAACCCGTTCACCGACCGCGGCCCCCTGAAGATCGTCGGACAGCCCGTGGTCGAGACCGGGCGTGGCGGCACGGTCGTGGACGGCGACTCCGTCGTCGTGACGCCCAAGGCCGACTTCGTCGGCACGATGGTGGTGCGCTACACGGTGCAGGATGCGACGCAGGACCCGGACCGCGAGGTCGAGGGCCGCGTCCTGGTGAACGTGCTCGGGGTGCCCGAGGCGCCGTCGACGCCGCAGGTCGAGGAGGTGCGGTCCCAGACGGTCGTGCTGTCCTGGACGCCGCCCCAGAACAACGGGGCAGAGATCACCGGGTACACCGTGACCTCGAGCCAGGGCGACACGTTCGAGTGCGCCACGACCACCTGCACGCTGGAGGGGCTGACGAACAACGTCACCTACACGTTCACGGTGCAGGCCACGAACGAGGTGGGCGACTCGAAGGCGTCGCCGGCCTCGGCGGAGGCGCGGCCGGACGAGAAGCCCGACCCGCCGGCGGCGCCGACCCTGGTGTTCGGGGACGAGTCGCTCACGGTCACGTGGGCCAACGCGTCGTACACGGACCGGTCGCCGATCACCTCGGTCAACCTGGAGATCTCGCCGGCGCCGGCGTCGGGGGAGACGCAGAAGGTGGGCGTCACCGGCGAGCGCATCGTCTGGGACGGCCTGACCAACGGCGTGGCGTACAAGGTGCGCGTGCAGGCCGTGAACTCCGCCCCAGACCCGTCGGACTGGGGCGCCTGGTCCACGTCGGAGATCCCCGCAGGCCCGCCGGACGCGCCGGCGACACCGATGGCGACGCGGGCCAGCTCCGAGATCGCGCCCGACGGGGGCCAGGTCGGCGTCTCGTGGCAGGCGCCCCAGGACAACGGGGACGCGGTGAAGAGCTACCACGTCGACGTCTTCCGCGGCGGCTCCAAGGTCGACACCCGCACCGTGTCGGGCACGTCGACGACCTTCGAGGGCCTGGACACCAAGTCGGAGTACACGTTCGCCGTCACCGCGGAGAACAAGGCCGGCAAGGGCGGCACCAGCCCGCAGTCGAACGCGGTCAAGCCGTACGGCAAGCCGACCGTGCCCGGTGCGCCGAGCGCGAGCGTCGGACGGGACATGAGCGGGCAGGCGAAGGTGTCCTGGGGCGCCTCGGACGACAACGGCGCCACGGTGACGTACACCGTCCAGACCGACAAGGGCGGCTCGGCGACCGCGGGCGGAACGTCGATGACGTACGGCGGCCTGTCCAACGGCACCTCGTACCGGTTCCGCGTGCAGGCATGCAACGCCGGCGGTTGCTCGGCCTGGACGGACTACTCCACCGCGGTCGTTCCCTTCGGCCCGGTGCCGACGCCGAGCGTCAGCGCGGTGAGCGGGCAGGACCAGAAGGTGACGTTCTCGTGGTCCACCAGCACCAACGGCCGGGAGATCTCGGTGAGCGTGTCGGGAGCCATCTCCAGCACCGCAAAGAGCGGCTCCAACCAGTCGGTGGGGGCGGGGTACTCCGACACGAAGGAGATTTGCGTCACCGCGACCGACACCGAGGGGCAGAGCGCCCGCAACTGCGCCTCGGGGACCTCTGCCGCCAGGCCGCAGCCGAGCTACTCGGTGGGCAAGGGCTCCAACGCCGTCGGCGAGACCCGGTGGGGCGTCTGCACGCACTCGTCGTGCCGCTGGCTCAGCCTGACGATCCGCGATGCCCCCGCGAACGCGGACGTCCGGTACACGTGCCAGTCGAGCACCAACGGGTTCAGCGGCAACACGCAGACGAACTGGGCCGACGGCAGTCGTGCCCGGACCGACGGGTCGGGCAACGCGGGCCCCAAGGACGCGTGGTGCTACTTCGGCCAGCCCGGTGCCCAGGTCTGGATCACCGGCACGGTGAACGGACAGAGCTTCTCGACCCCCAGGCTGACCTGGTGAACCACGGAGGACAAGACGCATGACCACCATGACCCCCGAGCAGGCGAGCTGGTTCGCCCAGACGTTCGACCGCATCGTCGGCAACGTGGCGCAGGCCGTGCTCGGCAAGGAGAACCAGATCCGCCTCGCGCTGACGTGCATGCTGGCGGAGGGCCACCTGCTGCTGGAGGACGCGCCGGGCACCGGCAAGACGATGCTGGCCCGCGCGCTGGCCGCGAGCGTGCAGGGCACCAACAACCGCATCCAGTTCACGCCGGACCTGCTGCCGTCGGACGTCACCGGCGTGACGATCTACGACCAGAAGTCGGGGACGTTCGAGTTCCACAAGGGCCCGATCTTCGCCAACATCGTGCTGGCCGACGAGATCAACCGTGCCTCGCCCAAGACGCAGTCCGCGCTGCTGGAGGTCATGGAGGAGGGGCAGGTCACCGTGGACGGCGTGACGCACGCCGCCGGCAGCCCGTTCATGGTCATCGCGACGCAGAACCCCATCGAGCAGGCGGGCACGTACCGTCTCCCCGAGGCACAGCTCGACCGCTTCCTCATGAAGACGTCGATCGGCTACCCGGACCTCACCTCGACGGTCGAGATCCTCGCCGGCTCGGCGGTGCGTGACCGGAGCGCCGCCCTCCAGCCCGTGATCACCGGGCATGCAGTGGTGGAGATGGCCTCGCTCGCTGCGGCCACCCACGTCGACCCGGCGGTGCTCGAGTACGTCTCGCGGCTGGCGGAGGAGTCCCGCGCGGCGGCCGACGTGCACGTCGGCGTCTCCGTGCGTGGTGCGCTGGCCCTGGTGCGCTGCATGAAGGTGTGGGCCGCGGCCCACGGGCGCAACTACGTGCTGCCGGATGACGTCAAGGAGCTCGTGCAGCCCGTGTGGGCGCACCGACTCGTCCTCGACGCCGAGGCCGAGTTCGGCGGGGCCACCGCCGACGGCACCATCGCCAGGCTGCTCAGCGACGTCGCCGCCCCGCAGGAGCGCCGGACCGCCTGACCGGAGCCGACCAGCGAACCGACCCGGAGATCTCATGACCACCACTACCGAGCGGGAGACCGAGGCGCCGGCGGCCCCGGCCGCCGACTCGACCCCGGACCAGCCGGCCGCGGCGCCCGCGGACCGGCCGCACCGTCGTGCCGCGCGCGGCCTCGCCGCCGGGGCGCGCGGCACGGCCGACGCGCTCGGGCGCATGTCCCGCGCCGCCGGCGACGTCGCGCTGCGCGGCTGGGCCCGCGCCCGGCCCGTGCTGGGTGTCGTCTCGCCGTTCGGGTGGACCGTCCTCGCCCTCACCGCCGCCGCGTGGGCGGCCGGCCTCGTGCTGCGGTGGGAGGAGTGGGCCGTCGTCGCGGTGACCGTGACGGTGGCGCTGCTCGGCGCGGTCGCGTTCGTGCTCGGCCGCCTGCGTTACGACGTCACCCTCGACGTCGCCTCGCGTCGCGTGGTGGTCGGCGACCGTGCGGTCGGCCGGCTGCTGGTGCGCAACGGCTCGTCCCGGACGATGCTGCCCGCTGTCATGGAGCTCCAGGTGGGGCAGGGGATCGCGACCTTCCCGGTGCCCCGTCTGCGCCCGGACGCCGAGCACGAGGAGATCTTCGCCGTCCCCACCCACCGCCGCGCCGTGATCCCCCTGGGCCCGGTGCGCTCGGTGCGGGCCGACCCGCTCGGCCTGCTGCGCCGCGAGCTCACCTGGACCGAGCCCGAGGAGCTGTTCGTGCACCCGCGCACGCTGCCGCTCTCGGGCTCGTCCACGGGCCTGCTGCACGACCTGGAAGGCCGGGTCACCCCGGACATCTCCGACTCCGACGTGTCCTTCCACGCGTTGCGTGACTACGTGCCCGGCGACGACCGCCGGCACATCCACTGGAAGTCCACGGCCCGCACGGGCCAGCTCATGGTGCGGCAGTTCGAGGAGACGCGCCGCTCGCGGCTCGCGGTCATCCTGTCCACCCGCGAGGAGGACTACGCCGACCCCGAGGAGTTCGAGCTCGCCGTGTCCGTGTGCGGGTCCCTCGGCCTGCAGGCGATCCGGGAGGACGGCGGCCTGACGGTGCTGGTCCAGCAGGGCCGTGTCCGCGGCGACCACCGCACGCGCCTGCTCGACGACCTGACCCGGCTCGAGCTCACGCCGGCACGCACCAGCCTCGCGGAGGTGGCGCGCGTCGCGACGGCGACGGTCACGGACGCGTCCGTGGTCGCCGTCGTCGTCGGCAGCCGCGTCACGCCGACCGACCTGCGGGCCGCAGCGGTGCGCCTGCCCGTCGACGCCCGCCTCGTCGCGATGCAGTGCGTGCCGGGGGCGTCGGTGAGCCGCGGCCGGGTGGCCGACATGCAGGTGCTCACGCTCGGCGAGCTGGCGGACCTGCCGAACGCGCTGCGGAGGATGAATGACTGAGGGCACCGCCCCCGCGCCGGACGACCGGACGTCGCACGCCGCGACGCCCGGGCACACCGGCGGGACGGGGCGCACCGGCGGCACGTCGCGCACCGCGCTGCGGGCCGGCACCACGCGGGCCCGGGGCCGGGACGGCGACCGCCCTCGCGCGCTCACCGGGGCCGGGGCCGTGGACGGCGCCGTGCTGCTCCTGCTGCTCGGCGCCGTGGCCGTCGGCTTCGGCCCCGCCTGGGGCACCACCGGCTACCTGCTGCCGGCCCTCGGCGGCGCCGTCGCCGGCCTCCTCGTCGCCTGGCTGGGCGCCTGGCTGCGATGGTCCGTGCTCCTGACGGCCGCCACCACGGTGCTCGCCTACTTCCTCCTCGGTGGCGTGCTGGCCCTGCCGGAGACGGCGATCGGCGGCGTGCTGCCCTCGCTGACGACGCTGCAGGAGCTGGCGCTCGGTGCGGTGCACGGATGGAAGGAGTTCGTCACCACCGTGCCGCCGCTCGCGTCGTTCCCCGACCTGGCGGTGGTCCCGTACCTGCTGCTCCTCCTCGCCGGGGTGCTGGCGGGGACGATCGCGTGGCGCGCGCGTCTCGCCGCCTGGGCGCTGCTGCCGGTGGTGGTGGCGCTGGCCGGCGTCGCGCTGCTCGGCACCATCCTGCCGGCGTACCCGCTGGCGCAGGGCCTCGTGGTGGCCGTCATCGGGCTGCTGTGGGCCTCGTGGCGGGCGGCCGAGAGCCGGATGGGTGCCAACCGGCTGCTCTCCGACGCGAGCCGGTCGGCCACGCGGCGACTGCGGGCGCAGCGCCTGCGCGGCGGCGCCGTGCTCCTGGCGATCGGCGGCGTCGCCGCCGTCGCGCTCGCCCCGCAGGCCGCGACCGGGGAGCGCGTCGCGCTGCGGGAGATGATCACGCCGCCGCTCGACCTGCACCAGTACACCAGCCCGCTGGTCGGCTTCCGGCACTACACCAAGGACCTCAAGGACGCCGAGCTGTTCACCGTGACGGGCATGCCCGAGGGCGGGCGCGTGCGCCTCGCGACCCTCGACACCTACGCCGGCACCGTGTACGACGCGTCCAGCGGCGGCGCCGCCGGCGTGTTCAACCGTGCCGGCGAGGTCGTCGACACGGTCGCGCCGGGAACGCGCAGCACCGTGCAGGTCACCGTCACCGGGTACGGGGGCGTCTGGCTGCCGGACGTCGGTCAGCTGGGCGGCATCAGCTTCTCCGGGGAGCGCGCCGCGGAGCTGGCGTCCAGCACCTACTACAACGCGACGTCGGGCACGGCCCTGACCACCGCGGGGCTGCGGCCGGGCGACTCGTACGAGATCGACGCGATCGTGTCGCCGCCGCCCACGGAGGAGGAGCTGGCCTCGGTACCGATCGAGGACGTGGCCCTGCCGAAGCCGCAGGACGTGGCGGACGCGGTGCCCGCCAAGGCCGCGCAGTTCGCGGCGGACGCGACCGAGCCGTTCGAGCGGCTCGTCAACATCCGCGACACCCTCGTCGCGACCGGCGTGTACTCCAGCGGCCTGGAGAACCAGCCGCCCTCACGGCCCGGTCACTCGGCCGCCCGCATCGACACGCTCCTGGCGCAGGAGGAGATGGTGGGTGACGACGAGCAGTTCGCCGTCGCGTTCGCGCTCATGGCACGGCAGTCGGGCATCCCGGCACGCGTGGTGATGGGGTTCTATCCGGAGAAGGACGCGGTCCAGGCCGGCGAGCCGTACACCGTCACCGGCGGGGACGTGCACGCCTGGGTCGAGGTGCCCTTCGAGGGCTACGGCTGGGTGCCGTTCGACGTCATTCCCGACGAGGACAACAAGGTGGAGCCGCTGCCGCGTTCCAAGCAGGTCCCGAAGCCCCCGGTCCTCGAGTCGCCGGAGTCGCCCGAGGAGCCGCCGCAGGCGGAGGCGGGAGACGTCGAGGAAGAGGACCAGGACGAGGACCAGTCCGCCATCGACTGGCGGCAGGTGGCGATGATCGCCGTCACCGTCGCCCTGCCGCTCGCGGTCCTGGCGACCCCCCTGCTCCTGATCCTCGGCTACAAGCGCCGCCGGCGAGGCAGGCGCAGGACGGCGCCGGTGGCGGCCGACCGGGTGAGCGGCGGCTGGCGCGAGGTCGTCGACGCCGCGACCGACCTGGGGGCGGGCGTGCCGCGCGCCGCGACGCGTCGCGAGGGCGCCCGCATCCTGGCCGACCAGGTGCCGTCGGCGGCGCCGACGACGACGCTGCTCGCGCACCGCGCGGACGCGACCGTGTTCGGGGCCGGGGTGCCCTCCGACGAGGAGGTGTCGCAGTTCTGGGCCGAGGTGGACGACGTGGTCGTGACGATGCGCGCGGGGGTGCCCTGGCGCCGCAGGGTCGCGGCACGGCTCTCCCTGCGGTCCGTGCGGGGCGCGGACGCGCCACCGCTGCGCGACGTCGCCCGTCGGGCGCTGGCGAGCGTGCCCGCGGCGCTGGGACGCCTCGGACGGGCGGTCGTGCGCCCGCTGCATGACAGGATGGCACGCGCCCGGCGCCGCAAGGACGGCGCCCGGCCCGGGCGGCGGCAGGAGGATCGATGACGACGACGTGCACCGCGTGCGGCGCCTCCGAGCAGAGCGGCGCGTTCTGCTCGGTGTGCGGCACGCCCACCGTGGCGACGGCCTACCGCACCCCGGGCCCGCCGACGGGCAGCCTCGAGGTCACCACGGAGCCGGAGCTGCGCGAGCGCACGCGCCGCGCGCCGGACGACGTGGCTCGCGCGGCGTCGCCGCAGCAGCCCGCCGGGGAGCCTCCGCTGGCCGGCGTGGGCCGTCGCGCGGGCGCCTACGTGCTGGACCTGCTGGTCCTCTCGCTGCTCGCCGGCGTGGCCGCGACGATCACGGCGGTCGCCGTTCGCCTGCCCGCCCGCCTGGCCGACCTCGCCTCGGCGTCCACCCAGATGGGGGCGGACGCGGCCGCGCGCGAGGCCGCGGGCGCGTACCTCACGGTGTCCCTCGTGGGCGGGCTCGTGAGCCTGCTCGGCTGGCTCGGCCTCGCGCTGTGGGAGGGCACCACAGGGCTCACGGTCGGCAACCGGCTGCTCGGCGTCCGTACCGTCGCCGCCGACGGTGGTGGACCGATCGGCGCCGGGCGCGGCGTCCTGCGCTGGCTCGTGCTCGCGGCGTGCGGAGTCCTTCCGCTGGTGGGCACCGTGCTGGTGCTCGTCTCGCCGACGTTCGACGCGTCCGGGCGTCGCCGGGGGTGGCACGACAAGGCCGCCCGGAGCGTGGTGCGGGACGTGCGCGGTGTGGCGCCCCGCAGCTTCGCGCCGGCGTCCCCGTCGGCGCCCGGAGCCGCGGGCCGGGTGCCTGCCGTCGTGGCGGACCCGTGGGCGTTCCCCGCCGCTCCGCCGGCTGCGGGCGGCCTCATCACCGGCGTGCCGGGCGTCGCCGACCCGGCGGGGCGGCCCGCCGGCGTCGAGACGCCCGAGGAGGGCGCCGGGGTCGAGGCGCACACGGTGCACCGCGGCGCGGCCCCCGTCGCGCCGCCCGCCCCGGCCGTCGCCCCCGTCGCGCCCGAGCCGGCACCCGCGCAGCAGCAGGGCGGCGCGCCCGCCCCGGGCGCCCCGCCGGCGACGCCGCCGCACCCGGCACCGCCCGCCCCGGCCCCGGAGCCGCTGGCGCCCGCACCGGCCGCGCCCGTCGCCCCGCTCCCGGACGACCTGGAGGACCTGGAGGCCACCCGGTTCAGCGTGTCCTCCCGCCGCAGCCCGGGAGACGGGAGCGTGCCGCCGCGGATCGTCGTCGAGATCGACCCCGAGCGCCGGGTGCACGTCGCGACGCGGACGCTCGTCGGTCGTCAGCCGCAGCAGGACGGCGGCGCGCCCGCGACGTTGCTGCGCGTCGAGGACCCGACCCGCTCGGTGTCGAAGACCCACCTCGAGCTCGTGCCGACCGCGCAGGGGCTGCAGGTCATGGACCTGGGCAGCACCAACGGCAGTGCCGTCATCGCGCCGGGCGGCGCGGTGCAGGAGCTCGTCGTGGGGCGGCCGGTGACGGTCGCCGCGGGATGGGTCGTGCAGGCCGGCGCGCGCCGCCTCACCGTGGTCGGCCAGGACGCCGGAGCATGACGGCACCCGTGAGCCTCGGCCTGCTCTGGGGCGCGGCGACGCACCAGGGCGCCCGCCGCAGGCTCAACGAGGACTCCTACCTCGCGCGCGGGTCGGTCTTCTTCGTCGCCGACGGGATGGGCGGGCACGACGCCGGGGAGGTCGCGAGCGCGGCCGCGGTGGCCGCGCTCTCGCCCCTGGGCGATTCGGAGGTCGTCGGGGTCGACGAGGTGCGCTGCCGCGTGCGCGCGGCGCACGACGCCGTGCGCGCCATCGAGACCGCACCCGGCCGGGGTGCCGGCACGACGCTCTCGGGCGTCGTCCTCACCGACCAGGGCGGTGAGCCGTACTGGCTCGTGGTCAACGTGGGCGACTCTCGCACCTACCGGTCGGCGGACGGCGTGCTCGAGCAGGTGAGCGTGGACCACTCGGAGGTCCAGGAGCTGGTCGACGCCGGGCGGATCACCGCGCACCAGGCACTCACGCACCCCCGCCGGCACGTCGTGACGCGCGCGCTGGGGGCCCCGGACGACCCGGAGCCCGACTTCTGGTTCCTGCCCGTGCACGCGGGCGACCGGATGCTCGTGTGCTCGGACGGTCTGACGGCCGAGCTGACCGACCGTCGGGTGGCCGAGGTGCTGCTCGTCGAGGCCGATCCCCAGGTGGCCGCCGAGCGGCTGGTCGGCGAGGCCCTGGCCGCGGGAGGCCGGGATAACATCACGGTCATCGTGGTGGACGCCACAGGGCTGACCGACGCCCTGGAGCGCACGGCGCCCCGGGGGGACGGGCGCGCCGGCCAGGAGGACGACGAGGACACGGTGCCCCGGCGGTCGCCGTGGGAGGGGGCGCTGACGTGACGGTGCGCTACGTGATCGGCCCGGCGTACGCCGTGGTGCGCGGCGGGGCCGTGGTCGTGCTGCCGGAGAAGGTGACCCCCGAGCTCGTGGACGAGCTGTGGACCACCCTCGGCGAGCGGCCCGGCGTCGTGCCGGTCCTCGAGGTGCTCACGGGGTCCTTCGGCTCGAGCCTGGCGTCCCTGCCCCCGTTCGCGATCGCGGTCGCCGACGGGCGGCGCGTGCAGGTCGCGAGCCGTGGCGCCACGTCCGTGACGGTCGCGCGGGCTGACGGCCGGGACCACGTGTCCGGCGAGGGCGTCACGACCTGGGCGGAACGGACCTTCGACGAGGTGGTCGACCTCGCCGTGCAGGTCGGAGTCACCGAGCCCGAGGACCTCGTCGACGCGCGTGCCCTGCCGCTCGACGCGGGCGTGGTCCTCGTGCGCTCCGTCGGCACCCGCCTCACCGGGGAGCCGCTGCCCGCGGTCGCGGTCCGCCGGTCAGAGCCCGTCCGCGAGCCGTGGGAGGACTCGGGTCCCGAGCCGGCCGGCGCGCCGACGCCGGTCGCGGCCGCCCCAGCGCTCGCCGCGCCGGTCGCGCCCGAGGCGACCATCGCCCCCGAGGCCACCATGGTGCCCGGCCTGACCGTGACGTCCGAAGACGTCCCGCGCCCCGCGGCCGCGGAGCCAGCCCCCGGCGCAACCGGTGCAGAGGTCCGTGCCGACGACCTCGCCGGGGACCGCGCCGACGACGGGGGCGCGACCGCCGGCGGTGCTGCCGGCGCGGGCGAGCCCCCGGTCGAGGAGAGCACGGGCTACGACC
>Ga0182740_1001641_pt1 | contig 14773 bp, 16 predicted proteins | sample eDN5th37CKraftBY_FD_128872 | JGI IMG/M metagenome (GOLD analysis project Ga0182740, IMG submission 128872) | Enriched backyard soil microbial communities from Emeryville, California, USA - eDNA 5th pass 37_C Kraft BY (version 2) (version 2) | ecosystem: Environmental > Terrestrial > Soil >...
GATTTCCTTAAGGTGATGTGCGGGAGTTGCATGAGCAGCGCAATGGCGATCATTATACCAGCGATGACGTGGCGCATCGTTTCTGCGGGGAGTAGACCGAGCGAGAGCACGCCGGGAATCAGGAAAACGATTCCCGCCAACGAGAGCGGCAACACGGTGTCCCGGTCGTAATCGGCCAGATAACGCGGGATGAGGAAAATCGATGCGCTGATCCCGATCAGCAGGGTGATCGCAACTGCCTCGACCGGCCCGAGTATGATCGACAGCACTGGCGCCAATACGAGTGAGGATTCGAAACCGGTCACCCCCCGCAGTAACCCGCGACGCCGGCGACAAAAAGCGCCACCAAAAATTGTGCTCAGCTCCCAAACAGCACCAACGATTATCCCGCAGCTATCGAACCGCGGGCACGATCGCCAATCGATGCCGCTATTGAAGCAATTAGTGGACACCCGTAGTGGACACCCGCGCTCAGCTGTTCTCTGCAAAATGCCGCAGACGTTCGATACTGCGAATCCGGATGCGCGCATTCACGATATCCAGCAATCCGTCCCGCTTCATACGCGAGAGCTTGGCTGCCACCCATTGCCGCGTGGCGCCGACCATCTTCGCGAGCTCTTCCTGCGTATAGCGCTGGTCTAGCAAGACATCCTTGCCGTTGAGCGCACCTTTCTCTCCTGCCAGAACCAGAAGCAGGTGGGCGAGGTTTCTCCTGCCGGACGCGTGCCCACGAACTGCTGGAGCGTCGAGAAGCAGTTTGCTTTGAATACGAGCGCCTCCACGACATTCAACGCGAACTGAGGAATACGAAGTATGGCTTCACGCAGAACATCGCTTGCGAGAAACAGGACCTCGCAATCCTTGGTAGCTTCCCCGGACCAGATGTGAAGGCCGCCGCCAAAGATCTCCGGTCCCCCCTACGAAATGGCCGATGGTCCAATACGCGAGCGTGATTTCGCGGCCTGATGGAGCAATATAATAGGATCGGATTTCTCCATCCAAAATCATCATGATGCCGGCATGGGGTTCGCCTTGCGTAAAAACCTGATCACCTTGAGCGAACTTACGATGGCGACCGAACGCCGTCGCGGTGTCCCGTTCCGCCACGGTCAGCCCGGACATCAGGTCAGCGGGCTTTGCGGAAGGCAGTGATGATTTACCGAGATAAATCGAACTATCTCCGGGCGGAACGGGAGTCCGACGCGCTGATCTTGTCTCGGGCACGATTGTTCGGGGCCTCATAGAGCCGGTCAGAAAATCCAAGGATGGCCACCTGCAAAGCTATAGTGGCCTTATTCCGAAGGCAATCGGTAGCGAGCGAACCCGGCCCGGCTCGGATCCCAGGCCGGTCCACTGGCGTGCTTGTCGCCGCCCTGCCCCTCGCTTTAGCGCAGGTGGTCTATGAATCTGGTCTGTCAGATCGCGATCGCCCGCGAGGCCGCGCATCGACAGGGATGTCCTGCAGCATCACGTCCGCGACCATCGCTGCGGTCGCGGCTGACAGAGTCCATCCCAGATGCCCATGGCCGGTGTTGTAGAACACACCTGGCGCGCGCCCCTTTCCGATCTTCGGCATCATATTCGGCATCATGGGCCGAAGACCTGCCCAGGGCACCACGCGTTGGGTCCGAACTCCGGGGAAAAGCGTACGCGTCCAATCGACGAGCGGCCTTACGCGATCGTCGCGAATATCGCGGTTCATCCCATTCAGTTCAGCCGTCCCCGCGACACGAAAGCGGCTGGCACCCAACCGGCTGGTCACAATCTTCGCGCGATCATCGAGAAGGCTAACCCAGGGAGCTGCCTTCTGGGACGCTTCATCATCCAGATGCACCGTGATTGAGTATCCCTTAACAGGATAGATGTTGAGGCGATCGCCAAGCATTGCGGCGAAGCTACGACTACTAACGCCAGCAGAAACAACGACGGCGTCAGCCTCGATAATCTGCGACGTCGCATAGCCACCGCTGTCTGCGGCCGAGCAAGTGATGCGGAAGCAATCGCGGCGCGCGATGCTGGTCACGATCCGATCGTACAAGAAGGTTGCGCCACGTTTCTCGCAGACACGTGCCAGCCCAGTCGTGTATTTGTGGATGTCTCCGGTGGAATCGGACGGCGTATAGAATCCTCTATGGAACGTCCCGTGCAGAGCCGGCTCGATCGATTTGATCTCGCTTGCTGTCACAGCCCGCCGATCCAGCCCTCCCTCCACCAGCATTTGGTTCACGCGCATCGCGTGCTCAAAGCTACGCTTGTCCCAGTAGATGTGTAGAATCCCTCGGCGGACATGATCAAAGTCGATCGCCTCCCGCTCCGCGATCTCAAACATGAACTTTCGCGCAGCGATCGCAAGCCTGGTCGTGGCGACAGTGTTCTCGCGGTATTTGCCAATGTTGGAAACGAACTCGGCAAGCCAACTGTACTTATGCCAAGTCGGTGCCGGATTCATCAAAAGCGGCGCGTCCCGTTTGAGCATCCACATGATGCCCTTGAGAACTGTCGACCAGTGATTCCAGACTTCGGCATTGCTGGCGGAAAGCTGTCCGCCGTTGGCGAAGGAGGTTTCCATCGCGGCGTAGCGATGACGATCCACGACAGTGACATCGTAACCGCGCATCAGAAGGGCATAGGCCGTCGATACGCCGGTAATGCCGGCGCCTATTACAACTATTTTGGACAACGTTGCTCTCCAGACAGATCCATGGGTGCAGACCATCGGCCTACGGCTGCTCCCCAAAATCTGTCTGTTTACCTGAGAGCTTGACCGATGCCCGCGAGCCTCGGCTTTCCCCTTCGGTGGACGATCGAAGCGTCTCTCTCCAGATTGTTCGACAACACGGTCACTTTTGCCTGAGAGTTTCCTTGGGGGGGTTGCTCCGTCGGCGCCGGCGTTATGCCGATCTCTCCCGTACTGCCTTATTGAACGACTTATTTGTAAAATGGATGCACGGCACGTTCAACGGAAATGTCGATCGACTGCGATACCAATCTGCGATTTCAATGGCCCGTTCGATCCGCTTGCAGCCAACAAGTGGCGCACCGTCGTGCGAATGTCGCGCGATAGTGCGCGCTGGACCGCAGCAGCATCACCGGCCCTCAACCCGTCGATGATTTCTTTGTGCTCGGAGGCATCCCATGGCGAGTTCGGAGCCATGAACGAGACATACATCGTGGGTCCGCTCAATAACCAAAGCGACTCGATCAGCGGCATCAGAACATCGGATTTTGCGGCTTCATAGAGCGTGAAATGAAATTCCTGATTGATCGAAAGACACCCAAGCGCGTCGTGCTGCTCGATTGCGGCCAGGAGCCGCTTGTTGATTGCCGTCAGCCGCTTGAGAAGATTCGCATCCGCATTCCGCAAGGCAGCTTTTGCCGCCATGTTCTCCACGACCTCGCGAACCTCGAACAATTCCTTGAGTTTGGAATCCGATAGCCGCGGCACGCGCACTGAGCCGCTGGGAAGCTCCTCAAGTACGTTGGCCGCGACCAATTGGCTCAGGCCGCTGCGAATGGGCATCGAACTGGTGCCGAACGCCGTTGCCAAAGCGCGAAGGCCCATCACCTGACCAGGGATGAATGATCCCGTCATGAGACCGTGTCGTAACTGCTTTATAACTTGGTCCGTGATGTGAGCGCGCTTTTGATCGCTTCGCTTCTGCTCGCCGATCTTCTCAATCGCCGCCGCCTTCGTTACGGGTTCGCGCGAACGCGCCATCTAACTTCCTCATCTCTCAATAACTCGGCAAGCTCCATGGGACAGACCTCTGCGCCCCATGGATGCAATCCGCAAAGACTACTTGACGCAGGTGCGGCAATCCAGCCGAAAGGAATTCTCCTCGGAGTTTCAGCAAACGGATATCCGGCTCAGGTCAGATCCGGCCGGCCCGAGCCGGCATCAAGGCAAACGACCCTCCACCACATCCCCCTTGCCTCTCATGCATCAGCCGGTGACTTCGAACATGCCTTCGACTTCCACAGGCACATTGCGTGGCAGCGACGACGAGCCGACAGCTACCCGTACATGTTTTCCAGCTTCGCCGAATATCGCGACCATCAGATCGGACGCGCCGTTGATAACCTTCGGATGGTCACCAAAGCCCGCGACCGCGTTAACGAAACCTCCAAGACGCACGACGGATCGCACACGCTCGAGATTGCCGTCCAGTGCGGTGTTGACCTGCGCAAGCAGATTGATCGCGCAGATGCGGGCCGCAGCCTGCCCCTGTTCGAGCGAGATGTCCCCGCCCAACTGTCCGATAAAGAGATCCTTGCCATCCTTGGAAGGCACTTGTCCGGAAACAAGCAACAGACCTCCGATTCGCCGGAACGGCACATAGTTCGCCGACGGGAGCGAAGGCCGCGGCAGTTCGATCCCGAGCTGTTTGAGCCGATCTTGAACACTCGTCATGGTTATCCTTTTCTACTGATCCGTTGTTGGATTGCCCGGCGGCCGCACGCGCGATGAAAGTAGATGGACGTCGTTCCATCGCGACTCATCCGCGCTCAAGAGAAAAGCTGCACGTGCCGTACCGCGCACCCTGTCCGCGCCATCCGCATCCACCAGACGGGATGCAGGGCCCATCAACCGTGGTGGAAAGACCAAGGTTCAAATTGATGGTGAATCCGTTGCGAACATCGCACTCGCGAGGTCCCCGCAACGGACAGTCGACCGTCAACGTGAGGGCCTTGTACCCGGAGGCACGTGCACGTTCGGCAAACCGGCTGTGGTCGCGACTTTCGCGGCCTGACAGTGCACGCGCCATCAAAGCATGGGTGGCAAAGCCGGCTGAGTTGGGGTGTTTGCTGGCCTCATCATCCGCCCCGCCATCCACGAAATCGGACAACATACGCCGCAACGCCCGGCAGGCGGCCGCGCGCACGTCATCGATGGTGATCAGGTCCTTCAGCTCTGCCATGTTCGCAGCCGTCTAGTTCCCGCCACGGACACGGCGCAGCAACGCATCGCACGAGAGACCCGCAATGCCCATACGCTCGGCGGTTCGGCCGCTATCCGGCGTTACACCGCACGCCGCATCCCCGAGCAGCGACAGCGCTGCCGCAACCGGCGTCCGTACGTTGGCGATCGAAGCGAGAGCGAGAAACGGCGTCAGGCCGTAACCAAAGTCCTCGACATAATAGCGGTGGGTCAGGGTATCAGGCGCCCTGATCCGCCGGTTGGCTTCTCCATCGGAGATAGCGGCGCGATAGTCATCAGCCGCGGCTTCGGCGGAAACCGTGCCAATCGCCCGCATTTCCTCGATTACAGTCGGCAGGTCGTGACCGAATGCTGCCGCAACGGCTCGGCGTTCATTGTCGAGCGCGGCCATCACACGGACCACGCCGGGCGTCATGCCTTCGACGTAGAACGTGAAGTCGCCGTGCGTCGCCTCGACCCACGCTGCGGCAAGGACCGCGCCCGGCGGATGCAGAACCATATTGACGTTCGACAGATCGCTCGCCAGCACATCGCCCGTATCATATGCGGCCGGGTAGAGCGTTCGCGCCGCATCCAGCGCAGCCGCTCCGCCCGGCAACGCCGCGGCCCGAATGCGCCCCGCCCGGCCCGATACGGTGACATGGTCGGGCCGATATTTGCGCGCGACATATGTCAGCGTCGAAAACTCGGCGATCGGTGGCGGAGATGCTCCCGTCCTGCGATAAGCCTCCTGGAACTCGAGCGCACCTCCGGTGTGGCCGGGATTGAGAATGACCGGCGCGGCAGCGCTCCATCCCGCCTCGGCGAGAGCCTGTGCGACGGCACCGTGAGAGAATGTCGGCAAGGTGACCAGCGCCGCATCGGCCCCATGCAGGGCCTCGCGCAGGCTCGCCTTAATTCCGGCCGGCCTGATCACGCCTTCGCCCAGCACACCGTCGTAAGCAACGCCGTTGGCCTTGAATGGCTCCAGGGTTTGCGGCGAGCGATTCCAGAGCGTCACGTCGTGCCCGGCAAGCGACAGTTCGACAGTGGCGGCTGCTCCGCCGGCACCGGCGCCAATCACCAGAATCTTCATGGCCATGTCCTCGTCATATGCGTCAGCTGTGTCGTGTCAGCGTGATCGTTCGCGACTTACGCGCGATCACCTCAATCCGCGGTCCATCCGCCGTCCACCACCAGCGAGGTGCCGGTGACCAATGCCGATGCATCCGATGCTAGAAACACCACCGCTCCCATCAAATCTTCAACCCGGCCGATCCGTCCCAGCTTGATCTTGGTCGAGAGCGCCGCGAGCTGAGCCTCGCCAAGACCGTAAGACCGAGTCAGCGGCGTATCGATAAAGGTCGGCGCGATCGCATTGATCCGAATGCCGCGCGGGCCGAGTTCAACGGCAAGCGCCTTGGTCAGCCCCTCGATGGCGAACTTCGACGTCACATAGATAGATCGATCGCTGGCTCCGACATGCCCGAGCTGCGACGATATAGTGATAATCGAGCCAGTCCTGCCGGCGGCAAGCAACTTCGCCACCACCAACTGCGTCAGGTGAAAGACGGCCCTCACGTTCAGATCGAACACGGCATCGAAATCATCGAGCCTGACATCGAGGAGAGCCCCCGGCCGATTGATCCCGGCATTGTTGAGCAGAATATCGAACGGCGCCTGATCCCGCAGCGCCGCGGCAACGGCGACATCGTCCGTCACATCCAAAGGAAGCGTCGTGGCTTTGCCGCCCTGACGGATGATTGCCGCGGCAACGACGTCGATCTCGTCACGTGTCCGCGCGCACAGGGTGACGTCCGCGCCGGCACCAGCCAAGGCGGTCGCGGCGGCAAGGCCGATGCCGCGCCCGGCGCCCGTGACAAGCGCACGCCGGCCGTCCAACCGAAACGACGGCATGAGAGGAAGCTCAACGACGGCCATCGCCATGACTCAGCCGCCGAGTCTGGCCCGCAGCTCGCTGAGTTCCTGTGCCGCGGCCTCCACATCCGCGACGTTGAACCCGGCAGCGAGGGTGGGAGAATAAGCCGTAAGTGCGCGTCTCGCCCGCTCGGAATAAGCCACATGCCCGTCGTCGGAAATGCTCACCCCATCCGCATCTTCAAATCCGCGATTCCAGGAGATCGCAGCCTCGCGCGTCAGGCCCTTTGGCAGATCCAGCGCCACACCTCCTACCGATACCCGCACCGGATAGCCGCCGGGCAGTCCGGCGGGGCCAGGAACGTGCGCCAGGATATCACCATGGCCGGCAAGCGCGCGCAGCACAGGAACCGCCGACGCGCCCGAAATCGCGTTAAGATCGCGATACGGCAGTTGCACGTGCCGCGTCATGTCATCGACGTTTGGAATCTCGTCCTCGCCCACCCATGCGCGAACCGGTGCGCCGGTGCGCTCCGTGCCCGGCTTTCGCCACTGCACGAGATGCTGGTGATGCCCCAGCACACGCAACGAGCCGCGCTGCTCCGCGGGAAGCAACGCGGCAATCACTGCCGCGTAGATTGCGATGTTACCGACGCCGGTCGTGATCGGCAGCCCAGCGCGATGCAGCACCTGATTGACACCGTCCGGGTAGCAGGTGTTGACGAACGTGATATTCGACCCCGCCGCCAGCACAGCCTTCGCAGTACGCGACGGCAATACGGAATGGAAGGCAATGGTCATTCCGAAGCCGGCCGCGGCAACCAGCCGCGACCACTCGGAGTCCATCCGATCCACCTTCCACGGCGATTGCAGAGACGCCGACTGAACCACGATGCGCGGATTCGTCCTGGCCAGAGCTTCACCGATCGACTCCGGCGAACCGGAGTCGACCTTGAGCGTTCCGAACGTCACGGGCGTACCGAAAATCGCCGCCCGCGACCGCCCTGCTTCGGCGAGCCAGGTCATACGCTCCACATTGCGGCCGCCAACCAGCACATGAAGCGGCGCCTTTGCGGTTGACGCGAGATCGCAGATCATGATCTCCGCGAAATATCCCGTACCCAGTATCAGAATATCATTGACCATATCGTTCGATCCCATCCGTTCGCCGATCACGTCGCTTCGAGGTGCGGTGCTACTTGATGAAGTCGTTGGTGAAGACGGTGCCGACGTCCACCTTGCTCTTCATCATTTCCATCCCGACCAGTTGATCCTGCAGGCTTTCCCAACCCGCCTTCGTCGAACTGCCCAGACCTCCGGCTTTGACGTCGTCCGACTGCGTCAGCTTCAGAACTTCCGGCAGCTTCAGTTCGGCATAGACCTTATCGGTAGACGGGTTGGCCTTGACGAAAGCGTCGTAGGCCTCCTTCGGATGCTCCAGCGAGTAGCTCCAGCCCTTGAGGAAGGCCTTGTTGAAGCGCTTCACCAGATCCGGATTTTCCTTGATCAACGCCTCGTTGGTTAGAACCGAGGTCGAGTACATCTTGACGCCAAGCCCCTCGAAGCTGATCCAGCTGACGTCCTCGCCGCTCGCCTTCAACTTCAGCGCATCGTTGAAATAGAAACCGACGCCGACATCGATCCGGTTGGATGCAATCAACGGCACCAATGCGCCATCGGCCGGCACCTCCTTGAACTTGGTTGGATCGAGTTTCAGCGACTTCTTCACCGCCTCCCACTGCCGCCCGGTATTGCTCTTGAGCTGAATGCCGAGTGTCTTGCCGTAGAGGTCGGTCTTGACGTCCTTGATGTTAGCCGACGTCTTGAAGATGAACGCGGTTGGGTTCTGCTGGAGCACCACAGCGGTCGCCACGATCGGCAACCCACGCGCCGCACCGATCAAGACCTGATCGGCCGTCGCATAGCCGAAGTCGGCGTCACGATTGCCGACCAGTTTCGCGGTCACCGACGATCCCTCGCCGGGGAGCACGGTGACGTCGATGCCTTCGTCCTTGAAGAAGCCCTTCTCCACCGCCAGGAAGATCGGCGCATGCTCGGCACCGAATACCCAATCAAGACGCAGCTTCACTTTGTCGAGCGCCAAAGCCGAGGTGCTGCAAAGACCAATGCTGGTCGCGACAATCGACGTCAGCAAGTTTTTGGGCAAACAAACCATGAATTCCTCCTGTCGATGATAGTTGTTGTTCTTCTAGCGGGTTTCGTTTTCCGCTACATCGTTGCCTGAACGCCACCGTTTTCCTCGACGCCGTTGACGAACAACCGCTCCGCGGCGACGATCACCAGGAACAGCACGATACCGAGCAGGCTCATCGCCACGATGGCTGCGAACATCAGTTCCGTATCGAGAGAGATATTGGAGGCATTGATGATGTAGCCGAGGCCTTCGCCGGCAGCCACGAATTCACCGACCACCGCTCCGACGATTGCCAGCGTGATCGAGATCTTCAGCGCCGCGAAAAAGTACGGCATCGCCCAGGGCAAGCTGATCTTGGTGAATTTCTCCCAGCCGCTCGCGCCAAGTGAATCCATGTATTGCAGAAGCTCGGTATCGACGGACGACAAGCCTTTCGCCGTATTGATAACGACCGGAAAGAACGCAATCAGGGCCGCGATGACGATTTTCGGCGTCAGTCCGAAACCGAACCAAATCAGAAACAGCGGCGCGAAGGCGATCTTCGGCAGAATCTGCGCGGTGACCAGGAATGGGTAGGTCAGTTCGCGCACGATCCGCGAATAGGCGATGCCGACGGCGATCACGAATCCGGTGACGACCGCATAGATGAAACCGAGCGATATCGCGACGAAAGTCGGCCATGTATTCGTCAACAGCAGCGCGCGCTGCTCCCACATCACTTCTGCGATGCGGCTTGGCGGCGGCAAAATGACAGGCTTGATGTGGAAGAAATCGACAATTCCTTCCCAGATGGCGAAAAACAGCAGAAAGACCAGTATCTGCCCAACCGTAACGCCCACTCGATACATGCTGGCCCCCTACCGTGCTTTTGCCGCTACGGACTCGCGGTGGCGCAGAAGCCCGCGAACATGCCCTGCCATCGCGCCGAACTCCGGCAGCTCGCGCGTCGCCTCTTCCCTCGGCCGTGGGAACGGCACCTCGATTCTTTCGAGAACCCGCCCCGGCCGCGCCGACATCACCGCGATCTGCTCCGACAACAGCAAAGCTTCGGGAATGGAATGGGTGATGAACACAACCGTGGTCTCGGTCTGCATCCAGAGCCGGAGCAACTCTTCCTGCAAGGTCTCACGGGTGATTTCGTCGAGAGCGGCGAACGGCTCGTCCATCAGCAGGACCTTCGGCCTGAACACCAACGCACGGCAAATCGAAACCCGTTGCTGCATTCCGCCGGAGAGTTCATGCGGGAATCGCTTCTCGAAGCCCTCGAGCCCGGCGATCTTGAGCCAATGTCTGGCTTCGCGTTCGCGATCCGCGCGCGACATATCCCGACGGGCGACCGATGCCATGACCGACGAAGGAGATCGGCGGCAGATTGTGTTTTTTCAACTGCTCGACAAAATCCAGATAGATCGCGTGGCAGTCCGCGCCCGGCTTGACCTCCTCGAGGATCCGGTACTTGCAGTCGACCATCAGCTGCCAGATCTTCTCCGCCATCGGCGGCGGCTCCTGTACATAGGCGGTGCGACAGACACCGGCCTGATAGCCTCCGATGACGGAAAAAATCTCGACCCGGCACACGTCGCCACGCTGCAATTTTCGATCGGTCGGACCGACGTTCGGAAGCTGACTGCGTTCACCGGTCGCAACGATCAGCAGCTTGAAGTGCTCCGCACCGAGCTCATAGATGTTGCGCGTAAGATGCGCCGCGATATCGAGCTCGCTGTCGCCTGCACGCACCGCTCCGAGCGCGTCCCCGATCGCCTGATCGGCGATCCGCGCAAGCCTGTGCAACAGCGCAACCTCATCCTTGGTCTTGATCTGCCGCAACCGCGACAGCACATGCTCGGCGCCTTCGAAAACGGCCCCTGGCAGAAATGTCTGCAGCCGCGCGAAATCTCCCGCTGGCAGATAATCCAGCTCGATACCGATCTTCGATCTGGCAAGGCCGAGCGTCGTGAGGTGATCGGCGAGCACCCGCATCGGGTCTTCCGAAAACTCTTTCCAGATCACGACAGGCGACGCCGGATCGTTTCGCGCAACCGTGGTCTCCTCCATGTCGACGCTGAAGATCGAACCGGAAGCATCCGCCTTGACGATGACCATCGCATGTCGATGACGCAGCAGCGGCTGCGATGGCACGACAAACCCCGTGGCATAGGCGAAGTTTTCCGGCGAGCACGAGACGATGGCATCCCAGCCTCGTACCGCCATCGCCTCGCTTTGCTTGACTAGAATTTCCTGACGCATTCCTGAATTCCCCTTGCGCGCGCGATTACAGCGCGATGCGATACTGGTCGATCTTGGCTTGATCGACATCGACGCCCATGCCCGGCCCGGCCGGCACTTCGATGACCCCGTCAATGATCCGCAACGGCGCCTTGATGAGGTCGTCGCGATAGTAGATGCCGCCGATCTGCCCGGCCTGATGACTTGCCGGCGTCGAAACGGGCACGACATTTGACAGCACGACGGCCGGGCAGGAAGCCGCCAGATGCACATTCGCGAGATTGCCGACGCCGGTTTCGACCGAGCCGTTGACGTTGCAGATGATCCCCGCCGCGCGGCAGACCGCGCCAACTTCCATCGCCTTGTACAAACCGCCTGGCTTGGTGGTGTAGATCGACACGATCTGCGCCGCGCGCCGCTCCGCGATCTGGATAGCATCATGAGCATTCCACGCGGATTCGTCAGCCATCACCGGCTGGTCGATCGCGCGCAACTTCCGCAAGGCGCTCGATGCCCATCACCGGCTGCTCGACATATTTGAGCGAGAACTTCTCCATCGCCCGAACCGTCGCGATCGCTTCGCCCGGTGTTTTGTATCCCTCGTTGGCATCCACGCAGAGCTCGACGCCGTCGCCGACCGCACCACGCACGGCGCGCACGACTTCGATGTCACGCTTGGGATCGACACCGACCTTGATTTTGATGGTCTTGATGCCTTCGGCCGCGACTTTCCCGGCCTCCTCTTCCGCCTCCTTCGCCGACAACAAGCCGATCGAATGCGTTACCGGAGTTCTTGAACGCAGCCGTCCGCCGAGCAGCGTCGACACGGAAACACCGAGCCAGCGCCCCGTCAGGTCGTAATAAGCAAACTCGACCGCCGCTTCGAGTAGGGATAGCCCTTGACCAGCGCGTCCATCCGCGCGTGCAACTCGGCCGGATTCCCCAGTTCAAGACCAATCAGCGCCGGGGCGAGATATTGGCGGATCATCAGATCCGCGACGAGAATACTTTCTCCGAAGTAACGGCCGAATTCGCCGCCCCAATCCTTCAGTGCCGGTGCCTCGCCCCAGCCGACGCGGCCATCGCTGTCCGTCGCCTTGACGAGCAGATAACGCCCGATCGGCTCCGTCAAACCCGTCCACTTGTGAACACGGCGGGTCGGCAGTTCAACCGCGACGGTTTCGATGCTGCGCAAGGTCGGCAACGTTTCCTCCCAAAATATTTGATCACACATTGTGATCAAATATTTTGAGTGTCAATACGCAAACTTTTTGCAGCCCGCCAAAAGGATGGGCAAGGTTGTGCCGGATAACTGGCGAGGCTCTTTGCGGGGCTGCTGAACCCGCTCGGCAGCCGCCATACCCGAGAAGGCCAGCCAACGAAGATTGAATTGGTCCACCACTGCGTGATGGGCGCGCTGTTGCGGCAGCGCATCGACGTCTCGAAGCATGTCATCTCAGCCGCGAATGGTCGCAAGATCAGAGGGCGCACCCAGATCCCCGCGCCGATTAAGTGGTCTACGGCGTCGGTTACGTTCACAGCATCGGCGACGGTTCAACGCGGATCGCGAGCTGACTTAATTCTCATCCGCCGGTAACGCCGCTATCTGACTTGCCAGCGCGCTAAAAGTCACCGTGCCTTCACGATGGCGAAAGATGCGTACGGCTAACGAAGAGCATAATATCCGATAATGATCAGCATCATCGAAAGCTGAGGTCCTACGGCGGCCAATCCCCCCGCACAGCCGCGCCGTATCCCTCATAGCTTTGTTGCCGCAGAGGAAACCTCGCTTGCGGCTGTCTCCGGTTATGCACTATTCCTGTCTTGTGACTTCGTCAAAAAAGCGTCGGTGATGCATAACAACAACACCGTTGCGGAGCGGCTTGGCCGAAACCAAATTCGAGCTGTCGCGCACTCGGCAAGCCGCTCTCGTAGAGTAGGGCCGTGGCCGACGATCCTTGGATAAACGAGGAACTTGTACCCGTCGATCAGACCCAGCCGATCTAGCTCAGCCGCGAGCTTGACGCTACCGAGAAGCAACACCCGCTGGGGTCGCCCCTTTAAGATTCTGCACACTTGTTCGCAAATCGCCGGTGTGATGGCTATTGCTCCAGTGCGCCGGCGTAACCGTGGACGGGCCGTCACCATGACCGCCCGTCCACGCAGCTGAGAGGAATTACCACCCCTGCAGCACCTTGATCTTGCCTCGACCCACTGCACGTAGCCGAATGTGGTCGGGCCGGCGTGATTCTTCGGGCCCCAGTTCAGCGGCGGAGTGACACCCGGCTTCCATCTGCCGAGATTTTCCAGCGCAGCGATTAGCTTGGCGCGAGTCAGATCCTTGCCAGCAGCTTCCGCAGCCTTGTGAAAGGCAATGGCACCGGCCATTCCGAGATAGGGATAATAGCCGGGCTGGATGTTGGGCGCGTGCTCCGCCAGGATCTCATTGGCCTGCTTGACCTTGGGATCCTCCAGCGAGTCGACCGCGGTCATGATGTTTACGATCAGCCGTTCGCGGCCTTTCCCGCAAGCTCGGTGAGGATCGGATCGCCCATAGTATTCATCGCCATGAACTGCGGCTTCCAGCCGAGCTTCTCCGCTTCCTTCAGCAGCAGCGCGCCCTGCTTGACGATATTGAACATCAGCACGACATCGGGCTTGGCGTCGCGCAGCGCGACCGCCTGAGCGCTCATGTCGACATCGCTCGGTACGTAAGTCGCCTCACCGACCGGCGTCTTGCCGTTCGCCTTCAGATGCGCCACGGCCCCGTCGCGCTGATCTTTGCCGAACTGGTCGTTCTGATAGAAGATCGCGACCTTGTCGGCCTTCAGGGTCTTCAGCGCATATTGCGCCATGTTCTCGCCGATGGTCTGCCCCACCGGAAGCATGCCGAAGACTTCCTTCTCGATCGGCGCGTTGAGCTTTTCGTTGCTACCTGCCGGATTGATCACCGGAATGCCACGCTGAACCAGGAAGGGAAGCGCGGCGAAGTTAGTAACGGTGCCGGCCGCGAAGCGCCGATGCTCGAGAAGCTCGACGAGCACGGCGAAGTTCGCGCGGGCACGATGGCCGAGGCGCAAGAAGCGTACAAAGTTGAGACCTTCGCGCGGAAGACCGGCGTCACGCGCCACGTACTCGTCAATGACGACCTCGGCGCCTTCGCCGATCTTGCACGACGACTAGACCAAGCCGCGGCCGAAACTCAGTCCAAGGTGCTCGTGAATCTTCTCGAAGGCGCATCGGGCAATGGGCCGACCATGAGCGATGGCAACGCGCTCTTCCACACGAGCCACGGCACAAGGCTGCGACCGGCGCCGCGATCTCCGACGACTCGCTTTCCGAAGCACGGCTTGCGATGCGCAGCCAGACGGGGCTTCCGGCCAGCGCATCAGCGCCACGCCGAAATTCCTGCTGGTGCCGCCGGCGCGGGAGACGATCGCGGAGAAATGGCTCGCTTCCATCGCCGCGGCGAAGGCAACCGACGTGAACCCGTTCTCGGCATCGTTGACGATGGTGGTGGAGCCGCGGCTGTCGAGCGCGACGCGCTGGTACGTCAGCGCCGATCCCGCCGAGATCGACGGGCTCGAATACGCCTA
>Ga0182740_1001643_pt1 | contig 14762 bp, 14 predicted proteins | sample eDN5th37CKraftBY_FD_128872 | JGI IMG/M metagenome (GOLD analysis project Ga0182740, IMG submission 128872) | Enriched backyard soil microbial communities from Emeryville, California, USA - eDNA 5th pass 37_C Kraft BY (version 2) (version 2) | ecosystem: Environmental > Terrestrial > Soil >...
GGTGATACTCCTCGGATCGTTCATCGTCGCATCGGTGTGGACGATCAACATGGGACTGCTGCTCCTGGTCGGCGGCACCGCGATCGCATACTTCAGCGGAATCTCGCTGGATGTCGTCGCAGACTCGTTCCCGAGTGAAACCTTCATCCTGATCATCGGCATCACATACTTCTTCGCCGTGGTCGAGTCGAGCAAGACGATGGACTTCATCGTCGACGGGCTGCTGCGCCTGCTGCGTGGCTCGATCGCGCTGGTGCCTCCGCTGCTGTTCGTGCTCTCGGCCGCGGCGACCGCGATCGGTGCCTATCCGCCGGCCGTGGCAGCTCTCGTCATCCCGGTTGCGATGCGACTGGCCAGGGACTACGACATCAGCCGGTTCCTCGTGACGATCATGGTCGTGCACGGCATCCTGGCCGGCAATTTCGGCCCGCTGGCGACTCCGGCTGTGTTCACCGCGAAGCAACTCACCGAAGCCGGACTCGAGCCGATCACCCTCCAGCTGTTCGTGAGCCATGTGGCGATCAACGGTCTCGTCGCGGTCATCGCCTACTTCCTGTTCGGTGGTGCGAAGCTGGTGCGTGCCGGCCGGATGTCGGTGGCGCAGCCGGCGTTGGCCACGGTGGGCGGCGGGCCGGTGTCCGGATCCGCCGGTGGCTCCGCCGATACTCCGGACTTCGACGGCCCGTCCCCCGCTGCAGGCCGGGGCACAGGACACGGACGGCCGAACACCTACCAGATCGCCACGCTGATCGCGCTGGCCACCTTGCTCGTCGCCTCGCTCGGTTTCGGCATGGACATCGGGTTCAGCGCGTTGGCACTGGGTCTGCTGCTGACGCTGCTCTTCGAGCGCAAGCAGAACACCTTCATCAACACCATGCCCTGGGGCGTCATGCTGATGCTCGCCGGTGTCCTGATCTACATCGGCGTTCTGACCGAGATCGGCACGATCGACGCGATCAACGACTCGCTGTCCAGCATCGGCTCCGCGTCCGGCGCCGTCCTCGCCCTGTCCTGGCTCAGCGGCATCATCTCGGCGTTCGCCTCGTCGATCACCGTCATCGGTGCGACCTTGCAGCTCGCTATGCCGCTCGTCTCGGGTGACATGAGCACCCTGTCGGTGGTCGGCCCGGTCACCGTGTCCACGACGATCGTCGACGCGAGCCCGCTGGGCATCATCGGAGCCCTCGCTCTGGCGACGGCCGAGCCCGAAGCTCGTCCGAAGTTGCTGCGCTCGATGCTGCTGTGGGCCGGCACCATGGTTCTCCTCGGTCCCCCGCTGGCGTGGCTGCTGCTGACCGTTCTGTGAACCGCACAGCCGACGAGCAGGAAAACCGACAAGGAGAATTCGGATGAACGCCCAGATCCCGTGCCCGTCCCAGGTGTCGACGGACGACGTCGTCGCCGTGCACCAGCTCTACGGACGCCAAAGTCACGCCATCGACTCCGGTCGGGCCGAGGATTGGGCTGCCACCTTCACCGTCGACGGGGAATTCCTCTCGCCGAGCTACCCCGCTCCCGCCCGCGGAGCCGACGAGCTGGTCGCGTTCGCCGAACGGTTCCATGCCGATTGCCGAGCACGTGGCGAAGTCCTGCGTCACGTGCTCGGCACGGTGGAGGTTCGACCGGCAGGCCCGGGCGCACTGCACTCTCGGGCATACCTGCAGATCGTCGGCACCCCCGCAGGTGATTCGGTTCGACTCCACCGAATCACCGTGCTGGAGGACGAGATCGAGATGACCGCGGACGGATGGAAGATCCGACGCCGTACCGTGCACCCCGACCGGTGAGACCACCGCCGCTCAGACGGGATCCGTTGCCACCGCAGTACAGGCGGAGACAAGTGCCACGTCGCCCGTCGAAAGCGCCACCTCGATAGCTCAGTGCCGCCTCGCCATTCACCGTGCGGGCCGAACCCACTCCGGTTCGGCCCGCACGGTCTGTTTCACGTGACGGCCACGAGTTCGGCCCCGCCAACCACTCCTGTCACTGCTGCAGCCCGACGCGGTCATCCCGAGTCCTTCCGGATCGGAGCCAGGCGCGCAGCACGGCCCTGCAGGTAGCGCTGTTCCGGAACGCTCGCCGTCAGCCTGGCCGCGACGAGGTACGCCGCGCGCGCCGCGGCCGCCTCACCCGCCATCTCCAGCAGATGCGCCCGGACCGCGACCGCGCGATGGTTGCCGGCGAGCCGCCGGTCGTCCGCCACCGTCGCGAGGAGATCCAGCCCGGCGCGGGGGCCGGCGAGCATGCCCACGGCGGCCGCTCGGTTCACCGTGACCATCGGGTTGGGTGCGACGTGCGACAGCACCCGGTACAGCGCGACGATCTGCGCCCAGTCGGTGTCCTCGGCGCGGGCGGCCTCCGCGTGCACCGCGGCGATCGCGGCCTGCAGTTGGTAGGGCCCGGGCGGGGCGGCGCTGAGCGCGGCGGTGACCAGCGCGATTCCCTCGTCGATCTGCTTCCGGTCCCAGCGGGTCCGGTCCTGTTCGGCGAGGGGAATCAGCGCGCCGGACGGGTCGGTCCGGGCGTCGCGGTGGGCATCGGTGAGCAGCATGAGCGCGAGCAGGCCGGTGGTGTCGGCGTCCTCCGGCAACAGCGCGTGCAGCAGCCGGGTCAGGCGGATCGCTTCGGCGCTGAGTTCGTGGGAGGTCAGGTCGGGTCCGCCGGAGCTGGTGTAGCCCTCGTTGAAGATCAGATAGAGCACGTGGCGAACCGCCTGCAACCGTGCGGCGCGGTCGGCCGCAGCGGGCAGGGTGAAGATCGCGCCGGCGTCGCGGATCGCCTGTTTGGCGCGGGTGATGCGCCGGGTCATCGTCGCCTCCGGCACCAGGAACGCCCGCGCGATGGACACGGTGTCGAGCCCCCCGACCGCGCGCAGGGTCAGCGCGATCTGTGAGGACGGTGACAGCGCCGGATGGCAGCACAGGAACAGCAGCGTCAACGTGTCGTCGCCGTCGTGCCCCACGTCGGCGAGATCGATGACGGACCGGTCCGATTCCATTGCCGCCCAGGAATGTTCGCGGTCGCGGCGGGCACTGTCGCTGCGCCACTCGTCGGTGAGCCGCCGCTGCGCGACTGTGATCAGCCAGCCGCGCGGATTCGACGGCACACCCTCCGCCGGCCACTGCCGGTGCGCCGCGAGCAGCGCCTCCTGCACCGCGTCCTCGCACGCGTCGAACTGTCCGTGCCGCGCCGCGAGGTACCCGAGGACCTGCGGCGCGAGGGTGCGCAGCAGGTCCTGCGGGTCGCTCACATCTCGGCCCCGCCGTCGTGCATCACGGCCCGGACCTCCATCGCCCCGCCGTAGCGCACGTCGGGCCAGCGCGCGGCGATCTCCACGGCGCGGTCCAGACTGTCGACATCGACCTCGACGTAGCCGCAGAACTGTTCCTTGCTCTCCATGAACGGCCCGTCGGTGACGGTGTGCGCGGTGGTCGTCCCCTGCCGCACGGTGCGGGCCGTCGACGGGTCGGTCAATGCCTGTCCGCCGACGAGTTCACCGGATTCGGTGAGTTCGGCCATGATCGCGTCGACCTCCGCGAACAGTTCCTCCCGCGCGTTGTCGCTCAGGTCCTCGACGAAGTCGGGACGGTTGTAGATCAACAGCATGTATTTCACGGTCGTCTCCTCTGCCGTGCCCCCGGATGGGGCTTCACCCCTGAAGTCGGATCTGCGGAGCAGATCCGGACATCGCGGATCGCGCATTTCTGTTCGCCGATGTCCGGACGACGTCGCGGTCTCCGACTTCACTGTGACACGGGAACGATTTCCACCGGACGATTCGAAGGAGTTCGACGATGGCACGGCTTCGGGTACAGAATTTCGCGATCACGGTCGACGGTTGCTCCGCCGGGCCGGATCAGAGCCTGCAGAACCCCGGCGGGATCGGCGGGGAACGGATCCTCGGGTGGGTGCACGAGACCCGGTCGTTCCACCGGTCGTTCGGGAAGGACGGCGGAGAGACCGGGATCGACGACGACTTCATGGCCCGCGGGATCGACGGGATCGGCGCAACGATCATGGGCCGCAACATGTTCGCTCCCATCCGCGGAAGGTGGGAGGACAGCGACCAGTGGTCGGGCTGGTGGGGCGACGAACCACCGTTCCACCACCCGGTCTTCGTGCTCACCCACCATCCCCGCGATCCGATCACCCTGGGCGGCGGCACCGTCTTCCACTTCGTCACCGGCGGCATCGAGGACGCGCTCGCACAGGCCGTCGAGGCCGCCGGAGGCGCGGATGTGCGGGTCGGGGGCGGTCCCGCGACCGTCCGGCAGTACCTGCGCGCGGGGCTGGTCGACGAGATGCACCTGGCGATCGTGCCGGTGCTGCTCGGCCGCGGCGAGCGCGTGTTCGACGACGATGTGCTCACCACCGATTTCGAGTGCGTCGAGTTCGTCGCGTCCCCCTCCGTCGCCCATGCCCGATTCGTCCGCGTCGGAAGCGCCCCTTATGACGGTTGATGTACCGATATTTCTGTACACCGATCGTCATCTCCGGCGCGGACGGAGTACCTGGCGGTGTGCGACGGGTTTAGGTTGGAGGTCATGGCTCCGCGGATCAACAAGGACACCCGGCTGTGCATCTCCCTCTCGGGCCGGCCCAGCAACATCGGCACCCGATTCCACAACTACCTGTACGACGAACTCGGCCTGGACTACGTGTACAAGGCGTTCGCGCCCACGGACATCGAGGCCGCGGTCACGGGCATCCGCGGGCTCGGTATCCGCGGTGCGGGGGTGTCGATGCCGTTCAAGGAGAAGGTGATCCCGCTCGTCGACGTGATGCACGAGTCGGCCCGCGCGATCGATTCGGTCAACACCATCGTCAACGAGGACGGGGTGCTGCACGCCTACAACACCGACTTCCAGGCGGTGCTGGACCTGCTCCGCGACCACGGCGTCGATCCGGCTCTGTCGGTCGCGGTCGCGGGCAGCGGCGGCATGGCCAAGGCGGTGGTCGCGGCGGTCCGGGAACACGGCTTCACCGACGTCACCGTCGTCGCGCGGAACGAGGCCGCCGGGACCGCCCTCGCCGACCGGTACGGATACGTGTGGCGCGCCGGCCTCGGCGACTCCTCCCCCGCCGCGCTGATCAACGCGACCCCGATCGGCATGGCGGGCGGTCCCGACGCCGACGCGCTGCCGTTCCCGTCCGCCGCGGTCGAGGCCGCGACGGTGGTCTTCGACGTGGTCGCGATGCCACCCGAGACACCGCTGATCCGGGCGGGACGCGCCCACGGTCACACGGTCATCACCGGCGCCGAGGTGATCGCGCTGCAGGCGGCGCTGCAGTTCGCGCTGTACACGGGCGTGACCCCGACACCCGACCAGGTGCGCCGCGCGTCGGAGTTCTCCCGCTCCTGACGTTGCCGCTCACGGCCGGTCGCGCAGTTCCTCGGCCTTCGCGAGCAGAACGGCGCGCTCCCGTTCGTTGCCGGTCAGCCGCGCAGCCTCGAGCAGCTCGGCGCGGGCTTCGTCGATGCGGCCCAGCTGCCGGAGCAGCTCGCCGCGCACGCTCGGCAACAGGTGGTAGCCGGCGAGTTCGCCGTCGGCGACGAGCTTGTCGACGTATTCCAGCGCGGGCGCCGGGCCGTACGCCATGGACACGGCCGCGGCGCGGTTGAGTTCGACCACCGGCGACGACGCGACCTGCCCGAGCGCCTCGTAGAGAAGCACGATCGTCTCCCAATCGGTGTCCTCGAAAGTTGCTGCGCGCGCGTGACACTCGGCGATCGCCGCCTGCAGGGCGTACGGTCCGCGACCCCGGCCGACCGCGTCGGCCCGGGCGAGAGCCGCGACGCCGCGGGTGATCTGGGCGCGATCCCAGCGCGTGCGGTCCTGGTCGGCCAGCAGGATCGGTTCCCCCGTCGGCGTGGTGCGGGCACCGAATCGCGCCGCCGTGAGTTCCATCAGGGCGACGAGCCCGTGGGCTTCGGGTTCCTGCGGCACGAGCTCGGCGAGGATCCGGGCGAGCCGCAACGCCTCGGCCCCGAGATCCGTCCGCATCCATTCGGACCCCGAGGTCGCGGCGTATCCCTCGTTGAACACCAGGTAGAGCACATTGAGAACGGCGCCCAGCCGGTTCGCGAACTCCGCACGCGGCGGCACCTCGAACGGAACCTTGGCCGCGGTGAGGGTCTTCTTGGCGCGAACGATGCGTTGCTGCACCGTCGCGGTGGGGATCATGAAGGCGCGGGCGATCTCCTCGGTGGTCAGGCCGCCGACCACCCGGAGCGTCAACGCGACCTGCGCTTTGCGGCCCAGGACCGGGTGGCACGCGATGAACATCAGCCGAAGCACGTCGTCGTCGATGCGATCGGGATCCCAGGCCTCGTCGTCGAAGCGCGACGCGTCGAGGTCGCGCGCGATCGCCGCGTAGCGCTCGTCGAGCAGGTCCCGGCGCCGCCACCCGTCGATCGCCCGGCGTTTGGCGACGGCGGTCAGCCAGGCCGCGGGGTTACGGGGAACCCCGCCGGCCGGCCACTGCTCGAGGGCTTCGAGCAGCGCTTGGCCGGCGAGGTCCTCGGCGAGATCGAGGTCACCGACGATACGGGTCAGCGCTGCAACGATTTTCGCCGATTCGATGCGCCACACCGCCTCGACGGCCCGGCGTGCGCTGTCTGCGTCGGCGTTCTCGGCCACGGGCTCAGCCGGTGATCGGCCGGTCCGTGCCCAGCTGCTCGCGCCAGCCCGCTTCCTTCTGGATGTACTCGTTGGTCTGGTCGAAGTCCTCGAGCTCGTTCACCCTGCGCACTTCCAGTTTGCTGCCCGGGCCCAGGGGGCAGCGCCGGGCCCATTCGGCTGCCTCTTCCTTCGTCGCGGTCTGGATGATCCAGAAGCCGGAGAACAGTTCCTTCGTCTCGCCGTAGGGCCCGTCCGACACGAGCGGAGGATCGGAGTCGAAGTCGACGACGAATCCGTCCTCGGGGTCGGACAGCCCTTCCCCGGCGAGCATGACACCCGCCTTGATGAGCTCTTCGTTGTATCGCCCCATCGCGTTGACGATTTCCGTGAAATCCGCTTCCTTCGACGCTGCGAGCGCCTGGTCGGTGACTCGCAGGATCAGCATGTACTTCATGAGGTTCTCCTCCGTCACGGGACCGCATCTCCGGTCCGTTCACGTACACGTCGAGCAGCGCGGCCGTCGATCGACACTTCGCGGAGAATTTCTCGGCTCCGTGGGCCGACGGCATCGACCGTAGTCGGATCCACGGACGAGGAGGGCCGAATTCAGATCGTCCGAGCCTCCTCGAGCAGATCGAGAACCTCGCCGGCCACGGCGGTGGCGATCCGCATCTCGGCACGTGTCGCGTCGCGGGTCGTGGGATTCTGCAGACCGAAGTTGTTGACCCACGCGACCGTCCGGGCGGATTGGAACATCAACGTCGTGGTCCGCTCGGCGCCGAGCAGATCGCCGACGAACCAGCCGGTGAAGAACGGTCCGAGGTCGGTGCCGTACACGGCCTTGAACTCTTCGGCGATGCGCGGTGCGGCGGCGACGAGGGCGTTCCCGAAAGTGTAGAAATCGCGGGTGTGTTCGGGACCGGATCCGATGGTGACGAGCGCTTCGGGGAAGTCGGTGACGAGATGCGCGACGATCGCCGCGGTCAGCACCCGGCCGGGACTGCGATCGCACTGCTCGGTGAGCGCGAACGCGTCGGCCCAGTGCGGCGCCGGGGTTCCGCCGGTGACGTATTCGTGCAGGTTCGCGACGTACAGGCGCACGACCTCGACGGCAAGATCGCTCGCCCACTGCTCGTCGTCGTAGATGCCGGCGTTGAGCGTCGGACCGGTCAGCTCGAGGATCTCGTCGAACGCCAGCACGAACGTGCCGCGATAGTCGCCACTGTGGACGAGCAGCTCGCGCAGCCGCGCGATGCGGTCGCGCGCGGCGTCGAACGAGTCGATACCGGCGGGATCGGTGACCTCGGCGAGGCGGGCCTGTTCGAATCCGGAGGCCGCGGGTACGCACTGCGACGAGACAGGGGCACCCGTATCCGCGGCGCCTGCGGCGGGAGCAACCAGGGCACAACCGAGTGCGAGAACTACGGCCGATGTCGCGAATCCAGTCAATTTACGCATCCTAAAAAAATACAAATTTCTGAACCCTAAGCAAGTACTAAATTAAAAATCCTAAGAAAATAAATGTGCACCGAGAATGCCTCTATTTGTCCGCCGTGGCGGTGCACGAGCGGACGCCGCGGCCCGGGCTGCGGCAGAATCCCGTCGGTGACCACCGACTCGCAGACACCGGTTCCGCTCTCCCAGCCGATCGGCGCCGGAATCGTCACGGCCCTGGTCGGATTCACCAGTTCGTTCGCGGTCGTGCTCACCGGCCTGCACGGAGTGGGCGCATCGGGGCCGGAGGCCGCATCGGGCCTGCTCACGCTGTGCGTGACACAGGGCGTCGGCATCCTGTGGCTGGCACGGCGCTACCGCACCCCGATCACCCTGGCCTGGTCGACGCCGGGCGCCGCCCTGCTCGCCGGGACCGGTGCGGTCGCCGGGGGCTGGCCCGCCGCGGTCGGCGCGTTCGTCGTGGTCGGGCTGGCCGTTGTGCTGACCGGCCTCTCACCGCACCTGGGACGCCTGATCGCGGCGATCCCGACATCGCTGGCGCAGGCCATGCTCGCCGGCGTCCTGGTGCCGTTGTGTCTGGCCCCGGTGACCTCGCTGGCAGCGGATCCCGCGGCGATCGCCCCCGTCGCGCTGACCTGGCTGATCGTGCTGCGGTTGCGCCCGCGGTGGGCGGTCCCGGCCGCATTCGCCGCGGCCGCGGTCGTGATCGCGATCGGCTTGGCGCGCTCGGGAACTCGTCCGGCGCCGACGGATCTGCTGCCGTCGCTCTCGTTCACCGCACCGGCGTGGACCTGGCAGGCGCTGCTCGGCATCGCGTTGCCGCTGTACATCGTGACGATGGCCTCGCAGAACATCCCCGGAACCGCGGTGCTCTCGTCGTTCGGCTACCGAACGCCCTGGCGCGCAGCGATGGCGGTGACCGGACTCGGAACGGTGCTCGGCGCCCCCTCCGGCGGGCACGCCATCAACCTGGCGGCGATCAGCGCGGCCCTGTCAGCGGCGCCCGAGGCCGACCCGGACCCGAACCGCCGCTGGGTGGCGGCGTGGACAGCCGGCTGGTCGTACCTGGCACTCGCCCTGCTGTCCACCGCGGTGGCGACCCTGGTGGCGCTCGCCCCGGCCGGGGTCGTCGAAACGGTTGCCGGGCTTGCACTACTGTCCACCTTGGGCAGCGCGCTCGCATCCTCGTTGCGCGACACCGACGGTCGCGAAGCCGCGGTCGTGACGTTCCTGGTCGCGGCGTCGGGGCTGAGCGCCTTCGGCATCGGAGCGGCCTTCTGGGCGCTGGTGGCGGGTCTCGCGGTGCGCGCGGTCCTGTCGTTCGAACAGTCGAATTCAGGTACAGGAAAGGTTGTGGAGCGGTAACGATTCGGCCCGAGCAAGCCTCGACGGTCTCTCTTCAGGTGAAGTTCGATGCTTCCTGACACAATGATCTAGTGACCAACCGCCAGCCGACGACTCCCGACGCGCAGCCCGACCCGGCCCGCTTCCCGGCGCTGTGGCCGATGCAGACACGTTGGGCGGACAACGACCACTACGGCCACGTCAACAACGTCACCTACTACTCGTACTTCGATTCCGCGGTCAACGGCTGGCTCATGGCGACGACCGGCGTGGACATCCGCGAGCTCGACGCCATCGGTGTGGTCGCCGAAACCTCCTGCCGCTACATCGCGGAACTCTCGTTCCCCGACCGATTGCAGGTGGGCATCGACGTCGACCGCCTCGGCAAACGCAGCATCACCTACCAGCTGGCGATCTTCCGCGAGGGCCCGGACGGCGCGCTGACACCGGCAGCGACCGGGCGTTTCGTGCACGTCTACGTCGACGCGCGCACGCGCAGGCCGGTACCGATTCCGGACGAGATCCGCAAGGCCGTGATGCAGCTGGTCAAGGGCGCGCCGGAACGACCGGCATCCTGAACCGTAGCCCTTACCAAGCATCCGCTTGGCAGGGTATTCATTTACCGGATTAGACTTCGTCGGGACTGTGCAGTTCCATCCAGAGGAAGTGATCCGAAGACATGCGCGATGCAGTGATCGTCGAGGCTGTACGTACCCCCATCGGCAAGCGCGGCGGCGGCCTGTCCGGCGTCCACGCCGTCGAGCTCTCCGCCCACATCCTCCGCACCATCGCGGAGCGGACCGGAATCGACCCCGCCCTCGTCGACGACGTGCACTGGGGCACCGTCCAGTCGGTGGGCATGCAGTCCGGCAACATCGGCCGCATGGCCGTGCTCGGCGCCGGCTGGCCCGAATCCGTCCCCGGCTTCACCATCGACCGGCAGTGCGGCTCCTCCCAGCAGGCCATCTCGACCGCCGCGGCCGCCGTGATCTCCGGCCAGGCCGACCTCATCGTCGCCGGTGGCGTCGAGATCATGTCCGCGATCCCGCTCGGCTCGTCCTCCCCCGAGGGCACCGGCCCGATGGGCGGCCCGGCCCGCGACCGCTACTCCGAGGAGCTCACCGCTCCCGGCTTCAACGGCCGCTTCAACCAGGGCGTCGGCGCCGAGATCATCGCCCGGCAGTGGGGTCTTTCCCGCACCGAACTCGACGAATACTCGGTGCAGTCGCACGAGCGCGCCGCCCGCGCGCAGGACGAGGGCCTGTTCGCCGACGAGACCGCCCCGGTCACCCTGCCCGACGGAACTGTGATCGACACCGACGAAGGCGTGCGCCGCGGTTCGACCGTCGAGAAGCTCGCCGGGCTCAAGGCTCCGTTCCTCGAGAACGGCGTCGTCACCGCCGGTAACGCCTCGCAGATCTCCGACGGCGCGTCCGGCGTCCTCGTCACCACCTCGGAGAAGGCGAAGGCCCTGGGCCTCACCCCGCTCGCGCGCGTCCACACCGCCGTCGTGACCGGCGACGATCCGGTCAAGATGCTCACCGGCCCCATCCCGGCGACCGCGCTGGCGCTGAAGAAGTCGGGTCTGACGATCGACGACATCGACGCCTTCGAGGTGAACGAGGCGTTCGCGTCGGTGCCGCTGGCGTGGCTGCGCGAGACCGGTGCCTCGATCGAGAAGCTGAACCCGCTCGGCGGCGCGATCGCGCTCGGTCACCCGCTCGGCGGCTCCGGTGGCCGTCTGGCCGCGACGCTGATCCACCACCTGCGTCGCACCGGTGGTCGCTACGGTCTGCAGACCATGTGCGAGGGCGGCGGCACCGCCAACGCCACCATCTACGAGATCCTCTAACCGCGGAACGGTCCGTGGGCGGCGGCAGGGCCCAGCAGTGCCGCCGCCCCGGCCACCAGCGCATCGCGCCAGTGCGCGTAGTCGTGGCCACCACAGAACTCGCGATAGTCGACGTCGAAGCCCTTCGCGCGCAACAGGTCCCGAACCTCGCGATTCTCCTCGATCAGCCGCGGTTCGAGTTCGCCCGCGGTCATCCAGAATCTCGAGCCGTGCGTCGCGAGGTCGTCGAGTTGCCGCTGTACGGACTGCGCCGTCTCGTCGGGTTGCCCGGGCATACCGGGTCGCGGCCACCAGAACGACCCGGACAGGCTCACCGCACCACCGAAATGCTGCGGAGCGTGCAGCGCCGCGTAGGTGGCGGCGAGCCCGCCGTAGCTCGATCCACCCACCAGGACGGAATCCGCCGCGCCGGTCGCATTCCACTCCGCCCGCAGCCACGGCAGGAGGTCGCCGGTGAGCGCTTCGAGAAATTCTGCGCTGCAGGGAAGTTCGCGTGATCGCGTCGCGGGATCGATGCTGTCGATCATCACCACCAGCGGAACACGCACGCCGCGTTCGGCGAGCAGGTCGAAGGCCGGCGCGTGCGGGATCTCCACCGCCGCGACCTTGCCGTCGAACACCACGAGGACGGGACGGTCGGCCGCGGCGAGTCCGGGAGGCTCGTAAAGCCATATCCGGCGACGCACACCGGCGAGTTCACGCGTCACCTCGGTCGTGGTGCCGCGCGCCGGCCCGGCCGAGTGCGCCCACCAGCGCTGGGCCGGCGCGCCGGGCATCACCGCTTCGGAGCGGGATCGCTGACCCATGAAGGAGAAACTCGGCAGCCGATTGCAGGGGTCGGTCACCAGATCACCGAGGACACCGCGCCACCATTCCCACTCGGTCTCGCCCTCCGACGGACGCATGATGGGTTCGGTCCGCGGAAGGAACCCGTATCCGCCGCGCCATGCCTCGGGCAGCAGGACGGACACGGCCCAGAGGTCGCTGTCCCCGAGCGGTTTCAGCGCGTGCGCCTCGGGGTCGTGCCGGTCGGTGATCCCGTTGGCGTCGAGGTAGACGTGGCGGATACCGGAATCGGCGGGGACCCGGTACACGAACGTGGCGGTCACCGTGCCCGGCGGTCCCGGATCGATCAGCGGGGAACCTTCGTCCCGCAGGCGTCGCTCCACCAGCTCCGCATCGAGCACATGGACCCCCCTACTTAGGAAACGCTCACCTAACAGTAGGGTACAGCGCATACCACTGTTGCCTTACAGGAGGATTCCGTTGTCCCAGAGAATGCCTCGTCGCCGAGGCCTCGTCACCCGGTTCGCGGTGGCGCTCGGCGCGCTTGCGATCGGCGCCGCCACCGTGGCGTGCTCGTCGGACGAAGACGCCGCGGAGACGTCCCCGACATCGGCACAGTCGGGTGAATGGCCGCGCACCGTCGAGACCGCCGACGGCCCGGTCACGCTCGACACCCGGCCGGAGCGGATCGTCTCGACGAGTGTCACGCTCACCGGCTCCCTGCTCGCCCTCGACGCACCGCTCGTCGGGACCGGCGCCCAGCCCCCGAGCTCCGGCGGCAACTCGGCCACCGACGAGCAGGGCCTGTTCCGGCAGTGGGCCGACGTGGCCGCCGAGCGGGACGTCGAGACGCTGTACCAGGGCGAGATCAACGTCGAGCGGATCACCGCGGCAGCGCCCGATCTCATCGTCGTCTCCGCCAGCGGTGCCGACTCGACGAAGGACAGCTACGACGTGCTGTCCCGGATCGCTCCCACCCTGGTCTTCGACTACACCGACAAGTCGTGGCAGGAGATCACCACCCAGCTGGCCGACGCCATCGGCGCCGAGGACCGCGCCGCCGAACTGATCGCCGAGTTCGACACGAAGGTCGACGAGGCCCGCGCCGCGATCGCACCCGCACTCGCGGAGTCCAGCGAGGCCAACATCCTCACCTACAACTCCCCGCAGGACTCACGGATCTTCACCGCCGTGTCGGCGCAGGGCCAACTCGCCGAGCGCCTCGGAATCGTGACGGCACCGCTGCCCGAGGACATCGCGAACGCCGACAAGGGGACGATGGCCGGACGCGCCGACGTCGTGCCCGCAAGCGTCGAGAACCTGTCTCGCGCCCTTCCCGGCGCCATCACGTTCATCATCAGCGCGGACGCGTCCGCCGAGGAGCGAATGAAGGCCGATGCGCTGCTCGCGGGAATCCCGTCGGTGCAGTCGGGCAAGGTCTACGCGCTGGGCTACGACAGCTTCCGCCTGGACTACTACAGCGCGAACAACGTCGTGGACCGCATCGTGGAGGCACTGACGTAGCTCGCGTCCGACGCGGACAGGACGAGGGGCCGGGCACCTGCGAGGTGCCCGGCCCCTCGCCGTTCCGGACGCTGGGCACCCGGCCCGATCGGCCGATGCCGCAGGACGTCAGCCCTGCGCCAGCCGCCGCAACAGCGGGGCGGTGCGCTGCGGCACCAGCTCCCGCATCACCAACGCCATGTTGGTGCGCTCGACACCCGGGATCTCGAGGATCTGCCCGGCCAGCCGGTACAGGTCGTCCGCGTCGGTCGCGACGACCTTCACCGACAGGTCCGTCTGCCCCGCCATGCCGTACACCTCGGTGACCTCCGGGATCTCCGCCAGCGCCGCGACGACACTGTCGAGCCGGTGCTGGTCGACCCGCGTCGCAACGTAGGCGGCGAGCGGATAACCCAGCGCGCGCGGGTCGACGCGTCGCTCGAACGACGCGAGCACCCCCTCCGCCTCCCAGCGCGCGAGCCGCGCCTGGACCGTGTTGCGCGACAATCCGAGCCGCGCCGCCAACTCCACTCCCGTCGCCCGCGGCGTGCGGGTCAGCTCGAGCAGCAGCCGGGCGTCGGTCGCATCCGGACTGGTCACATTCCGCAGTATGACACCGCATGACCCCCTCGAACCGTGCGTTCTGCACAGTCGCGGCCGAACCGATTGCGCAGCTGTCCCCGGCGTGGATGATGTGAAGTACAACACAGGTATGCCCGGGGATCGCCCCACAAGGGCGCCCGGGCCGACCCGAACGAGGTGGTCACGGTGGTCGACAAGATTGCCTATCCGGTCCAGCTGATCCAGCCGGACGGCCGACGGGTTCACAACCCGGAGTATTCCGCGCTCGTCGCCGATGTCGGCCCCGAACGCCTGCGCACCCTCTACCGCGACCTCGTCGTCGTGCGGCGCATCGACACCGAGGCAGTCGCCCTGCAACGCCAGGGCGAACTCGGCCTGTGGGCTCCCCTGCTCGGCCAGGAGGCCGCGCAGGTCGGATCCGCGCACGCGCTCGAACCCGACGACTATGTCTTCACCAGCTACCGCGAGCACGGCGTGGCCTGGTGCCGCGGCGTCGATCCCGCGGACATGACGCGAATGTGGCGGGGCTGCTCGCATTCCGGCTGGGATCCGGCGACCGTCAACACCACCAACCCGGCGATCGTCGTCGGATCGCAGGGCCTGCACGCGACCGGCTA
>Ga0182740_1001645_pt1 | contig 14761 bp, 17 predicted proteins | sample eDN5th37CKraftBY_FD_128872 | JGI IMG/M metagenome (GOLD analysis project Ga0182740, IMG submission 128872) | Enriched backyard soil microbial communities from Emeryville, California, USA - eDNA 5th pass 37_C Kraft BY (version 2) (version 2) | ecosystem: Environmental > Terrestrial > Soil >...
CGAGCAGGTGAAGGTCGCGTGGGATCCGGAGAATGCGCTCAGCGGCAAGCACGCCACCATCAAGGACCTCTCGATCCATGCCGGCGCAGGCGAGAGCGCGGTCTGCGTGGCATAGACTTTTCCTTCTCCCCGCAAGGGCGGGGAGAAGGAGATCACTTAATTCTCCCGCACCAGCTTGAACTCGTGCTGCAGCGACCAGAAGGGGCTGCTCAGGCCCGCTTCGGCCGCAGCCTTCGGATCATCGCGCTGCGTGATCTCGCACACGAGGCTGTCCTTCACGCCGAAGACCACATCTGATTCGAGATAGGGATCGCCCTTGTCGAAGAGGTGGGTGACGATCGTCTGGTAGCCCGGTGCCGAGACGATGAAGTGGATGTGCGCCGGTCGATAAGGATGACGGCCGAGGGCGCGGAGCAGATCGCCGACCGGTCCATCAGCGGGGATCGGGTAGAAGAGCGGCTTCGACGAGCGGAACCAGTAGCGGCCGTCGGCGCCGGTGACGAAGCGGCCGCGCAGGTTCATATCGGGCTGAATGTCCTTCTGCTGGACATCGTAGAAGCCCTCGCTGTTCGCCTGCCAGACATCGAGCGTCGCGCCTTCGATCGGCTTGCCGCTCTCGTCCACCACCGTGCCCGTGACGATCAGCGGCTCGCCCTTGTCCTCGAGGTTGATCGTGTCGCCCATCTGCCGGAGTGGCGCGGATGCAACGTGGAAGGGACCGAGAACGGTCGTCTCGGTCGCGCCCGACGGCTTGCGATGATTGATGGCGTCGACGAGCATGGAGACGCCGAACGTATCCGAGAAGAGGATGAACTCCTGCCGCCAGTCAGTGCACCAGTGTCCGGTCTCGGTGAGGAACTTTATGGCCGCCAGCCACTCCTCCTCGGTCGGCTCCACTTCCTTCACGACCGCGTGCATATGACGGATCACGCTCTCCATGACCTGGCGCAGGCGCTCGTTCTTGGCACCGGCCATGGCGGCGACGACGAGGTCGGCGGAGCGTGCCTCGTCGAAGGCGAACTGCGTGGTTCCATCAGCGCTCATCGTTTCCTCCCTGGTGCTGGCCGTTTGTTCGGCTCATCGACCCACAATGAGCCGTCGCAGGCGGGGTAGTAAAGATTACAACTGCATGTCACGCGGTGGAGTTTCACCCCAGATGCGCGAATCGGCGCTGAGGCTTAGAATTGCCCAACTTGAAGGTACCGGTTGCGCGAGCGTGGCCTGCGGTGCCGCACCTGAGGAAATGAGAGCGCCATGCGCCATTGCGCATTTGTAAGGACCTGGGCGGCCGCGCTGCCCGCGCTGGTGCTGCTCACAGCACTGGCGGTCCCGCCACTTGCGGCGCAGGGGGCAGGCGGCGACGTGCGCCCCTATGACGCCAAACTCATGCGCCTCGCGGAGATCCTCGGCGCTGTGCACTACCTGCGCGAGCTCTGTGGCGCCAATGAGGGACAGACGTGGCGCAAGCGCATGGAAGAGCTCATCGAGGGAGAGGGCAATGCCTCGCTCCGCCGCGCGCAGCTCACGAGCCGCTTCAACAACGGCTATCGCAGCTATAGCCGCACGTATCAGTCCTGCACGCCCTCCGCGCAGACGGCAGTGACGCGCTTCCTCGCCGAGGGCGCCGAAATCGCGACCGAGCTCGCCAAGGTCCAGCAGTAGCGGTCAGATTATCCGGCCCGAGATGAACTTCATCGCGACCTCGGAGAGCAGCAGGCCGCCGAAGCCGAGCAGAATGAGGCTCGCCAATCGATTGAGAAGCCGCAGCATCTCGACATCCATGTGATGGCGGAAGCGGCTGATGGTGTGCGAGAGCACGATCCACCACAACAAGCTGCCGCCCATGATCGCGGCGACCATCGTGAAGGCATCGATGTAGGTCTCGACCTGGACGTACGAGCTGACGCCGCCGAAGATCGCGAAGAGCCCGAGCACGGCGCCAGGGTTGGTGATCGTGAGGAAGAAGGTCTGCGGGATATCCCAGGCGAAAGCCGCCAGCGACGGGCGCCGGCCGTCGATGTGCTCGTCGTGATGAAGCTGCGGTCGCGTGAAATACAAGCGGATGCCGAACGCGACCAGGGCGAGGCCGCCGATCGTCTGCACGGTCATGCGATAGTGCCGGATCACGCCTGTCACGGCACCGACGCCGAGCGCTGCAAAGAGCGCGATGAGGCCATCCCCGATGACGACGCCGAGCCCCGCGGCAACGCCGCCCCAGAAGCCGCGCTCGAGGGAGCGCTGAAGACAAAGCAGATTGACCGGGCCGACCGGCATGGCGATCAGCACGCCGATCATGATGCCAGCTGGTATGATCAGCGGATTGGGCAGGAACGTCATCGGGCGTATCGCCCAGCGTGCGAGTGGTTGCAACGATCCCGGCGGGGAATGGCGGAGCGGTCCTGACGCGGTCGCGGCGCGGCGATGGCCACGCGGGGCGCGGCATGTCGGCATCGCAAGGTGCTTCGCGGCGGTCTGCGCACGCCGGGCTCGTCTCCATTCGTGTGCAGCACGCGTGCTGCAATATGTCGGCTGGATGTACTCCTTAGTGGCGGCTTATGGCCTTGTCCACGGGCGAGGGAGCGTCCGCCGCAAACTTGTGCGCGGAGCGCTGCTGTACGGACGATCCAAATTGGCCGAGGGCAGCCCGCTCAAACCGAGCCGGAGCCGCCCGACGAAGTGAGCAGACGTTCGATCCGCCGCTGCTGCTCGTTGCTGCGCCAGACATTCTCGATCAAGAACGGCTCCGCGCCGGCAATGGCCGGCTTGAAGACGACATCGCCGGTGCCGAGCCCGAGAAAGCCGAGACCCAACAGCTTGTGGCGGAAGAGATCGTCGGGAGCGCGCCGCATGAGCATGCCGCGCGTGTCGTAGACGAGGCCCGTCGCATTGCCGAGCCGGTGGCGCTCGACCACCTGCCCGCCGGCAAAGCGCCAGTACGTGAGCTGGTCGATGAAGAAAACCACGACGATCCAGATGAGCAGGAGGCCGGTCGACATCATCATGTAGAATGCGAGGTTCATGTGCAGGCGAAGCTCAGGCACGAAACGGAAAACCGAGCTCAGGCCCCACTGCCATTGGATTCCGACGAGCGCCAGGGCTACCACCGCGGCGATGATGAACGTGTGCAGCACGCGCGCGCGCACGTTCGTGAAGACAATGACGAACAGGACGACGGCGACGTAGGAGATGCCGAGCCAGCTTTCGGGGAAGAACTTGATCTGCTTGCCGGCGAACGGCACTTCGACGTTGTTCAGGTACGTCGCGAGCGCGCACATGTAGCCGTAGAACCAGACGACCCACCAGTAGAGGATGTTGGAGTGGGCGACGAGGCGAACCTCGCGCGGTGCCGCGGCCCGCTGGGCCTGGACGTGCATTCTCGCAGCTCTCATGGCGGCGGCGTCGCCACCCGCGTCCCGTGCTTCGGCCATGTGCGTGACCTTTCCCCTGCAATGGTGAGGCGCCCCGTGTGCTGATCGAGAAATTCGCCACACCAGGCGGTGAGGTACGGAGCGAATATCTCGGTCTGAATCACACTGGCGAAGACTATGATCCTAGTGTCCCTTTGATGCCGAAGTTCGCTCGTGCGACCAGCACGGTGGTGTGGCGACCTTCGGCATCGGGACACTAGCCGAGCCCCGCGGTGCCGGACGCAGGCAGAGGCTACGGCAGAGCAGGCCACGGCGACAAGAGCCGCGAGATGGGACGTACGTCTGTCTCGATACCTGGCCGGCTCTTGCCGCGACTCGAGCTTGCGCTCTGATCGCATTATGACATATCAGCCTTTCGGGCGGGTTCGATGGGGAGCAGGGCAATGAAGACGTACAGCGGCGCGCGCGAGTTCGACGGGCTCGTCGTTCAGGTCGACGGGGTGCCGCTCCCGGAGCACTACGAGATCAAGCAGTTCACGACCTGGGGCTTCGAGTGGACGTACGAAGGGGAGAGCCCGCAGCAGCTAGCGCTCGCAATCCTCTATGATCATCTGCGCGATGGGCCGCGGGCGATCGCGCTCTCAGGGCCGTTCATGCGGGAGGTCGTGGCCGATCTGGACAACGACTGGACGCTGACGAGCGATCAGGTCCAGGCCGCGATCGATCGGATCGAGGGGAAGAAGTAGCGCCATTTCTTCCCTCTCCCTGCTCTTGCGGGGAGAAGGAGAAAGGTCAGCCCTTAGCCGGCTTGAGCTCATCGACCCAGGTGACGAAGCTCTCGAGCGGCTCGCGTTCGGTGGTGAAGGTGTTCACCTTGGCGCTGGTGTCGGGATAGCCGATGCCCATGCCGCAGATGATGATCTCGTCATCCGGAATGCCGAGGCGGGCGCGCAGAACCTCATGAAAGTTCGCGAGCGCGGCCTGCGGAATGGTCTCGAGCCCGAACTGGCGCGCCGCGATCATGATCGATTGAATGAACATGCCCGTATCGAGCCATGATCCCTTTTCGAGCTGGCGGTCGATCGAGAAGATGAAGGCGGTCGGCGCGCCGAAGAACTCGTAGTTCTGCCGGCGCTGGGAGTTCATGCCGGCCTTGTCCTCGCGCGTGATCCCCATGGTGCTGTAGAGCCCCCAGCCGCACGCACGGCGGCGCGCGAGATAAGGCTCGTACCACTTCGTCGGATAGTACTCGTACTCGCGGGTGCCTTCGCCGACGGTGTCGTAGCGATGGCAAAGATCGGCCACGATCTGATTGCGGGCTGCGCCGTCGATCACGTGCACTTTCCACGGCTGGATGTTCGAGCCCGAAGGCGCGCGTCCTGCCGTCGTGAGGATGCGGGCGATCAGCTCGCGCGGGACCGGCGTCTTCAGGAAGGCGCGCGTCGACTTGCGGCCGCGGATCGCCTCCTCGACGGTTATGGCGCGCTCCGTGGGCGTGCGGCTGGCGTCGTTCATCGTGCTGTCGTCCCTGCGCTCGGTTTTTGGCTGAGGGGACGAGATAGCAGGCGAGGCGGGCAGGCTCCAGCCGCAATCGCCGCTGCGATACCCCTATGCGGAACCGGCAGCCCTCGGATCAGCCGCCGAGCAAGCCGGCCTCTCCGAAAAGTGTGCGGAGGCGCGGTGCGCCGGCAGGAGGGGAAGTCGCGAGCGCCGCCACCGCATCGAAATGCTCGAGATCAATAGAGGAAAGGCCGACGGGCTGGATCGGGTCGCCAACGAGCCTGCGCGCGCGTTCTGCGACAGCATCGCTACCGGGGCCGCGAGCGACGATGCCGAGCTGCTCGAGGAGTGCGCCGATGCCCGTCCCGCGCAACTTTCCGATGGCCTCGAGCCGCGTCCAGGCCGCGAGGAAGCGCAAACCGGGATCGTCCTCCGGCAGTGTGACATCCGGCAGCATGGCGCCACCGGCGATCTCAATCAGGCCGCGACGCTCGGCGCTGATGTGGACAGGCCGGCGCACCTCGGCGTCGACCCCGAGCCGCCCCTCATCGCGGACGGCGATGAGCACGAGTTCGCCCGTGTGCGTGAGGCTGAAATCCCCATTCCAGCCTGCAACGCGGGGCTTGGCCGTTGCGCCCGGCACGTCGAAGCGGATGGCGCGGCCGACACGGTCCGCGAGCACGAGATGCAGGGCAGTATGCGCCGCGATCCAGCGCTCGCGCAGCCGCGCGTCCACGATGCGCTCCGCGCGCACGCGCTCCGCCTCCGTGAGCAGCGGTCGCGCCTCGTGAGCTGCAAGCAGTGCCGCCGCCTCGGCACCGAGATCGACAATCCATACGTCGGTGGCGCCCGGCAGTGCCTGTGCTGGACGGGCGCTCCCGGTCACGGCCTACCGCCGGCTGCTCGCGCCACTGGCTGCCAGCGGCGCCTTGGTGCGCAGTGTCTCGCCGGCGAGCAGCGCGCGACAGGCGCTGAGCTCCGAGATCGCCGCCTCGACCACATCCCGGTCGGCATGGAGCGCGTCAGGGCGCGCGCGTCGCGATTTGCGGGCTGCAGCCGGACGACGGCCCTTCGATGCCGTTGATGGGCTCGCCTCTGTGGCCGGCGGCACCGCCGCAAGCAACGCTGTCGTGTCGCCTGTCGCAAGGCGCTTGACGATCTCGGTGCCCTGCTCCTTGAGGATCCGCTGTACGCCCCGGATCGTGTAGGCATCGCGGTTGAGGAGCGTCTTGATGCCCTTGATCAGCTCGACATCCTCGGGTCGGTAGAAGCGCCGGCCGCCACCCCGCTTCAGCGGCTTCAGCTGCTTGAAACGCTGCTCCCAGAATCGCAGTACGTGCTTCGGCACGTCCAGCTCGGTGGATACCTCGCTGATCGTGCGGAATGCATCCGCCGACTTCGCCATGATATTGCCCCGCCGTGTTCATGGCTTCATGCCGTCGCCCAACGGCACAAAACCATTCCTAGTGTCCCATTTCCGATGTTCGCGATGCGTTGATCCCACTGTCCAGTTCGATCACCGGAATCACGCCGACAATAGGATCATAATCCTGCTTGTGTGATTTGGGTCGGAAATTAACGTATGCCCTGCCGGCTCACGAAATTCACGACCGGCACACAATCCCCCACCTACTCTGCGGCCTTCCGCCGGTTGAGGCGCGTATTGATGCGCTCCTTCATGATGTTGCTCGGCCGGAAGACCAGCACCCGGCGTGGCGTGATCGGCACCTCTTCGCCGGTCTTGGGATTGCGGCCCATGCGCTGCGCCTTCGCGCGCACGCCGAACGACCCGAACGACGAGAGCTTGACGCCCTCGCCCTGCGAAAGGGTTTCGGAAATCTCACTGAGCACGCGCTCGACGAGTTCCTGCGACTCGTTCCGCGGCAGACCGACTTTGCGGACCAAAGCGTCCGCCAGATCCGCACGGGTCAATGTCTTGCTGCCCATTGGTAAACGCCTCCCCGATGCTTGATTGTAGAGAAGCTACCGGCAGCGCGCGGGTCGGTCAATGCCTGTGAACAACAACCGGCTGATATCGCAATAAAAATTGTTCCGCAGCAACAGACGGGGCTGGGGGATGTGACAGCGCACGGCGCATTGTTCACCAGCGCGCGAGCACCGCACCCCAGGTAAATCCGCCTCCCATGGCCTCCATGAGGACGAGATTGCCCTCCTTCAGGCGATGCTCCTCGAAGGCCTGATTCAGCGCCAGCGGGATCGAGGCGGCCGACGTATTGCCGTGTTTTGCCAGCGTTGTCATGATCTTACTGGGACTGACGCCGAGCCGCTTGGCAATGCCGTCGAGAATGCGCTGGTTGGCCTGGTGGGGGACGAAAAGGTCGATCTCCTCGGCGGCGTAGCCCGTCTTGACGAGCGTCTCCTCGATGACACCGGAGATCTTCTGGATGGCATGGCGGAAGACCTCACGTCCGTTCATGCGCAGGTGGCCGGTCGTCTTGGTCGATCCGGGGCCGCCGTCGACGTACAGGAGATCCTCGTAGCGTCCGTCGGAGCGGATGCGGGCGGCGAGGATGCCGCGGTCCTCGCGCGTGCCTTTCTGCGGCTGCGCTTCGAGCACGACGGCGCCGGCGCCGTCGCCGAAGAGCACGCACGTGCCGCGGTCCGACCAGTCGAGAATGCGCGAGAAGGTCTCGGCGCCGACGACGATCGCGCGCTTGAAGAGGCCGGTCTTGAGGAAGTTGTCGGCGGTCGTCATGGCATAGACGAAGCCCGAGCAGACAGCCTGCACGTCGAAGGCGGCGCCGTTCGTGATGCCGAGCCCTGCCTGGATGCGCACCGCTGTCGCCGGGAATGTGCGGTCGGGCGTCGCGGTGGCGCAGATGATCAGATCGATGTCGCCCGGGGCAATGCCAGAGCGCACCAGCGCCTGCTTCGCGGCGGCGATGCCGAGGTCGGAGGTCAGCTCGTCCTCGGCGGCGATGTGACGCTGCTTGATGCCCGTGCGCTCGGTGATCCAGGCGTCCGAAGTGTCGACGATGCGCGAGAAGTCGTCGTTGGTCATGATGCGCTTGGGAAGATAAGCGCCCACGCCACGGATAACCGATCTGATGACGGCCACTTTGCTTTACCTCGCGAGACTTTCTTGTCCGGTCCGTGCCGGCATATCCGTTTCCTGCCTCAGTTCTCTGGGATCGCGGCCAGCTTGCCGTTGAAGGCGTCGAGGTCGGACGCGATCCGTCCTTTGAGGTCGCCCGCGGCCATCTCGTAGCCGACATTGATCGCGCTCGCAAAGCCGAAAGCGTCCGTGCCGCCGTGGCTTTTGACCGCGATTCCCTCGAGGCCGAGAAACACGCCGCCGTTGACTCGGCGCGGGTCCATCCGGTGACGGAGGGTCAGGAACCCCGGTTTGGCAAGCATGGCACCGATCTTGGTTACCAGCGATTGTGTCATCGCTTCACGGAGATAGACGCCGATCTGGCGCGCGGTGCCCTCGGCCGTCTTGAGCGCGATATTGCCGGCAAAGCCTTCGACGACGACCACGTCGACGTCGCCCTGGCCGATCTGGTCACCCTCGACGAAGCCGCGGTAGTCGATGGGCAGGCCGAGCTCCGGAAGCTTCAGCCAGGCGTGTGCCTGCTTGACCTCGTCGGCGCCTTTGATCTCCTCGACGCCGACATTGAGGAGGCCGACGCTCGGGCGCTCGATCTTGAGGTAGGCGCGTGCCATGGCGGCGCCCATGAGCGCATACTCGGCAAGCTGACGTGCAGAGGCGCCGATGTTGGCGCCGACGTCGAGCACGATCGACACGCCTCTGACGGTCGGCCAGAAGGCTGCGATCGCGGGCCGCTCGATGCCGGCCATCGGGCGCAGTACGAGCTTCGACATCGCCATGAGCGCGCCGGTGTTGCCGGCCGAAACAGCCGCGTGCGCCGCGCCCTCGCGCACCTGCTCGAGCGCGAGCCACATGCTCGTGCCCTTGCCGCGCCGGACGGCCTGGCTCGGCTTGTCCTGCATGGAGATCGCGGTGTCGGTATGCAGGATCCGGGAGACGCCAGCGAGGGCCGGGAAGGCCTTCAGCTCCGTCTCGATGCGACTTTGATCGCCGCACAGGATGAAGCCGATCTCCGGATGGGATGCGAGGGCCATGGCTGCTCCCGGCACGGTTACCGGAACACCACGGTCGCCCCCCATCGCATCGATGGCGATAATGCGAGGCTCTGCCATATGATTCTTGTCTGTTCTTTCGGAGGGCGGCGTAGCTGATACGCGGCGACGTGTCCTTGCTTCCCCCAAGGCCGCTTACGCTGTCAAACCGCCCGAACATACCGCGTTGCAGGAGCGGCACAACAGATTTTAGCCTCCATCGACGATCTGCCGCGATTGCGGCAACAGGGCGGGAAAACACAGCGCGCGATCCTCGATCGACGCTCGCGCCGACGCGGCAAATCATGATATGAGCCGCAAGAACGAATGTGAAACGTAGGGCGCACGGCCGAGGCTACTTCGCGGCTCGGGACGAGGATTGCGCCGGGCTTCGAACGGGGTGGGGTTCGATGAGCGACGCCGACCGAGACCGGCTGGTTTCGAGCGTCAGGAGAGAGGTCGATGCTTTCGAGGCGTCGATTCGCCCGCAGTCGCTCGACGAGTTCGTCGGCCAGGAGGCCGCGCGCAGCAATCTCCGCGTTTTCATCCAGGCGGCCAGGGGCCGCGGTGACGCCCTCGATCATGTGCTGTTCGCGGGGCCTCCGGGCCTCGGCAAGACGACGCTCGCGCAGATCATGGCCAAGGAGATGGGCGTCGGTTTTCGCGCAACGTCAGGTCCGGTGATCGCCAAGGCGGGCGATCTTGCCGCGCTGCTGACGAACCTCGAGGAGCGCGACGTCCTCTTCATCGACGAGATCCATCGGCTGAGCCCCGCCGTCGAGGAGATCCTCTATCCGGCGATGGAAGACTATCAGCTCGACCTGATCATCGGCGAAGGCCCGGCGGCGCGCTCGGTGAAGATCGATCTCGCGAAATTCACGCTCGTCGGGGCGACGACGCGTGCGGGCCTGCTCACCAACCCGCTGCGCGACCGCTTCGGCATTCCCATCAGGCTCAACTTCTACACGATCGACGAGCTCGAAAAGGTCGTGAGCCGTGGTGCTCGCGTTCTTGGCACGCGCATGTCGCCGGATGGCGCGCGTGAGATCGCGCGCCGCTCGCGCGGCACGCCGCGCATTGCCGGCAGGCTCTTGAGACGCGTGCGTGACTTCGCGGCCGTCGACGGCGTCGCTATCGTCGATGCGGCCGCCGCCGATCGCGCTCTCAATTTGCTGGAGGTCGATAACGAGGGCCTCGACGCCCTCGATCATCGCTACCTTAACTGTATTGCCAAAAACTATGATGGTGGTCCCGTTGGAATAGAGACAATCGCCGCGGCGCTCTCGGAAGCGCGCGATGCCTTGGAAGAGGTCGTCGAGCCCTTTCTTCTTCAGCAGGGGTTCATCGGACGGACACCGCGCGGCCGTGTTCTCACGCTACGGGCCTATCGTCATCTCGGGCTTACCGGTCCGGCGCGCGCATCCGCCGCACAGATCGGCCTTTTCGAGGTCACCGGCGACGAGGACGATGAGGCCGCCGCGTCAGGGAGCGGCTGAAGGCAGGCGGTCCGGGCTCGATCCACACGTGATCACGCGCTGATTTAGGGTTTGTCACGGGGCGACTGGTGAATGTTTACGCGTCGCGCATTCCTCAAGACCATTGCGGGTTTCGGAATTACGACCTTCGGCTTCACCGGCTATGCGCTCGGTGTCGAGCCGTGGCGTCACCATATCGTCCGTTACCGTCCGCGTCCCGCCGCCTGGCCACGTGACCTCCATCTGAGGATTGCGCTCGTCGCGGACATCCATGCCTGCGAGCCGTGGATGGACCTCGAGCGCGTCGAGCAGATCGTCGCCGATACAAACGCGCTCAAGCCTGATCTGGTTCTGCTGCTCGGTGACTACATGGCGCATCATCGCTTCGTGCAGCGCCAGATACCTGCGGCCGAATGGGCCCGTGTTCTCGTGCACTTCAAGGCCCCGCTCGGCACGCACGCCATTCTCGGAAATCATGACTGGTGGGATGATCCCGACGCCTTCGAGAGGCGGCGCGGACCGCCTCGCGCGCGTCGCGCGCTCGAGGCGGCCGGCATCCCGGTATACGAGAACGATGCGCGGCGGCTCATGAAGGGTGGTCGGCACTTCTGGCTTGCCGGTCTCGGTGATCAGCTTGCATTCCGCGATGTCCGGCCGGGCCGTCTGCGTCGCCGGATACAGTTCGAGGGTGTCGACGACCTGCCGGGCACGCTCGAAAAGATCAGCGACGATGCGCCGGTGCTGCTCATGGCACACGAGCCGGATATCTTTCCGTCCGTGCCGGAGCGCGTTGCATTGACGATGGCCGGTCACACGCACGGCGGGCAGGTGGCGCTCGCGGGATATGCGCCGATCGTTCCCTCCAAATATGGTCGGCGCTTCGTCCGCGGTCACGTCGTCGAGGAAAAGCGAGACCTCATCATCTCGGCGGGCCTCGGGTGCAGCGGCTTGCCCGTGCGCTTCGGGGTGCCGCCCGAGATCGTGCTCGTCGAGCTCGGAGACCGACATGCCTGAACCGAAGGCATGGCCCGATCTGGCCGGGCGCATGGTGAGCGATGATGAGGGACGGCGGCACCACGTGCTGCCCGTGCGGGTCTATTTCGAGGACACCGATTTTTCCGGCCTCGTCTATCACGCGAGCTACCTGCGCTGGTGCGAGCGCGGCCGTTCCGACTATCTCCGCCTCGTCGGCAACGAGCACCGTTCGCTGATCGAGGGCGGCGATGGCGCAGAGCCCTCCGCTTTCGTGGTGCGGCGGATGCACCTCGAGTATCTCAAGCCCGCGCGCATCGACGACGTGCTCGAGGTCGAGACCCGCGTCGTCGAGGTCAAGGGTGCGGCACTGCGGCTCGCGCAACGTGTGATGCGCGGCGAGACGGTGCTCTTCGAGGCGGACGTGCTCGTCGTGCTCGTCTCGGTCTCGGGAAAGCCGCAACGTCTGAGCCAGCGTCTGCGCACCGGACTTTCGGGTGGCTGAGCCGGGTGCGTCGGATTGCCGTGGATGGCGGCAAATACGTCTTTCTTTCCAGTACATGAGGCTTGGCGGCACATGGACACATGTGGCCGAATCCAGGCAGTTGTTCCTAGTTTAGTCACAATGGAGCGTAAGAAGCGGCCTTGAGGGACAGGCAGGTCCATTGAATTGAGGTGAGCCCGACCGGTTTGCAGCGCGAATGCAGGCCCGAGGGCTAATACCGCATGGGCGCTGTCGTTTGTCCGCGCCCAGCCCGATCCAAGATACCCCGCGCCAGCGAGCACAGCATGAACCCGACGGAAATCCTCAAGGACAAGATCGGCGCGGCCCCGAGCATCACGGGGACGTCGTTCCTCGAACTTTTCCTGTCGGCCCATATCGTCGTTCAGATCGTCATGGTCGGGCTGCTGCTGGCATCCGTCTGGTCCTGGGCGATCATCATCGAGAAGGTCTTCACGTTCCGCCGCGCGCGCCGCGAGGCCGATCGCTTCGAGCAGCTCTTCTGGTCGGGCCAGAGCCTCGAGGAGCTCTATGCAGGTCTTGCCCGTGACCGAACGCAATCCATGGCGGCGCTCTTCGTTGCCGCCATGCGCGAGTGGAAGCGCTCCGTCGAGGGCAACATCCGCGCATTGGGTGGCATACAACTGCGCGTCGAGAAGGTGATGGACGTCACCATCAGCCGCGAGATGGAGCGGCTCGACCGGCGCCTGCTCTTTCTCGCGACGGTCGGCTCGACGGCGCCCTTCATCGGTCTTTTCGGCACCGTCTGGGGCATCATGTCGAGCTTCCAGGCGATTGCCGCCTCGAAGAACACGAGCCTCGCCGTTGTCGCGCCCGGTATCGCCGAGGCGCTCTTTGCGACAGCACTCGGCCTGCTGGCCGCAATTCCGGCGGTGATGGCGTATAATAAGTTCTCGGCGGATTCGGCACGGCTCGCGCAGCGCCTCGAGGCCTTTGCCGACGAGTTTGCGGCGATCGTCTCGCGTCAGATCGACACCCGGACCTGAGACGCCGGCGAGCGGGGAGTAGACCAGCATGGGCGCCAGCCTGAATACCGGCAGCTCCGGCAAGGCCGGACGGCGCGGACGGGCGCGACGCCATGCGCCCATGAGCGAGATCAACGTCACGCCGTTCGTCGACGTCATGCTGGTGCTGCTCATCATCTTCATGGTCGCGGCGCCGCTGCTGACCGTCGGCGTGCCGCTGGAGCTGCCGCAGGCCAAGGGCAAGCAGCTCGAGGCCAATAAGGAGCCGATCGTGGTGTCCGTGAACTCCCGTGGCGAGGTCTTTCTCGGCCAGGAGGAGAAGACGACCATGCGGCTCGACGAGATCGGGACGCGGCTCAAGTCCATTGCCGAGAACAGGGGTGGCACCGACGAGCCGGTCTTCGTGCGTGGCGACAAGGCGGTCAGCTACGGTGACATCGCCCGCGTTATGGGGCGCATCCGCGATGCCGGCTTTCGGAAGATCTCCCTCGTAACGGAGGTGGAGGGCGGGGGCTGAGGGCGTGTACTTTGGACTTCTCGTCTCGGTGGTGCTGCATGCGACGCTGCTCGGCTGGACGATTGTGTCCATCCAGGGGACGCCGGAGCTGAAGGCGCCGGAGGTCGAGCCGATCGCCGTCGAGATGATCTCGCCGTCGGACCTCACGCGCCTCACGAGAGGGAGCCGCCGGGCGACGCTCAAGGAAGCGCGCGCGAAAGACAGTCCCGAGGTCGAGGCGACACCCAAGGAGTCGACGCGTCCGCGCCCGCCCGTTGCGCAGCCACCACCACCGCCCCCGCCGCCAGCCCCGGAGCCTCCAGCTCCCGAGTCGCCTGCTCAGCAGAAGCCGGCCGAGGCTCCGCCGCCGCCCCCGCCGCCGCCAGCTCCGACACCCGAGCCCGATCGCGCGGCTCTCGAGCAGAAGCTCGCCGATCTTGCGCTCCAGCAGGCCGAGGAGGCCAAGCGTCAGGCACAGGCCAAGGCCGAAGCAGAGGCTAAGGCCCGGGCTGAAGCCGAGGCCAAGGCGCGTGCCGAGGCCGAGGCGAAAGCAAAGGCAAAAGCGGAGGCCGAAGCAAAGGCCAAGGCAGAGGCCGAGGCCAAGCGGAAGGCCGAGGAAAAGCGCAGGGCCGATCTCAAGCGCAAGCAGGAAGAAAAGCGCCGCGAGGCGGCACGCCTGAAGAAGATCGCGGAGGAGAAGGCCAAGGCCAAATTCGATGCGGATCGTCTTGCCGCTCTACTCGACAAGTCGCCCGATCCGCGCTCGGCCGCACCTGCCGCGCCGCAGCCGAGCACGGATACAAAGGCTAAAGGGCCTGTGCTGGGCGCGCGGGAAGGGCAGGATTCGACGCTCTCGGCGAGCCAGAGGGGTTGGCTCGCGAAGCTGCTGGGCGACGCCGTCGGCCGGTGCTGGAACGTCATGGCCGGCGTTTCCGGTGTCGAGCGGCTCGTGATCAAGGTCCAGGTGCGGCTCAATCGCGACGGCACGATCATCGGCGCGCCGAAGGTCACGAATTCGGATGGCTCGCCGCTCTTCGCGCTGGCTGCCGACAGCACGGTGCGCGCGATGATCGAGTGCGCCCCCTACAACCTGCCGCAGGACATGTACACCGACGGCTGGGAGTATATCGAGTTCGCCTTCCGGCCCCCGCAATAGTCGGGTGGGGAGAGGATGCCAGCGGCGTTTGCCGCCGTCCGTACTTTGTGCTCAATCACCGGAAAATCAGGCTGGCCATGAGGTGATTCGCGTCGCAGCCTGCTGATGGACATCCTCGGCTTCAGGCATGGAGGAGAGTGCGATGGCGGCAAGCGACGCCCGCGAGACGGCCATATCGCGCGACGAGATCTCCGAGTTCCAC
>Ga0182740_1001646_pt1 | contig 14761 bp, 14 predicted proteins | sample eDN5th37CKraftBY_FD_128872 | JGI IMG/M metagenome (GOLD analysis project Ga0182740, IMG submission 128872) | Enriched backyard soil microbial communities from Emeryville, California, USA - eDNA 5th pass 37_C Kraft BY (version 2) (version 2) | ecosystem: Environmental > Terrestrial > Soil >...
CTCGGCGCCGAGGTGAATGTGCCGACGCCGCTCAATCGCGCGGTGCGCGATGTGCTGATCCTGCACGCTAAGGGGAAGATGACACTGACGGCATAAAGAACGCTGTGCTAAATCCAGGCCCGCTCATTCCCGCGAATCCAGCGCAAAGACTCTGGGTCCCCGCCTTCGCGGGGACGAGCGGATCGATGGATGCTCGGCTAGCTACTCCGCCGCCTTGCGCCAGCCGCCCGGCGCGTAGGCCTTGCGCACGACCTCGACATAGGGCGACGGACTGACGACAGCGCGCATCACCGTCTGCATGTGACGCTCAACCGTCGGCTTGCGCGAGCCGCCATTCGCCTCGCCCCAGAGGAACACGACTTCGGTACCGGGCTCGGCGAATTCCTCTTCTATCACGGCAAGCGTGAGCATCTTGCCCTCGTTCGACGAGTAACCGATCCAGGTCGAGACGCCGACCGTCTTGCCGTCGACCAGCACGCGGTCGAACGGATGCATGCAGTAAACCGCCGACGGCCAGTCGATGAACTTGGTGCGGTTGTGCTTCTGGAACTGGGTGCCGAGCACACGCGTGACGTCCTCGTTTTCCAGCGCGAGCGTCACCTTCTTGCGGTGCGGCTCCTTGGCTTGTTTCTCTAATGCTTCACGGCCGATGAAGTCGTGGTCGAACTTCATGAAGCCGCCATAGGCCATGTCCCATGGCGTGAAGTAATAATCCTCGATGTTGCTGGAATCGAAGCTGCCGCCGATCGACGCGCTGGCTTCGTAGCCATTGGCCGGCAGCCATTGACGATACGCCCTCGTCCCTTCGCCGGTATAGATCGCGGGCAGCGGCGACGGGATCCAGCCGGACTCCAGCGCATTCGATGAATAGGCGCGTCCGCCGACAAGCCGCATGCCGAAGTCGTCACCGGCCTTGATCAGCGCCTGCCGAACGTCCTCGCCCTCTTCCCATGGACCGAACAATTCCCAGCCGGGCTGACCGGCCATGCCATGACGCAGAGCGCGCACTTTCCTCCCCGCGATGGTCAGCTCGGTCATGTTGAAGAACTTGAGTTCATCCGGCTTCTCGCCGATCGCCTTCTCGATCACCTTCATCGCATTCGGTCCCTGGACCTGGAAGCGATAGGACTTGCGCTTGCCGTCGGTGCGCAGCGCCGAACGCTGATCGAGTTCGACCTTCACGTCATATTTGCCGGTCGCGGCGTGGAACATCACCCAGTTCAGCGCGGGCGCGCGGCCGACGAGATTGAACTTGTTCGGCGCGAGATAGAACAGGATCACGTCGCCGATCACATAGCCTTCCGGCGTCACCGGCACGAACTGCTTGGCCTTGTTCGGCTCGAAGTTCTTGTAGCTGTTCATCGACAGATACGAGAGCAGCTTCAGCGCGTCCGGTCCTTCGACCGCGAGATCCGCCACGTGATAGGACTGATTGAAGAGAACGCAGGTGTTCTGCCAGGCCTGCTGCTCATCGCGCCAGTTGGTGTATTCGGCGGGAACGCCAGGATAGACGTTCGGCCCGGTCTGCTGATTGCGCAACAGCTCAACCGGATTCTTCACGCTCTGCAGCACGTCTTCCAGATTCTTCGCGGCCATCGCTTCATCTCCCCGCGGCGGCGCGAATGCACCGCTCTCATTTGCGACGTTACGCGTCGCTTTCGAATTTCGCGGATTCATGATCCAAGTCGAAAGCGAATGCAACTTTGGGCTGAAGCCCATTGCAGCATCACGTCAACAAGGCCTCATCGCGCGCTGGGATGCGCGTATGGGCCGCAAATGTTTGCGAGATGAATCGAAACGTCGCTGTGTTACGCCGCGAGCGGTGGAGCCGACACTGCATCGGCCTCCGTGCAGAAGAACACCATGGTCTCGAACACGTAACCACAGTCGCGGCAATTCCAGAGATGACGGACTTGCCGCTCGTTCACCGGCTCGGACCAGGCCGGCCGTTGCAGTTCAGTGCCGCATTGTGCGCAAGGCAAAGCGCCGAACGTGGAAAGCTGAATAGCCGAAGCTGCCATTATGGCCTCCTCCTCAGTTCTTTTTATTGTGGGATGAATTTCATTCCTAAGCGCGGCCATTGTCAATTTTGTGATGGCAAGACGACAGAGCACCCGCTCACGCAATCGTGGTTTGCGCAACGCAACATGTTTGCGCGGCATTTCCCTCAAATTTGGAGTCGAAGTTTTCGCGCCGCAAACGCGGCGAGACGCTATGCGTTGTGTGTGGCCGCCGGCGGCGGAAGCGTCTTTCGCCCAAGCGCGCGCTCATAAACCGCGGCAATCTTTTCCGCTTCCGCTTCGACGCTGAAATGCGATGCAACATAATCGCGTGCGCGCTCACCCATTGCTGCAGCGCGCTCGGGGTCACGCACCAGCGTCTCAAGCGCCGCCGCGAGCGCGTCCGGATCTCCCGCCGGAACCAGCAGCGCGATCTGCCCGCCGGTCACCACCGCCTCTGCGGCTCCGGCGCGCGCGGCAATGAGCGCGTTGCCGGACGACATCGCTTCCAGCAGCGTCAGTCCGAAGCCTTCGTTGCGTGACGTGAACGCGTAGATCAGGATGCGGCGGTACCAGAGCGGCACTTCGTCGATCGGACGTTCACCGAGGAAACGCACGCGATCGGCGATGCCGGCTTCTTCGACGCGCGCCTTCAAGGCAGCTTCAAATGCCGCATCATCGACGGCGCCGACCACCACTGCGCTGAAGTCCGGATAATGTGGCAGGACCTTGCACACCGCTTCGATGAAGACGTCGGTGCCCTTCTGATGCCGGACGCGGCCGAAGCAGCCGATCGCGTATTTGCCGGGAAGACCGCTGATCTGGAATTCAGCGTCCCGGTTTTTCGGCGGCTGATAACGCACGGTGTCGACGCCGTGCAGGATCACCTCGCACGGCACCTTCAGATAGGACGCCGATGCGTCACTGGTGGCGATCACCGCGTCCATGCGCCGGATCAGCCAGCGCGTGATCCAGGTATGATGACGTTGCGCGGCCGAGGTGAAGACCAGCCGGAACGGCCAGCCGAGCCATTTCAGCAATAGCCCGACCATCATTTCGTTGTTGCGGCGCGCGTGCCAGACGATCCTGCGCCGCCCCTTGAAGGGAAGCGTGAGAACCTCCGAAAAGTTCATTGTCTCGATGCCGTCAGGCGCATCCGGTCCGCACCAGCGCGCACTGGCGAGCCGGGCGATCCGCGGCGCGATCATGCGGTTGGTCGCGGTTACCCCGGTATAGTTCCAGTGCAGGTTCGGAATGATGACGTCGAGATCGTTCAAGTTGCTTACTCCGCCCCCATCCTGAGGAGCTGCGGCTCGGAGAACGAGGCCGAACTGGGGCGGGCCCTTATTACTCATTTTTCATGGCCGTCGCCTATGGTGTGGCCAATGTTTTGCGGAGACCCGGTCCATGACCGTCCTCGTCACCGGCGGCGCCGGCTATATCGGCAGCCACATGGTTTACGAATTGCTTGATGCCGGCGAGGACGTGGTCGTGCTCGACAACCTCTCCACCGGCTTCCGCTGGGCCATTCCGGAGCGCGTTACGCTTCACGAGGGCGATACCGGCGACGAGGCGCTGGCACGCTCAATCATCGAGCGGCACGGGGTGGATGCCATCATCCATTTCGCGGCCTCGATCGTGGTCCCGGACTCGGTTGCGGACCCGCTCGGTTACTATCGCAACAACACCGCCAATTCCCGCACCCTGATCGAAGCCGCCGTCAAAAGCGGGGTGAAGCATTTCATCTTCTCCTCGACCGCAGCCGTGTACGGCAATCCGAAATCGGTGCCGGTGTCCGAGGACGCGACGCCAGATCCGATGTCGCCCTACGGCTCCTCGAAGCTGATGACCGAGATCATCCTGCGGGACACCGGTTTCGCGCATCCCCTCAAGCACGTGATCCTGCGCTACTTCAATGTCGCTGGCGCCGACCCGCAGATGCGCACCGGGCAATCGACGCCGACCGCCACGCATCTGATCAAGGTCGCAGTCCAGACTGCGCTCGGCATGCGCAAGAAGATGGACGTGTTCGGTACCGACTACCCCACGCCGGACGGCACGTGCGTCCGCGACTATATTCACGTCAGCGATCTGGTCCGTGCGCATTCGGACGCTCTGCGCCATCTGCGCGCGGGCGGCGACAGCGCTACCTTCAATTGCGGCTACGGACGCGGCTTTTCGGTGCTGGAGGTGATCGACACGGTAAAGGCCGTGTCGGGCGTCGATTTCCGGGTCGAACTGGCGGAGCGCCGGCCGGGCGACCCCGCGCAGATTGTCGCGTCCTCGGACCGCGCGCGTGGAACCCTGCACTGGGTGCCCCGCTACGACGATCTGCCGACCATTGTCAACAATGCGCTGGAATGGGAGCAGCGGCTGCGGGCGCGTAATACATAAGGCGAACACGCCTCTGCCCAACAGGCTTGAAATCTGCGCCCCGAGCGGGCAGGTAGCCCGCTGGCCGGGCGCCGCGTCCGGCCACGCAACAGTGGAAGACTATGGCGCCAAAAAACCTCGCCGACACCGAAAGTTCGTCCGAGCTGATCCGCCGGCTGGTGCTCGAATACGGCGTCAAACACTGGAAGAAATACGCCATTGCCTTCGTTCTGATGGCGGTGACCGCCGTCAGCACCGCGCTGATCGCCTATCTGATGGGCACCATCGTCAACAAGGCCTATGTCGACCGCAGCTTCGCGGCGATCGTGGTGATCGGCCTGATCACCATCGCGATCTTCTGCACGCGCGGCGGCGCCACCTACGCCCAGGCGGTGATCCTGTCCAGCATCGGCAATTCGATCATCGCGGAGAACCAGCGCAAGCTGTTCGACCGGCTGATGAGCCAGAATCTGGGTTTCTTTGCCAAGCGCCATTCGTCGGAATTCCTGCACCGGCTCGCCACCGCTTCGAATTCTGCGACGCAGGTGCTGAACATGCTCATCACCGCGGTCGGTCGCGACCTGCTGTCCCTGATCGGACTGGTCACCGTCATGGTGATCCAGGATCCGGTGATGTCGCTGTCGGCGCTGGTGATCGCCCCGCCCGCCTTGTGGATGTTGCGCAAGCTCGTGAAGCGCATCCGCGCGGTCGCCAAGGCGCAGTTCACCGGCGGCTCGCGGCTGTTCGAGACCTTGCAGGAAACGATCTCGGGCATCCGGATCGTGAAGGCCTTCACGCTCGAAGACCGCATGCGGCAGCGCTATTACGAAAATGTCGCCGCGGTCGAGCACGAGGCCAACAAGATGGCGCGCGTCTCGAACCGCTCGAGCCCGATGATGGAGGCGCTCGCCGGCATCACGATTGCGCTGGGCGTGATCTATGGCGGCTACCGAACCATCGAGATGAATGCGACGCCGGGCGAGTTCTTCTCCTTTATCACCGCGTTTCTGCTGGCCTACGAGCCGGCGAAGCGTCTCGCCCGGCTCAATATCGAGCTGAATGCCGGCCTGATCGGCGTGCGCCAGCTGTTCGAGATCATCGATGCCCCCTCGACCGAAGCCAACGAGGACAACAAGCCCCGGCTGGTGATGGACAAGGGCCGCGTCGAATTCCGCGACGTTCATTTCGCCTATCGCAAGGAAGAGCCGGTGCTGCGCGGATTGTCGCTGACCGCCGAAGCCGGCCAGATGACCGCACTGGTCGGGCCGTCGGGTGGCGGCAAGTCCACCATCCTGAACACCATCCTGCGGCTCTATGAGCCGCAATCCGGCGCGATCGAAATCGACGGACAGAACATCACCGGCGTGTCGCGCCACTCGCTGCGGCAGCAGATAGCCTATGTCGGACAGGACGTCTTCCTGTTCCACGGCACCATCCGTGACAACATCGCGTTCGGCAGGGACGGTGCGACCGAGGACGACATCATCGCGGCGGCAAAGGCCGCGAACGCGCACGACTTCATCATGTCTTTCCCGCACGGCTATGACACCCATACCGGCGAACAGGGCCTGCAGCTGTCGGGTGGCCAGCGTCAGCGCATCGCCGTTGCGCGTGCGCTGATCCGCGACGCCAGGCTCATCCTGCTCGACGAGGCGACCGCTGCGCTCGATTCGGAGTCAGAACGGCTGGTGCAGGACGCCATCACGCATCTGACGCAGGGGCGCACGACCATCGTGATCGCGCATCGCCTGCACACGGTCGCTCACGCCGACCGCATCTTCGTGATCGAGGAAGGCGTCGTCGCCGAATCCGGGACTCACGACGAGTTGCTGCGCAAGGGCGGCCGCTACGCCTCCTTCTATCGGCTGCAATTGCAGGCGCAGGAATATCCGGACGCTGACACGGTCGCGGCAGAGTAGAACTCTGCCGCGCACCGGTCGTGGTGCAGCAGATCCGTGGTGCAGCAGATCATTGTCCAGTCGCAGGTTGAGCAGGTTGCCGATGGCTGCAGTCCCGCCCGCTACCGCGGTCCCCCCCCACGGGGTCTGTCACCGTTCTGGCACGGGCCCGTATTCGGGCGGCTGATGGCGCACAAAGCGCCCGACCTGAACGGCAGGCGTAGCAGCAGGCCCTGACGGCAGGCCCGAATGACAGTTACCTGAAATGCGAACGCCGGGATCCCCCAATCCCGGCGTTCGCAGCCCCCGCTTAAACCGTCGCAGCGTCAGTAACGCGGCACCAAGCGGCCCCCGCCGCCGGTCCCGCATTGGCGGCGCGAGCACCGCCCCGAGATGGTCCCCGCCTGTGGCCCCCAAGGCTTTGAACCTCTCGACGCACATGCTATGCGGAGGCCCCGCCCGCGGCCAATCGCAATCGCGACTGGACGACGCTTTCCACGCCGAAGTCCGGCTCAATGTGACAAAAAAGCATCAACGGCTATGAGCGACCGTTACGTCATACCTCCGCCTCCGCAGGCCGTGCTTGCGGTCAAAGACTCGTCAGAGAAGTTTCCGGTCCGCCGCATCTGGTGCGTCGGCCGCAATTACATCGAGCACATTCGCGAGATGGGTCAGGACGAGCGGGCGCCCCCGTTCTTCTTCGCAAAACCTGCCGACGCGATTGTCCCGGATGGCGGCGTCGTGCCCTATCCGCCGCTGACAAAGGACATGCACCATGAGGTCGAACTCGTGGTGGCGCTGAAGTCCGGCGGCCTGAACATCAAGCCGGACAAGGCCAACGACTGCATCTGGGGCTATGGCGTCGGCATCGACCTGACGCGCCGCGACCTGCAGATCGCCTCGCGCGAGGTGAAGCGGCCGTGGGAGATCGGCAAGGCGTTCGACGCGTCCGCGCCGTGCGGTCCGCTCGTGCCCGCCTCGCAGATCGGTCATCCGACCCAGGGCCGCATCACCCTCAAGGTGAACGGCCAGATCAAGCAGGACGGCGATCTCAACCAGATGATCTGGAACGTTCCGGAGACGATCTGGAAGCTGTCGGAGATGGTCGAGCTCGCACCGGGCGACATCATCATGACCGGCACGCCCGCCGGCGTCGGTCAGGTCAATGTCGGCGACAAGATCGAGTGTGAGGTCGAAGGCATCGGCTCGCTCACGGTGACGATCGGCAAGCCGAAGGCCTGATCGTTCGCGCAACAAAAAAAGCCCTCGCGACATTGTCGCGAGGGCTTTCGCATGTCCGGCCTCTGGTTACGCCGCCTGCGGCTTGATCAGACCTTCTGCCTTCATCGCGTCCTGCACTTTCGGCCGCGCGCGAACGCGCGTACGGAAATCGTTCAGGTTCGGCCATTGCGCAACGTCAATCTCCTGGAAGCGCGCCCAGTTCGACACCGTGAACAGATAGATGTCGGCCACCGAGAAGTTGTCGCCGGCGAGCCATTGCCGGCCCGCGAGGTGCTTGTCGATGAGCGCGAACGCCTTCAGGACATTTTCCTTGGCGATCATCCGGTAATCGCCGGGCGTGTTGTCCTTGAACAGCGGCGTAAACTGCTTGTGCAGCTCGGTCGCAATGAAGTTCAGCCACTCGAGGGCGCGATAGTAGTCCATCGTGCCGGCCTTGGGCATCAGCCCAGCCTCCGGCTTCTGATCCGAAACGTACTTGAGCAGCGTCGTTGCTTCGGTCAGCGTCTCGCCATTGTCGAGCGTCAGCACCGGCACGACGCCCTTTGGGTTCACGTCCCAGAAATTCTCGCCGCCCTTCGTGACCTTGGCCTTGTTGTCGACTCGCTCGAGGTCGAACGGAATACCCGCCTCATGGAGCGCGATATTGACGGCGAGCGAGCACGCGCCTGGCGAGTAGTACAGCTTCATGCAGTCCTCCATTGAGCCCAGGTAATTTGGTGCCTGCGATTTGCCGAGACATGCGCGCTTAGTCAAATGCCGGTTGAGCGGTTTTGCGCCAAACCGCCGACATTGCTCCAAAGCATTGATTCAAATGGCAGAAAATCAGAGGCGGGGCTTCCCAAGGCGGAACCAAATCAGATATGGCGCATTATCAGCCGGGCCGGAATGAGGACACACGTTTGAGGACGTTGATGACCATGCTCGCAAGCCAGAAGACGATGCGCATCACCGAACCGGAGGCTTTCGGAGACGTGACGCTGGCCCCGTCCCTGATGACGGGACAAAGCGAGATCCAGTTGGCCCGCGCCATGGCGAGCGCGCTCGATGAGCACAAGCCTTCGACCGCGGCGCAGGCGCTCAGCCAGTTACGGGCCCTGTTTCCGGAAAGCCCACTGACGACGCGGGTCGCAGCGCTGAACGCGCTGATGCGGCGCTAGATACCGCCGGGCCTACATCCCCAGATAAGCCTGGCGCACCCGGTCGTCCGCCAGCAGCTCATCACCGGTGCCGCTCAACGTGACGCGGCCATTTTCCAGCACATAAGCCCTGCTCGCGAGTTTGAGCGATACCGCCACATTCTGTTCGACCAGTACGCAGGTCAGGCCGTCGCGATTGAGATCGCGGATCGTCGCCAGTACGTCCTGCACCAGAGCCGGAGCAAGACCGAGCGAGGGCTCGTCGAACATCACAAGTTCCGGTTCCCCCATCAGGCAACGGCCGATCGCGAGCATCTGCTGCTCGCCGCCCGAAAGCGTTCCCGCCGCCTGATCCGCGCGCTCTTTCAGACGCGGGAACATCGTCAGCACCCGGTCGCGATTGCGGACGCGCGTCGCACGCGCGCGCGGCAACATCGCGCCCATATCGAGATTTTCGGACACGGAGAGATTGGGGAAGATCTGGCGGCCCTCGGCCACCTGCCCTATCCCAAGATTGCAGACCTTGTAGCTCGGCAGACCGGCGATTTCGTTGCCGCGAAATCTGATACTGCCACGCGCCGGACGAACCATGCCGCCGATGGTGCGGATCAGCGAGGTCTTGCCGGCGCCATTCGCCCCGACGATCGCGACGATCGCGCCCTCGGGCACGTCCACCGACACGCCATCGAGCGCCTGCGCATCGCCGTAGAACACATCGAGTCCATCCACGGTCAGCATCAGTGGACGGCCTCCGCACCGAGATAGCAGGCCAGCACATCGGGATCGCGAGTCACGATTTCAGGCGTGCCCTCGGCGATCACCTTGCCGTAATTCACCACCACGATATGGCTCGACAGGGCCATCACCGCGCGCATCACATGCTCGATCAGAAGGATCGTGACGCCGGTCTCATTATTGAGCTTGCGGAATACATTGACCATGCGGTCGGTCTCGGTCGGGCGCAGTCCCGCCATCACTTCATCGAGCAGGAGAATTTTCGGCTTGGTCGCAAGCGCGCGCGCAACCTCGAGGCACTTGCGGTCCGGCAGCGTGATGCCGGTCGGACGCGCTGTGCGCTTGTCGTCGAGGCCGAGCAGTTTGAGCACCTCATTCGCGTAGTCGCGCGCTTCCTTCACATCGTCGGTCCAGACGAGCGCGCCGATTGCGACATTCTCCTCGACGGTCAGATCGTTGAACGGACGCACGATCTGGAAGGTGCGGCCGACGCCGGCGCGGCAGATCTGGTCCGCGCGCTTGCCGCCCAGCGACTGCCCATCCAGCAGGATGTCGCCGGTATCGGGCGGGAACGCGCCGGCGATCATGTTGAAGATCGTGGTCTTGCCGGCGCCGTTCGGTCCGATCAGCGCCTGGATCGAGCCGGCCTTGACCTCGAACGACACCGAGTCGACGGCTCGCAAACCGCTGAAGCTCTTGGAGATGCCTTTGACGGACAGCGATGCGGCGGTCATGACTTGCCTCCATCCGACTTGCGGTCGAGCCGCAGCAGGCTGGCAATCCATGGCCATACGCCGGAGGGCCGGAACAGCACGATGATGGCAACGCACAGGCCCCAGAAGAACTGCTTGATGCCATCGATCTTGAGGCCTTCGGTGAGCGCCGTCAGTGTTTCACCGAGCGGCGTCAGGACGAACGCGCCGATGATGGGCCCGAACAGCGTGCCAACGCCGCCGACGATCGTACCGAGGATCATCTCGATCGAGCGGTTGGTTCCGAAGGTCGATTCAGGGAACAGGTTGTTGTAGTAAAATGCGTACCAGACGCCTGCGATGCCGGTCAAGCCGGACGAAATCGCGACCGCGATCATCTTGTATTTGAACAGATGGACGCCTGTCGCCTCCGCGGCCTGCTGATCTTCGCGGATCGCCTGCCAGTAATAGCCGAGCTTGGAGTTCAGCAGGAAGCGGCAGAGCACGAGGGCGAGCGCCGTCATCGCCAGGATCACGTAATAGAACATGACCGGCGAGCCGCGCAGATTGATCAGATCGACCCTGTCCCGGTTCGCCACCGGCAGGAACAGCCCCTCAGTGCCGCCCAGCCAGCGCGTGTGATCCACCATGATGCCGGTGAACTCTGCGAAAGCGATGGTAAGCAGCGCAAAATAGACGCCGTGGATCGAGAAGCGGAAGCCGAGATATCCGATCAGGCATCCGACCGCGACGGATAAAGCGATCGACACGAACACCCCGATCAAAGGCGGGATGCCGAACTTGATGAATAGCGCCGCGCTGGCATAGGCGCCGATGCCAACAAACAGGGCGTGCCCGAGCGACAGCGCGCCGGCAAAGCCGAGCATGATGTTCCAAGCCTGCCCGACATAGGCGAAATAGAGCACGATGATGAGGACGCTCAGCACGTAATTGCTGACGAGGTAGGGCGCGGCGATCAGCGCCGCCGAAAACAGCGCCAGCAGAACAAGGCCGTGAGCCGGGATGCCTTCGAACAGCCGGTTCATCGCTGCACTTTCCCGAGCAGGCCCTGGGGCCGGAACAGCAGCACGAGGATCAGGATCGCGAAGCTGAATGCGCTCTTGAGCGAGGGTTGCAGCAGGATTCCGGCCAGCGCCTCCGACATGCCGATCAGGATGCCGCCCAGCAGCGCGCCGGGAAGGCTGCCCATGCCGCCGAGGATCACGATGATGAAGCCCAGCAAGGTGTAAGGCGGGCCGAGATAGGGATGCACGTCGACGATCAGCACCATGATCGCCCCAGCGGCGCCAAGGCAGGCGCAGCCGATCGCAAAGGTCAGCGCGTAATAGTGGCGGACATTCAGGCCGACCACGAGCGCGCCTGTGTAATTGTCACCGCAGGCGCGGATCGCCTTGCCGGTGTCGGTATATTTGAAGAAAGCGAACATCGCGCCGGAACCGAGCAGCGCGACGATGCCGGCATAGAGCCGCACCTTGTCGATGATCAGCGGCCCGATCGAGAAGGAGTCGAGCGCATAAGGCACATTAACGCCCTGCGCCTGCGGTCCGAAAACCATCAGGCAGACCGCGATCAGCATCACCGCGACCGCCGCCATCAGGAGAAACTGGAAATAGTCGTGCAGATGGGCGACGCGCCGCACCACCCAGTCCTGCAACAGATAGCCGAAGCCGAACAGGATCGCCGCGACGAACGGGACCGCGACCAACGGATCGATCCCGAGATGGCGAAACGCCACCACGGTGAAGAACATGCCGAGCACCATGATCTCGCCATGGGCGAAATTCACGATGCGGATCACACCGAAGATCACCGACAGGCCGAGCGCACTCAACCCGTAGATCAGGCCGGTCAGAAGGCCGCTGATCGCGACATTAAAATAGATTTCGGTTGGCACGGCCGGTCCCGCGAGGCCTGTTCAGGCGAAATGGGCTCCGGCCGCGCACGGCCGGAGCAGATGTTGTTGCGATGCCGCTTAGCTGCGCTTGGTGTAGGGCGTTGCCGGCCACTGCACCTTCGCGTCGGTCGCGCCCTTCGGCGCCACCGTGACGAGCTTGCCGCCGCGGTTCTGAATCGCGGAATTCCGCAGCTTGTCGTTCTGGCCCTTGGCGTCGAACTGGATGCCGGGGCCGGTCGAGACGTTGTCCTTGATGTCGGTCTTGCGGATCGCATCCGCGAGCGCCGTCGGATTGGCGGAGCCTGCACGCTTGTAGGCGTCGGCGGCGATCAGCAGCGCCTCGAACGTGTACACATGATTGGTGTTCATGTGCGTTTCGGGGAACTGCTTGGCAAGAGCCGCCTGCAGCGCCTTGGCGAGCTTCTTGTTCGGATCATACCAGGGCACGAAGCTGATCGGGCCGTCGGAGAGCTTGCCGAGGGTCTTGAGATACTGGTCTTCATACCAGCCCGGACCCATGCTGAGCACGCCCATGCCTTCCCAGCGCTGCTTGACGAGCTCGCGCGTGACAAGGATCGCGTCATTGAGCCGGCTGACGACCAGGAGCGCATCGGCGCCGGTGCCCTTGGCCTTGGCGACTTCGACCGAGAGGTCGCGCGCCTTCAGGTCATAGGCGATGGTGTCCGCCACCTCATAGGGCATCTCGAACTTCTTGAGTGCGTCCGGCAGCGACTTTGCCATCGCGCTTCCGAAGGTGTCGGTGACGTGCAGGAACGCCACCTTCTTCGGCGCCTTGCCGGTTTCCGCGAAGATTTCCTTCTGGTTGATGAAGGCATCCGCGACGATGCGCGGCGCGATCGGGAAATTGCGGAAAACGAACTTGTAGCCCTGCTCGGTGATCGGAGGCGCCGCGGCGATATTGATGACATAGGGAATGCCGCGCTGCTCGGCGACCTGTGCGATCGCTGTCGACTGGCCGGAATCGAACGCGCCGACCAGCAGTTGCGCGCCTTCGTTGATCAGCTTTTCGGCCTGAGCGCGAGCGATCTGAACGTCCGACTCGGTGTCGGCATTCATGATCTGGAGGCTCGGCTGGCCGATGTCCTTCAGGATGCCGGCCGCGACATCAACGCCGCGCTGGCAATCCTGGCCGATGAAGGCCTGCACGCCCGAACGCGGCAGCAGCACGCCAACCTTGAGCGGCGCGCCTTGGGCGCGACCGATGTTGAAGGGCGCGGTGCCGGCGACCAGGCCGGCAGCACCAAGGCCCGCGGCGAAGGTGCGGCGCGTCACGCGTGGATGACGAGAATTGATGGACATCTGGTAACTCCTCCCTGACTGATCCCGTGACCCGAGACCCTGGTTGGCCCCTTTTTCTTATTGTTCCGCCCGACTTGCAATGGGCCAAGTGTGCGGCATCAGCCCGCGCTCTGAAACCCGTATTTCCGGCGACAACGGATTGTTGTATAGCACAATGAGTGTCAAGAACAACAATTCAGGCCCGGATCAAACCGGGCTACGGGAGGATCGATGCCTGACAGCCCCGCAGCGGCACCGCCGCGCGAACGCAAGCCCCGCCGCGATATCGACCTCGACGTTCTGGACTCCCATTTGGGTTACTCGCTGCGCCGCGCGCAGGTCTGGGTGTTTCAGGATTTTATCCGGACCCTCTCGGTCATCGACATCCGGCCGGCGCAATATTCGGTGCTGGTCGTCATCGGAGCCAATCCCGGGCTGTCGCAGGCCGAACTTGCCGACCGCCTTGCGATCGAGCGCGCCCGCCTTGTCCACATGCTCGATCATCTGCAGCGGCGGGGACTGACCGAACGCCTGCCCTCCCCGAACGACCGCCGCACACATGCGCTGCAACTCACCAAAGAAGGACAGAGGGTGCTCAAGCGCGCTAAGGCGCTCGCGGCACGCCATGAGGCGCGACTGGCGGAGAAGCTGGGCGACGGAGCGCGTGAGCAAATGCTCGCTCTGCTGGATGTGTTTGTGACGAAATGAATTCCACATTCCGGGGGTTGCGCCGCCTGCGCTGCCCCGGAATGACAACGGACTACGCCGCGTCCGCTTTCAACACACCGCGGCGGATCTGATCCTCCTCGATCGATTCGAACAGTGCGCGGAAATTGCCCTCGCCGAAGCCGTCATCGCCCTTGCGCTGGATGAACTCGAAGAAGATCGGGCCAAGGACGGTGCCGGAGAAAATCTGCAGCAACACCTTGGTCATGCCGCCATCGACCACGCCTTCGCCATCGATCAGCACGCCGGTTCGCTTCAGCTGATGGATCGGCTCGCCGTGCCCAGGCACGCGCGCATCCACCTTCTCGTAATAGGTCTCGGGTGGCGACGGCATGAACGGCAGCCCGTTCGCGCCGAGCTTCGCGACGCTGTCATAGATGTCGCGGCAACCCATCGCGACATGCTGGATGCCTTCGCCCTTGTACTCGCGCAGGTATTCCTCAATCTGCGACTTGTCATCGAGCGACTCGTTGATCGGAATGCGGATCTTACCGCATGGCGACGTCATCGCCCGCGACACAAGGCCGGTCAGCTTGCCCTCGATGTTGAAGAACCGGATGTCGCGGAAATTGAATAGCGTCTGGTACCAGCCGGCCCAGTGATCCATGCGCCCGCGATTCACATTGTGGGTCAGGTGATCGAGATAGTAGAGGCCGGCCTTCTCCGGCTTCGGATCGCGTTCGCCAGTCCAGACGAAGTCGACATCCCAGATCGATCCCTTCTCGCCATAGCGATCGACGAAATA
>Ga0182740_1001647_pt1 | contig 14757 bp, 11 predicted proteins | sample eDN5th37CKraftBY_FD_128872 | JGI IMG/M metagenome (GOLD analysis project Ga0182740, IMG submission 128872) | Enriched backyard soil microbial communities from Emeryville, California, USA - eDNA 5th pass 37_C Kraft BY (version 2) (version 2) | ecosystem: Environmental > Terrestrial > Soil >...
CGACGACGATGCCGCCATCGTCGAGCGCGCGCTGCAATGGATCAGGCGCGACTTCAGCTACACCCTGAGCACGCCGCTGCCCGGCCGGCATGGCGCCGACGAATTCCTGTTCGAATGGAAGGCCGGCTTCTGCGAGCACTTCAGTTCGGCCTTCGTGGTGCTGATGCGCAGCGCCGGCATCCCCGCGCGCGTGGTCACCGGTTATGCCGGCGGCACCCGCAACCCCTATGGCGACTACTGGCTGGTGCGCAAGATGGACGCACACGCCTGGGCCGAAGTGTGGCTGCCCGAGCGCGGCTGGACCCGCGTCGACCCCACCGCCGCGGTGGCGCCCGAGCGCATCCGCGACACGCTGGAGGACCGGCTGGCGCAGGCCCGCGCCGGCGGCGGCACGCTCGACCTCGGCACGCGCTGGCTGCAGGTGGCGCAGGTGGGCGACTGGCTGCGCCGCAACTGGAACGGCATGGTGCTGTCCTTCGACGCCCGCCGCCAGCAGCAACTGCTGCGCGCGTTCGGCGTCGAGCGGTTGCAGCCGGCGCAACTGGTCGGCCTGTTCGCCACCTTCGCACTGCTTGCCATCGGCATGATGGCCTGGCTGCTGGCGCGCGGGGAACGCGAGCGCGATCCGCTGCTGCGTGCCTGGCGCCGGCTGGACCGCCGCTATGCCCGCCTCGGCCTGGGCCGCCTGCCGCACGAAACCGCCGGCCGCTGGGCCACACGCGTGGAAGCGGCGCGCCCCGGCGGCAGCCTGCCGGCGCTCAGCCGCCGTTTCATCGATGCACGCTACGCTGGCGCCGGTCTGGACAGCGCATTATTGTCGGACCTGCGCAGGCATCGCCCCCAACGCGGAGCACGAACCGGAGCATGACCATGAACATCCGCATTTTCCTGACCCTCGGCGCCAGCCTCGCACTGGCTGCCTGTGCCACCGCCCCCAAGCCGTTGCAGGGGCAGTTCAGCACCGTTTCGCCGCGTGATTCCGTCGCGCAGCAACAGACCGGCACGCCGGTGCGCTGGGGTGGCCGCATCATCGAGACCCTGCCCGGCCAGGGCGAGACCTGCTTCCAGATGATCGCCCGCCCGCTCAATGGCACCGGCCGCCCGAGCACGACGTCCGCCGACGCCAGCGACGGCCGTTTCCTGGCCTGCCGCGCCGGCTTCTACGACCCGGCGGTGTTCGAACCAGGCCGCGACGTGACCTTCATCGGCCGCATCGACGGCTACCAATCGACCAAGATCGGCGACTACGACTACCCATTGCCGAAGATCGCCGCCGACGTGGTCTACCTGTGGCCGGTGCAGCGCGAGGTGGAAGTGGTGCCGGCCTACCCTTATGGCCCGTGGGGTCCGGGCTGGGGCCGCTGGGGTTATTACGGCTGGTGGTAAGCCCGCGCAGCGCCTGATGCAAAACGCCGCCCGATGGGCGGCGTTTTCGTTTGCACCCTCATTGGCGAAAAGGCTCCACGTCGGGCACGCCATGAAAGCCCCGTGCCGGGCTTGCCCCGCATGCAGCAGCAGTCAAGCCGCGCCGAAATGCCCCAGCGGTGCACCGGCCAGCAGGTGCAGGTGGATGTGGAACACGGTCTGCCCGGCATCCTCGCGGCAGTTCATCACGATGCGGTAGCCATCCTGCGCAAAGCCTTCCCGGCGCGCGTACCCGGCCGCGGCCAGCGCCAGCTTGCCGATCAGGTGCGCCTGCGCCGGCTGCAGGTCGTCCAGGGTCGGGATCAGCTCGTTCTTCGGGATGAACAGCACGTGCACCGGCGCCTGCGGGGCGATGTCCTTGAAGCCCAGCACCTCCTCGTCTTCGTAGACGATGGTGGCGGGGATCTCGCGGCGGATGATCTTGCCGAAAAGGGTGTCGTTGCGCATGGTCTGCCTCGGCGGAATGTCCAAGGCATTGTATGCAATGCCGATACCTGCCCGACCGTTTCCCGGTAGCGCCCGACCGTTGGTCGTGGCGGCGGTGCGCAGCACCGTGCGGTTCGATGGATGGCGAACAGCCGTGCCGGCCAACGGTCAGCACCCACCGGCATCCGGCAACCTCGGCCACCGGCAATGAACCGTCAGTCGCGGATTTCGCTGCGGCTGCCGAAGGCGTGCGACAGCGTGCCGCGGTCCACGTATTCCAGCTCGCCGCCCAGCGGCAGGCCCTGCGCCAGCCGGCTCGGGCGCACGCCGTGGCGGCGCGCCAGCTGCGCCAGGTAGTGCGCGGTGGCCTCGCCTTCGACGGTGGAATTGGTGGCGATGATCAACTCGTTGACCTCGCCCTGCGCCAACCTTGCTTCCAGTTGGTCGAGGCCGAGCTCGCGCGGGCCGATGCCATCCAGTGGCGACAACCGCCCCTGCAGCACGTAGTAGAGGCCACGGTAGCTGGTGGCATGCTCGATCGCCAGACGGTCGGCCGGCGACTCCACCACGCACAGGGTCTGCCGTTCGCGGCTACCGCTGGCGCACACCGGGCACACCTCGGTCTCGCTGAAATCGCGGCACTGCGTGCAATGCCCGATCTTCCCGATCGCATCGGCCAGCGCCACCGACAGGCGCTGGCCGCCCTCGCGCGCGCGTTCGAGCACGTGGTAGGCCATGCGCTGTGCGGTCTTCTGGCCGACGCCGGGCAGTACCCGGAAGGCGTCGATCAGTTGTTCGAGGAGTGAGGACACTGGGAGTCGAGAAGGCTTGGCGGGACGTGATCGGCATCGAATGCCGGCTGTTTCCTTCTCCCTCCAGGAGAAGGTGCCCCGCAGGGGCGGATGAGGGTACGGGCGAAGCCGCGCCGCAAGGAACTGATGGTGATCCTGACGATGAACGCGTCGCCACGCGCCCGTGGAGAAAACAATCGAGATACCGCTGTTTGCATACACAGGGTGCGCAAGGCTTCGCCCCCGAACCCTCACCCCTCTCCCGGAGGGGGAGGGGCTTGATGGCTGGCGTCCGCTGCCGTCAGAACGGCAGCTTCATGCCCGGCGGCAGCTTCATGCCGGCGGTGGCCGAGCCCATGCGCGCCTGCGATTCGGCGTCGATCTTGTTGGAGGCGTCATTGAACGCCGCCGCGATCAGGTCCTCGACCATTTCCTGGTCGGACAGGATGCTCGGGTCGATGCGCACCTTGCGGCACTCCTTGGTGCCGGTGAGGGTGACGTTGACCATGCCGCCGCCGGCGCTGCCGGTGACTTCCAGCTTGGCGATTTCTTCCTGGGCCTTCTGCAGGTTTTCCTGCATTTTCTGGGCCTGTTGCATCATCTGGGCGATATTGCCGCGCATGCTTGCTTACTCTTCAAAGGGACGGATGGAATCGGCCACGACCCGTGCGCCCTGCGCGAGCAGGTGCTGTACCTGCGGATCGGCCATGAAGGCGGCCTCGGCCGCGGTCTGTCGTTCGCCACGCTGGCGGTCGGTGCGGGCGTGCAGGGTTTCGGCCTGCGCCTCCTGCCCGGCCTCGATCACGATCTTCGGCGTGCTGCCCAGCGCCTGCGCCAGGGTCTGCGCCAGCGCCACCAGCGAGCGCTCGGACTGCAGGTATTCGAAACCCGGCGGCAGCGCCAGGCGCAGCACGCCATTGCGGTAACTGACGAAGGCGGCGTTAGCCGCCAGTTCGCGCGACGGCCCGGACAGGCCGCTGGCCGCAACCAGGTCCAGCCATTGCCCGGCGTTTTCCAGCGCGCGCGTGCTGGCGGCGCTGCGCTCGACGGCGGGCGGCGGCGGGGCAATCGCGATGCCTTCGGCGCGGAACGGCGAAGGCGGCGCCTGGCGAACCGGGGCCGGCAGGGCGTCGGCCGCGTCGTCGCGCGCCTGCGCGGCGGCGGTTTCTTCCATCCACGGCGGCAGGTCGTCGTCGCGGTGGGCTGCTGTCGGGGCCGGCAACGGGGAAGCCACCGGCTCGGACCGGGGCTCACGCACGCGCAAAGGCTCGGGCGCGGCGGTCACCGGGCTCGCTGCCGCGTAGGCCTCCAGGGAAGGATCTGCGGGCGCGGCATTCGCCCGCTGCACCGGCGCGGCCACGGCAGCGGCCGACGCCACAGGCACGGAACCGCTTGCCGACGACGCCCCCGCGCCCGCCTCCGGGCCGGCACCTTCCGGCACCGCCGGCACGCTGCCGGCCGGGCGGAAGGCCAGCATGCGCAGCACGGTCATCTCGAACCCGGCACGCGGGCTCGGCGCCAGATGCAGGTCGCGGCGGCCGCCCAGGGCCATCTGGTACCACAGCTGCACCACTTCCGGGCGCAGGCGCGGCGCGAACGCCGCCGCGTCGATGCCGTCGCCGGGCACCGCCGCGCCCGGCACCAGCTGCTGCACCTGGATGCGGTGCAGCGCTTCGGCCAGCGCATCGAGCACACCGCTCCAGTCCGGCGAGAAATCAGCCAGCGCGGCCACCACCTGCAACAGCCGCGCGCCATCGCCCACGGCCAGCGCATCGAGCATCGCCGCCACCTGGGTACGGTCCACCGTGCCGAGCATCGCGCGCACCACCTCGTCGCCCAGCACGCCGCCGGCATAGGCGATGGCCTGGTCCAGCAGCGACAAGCCGTCGCGCAGCGAGCCATCGGCGCCGCGCGCCAGCTGCGCGATGGCACCGTCCTCGAATTCGATCTGCTCGGCGCCGAGGATGCGGGTCATCTGCCCGCGGATCTGTTCCTCGTCCAGCCGCTTCAGGTTGAACTGCAGGCAGCGCGACAGCACGGTCACCGGCAGCTTCTGCGGGTCGGTGGTGGCCAGCAGGAACTTCACGTGCTCCGGCGGCTCCTCCAGCGTCTTCAGCAGCGCGTTGAACGCCGCCTTGGACAGCATGTGCACCTCGTCGATCAGGTACACCTTGTACTTGCCGCGCGAGGGCATGTACTGGGCGTTCTCGATCACCTCGCGCACGTCGTCCACGCCGGTGTTGGAGGCCGCGTCGATCTCCAGCAGGTCGATGTAGCGGCCGGCGTCGATGTCCAGGCAGGCCGCGCACTGGCCGCAGGGGTCGGCGCTGGTGCCGTGCTCGCAGTTCAGCGACTTGGCGAAGATGCGGGCGATGGTGGTCTTGCCGACGCCGCGGGTGCCGGTGAACAGGAAGGCATGGTGGACGCGGCCGCTGTCCAGCGCGTTGCTCAGCGCGCGGACCACGTGTTCCTGCCCCACCAGCTCGGCGAAACGCTTGGGGCGCCACTTGCGGGCGAGGACGAGGTAGGACATCAGGCAACCGTCTTCATCTGGACCGTCATTGTGCCGGTGCCGGCCGGCCGGTGCCACACCCGCGCCACCGGCCCGGTTAAAGATCCGGCCGCCGGGGGCGATATCTCCAGCAACGGGGCCGGCATTGCCGCCCAGCCTTGTGCTGACTGCGCTCCGGCAACATTCCAGGGGTTGGACCAATGCAAGTTCGCCGAACGGGTTTGAAATCGGTGGTGGCGCGTACCGCGCTGGTGCTGGGACTGGTGGCCGCGGCCTGCTTCGCCGGCGCGGCGTGGCTGATCCAGCAGAAGGCGGCGGCGGTGCAGGAGGCGGCCGCCCTGAACGAGCTGGAGCACCTGGCCCAGGCCGAGGCCGCCAAGGTCCGCGGCGACGCCACCGAGACCCTGTCGCGCGTGCGCGGCCTGGCCGACGCCACCGAGGCGCTGATGGCCCGCGGCGACGCCAGCCGCGGCGAGGTGTCCGCACTCACCCGGCGCTTCACCGCCGCGGACGCGGCGGTGCTGGGCTACTGGCTGGAATTCGAGCCCAATGGCTACGACGGCCGCGACGCCGAGTTCGCCCGCAGTTGGCCCGAGGGCGAACCCGAGGGCGACGAACTGCAGGCCTTCATCGCCGGACTGGACCCCGACCAGCAGGTCAGCAGCGACGCCGGCCGCATCTCCATCTACTGGACCCGCCAGGGCGACGCCGAACCGGCGTTGCAAGACACCGTCGGCAGCAGCAACGAGATCAAGATCGACGGCCCCGACGCCGAGAAGTACTACGTGGCGGTGAAGGAGCGCGGCGACGAGCTGATGTTCGAGCCGTACCTGGACGACGTGGGTACCACCAAGGTGCTGATGACCAGCCTGATGGTGCCGATCAAGCTGGACGGCCAGTTCCACGGCGTGGCCGGCGCCGACATCGCCCTGTCCGCCATCCAGGCCAACCTCGCCAAGGTGCGCCCCTACCAGCGCGGCGTGGTGCGCCTGCTCTCGCCCACCGGCGCCGTGCTCGCCGCGCCGGAGCAGCAGAGCCTGGGCAAACCGTTCGCCCCGGACCTGGCGCCGCTGCTGGCGCGGCTGGCCAAGGGCGAAATCGTCCACCAGCGCACCGTCGACGCCAGCGTCGGCGGCGAGGTCTTCCGCGTCTACGTGCCGATCACCGTCGGCCATGCCCCCGACGCCTTCGCGCTGATGGTCTCGGCCCCGGTCGATGCGGTGATGGCCGGCGTGGTGCAGATCCGCAACCGGGTAATCTGGGTCGGCGTGGCCAGCGTGCTGGCGCTGGTGACGGTGGTCGTGCTGCTGCTGCGGCAGTTGGTCGGCACCCCGCTGCGCGGCATCGTGCAGGGCGTGGACGCGGTGGCCGCCGGGCAGTTGGACTACCCCATCGCCGCCGGTGGCGACGACGAAGTGGGACAAGTCTCGCGCGCCCTGCGCAAGATGCAGGCCGACCTGAAGGCGCGGCTGGACGCCGAGCGCCGCATCGCCGCGGAGAACCTGCGCGTGCGCATCGCCCTGGACAACGCCGGCACCGCCATGCTGATCGCCGATGCCGGCGGCCTCGTCGCCTATGCCAACCCGGCGATGCGGCAACTGCTGGCACAGCACCGCGCCGAACTGGCCCGGCACCTGCCCGATGCCGATCTCGAGCATCTCGAGGAACAACCGCTGGCACAGCTGCAGCCCGACGATGGCGACGCGCTGGCCCACATCGAAGGCATCGTGCAGCGCGAACTGGCCTTCGGCAGCGCCGTGTTCGCGCAGACCGCCGCGCCGGTGGTTGCCGGCGACGGGCAACGGCTGGGCGTGGTGGTGGAATGGCGCGACCGCAGCCAGGAAGTGGCGGTGGAGGCCGAAGTGGGCAGCGTCATTGACGCCGCCGCCGACGGCGACCTGTCCCGGCGCATCGGCCGCGACGGCAAGACCGGCTTCTTCCGCCGCCTGGCCGACGGCGTCAACGGCATGCTCGACGCCAACGCCGGCACCATCGGCGACGTGCAGTGCGTGCTCGGCGCGCTGGCGCAGGGCGACCTCACCCAGCGCATCACCGCCGACTACCGCGGCGTGTTCGGGCAGATGCGCGACGACACCAACGCCACAGTGGAGCGCCTGACCGGCATCATGCAGGGCGTGCGCGGCGCGGTGGACGCCATCGGCACCGCCGCCCACGACATCACCGCCGGCAACAACGACCTGGCCGCCCGCTCCGAGCAGCAGGCCGCCAGCCTCGAGGAAACCGCCGCGTCGATGGAGGAGCTCACCTCCACCGTGCGCAACAACGCCACCACCTCGCAGCAGGCTCGGCAGCTGGCCACCGGCGCGGCCGACATCGCCGGCCGCGGCGGCGCGCTGGTCGGGCAGGTGGTCGAGCAGATGGACGGCATCAGCCACGCCTCGCGGCAGATCGAAAGCATCATCGGCGTGATCGACGGCATCGCCTTCCAGACCAACATCCTTGCACTCAATGCCGCGGTGGAAGCCGCCCGCGCCGGCGAACAGGGCCGCGGCTTCGCCGTGGTCGCCAGCGAAGTACGCCTGCTGGCGCAGCGCTCGGGCGAGGCCGCGCGGCAGATCAAGGGCCTGATCGGCGACTCGGTGCAGCGCGTGGGCCAGGGCGCGGCGCTGGTCGGCGACGCCGGCGACACCATGCGCGAGATCATCGCCTCGGTGCAGCGCGTCAGCGACCTGATGGCCGAGATCGCCGCCGCCTCGCAGGAACAGAGCGCCGGCATCGAGCAGGTCAACCAGACCATCGTGCAGATGGACGGCGCCACCCAGCAGAACGCGGCGATGGTGGAGGAAGCCAGCGCCGCGGCCCGCTCGCTGCAGGAGCAGGCCGACGAACTGGCGCAGATGGTGGCGGTGTTCCGGCTGGCCTGAACAGGCCGTCGCCACCGGGCGGCGCACGGCGGCGGACTGCCGCCCGACTCCGCGTTCCCGACTTGTGGCCGCCGCCCCGCCCCTATAGAATTCCCGCCCTTGCCACCGCCCAAAGTGGCGGCAAGTCCCGGAGAGGTGTCCGAGTGGTTGAAGGAGCACGCCTGGAAAGTGTGTAAGCGTCTAAACCGCGCTTCGGGGGTTCGAATCCCCCTCTCTCCGCCAAATACATAACGTAATCAATAGTTTACGACGGAAAATCTGGCATTCCCAACATCCCGCCCAACGTGGCGGGATTTGTTGTTCTAGGGGCCTGAAATTTCGCGCAGTTCTGGCATTTGCGCAGCCCCGTCCCCTCTCTCATGCCGTCGCAAGCCATCTTGCGTTTGGAGTCGCGCGCGCGTGCGCGTAGTTAACCGATCCGGGATCGATCCATCCCTCATTCCGGAGCTATAGCTATGACCCTCGCAGAAATCCGGCAGCGCAAGGCTGCCAAGGTGGCCGAACAGCGCGCGATGCTCGCCAAGGCCGAAACGGAAAAGCGTCAACTCACCGCCGACGAAGCGTCCAAGTTCGACGCGCTGAAGGCCGAAGTCACTGAACTGGAACAGGCCGAACAGCGGCAGCAGTTCGTGGACGAACAGGAGCGCCGCGCCGCTGGCGTGACCGTTGTCGCCGGCAATGGTGGCGATACCGTCGCCGCGCTGGAATCCCGCGTGCAGCTGCTGGACGTGCTGCGCGCCGGCATGGAAGGCCGCGCGCTGTCGGGCGCTGCTGCCGAGTACGCGCAGGAAACCGAACGCCGCACCGGCCGCAAGGCTGCCGGCGTGTTCGTGCCCATGTCCGCGCTGGAACGCCGCGCCCCGATCACCACGGCTACCGCGCCGGAACTGGTGCCGACCGACCACCGCGCGGACCTGTACATCCAGCCGCTGCGCAATCGCCTGCTGGCGCGTCGCCTTGGCGTGCGTGTCCTGTCGGGCCTGCATGGCAACGTAAGCATCCCGAAGCACGGCACCGGCACGTCCGTCGGCTGGGTTGCGGAAGGTGGCAACGTGCCGGAAACGGGTTTCGACCCGGCCAACGTCACGCTGTCCCCGAAGCACGCGGGCGGCTACCTGGAGCTGTCGCGGCAACTCATCATGCAGAGTTCGCCGGACGTGGAACAGCTGGTGCGTGATGACTTCGCCGCCGTACTGGCGCAGGCCATCGACTCGGCGCTCATCAAGGGCGGCGGTGCCAATGAGCCGACCGGCGTCCTGTCCACCGTGGGCATCCAGACCGCCAACCTCGCCACGCTCAATTGGGCCAACGTGCTGGCGATGAAGGCCAAGGCGGAACTTGCCAACGCCGACGCCACGTCCTGGCTGTTCAATCCCAGCGTGGCCGCGAAGTTCGCCGGCACGGAAAAGTCGGACGGCACCGCCGTGTACCTCATGGGCGATGACGGCAAGATTGCCGGCACTCAGTCCTACGCGACCAATCAGGTTGCCAACGTGGATGCCGACCCGGATACGGGCGTTGCCATCCTCGGCGACTGGTCGCAGGTGCTGCTTGGCATCTGGTCGGAGGTTGACATCCTCGTCAATCCCTATGCCCAGCCGGCCTACGGTCGCGGCGGCATCCTCGTGCGTGCCATGTCCACCGTGGACGTGGCCGTGCGCCATCCGCAGGCGTTCGTGGTCGCTTCCGACCTCGCGCTGTAACAGCCGGCAAGTGCACCGGGGGACATAGCGCCCCCGGTGCCATTGGAGCGCACGCCATGACCATGATCGAGAAACGCGCAACGGCGGGCGTCACCGCCAACGGCCGCAAGTTGACGGGATACGTCGCCAAGTTCGACAACGCCACCCGTATTGGCGGCTTCACCGAAATCGTCCGGCGCGGTGCGTTCGCTGCATCGCTCACCAGTGGCCGGGACATCCTCGCGATGGCCGACCACGACCCCAACCGCGTGTTGGGTCGCACGAAGTCCGGCACGCTCACGCTCGCTGAAGATGCGGACGGGCTGGCCTTCAGCCTGCAAATGCCCGACACGCAAGCCGGGCGTGACCTTGTGGCGCTGGCCGAACGCGGCGACCTGGGCGGCTGTTCCTTCGGCTTTGTCGTCAACGCTGGCGGCGACGCATGGAACGGCGACACGCGCGAACTGCGCAGCGTGGAGTTGCAGGAAATCAGCATTGTGCAGGCGTGGCCGGCGTACACGGACACAGAAGTCCACTTGCGCAGCATCCAACCGCAAAGCCAACTGGCGCTCATGCGCTATTGGCTTGACACCGTTCGCTAGGAGTTGACGCCATGAAGATTTGGGACATGTTGCGTGGCCGTTTTGAGACGCGCGCCGCCGATCCGTCGTGGAATGCGCTGGTGAATGGCGGCGGGGCCAACACCACGGCCGGCGCTTACGTTGACGCGAAGTCGGCCGAGTCGCTTTCCACCGTATACGCGTGCGTGCAGGCACTGGCCGAGTCCACGGCGTGCCTGCCGCTGCACGTCTACCGCCGCACCGAAGGGGGCGACCGTGAACGTGCGGACGGGCATTGGCTGTCCAAGCTGCTTGACGCACCCAACAGCGCGCAGACCGGCATGGAGTTCCGCGAGTCGCAGACCGCCGCTGTGCTGCTGCATGGCAATGCCTACGCCCGTAAGGAGTTCAACGGCGCTGGCGAAGTCATCGCGCTGCATCCGCTGCACCCGGCCCGCGTGTCCATCGTCAAGCTGGATAGCGGTCGCCATCGTTACGACTACACCGACGACAACGGCAAGCCCGTGCGGCTGCTGGCCGATGAAGTGCTGCACCTGAAGGACCGCACCGAACCGGGCAGCATCGTGGGCAAGTCGCGTATCCAGATCGCACGCGAAAACCTGGGCCTGTCGCTCGCGCTGCGTCAACACGGTGCCAACAGCTTCAGCCGTGGCGCGCGTCCGTCCGCCGTTCTCTACAACGAAGGCAAACGCGACCTGACCACGGAAGAAATGACGGCGTTGAAGGCACGTCTTGATTACTTCGCTTCGCCTGCTGGCGCTGGCAAGGTCATGCAGATGCCGCGCGGGCTGAAGTGGGAAACCGTTGGCATCAGCAATGAGGATGCCGAATGGATCGCGGCGCAGCAGTTTGCCGTGGCCGACATTTGCCGCATCTTCCGCGTGCCGCCCGTGCTGGTGCAGGATTTGACGCACGCGACCTATAGCAACGTTGACCGGCTGGGCGATTATTTCGTTTCGTTCGCACTTCAGCGTTGGTTGACGTGTTGGGAGGAAGGCATCAGCCGTTCGCTGCTGGGTCCGATCGCGCGCCAACGCTACTACGCCGAACACCAAACGGGCGGGCTGTTGCGTGCGCAGCCGAAGGAACGCAGCGAGTTCTATAAGGCTGGAATTGACGCCGGTTGGCTGTTCCCCGATGAAGTGCGGCGCTTGGAGAACTTGCCGCAGCGCGACGTTGACGCCGCCAACGCAGCGGACGCCAGTTGACGGCAAATCACTGGCAGTCGGTTGACGTCTAGACCGCCCGTCCCCGCATGTCGGGAACTAAAACCCCTTGAAGGCTGAACAAACATGACCGAATTGACGAAAAAGCAGCAGGCGTTCGTGACGCACAAGGTAGCGGGATGCACAAACAAGGATGCCGCTATTGCTGCCGGCTACGCGGTGGGCAGTGCTGCGCAGGCTGGCGACCGTTTGGCGAAGCATCCGGCCATCCGTGCGGCGCTGAAAGCTGCCGGCAAGGCCACGCCCGGCGTGGACGCCAAGCCGACCAACGCCCCCAAGATGCCGCGCGACAAGTACGCCGACCCGAAGGATTTTCTGTTGGACGTGATGAACCTGGCGGCGCTGCCCGTGGCTGTGCGTGCCGATGCCGCCAAGCAACTGCTGCCGTACATGCACGCGCGCATGGGCGAGACGGGCAAGAAAGAAACGAAGCGCCAGAATGCCGCCGCCATTGCGCGTGGCCGTCACAAGTTCGCCACCAAATCGCCGCCGCCGTCCAACGTGGTGCCCATTCGCAACGGCGACTAGCGCACGGTGTTAGCGCGGAGTGCGGCGGATCGGGCCGCGCGTGATTGTCTTCCCGACCGCTGGCGGATTAGCCGGGTAGTGCCGCCTTCAGCAAAACCCCGGCAGCAGTTGCGGCGTGAGGATGCCGCGAGACTGCACCAAGCCCAAATTGGTCTAGGCCAAGATGGGTAAAGGCACCCGGTGGGCCTTGTGTAGCCTACCGGGTGCCTTTTCTTTTGGTGTCAACGGTCAGCCGCGATTGGCAGACCGTCGGCGTGCGTAGTCTTGCAACATCGCAATCTCATCCAGAATCTGCTTAGACATGAAGTCTTCGTCATAGATCAGAGTTGCGCCAGATGACATGACGGTTGCAATCATGTCGTTTGGCTTGACGGTGGATTCGTTCCGTTTCAATGGGCGAACCTTCCACAGCAGCCAATGGAATCCGACTATCGCCAAATAGACTGGAATCAGCCACGAAGCAACTGGGTGATGCAGCATTGCGAGCGCCGGGATGTCAAGAATTAGAAGTGTCAAAATGACATCTGTAGCAAACCGCCACCGAAAGTGCCTCCAGTCCCTGCCAGAAACAATTTGATACGCCTTTGAGTAGACAACCCTCTTTCCGTATGGCGTGCCCTGTAAACTCAACTGCCTTGAAACAAACTTCCTTCGCTCATCATCCGACATACTCGATTGAGCAATCAGCACGCGAGTGCTTCCATCGAATAACGACTCAATCGGCTCAACGACGACGCCTGCGTCGGTTGTGGCGTGGATAATTTCGCCGGCACCAATGTAGGAGGCGACATGACTAACCTCCGATGAGGTCAAGTACATGATTAGCCACGACACGGGTGAACCTAGCGTTTGGACGAACAAAAAGTCGCCGGGCTTCATCATTTCTAGCTTATCGTCCGGTATACCACCTTGAAACGCACCACCCATGAAGTTCCCATAGCGGCGTGCGAACCTTCCCGTGCGACGCACATATCGGAAATAGTCAGCGATAGCGAAAATCACGCCGATCCCGTCGTCAAGATGCGGGCAGCGGCTTTCACCCTTGACCAATATCCTGTCAATTCACGCGGATAACGCTGGTCTACAAGGATGACGATTTCCGCTCCCACTCTGAATCCAGCTTCCATGATTCCGACTAGGTTTCGGTACACGTCTGCCGCTCCCTCATAGTCAGACGGACCGAACAGCGCGCCGGTCGATCCCGGCGGATGCTCGGCCATCCTCCTCAGGTCTGAGGTCAACCCATCTACGAGCATGAGCATTCTGGACAGATAGACGGAGAGGTCACGGCTTATCAGACCGGCGTGCCCCAATGCTGCCCTGCATTGAGGCAGGTAGTCATCGCGAACATGCACAGTAACGTTGACTACCTGGCCTTTCTCGGCAGCCTGAAGCGCACCCTGAAAGCTTTCGTACCAGCCTCGGGCCTTCACCATGGTCAATGCAGCATCAACCTCGCTTGCAGCAGCTACCGCCAGACTGTGGGCCTGTCTACGGTCACGCCTAGCCTCAATGCTCCATGTGGCAAGCCAAGAAAGTAGGCCGCCCAGCAGTGCGCCCGACAGGGCAGCAACCCCGCTATCCATCTTGTTCCCCGGTTCCCCATCCTTCAGCGATGTTAGCCGTTGACGCCGCCAACGTGTAGGAACCTGCGGTTAGCGGTCAGCGGCCCCTATATCCCCTGTAACAGGTGTAATACGTAACATTCAGCTTACGTTTATTACAGAATTACACCCATTACAGGGGGTATAGATAGATGCCCTTCCGGGGGCGTGGTCATCCACGTTGAAGCCGCCAACGCGTCCGTTGAAGCCGCCAACGGTGTTACACCCCTGCCTACCGGGGTGTAACACCGGGGACTGTTACACCCGGCATCGGCGGGGGTGTAACAACTTGAGCGAACCGGGACTCCGGCTGCGCGCGCGAGTAGAGACGACCGCTCAGGTCCAACTCACCCGCGCCCACCATGCGTGTAAGCCTCACACGCAGCGTCCCAAGCTTTTCCGTGGCACCCATAGCCTCATGGATGTCGCGGGCCGTCCCAACGCCTCCCACGCGGGCCAAGGCTTCCAGCACGGAGTTCCGCTGCTGGGAGCGGTTAACGTCTTTGGCGTCGCCAACATAGCCCCAACGGCCGTCATGGAGTTGAAGCGCCAACTCCAACTGATTTTCGATGTCGCGTCCGTCCGTGTGCAGAACGGCCGTGACGTTGCCGGACGAACGCTTCAGGACGAACACGTTGTCCACGCCGCCAACAAGCCCGGTCGTGCCGGAAACTTCATGATTGACGTGCGTGTCACCGGCACCGGCCTTCCGGTTGTGCGACACCAGCACGAACGCGCACTGGAACTCTTGGGACAGCGGCTTCAGCAGCGCACCAACCTCGTAGTCCCAGGTATAGGCATTCTTGCGTCCGGGATCGGCGTTGCGGAACGCCGCGATGGTGTCAATGACGACAATGCGGGTTTCGGGATGGGCAATCAGGAAGTCACGAATAGCCGCAACACCCTCCGCACCGCGCGGCCAGTCGCAAGAATAGTAGAGCCGGCCAATGTCCGGGTTGCCAAAGGTCGGCAGAAGGGGTTCACCCCCGTTTTCACGGACACTTACGAGAAGGCCGATCGAGGCCTGAGGAGTGTTCATGTCGAAGCGAAGGAAGTTCAGCGCCGAGTTCAAGCGCGGTGCTATTGAGCAGGCCAGC
>Ga0182740_1001648_pt1 | contig 14747 bp, 14 predicted proteins | sample eDN5th37CKraftBY_FD_128872 | JGI IMG/M metagenome (GOLD analysis project Ga0182740, IMG submission 128872) | Enriched backyard soil microbial communities from Emeryville, California, USA - eDNA 5th pass 37_C Kraft BY (version 2) (version 2) | ecosystem: Environmental > Terrestrial > Soil >...
CCAACGAGCACCATGACCAGCCCGGCGACCGCGCCTTCGGTCTCGCCGAGTTGGTGCGCCCGCGCCGTTCCGGCGCCATGTGCGCCTACGCCGAACAACGCCCCTCGGGCAAGCGCGGACGCGACCGGGATTCTCGCGAGGATCAAATCTCCTATAACCGCGCCGGCGATGCCGGTGACGACCACGAACACCGCCGTGAGATCCGGAACGCCGCCGATCTCTCCCGAGACCTCCATGGCGAACGGCGTGCTGATCGATCGCGGCAGCAGGCTGAGCAGCAGCGTCTGGTCTAATCCGACCAGCCTGGCCAGCGCCCAGCTCGAAACGATGGCGGCAGCGCTGCCCGCAAGCATACCGGCGAGAAGCACGGGCCAGTGCTTGCGAATGAGGGCGCGCTGCTCATAGATCGGGACCGCAAAGGCGACGGTGGCGGGGCCGAGAAGCAACACCAGCCACCGCGTTCCGCTGATGTAGTCGTGATAGGTCGCATGCAGTGAGAGCACCGCAGCGGCGACGAGAACCGGCGTCACGGCCAGCGGCATCAGCCACCAGCGTGGCCATCTGCGGTAGACGCGTTTCGCCAGCAGGTAGAAGCCGATGGTGATCGCCGACCAGATAAGGGCCTGGGCAGCCGGCTCAGCGAAGATCCGGTCGAACTGCGGCACGGTGAAGACTCCAGCGATAGCAGCGGTCGACGGTGAAGGCCGTGACCAGCATGACGGCGGCGGTGCTGAGCAGGATGACGAACAGGATCTTCAGTCCCGTAAGGCCGAGGAATTCCCGATGGTCGAGCACGGCCAGCACCGCCGGCACGAAGAACAGCAGCATGTCGGCAAGGAACCACTCCGCGCCGCGCCGCATGGTAGATGCGCTCAGCCGCCGCGTTGCAAGCAGCAGGAAAAGAACCGCCAGCCCCACCATTGCGCCGGGAAGCGGAAGGCCTGACAGCCGCACCGTCGCCTCGCCCGCCACCCAGAAGGCAAGGATCAGGGCGATCTGGACAATCGTGTTGCGGTGAACGAACCTTGATGATCTGGCACTATGCATCGGACATCTCCTGCGTGGAAATCTATGTCGCGACGCAGTATGATAAAAATGAATTGATCGACTGGTTTCCATTCTGATATGGACTAGTTATGGAATTTCGACCACTCCGCGCTTTCGTCGAAGTCGTCCGTCAAGGCGGCTTCTCCCAGGCCGCCAAGACCGTCTTCGCCACGCAGTCCACGGTCAGCAAGGCGGTGAAGCACCTCGAAGAAGAGATTGGCTTTCCTCTGCTCGACCGGATCGGCCATCGCAGCGTGCTTACCGCGGCGGGCGAGGTCGTCTATCGGCGCGGCGTGAAGCTGCTGGCCGACCGCGACGACCTTCTGGCCGAGATCGACGAGATTCGTGGCCTCAGGCGCGGTGTTCTCCGGCTCGGCCTGCCGCCGGTCGGCAGCAGCACGCTGTTCGCGCCGCTCTTCGCCCTCTACCGGCAGCGCTATCCGGGCATCGAGGTACGGCTGGTGGAGCATGGCAGCGACCAGTTGGAGGACACGCTGCGGGCCGGCGAGATCGACTTCGCGGGCGCCCTGCTGCCGATGTCCGAGGAGTTTGACCGGCAACCCGTCAAGCAGGAACCGCTGGTGGCGCTGCTGCCTTCCGGCCACGCGCTTGCAACACGCGATGCGGTTCGCCTTGCCGAGTTGAAGGATACCCCCTTCATCATTTTCGAGAGCGGCTTCAGCCTTCATCGCATTATCCTCGACGCAAGCCGGTGGGCGGGGTTCGAGCCCGATGTCGTGGCGCGGAGCAGCCAGATGGATTTCATGGTCGAACTGGTCGCAGCAGGCCTTGGCGTCGCCTTCCTGCCACGGATGATCGGGGAGCAACGCGCAAGGCCCACGGTCCGTCAGGTCCTTCTCGATGAACCCGGCACAGAATGGAGCATGGTCATGGCATGGAGGCGGCACGCCTATTTGTCGCAAGCGGCCAGGGCATGGCTGGACCTCGTGCGCGAGGTCCACGGCGCCGACACGCATCCCAAGCCGGACGGGTAAGCTTCCGCGCTTTACGTCTCGGCGCAGAGCGGAGCGACAACCGCGTCGAGCACTTCCAGCGCATCCTGCGGAGAAAGCCCGATCAGGAAGCCGCGCTTGCCTCCATTGACCACGATGAGCGGCTGCTCCAACGCGGATTCATCGAGCGCCGCCCGAACAGGGCGTCTATGCCCGAAAGGGCTGATCCCGCCGACATGATAGCCCGTCATCTTCTCGGCCTTGTCCGGTTGCATCATTATCGCCGACTTCCCTCCGACCGCTGCTGCGAGGCGCTTCATCGACAGAACGCGGTCCACGGGAACGATCGCGCACATCCCTGTCCCATCCACCTCGGCAAGCAGCGTCTTGAAGACCCGGTCCGCAGGCAAGCCGATCGCCGCGGCCGCATGCATGCCGAGCCTGCCGTCCGCCCCGTCATAGTCGTAGTCGTAGATATAGGTTGTGAAGGCGATGCCTGCCTTTGCAAGCGCCCGGGTCGCCGGGGTTGCGGGATAACGTTCTGAACTCTTCATGTCGATCTTGCCCGTTTGGCGAAACTGCCCGTATACCGACGCCGCAATCGGCAAAAAAAACGCCATTTCTTGCGTCTGCTCAATGAAAGAAACCGCCGTTCGGAGTTTGTTGCAACCCATGCCCGATCGAGCCGATCGGCGTATCCAGAACGATACATCTAAACGCTGGTTACAGGCGCGAAAAGCACTGAAGTATGGCAAAACACAACCTCAATCGGGTAACCCTCGGCCTGTTCTTGGGCTTCTCAGCCTTCGCCCTGTTCTCGCTGAGCGATGCGAGCGCCAAGTTCATCAAAGGTGCGTTGCCGCCGTTCGAAACGGCATTTTTCGGCGCGGTATTCGGTCTCGTCATCCTGCCGTTCCTGCAAAGACGCGGCGATCGGTGGACCGCCGTTTTCGAGACCCCTAAAAGGGCATTGTGGCTGCTTCGCTTCTTCGCCTATCCGGTTGGTGTCATGGGCAGCGTGACGGCATTCACCCATCTGTCGATGGCCGAAGCCTTCGTGTTGATGTTTCTGCAGCCGACCTATGTCACCGTCATCTCTGTCCTGTTCCTGAAGGAGCAGGTCGATCTTCACCGCTGGGCCGCCGTCGCGCTGGGATTGCTCGGCGTCGTCATCGCGCTCCACCCGGGATTCCGGCAACTCTCGATCGGCCATCTCGGCGCCGTCCTCGCCGGGCTTGGAGGTGCGATTTCGGTGGTGACTTTTCGCGCCGCGGACCCCGCCGAGAAGAAGGTCTCCCTTTTCGGAGCCGGCATTCTGGGCGGGATAACCGTATGCTTTGTGGCAATGCTTCCCTATTATCGGACCCCGACCAACGAAGAACTCCTGCTTCTCGCGAGCTACGGCCTTCTGGCCGCCTTCGCCAATCTGGTCCTGATGCGGGCCACCGAACTTGCGCCCGCCGCATGGATAGGCCCGACACAGTACAGCCAGATGATCTGGGCGATCATTCTCGGCTCTCTCATCTTCGGGGATCATATCGATACGCCGACACTCATAGGCGTAATGCTCATCATCGGCTCGGGTATCCTGACCCTGCACAGGGAACGGGTCCGCAAAACGCCGCTGCCGCCTGCGATTGCCGCCTCGACGCCACATGTCGGCGCCGCGCTGCTTCCGGAGAACGGCGGTAAGACGGCGACCGGAGAATCGACCGTTAAGATTGTGCAGCCCGATACCAACAAGAAAGGAATTGGCAATGACCATAAAGATTGTTCCCACAATCACCCTGAACGACGGCAAGACGCTTCCGGCGATCGGCTTCGGAACCTACAACCTGAACGGCGCGGCTGGAGTTGAAACCATCGTTTCCGCGATCTGCAACGGCTATCGGCTCATCGATTCCGCCTTCAACTACGAGAATGAGGGCGCGCTTGGCGCCGCGCTCCGAGAGGCCGGCGTGCCGCGCGCTGAACTGCGCGTCACCTCAAAGTTGCCTGGTCGGCACCATCGCTTCGACGAGGCGATCGCGACCATTGAGGAATCGCTCTACCGCGCGCAGTTCGACTACTACGATCTCTACCTGATCCATTGGCCCAATCCCGCACAGGGCCTTTATGTCGAAGCGTGGCGAGCCCTGATCGAGGCGCGCAAGCGCGGCCTGGTGCGCTCGATCGGCGTATCCAACTTCCTGCCCGCCCATATCGAAAGGATCATCAGCGAGACCGGCGTCGTGCCGGCCGTCAACCAGATCGAGCTGCATCCCTATTTCCCGCAGGCCGAGCAGCTCGCCTTCGACAAGGCGCACGGCATTGTCACGGAATCGTGGAGCCCTCTCGGGCGCGCGAGACATATCCTGCAAAATCCCGTCATCGAAGCCATCGCGAACCGTCATAGTCGCGGCGCCGGACAGGTGATCCTGCGCTGGCATCATCAGCTCGGCGCGCTGCCGATCCCGAAGTCGGCAAGCCCGGAGCGCCAGGTTGAAAACCTCTCGATCTTCGATTTCGAGCTTTCGGACGACGACATGAGTTCGATCGCAACGCTCGCCCGTTCGGACGGGCGCATCGCTGATCAGGATCCCGCACGTTACGAAGAATTCTGAACCGTCATCCAGCCCCGCATCTCCCGCATTCAAAGGAAGAAAGCATGACCACATTTTCCGTCGCCGTTTTCGTCGGCAGCCTGCGCAAGGGCTCGTTCAACCGCAAGATCGCCAATGTGCTTATCGGGCTTGCACCCGAAAACCTGAAGCTCGAAATCGTCGAGATCGGCGACCTGCCGCTCTATAACCCCGACCTCGACGAAGGCACACCGCCCGCGACATGGACCACCTTCCGCGACAAGGTGCGCGGTTTCGATGCCGTCCTCTTCGTTACGCCCGAGTACAACCGCTCGGTCCCGGGAGCGCTCAAGAACGCGCTGGACGTCGGCTCTCGCCCGTATGGCCAAAGCGTATGGAGCGGCAAGCCGGGCGCTGTGATAAGCGTGTCTCCCGGCGCGCTGGGTGCGTTCGGAGCCAATCACCACCTGCGACAGTCGCTGGTGTTCCTGGACGTGCCGACACTGCAGCAGCCTGAAGCCTATATCGGCAATGTCGGCGATCTGCTGGACGAGAACGGCAAACCGGCCAGCCAGGAAACCGAAAAGTTCCTGTCGGGATTCCTGACGCGTTTTGCGGACTGGATTGCACATAATCGCTGATGCGGGATGGGAGCATCAAGCAACCGGGCTCTGCCGGGGCTCAATGGCGGCATTCACCGTGCGCCATGGACGGTTGTCCGTTCCGCAGGCGATGTCCCGGTCTAAGCTCAAACCAACCGCCCGCGATACTATCGTCGGCGACAGGTGTCTTCATCCTCCCGTGTCATGCTCTCAGATCGACTTCGCCCGCAGTCGCAGCGAGTTGCCGATCACGCTGACCGACGAAAGCGCCATGGCCGCCGCAGCGATGATCGGCGAAAGCAGCAGGCCGAAGACGGGATAGAGCACACCGGCCGCGATCGGCACGCCGGCGGCATTGTAGATGAAGGCGAAGACGAGGTTCTGGCGGATGTTCGTCATGGTCGCCTCGGAAAGCCGCCGCGCCTTGACGATGCCGGTCAGATCGCCCTTGAGCAGCGTCACGCCGGCGCTCTCGATGGCCACGTCCGTTCCGGAGCCCATGGCGATACCCACGTCGGCGGCCGCAAGCGCGGGGGCGTCGTTGACTCCGTCACCCGCCATAGCCACGACCTTTCCCTCCGCCTTCAGGCGTTCCACAACCGATGCCTTCTGGTCCGGCAACACGTCCGCCTCGACCTCGTCGATCCCGAGCCGCCGGGCGACGGCCTCCGCCGTGGTGCGGTTGTCTCCGGTCAGCATGACGATACGAACGCCCTCGGCATGCAGCGCCTCTAGCGCCTCCGGCGTCGTCGCCTTGACCGGATCGGCGATGGCGAAGATGCCGGCGGCGTCCTTCTCCACGCCGATATAGATCGCGGTGGCGCCGTCGTGGCGAAGGGCGTCGGCCTCCTGCGAGAGGGGTGCGGCGTCGATGCCGTGCTCCTTCAGGAAGGCGGCGTTGCCCAGCACGATGCGTTTGCCGTCCACCGTCCCGAGTGCCCCCTTGCCGGTCGGGGAATCGAAATCTGCAACGGGCGGGATATCGATCCCCCTGCCCTCGGCCGCCGCGACGATCGCCAGAGCCAGCGGGTGCTCGGACGCCCTTTCGACACCAGCCGCCAGGCGAAGAATATCGTTCTCGGCGAAGCCCTGAGCCGCGACGACGTTCGTCACCGCCGGTTTCCCCTCGGTCAGCGTCCCCGTCTTGTCGACGACCAGCGTATCGACCTTCTCCATCCGCTCCAGCGCCTCCGCGTTCTTGATGAGGACGCCGGCGGTCGCGCCCTTGCCGACGCCGACCATGATCGACATCGGCGTGGCGAGCCCGAGCGCACAGGGGCAGGCGATGATCAGCACCGAGACGGCGGCGATGAGGCCGTGGGCAAGGCGCGGCTCTGGCCCCCATATGCCCCAGGCCGCGAAGGCGAGCAGAGCTATCCCGATCACGGCCGGCACGAACCAGCCGGAGACCTGATCGGCCATTCGCTGGATCGGCGCGCGCGAGCGCTGCGCGTCCGCCACCATCTGGACGATGCGGGCCAGCATGGTGTCGCGCCCGACCTTCTCCGCCCGGATCACGAGCGCGCCTGTCTGGTTGAGCGTGCCGCCCACGACGGCATCGCCGGCGGCGCGCGTCACGGGCATGGATTCGCCCGTCACCATGGATTCGTCGAGCGAAGATCGCCCGTCCTCGACGGTCCCGTCCACCGGAACGGTCTCGCCTGGCCGTACGCGGAGCAGATCTCCGATACTGACCCTCTCGACCGGCAGGTCCTCCTCCGATCCGTCGTCCGCGATGCGGCGCGCGGTCTTCGGCGCGAGGTCGAGCAGGGCGCGGATCGCGCCGGAGGTCTGTTCGCGGGCGCGCAGTTCCAGCACCTGGCCAAGCAGAACGAGCACGGTAATGACCGCCGCCGCCTCGAAATAGACTGCGACCGTTCCGTCCGCCGCCCGGAACGCATCCGGGAAGATGCCGGGCGCAAGCGTGGCGACGACGCTGTAGGCCCACGCCACGCCCGTGCCCATGGCGATCAGCGTGAACATGTTGAGGCTTCGGTTCACCAGCGAAGCCCATGCGCGCACGAAGAACGGCCAGCCCGCCCACAGCACGACCGGAGTCGCCAAGACGAACTGCGTCCAGATCGAGACGTTCGCCGGCACGAGGTGGTGCAGAGCCGGGATCAGATGCGATCCCATCTCCAGCAGGAAGACGGGCAGCGCCAGCACCAGCCCGATCCAGAAACGGCGTGTCATATCGGCGAGTTCGGGGCTCGGGCCGGCATCGGCTGTCGCTATAAGCGGCTCCAGCGCCATGCCGCAGATCGGACAGTTGCCCGGCCCGTCGCGGCGAATCTCGGGGTGCATCGGGCAGGTCCAGATCGACCCTTCCGGAACCGGGGCGGCTGCGGTCTCACGCGTGTGCGAATGACCATGACGGCGATCGGCGCGCGCATGCTCATGTCCATGCGCCCCGGGTTCATCAGCGGCGTCCGCGATGTAGCGCCTGGGTTCAGTATCGAACTTCGCTTTGCAGCCGGCCGAGCAAAAGAAGTATGTTTGTCCTCGATACGCGGAGTGGTGTTCGGCTGTGGCGGGATGGACGAGCATGCCGCAAACCGGATCCTTCCCCTTTTGTGCTTCATCCGCGCCGGCGTGCTGGTGATCCACGTGCTTCTCCATCATGGCGACCTTTCCGTTCAACTTTATACGCCGGCGCGAATCGCTCCTGCGCGAAAGCGTGCGCGTGCAGTCAGTCGTCCCGCCTCGTCCCAGTGATCTTGAAGAGTCGGCTGCTACTAAGCACCATGAATAGCCCCTTGATCACCAGACGTCTTCTTTCCTGATTGACAATCAAGGAGAACCACTGATCCGGCGCATTGCCAAGCCGACACTCGGCGATCAGGTACCATGGTCAAAAAATATCGGTGTGGAGGTAGATCTTGAGAGTAACCGTATTATGCGCCTCACCCGGCCGTCAGGGCGGCGCAGTTCTCCGTCAGGAACTCACGCAAGCTGCGCGCTGGCTTCCCGGTAAGGCGTTCAACTGTATCGGTGGCGATATCGACGCCTCCGGCTCGCGTGTTGGCGTCCATGGCTGTTGATTTCTGCTGAGAAGTGACCCGGTATTTTCACCGAGAATTGACCCGCCTCATGGAGATGATTTGGGATTGGTCAGGTGGTCAAGCCGGGTGTTTTCTCCTTTTTGGTTTTGACGGTTTGGGCCGAGCTGTTTTTGAACCGGAAGCTGTCGTTTCCGGTCTCGAGGATATGGCAGTGATGGGTCAGCCGGTCGAGCAGCGCGGTCGTCATCTTGGCGTCGCCGAATACGCTGGCCCATTCGGCAAAGCTGAGATTGGTGGTGATGATGACGCTGGTGCGCTCATAGAGCTTGCTCAGCAGATGGAAGAGCAATGCTCCTCCTGAAGCGCTGAAGGGCAAATATCCGAGCTCATCAAGGATCACCAGATCGGAATGGATGAGCCGGTTGGCGATCTGCCCGGCCTTGCCCTGGGGGTCGATATGAGGGTAGCTTTGCCTGAGGCGAGGGATGAAGTTGTCCACAGGAAATCTGTGCGGCGATGACCTGTCCGAACAAGGTTCCAAAGTCGGCCGATAAACGGAGCCGCTCCTCGGTTATCGAAGCAATCCGCAAACGCAGAGCATTCCCAATACGGCCGGGCCTCTGTCCTACGATGCGATGAGTTACGCTTGAGAGCCTTCAAAACCGTTCGCTCGGTCAGAGCGTGAAGGTGACCACAGATGAACATTGAGCCATGGTCCCGGCAACGTCACCACCGACTAACTGCATACCCGAATAAGCACTCCAGGTAGCACCGATACGGAGTGCATCTGCGGCGTCCCGGGATTCGTCCATCAATGCGCGAGTGTTGACCGACCGACGAGGACAGCTATTCTTGGCCCGTCATCCGCAGAACGATCTCATATTGATGCTGCTCCTGTGAAAACTTGATCGTGAACGAGTTCAAAGTTTCTCGCCCGCACTGTCGCGTATCTGAGCGGCTGAGCATCCGATCAATCTGAAAGCCGGATCGGCCCTTTCGGTTCGATGTTCCGGCCGACGATGGGTTGCAGTGCTTGACCATCGTCGACCAGCCGGTCACTGTTTCGGCAGCGCGTAGGAAACAAGCGCATCGCCGACGGGTGTTTCCATAAAGTGGTGGCCACCGGCCATGATGACGAGATACTGCCGTCCGTCGATTTCATAGGTCATGGGCGTCGCCTGCCCACCGGCGGGAAGCACGTCCGTCCACAGAACCTTGCCGGTGTCGATGTCGATTGCGCGGATGAGGTTGTCCGTGGCGGCGGCTATGAAGATCAGACCGCTCGCCGTGACCACCGCGCCGCCATTATTGGGTGTGCCGATGGTGACCGGCAGCATCGACGGAATACCGAACGGGCCGTTGGTGCGGGCCTGCCCGAGGGGCTTGTCCCAAAGGGTCTCGCCCGTCGCGATGTCGATAGCCCTGATGCCGCCATACGGCGGCTGCTTGCAGAGCAGCCCGGTGAAAGGAAGCCTCCAGCCGGCATTGACATTGATCGCATACGGCGCGCCCGCCTGCAGATCGCCTGCACCTTCCGCTCCACCGATCTCGCCGCGAGCCTGGTCTCTCGGCGCCCAGCCAAGCCGGTCGGCTTCCTCGCGCGGCACGAGTCGGTTGTGGTTCGGCATGTCGTTGTAGTTGGCGACGATGACACCGCGGCGCGGATCGACGGCGATACCACCCCAGTCGGAGCCGCCATTGTAGCCGGAGTACTCGACCCAAGGGGCGGTTGTGGGAGGCGTGAAGATCCCCTGGTAGTTCGCTGTGCGGAACTGGATGCGGCAGATCATCTGGTCGATTGGCGACATACCCCACATGTCTGTCTCGGTCAGGTCGGGCTTCTGCAGCGTGTGGTAGAGGGAGAACGGCTGCGTCGCCGTGCGCTGTTCGGGCTCGACGCCGCCCTGCGGCACAAGCCGTTCTTCCACTCCAGTCAGAGGCTGTCCGGTCCGCCTGTCGAGAACGAAGATGTCACCGCGTTTGCTAGGCAGCAGAAGGGCAGGAACCGTGCCCTGTCCGGCGGGAAAGTCGATCAGTGTCGCCTGAGAGCCGAGATCGTAGTCCCACACGTCGTTGTGCACGGTCTGGAAGTGCCAGACGGGCTTACCGCTCTCGACGTCGAGAGCCACAAGCGAGGTCGCGAACTCCTTCTCGGGCTCGGAACGGCTTCCACTCCAATAGTCGACCGCGGAGACGCCGAGCGGCAGATAGACGAGGCCGAGTTCTTCATCGCCGGATGCGGTCGTCCACATGTTTGGCGTGCCGCGCGTATAGGTCTCCCCCTCGGGCGGCAGGCCAGGCCGGTCGGGCCGAACCATGTCCCACGCCCAGCGCAGTTCACCCGTCACAGCGTCGTAGCCCTGGATCACGCCGGAAGGGGCGTCGCGCATCTGGCCGTCGAGGACCTGATGGCCGACCACAACAACGCCGCGCACAATCGTCGGCGCCGAGGTGATGGAGAGCATGCCGGGCGGGTTGCTGCCTATACCGACACTCGTGTCCACTGCGCCCGCCTCGCCGAAATCCTGACAAGGCCGGCCTGTCCTGGCGTCGACTGCGATCAAGCGGGCATCAAGCGTTCCTTCGATGATGCGCGTCGTGCAACGGCATCGCCGGCGCCCGGGGAGACATAGTACGTGACGCCGCGGCAGGCCGCCGTATAGGGAATATTCTCGTCGGAAACCTCCGGATCGTAGCGCCAGCGTTCCTCACCGCTTTCGGCGTCGAGGGCAATCATGATGTTCTTCGGCGTGCACAGATAGAGCGTGTCGCCGATCTTGAGCGGAGTCGTTTCCGCGCCATAGGTGTTTTTCGTTCGCTCGTTGGGCAAATCGCCAGTATGGAACGTCCACGCGCGCCGGAGCTGGGCCACGTTCTGGGGGGTGATCTGCTCCAGCGGCGAATAGCGCCGGGCGCTGTAGGTTCCGCCATAGGCCGGCCAGTCAGCTCCGGTTGTCATAGGCGACGGGTCCGCCATAGCCACAGCGGCCGGTGCGGCAATGGCCACGGGTTCCATACCCTTCTCGGGCGCGTAGGCGATACCAAATCCCGCCACGGCAGCCACCAGAATCGCTACGACGGCCGCGCTAACAGACGTGCGCCATCCATGGCGAAACGGTGTCAGACGAGGGGTGGCGAGAATGACGAGCACCAGGAGAACGAGTGGCGCGAGCACGCGCGGCACCAGCGCCCAGCCATTGAGCCCCGCCTCCCAGACGGCCCATACGACAGTGGCGGCAAAGACAAGCGCATATACCCACGCTCCTGTGGCCCGACGACGCACGAGCAGGTAACCCGCGACGACAAGCCCTGCCCCCGCGAGCGCGTAATATGCCGAACCGCCGACGGCGACGAGCCAGATGCCCCCGCCGACCAGAACCACGCCTATAAGCCCGATGGCCACCCCAAGCGCGATAGTCGCCCAGTCGCCGGCCGCCGGCCGCTTCCTAATGTTTTCAACCATTTGATGATACCTCGGATCTGCAGTCTCGATGGGCCGGTTTCCACCTTCGAGCGCCAGCGGCGAACCGCCTTGGCCGTCAGGCGCGAACGAGCGGTGTGTCGACCAGATGTTCGGCCAGGAACCAGGCCTGAAGCTCACCGGTGCGAATGACGTTGGAAACGATCAGGTCGTTGGTGCCGTCGTCGCCGAGTTCCGCCGTCCTGGCGGCAGCTTCATGGGCGTCGATGAGGATGAGTTCGTGGGCCTCCAGCAGCCGCGACAACATCGCCGGCACCTCCTCGCAGCCATTGGGGGCACGCGGGACCCGCGTGATCTCGGCGACGTGGCGGGGATCACCCACAGCCACCCCGCCGAGGGTCTGGACGCGTTCGGCGATCATGTCGATCAGTTCGAGCTGCTCGCCGTCATGTTTGTCCAGCAGCAGATGGAGCTGGTAAAAGGTCGGGCCGCGCATCAGCCAATGGTGCTTCTTGTAGAAGGAATGGAGGATTTGCGTATCCGCAAGAATCTGATTGAGCCGCTCGCAGGAATAGAGCCGCGCGTTGTATGAGAGCCCTATGGGGAACTGCCGAACTGTGCCGAATTCCTGAATGGTCTTTCCGCTCTGGTGCAGCCAGGGCTGGCTGTGCAGAGCGATCGGAGGGGGAGACTGGTTCTTCTGTATCTTGCTCATTGTTCGGCTCTCCTTTCGAGACATCGCCGTGTGACGGCTAATCCGTCCTCACACGAAAGAAATGCCGCCGGCGACGTTCCTAGCTCCGTGTGCAGCGGTCCATCTGTCGCCAAACATCGTGCTATGTGGAGCCTGCGTCCAATATCGCGGCGCGTCATTTTCGATAGGCGGAATGAATGGTCTCCCGATAGACTCGCCCTATCGAAATCGAAACCTCATCATATTGGACTTGGCGGGAGACGGTCCTCATCTTCGTCTACAGACAGTTGGCTGATTTGCTGACACCGATTAGAGCATATGGACGGAATCCATGCGGATATCATTTGTCGCCTCTACGCGTCCCGACGCGCAGGTCGTGCTTGGTAAACTCGTGGACAAATACGGTCACTGCGAAACCGCAGAAGCCGACTACATTGTCGCTCTCGGTGGTGACGGAACCGCCCTGCGGGCTCTGCATACGGCAATGGGAATTGTCCGCAAACCGGTCTTCGCAATGCGGCTCGGCACATCCGTCGGCTTTCTGGGCAACCCGTTTCGGCTGGATGATCTCGAAATACGGCTGACGCGCGCCGTGAGGTACAGCTTTCATCCGCTACGGGTACGCATCGAAGACATATCAGGTGCCAAGAAGACGGTGCTTTCGATCAACGATGCCTCTCTTATGAGGCAAACCCGGCTGACGGCGAAGCTCTTGGTCAGCCTTGACGGTGCACGTTGCGAAGACGTTTTTGTTGGTGATGGAATCCTTGTTGCGACCCCGATCGGCAGCACTGCATACAACCGATCCTGCGGCGGACCGCTCCTGCCGCTGCAATCAAGCCTGCTGGCCGTCTCAGGCATCGCGCCCTATAGCGGAAAATCGTGGTCGCACATCGCAATTGACGACACTGGAACCGTCTCCGTCGAGGTGATTGCGCCGGCATGGCGGCCGGTTCGGCTGGAGACCGACATAGAGGAGCTACGCGATATCGCTCGGGCCGAGATCCTGCTGGCGCGCGAATTCATTTGCACGCTGATGTTCGACTCCAATCCGATTCTTCAGTCTCGGCCGCTCCCCGGTGGAGCTGCAGAAGCGATTGCGCATCAGGCGCACCCTGCCCGGCAGGCAACGATCGCCGCACCGATGCAAAATTAAAGGCGGAGCCATGTCCGCCCTTCTTGCCGATCCTGCTACGTGGGCGGCGCTCGCCGGCCTCGTTGCCATGGAAATCCTGCTCGGGATCGACAACCTCGTCTTCCTGTCGCTTCTTACGAACAAATTGCCGCAGCAGCAGCAACTACGCGCTCAGCGGATTGGTGTGGGGCTTGCCCTGATCATCCGCCTAATGGCGTTAGTCGCGGTCGCCTACATCGTGCTTCTGACGACACCGGTCGTGTCGCTGTTTGGCCATGGCTTTTCCTGGCGCGACATTATCCTTCTTGCCGGCGGCCTCTTCCTCATCTGGAAGGCGACGACCGAGATACGCCGGCGGATTGATCCCGGCTGCCGCGCGCTGTCCCCGCCCTCGGCAGGCAAGTCCAGCTTCATGGTGGTGGTGGTCGAGATTCCGATGTTCGATATCGTCTTTTCCGTCGACAGCATCATCACCGCTGTAGGCATGACGGAGCACCTGCCGATCATGATGGCCGCAGTCATCATCGCCATGGCGGTGATGCTGTTGGCAGCGTCGCCTCTCTCGGCGTTTCTTCGCGCCTATCCGAGCCTCACCATCCTCGCGCTCGGCTTTCTGCTGCTGATCGGTGTGACGTTGGTCGCGGAGGCGTTCGGCACGCATTTCCCGAGAGGATACATCTACAGCGCCATGGCCTTTTCCTCCCTCATCGTCGCTCTCGATCTCCTGTCGCGACGGGCTCAGCACCTGCGGGGCACGCGCAACGGGAGCGACACGGCGTGACGCCTTTGGCCGGGGATGCAACGAACGCCGCTGTCCAGCGCGCCGAGCGTATCGAGGTGCCGCCGAACAATGCTGGCTTCGGCCTGTTCGGCGGTCGAGGAAGCCACAGCGGATGAGTTCGAGCGACTCTATCGTACGAGTGTGCTCGGCCTTCTTGGCGTAACGCGCATAGTCCTGCCGCGTGTGGGGGCCTGCTTAAATAATGACGGCGGGGCAGCACCTACGGTTTAGCAAGGGGAGCGTCTGGCGCTTTGTCCTGTCTCAGGGCCGTTCGAAATGCCTCGAGCCGCGCTCGGTAGCCTTCGGCGTCTCCATATTCGAGAAACTCATAGTACCTGCGATGAGGGTCGCTGACTCGCAAAGCATGCTTGATCGGGCACCAGTATTGTTCGGTTCGACTCCCGACTTCGCGCACAAACGCGAACACTCCTATCGATTTATGTTTGAAACCGGGACTCGTGTATTGAGCGTTTTCAATGATTTGTGTGGGATTGAAGTGTAACGCCTTACGCTTCAAATGAGATTCCGGCGAGCATTTGTTACACTCAAAA
>Ga0182740_1001649_pt1 | contig 14745 bp, 14 predicted proteins | sample eDN5th37CKraftBY_FD_128872 | JGI IMG/M metagenome (GOLD analysis project Ga0182740, IMG submission 128872) | Enriched backyard soil microbial communities from Emeryville, California, USA - eDNA 5th pass 37_C Kraft BY (version 2) (version 2) | ecosystem: Environmental > Terrestrial > Soil >...
CAATAAAAAATGCATTGACGATCCGGATGCGGATACAATGCGCAAACCGCTGACAAAGACGCAGACCAACAAACAGGTACAGAAAAGTGATCGAGCGTCGTCAACTACTAATCGTAGTAACGAAACATCCCAAAATAAGCCGCAAAATGGGCAGGCAGGCGATATCGTCGTTCCCGCAAAAAGACCTCAGCTTCAGGGTGCCTGCTCTGAATGCATGTTGATGGCTTTGTTTCCGGCCACGCGGATCATAAAACTGGGGATGAGAATATACGATTTGATAATGGGGCCATCCAAACTGATCTGCCCCCCGCTGAGTGGCCCATAGACTATGATAGTCTGGACCACGAAAGGGAAGATGAATGCCGAGCAAGAAGCACAAGCCGGAAGAGATTATCGGCAAGCTGCGTGAAGTTGAGATTGTGCTGGCGCAGGGGGCCTCGACAGCGGAGGCATGCCGGCGGATCGCGGTCAGCGAGCAGACCTATTATCGCTGGCGGAAGGAATATGGCGGCCTGAAGACCGACCAGGCGCGGCGGATGAAGGATTTGGAGAAAGAGAACCAGCGTCTTCGCCGGGCGATCTCGGACCTGACGCTGGACAAGTTGATCCTGCAGGAGGCAGCCAAGGGAAACTTCTGAGCCCTGCGCGGCGGCGGCGCTGCATCGATCATTTGCGACAAGCGCTTCCGGTGTCCGAGCGACGGATATGCCGGGTGCTGGGTCAGCATCGATCGACACAGCGCAAGGTGCCGCGTGGGGCGGATGACGAACAGGCACTGACAGAGGACATCATCGCTTTGGCGAAGCAATATGGTCGCTATGGCTACCGCCGGGTGACGGCATTGCTGTGCCATGCGGGATGGACGGTGAACCATAAACGCGTTGAGCGGATCTGGCGGCGTGAGGGGCTGAAGGTTCCGCTGCGCCAGCCAAAGCGCGGACGCCTGTGGCTCAACGACGGATCCTGTATCCGCCTGCGGCCCGAATATCCAGGTCATGTATGGGCCTACGACTTCGTCGAAGGGCGCACGCATGACGGGCGCAAGTTCCGCATTTTGACGATCATCGACGAGGCCAGCAGGGAGTGCCTGGCGCTCATCGTCGCGCGGCAGCTCAAGCATGAGGATGTTCTGGCAGCGCTCACCGACCTGTTCATCTCGCGCGGGCCACCGGCACATATACGGTCCGATAATGGCAGCGAATTTATCGCAACCGCCGTCCAGAAATGGTTGGGGCAGATCGGCGTGAAGACACTCTACATCACGCCGGGATCACCATGGGAGAATGGCTATAACGAAAGCTTCAACGGGTCGCTTCGCGACGAACTGCTCAACGGCGAGATCTTCTACAGCCTCGCGGAGGCCAAGGTGCTGATCGAGGCATGGCGGCGGCATTACAACACCGTCCGCCCACATAGCAGCCTGGGCTATCGACCACCGGCCCCGGAAACGGCGACACCGCCATATCCGGCCTCCGGTTCCGCTTCGCTCCACCTCCGTCCGGATATGGCGGCGATGGGCTTAATCCACCAACAAACCAATCGGTCCACTCGGTGGGGGCAGATCAATATTGCTTTTGCTGAAGTCCATGCTGGCGGTCATCCGGTCGCGCCAGGCCAATGCCTCGCTTTTATATGAGACGATCACCAACCACCTGATCTGTAGCTTGCTCTGCCTTGAAAGCGAGGCGATCCTCGTCGACACACGGCCCCGCTCCACCTTGTCCTGGCCGGTGTTGCAGCGCGTGAAAGCCTATACCGAGGACCATATCGCCGATGACGTTTCGCTGCAGATGCTGGCGGATGTGGCGGGCGTCAGTCGCTTTCATTTTCTGCGGCTTTTTCAAAACAGCATGGGCATGACACCCCATGCCTATCTGACCGAGCGCCGCATGGTGCGGGCCTGCAATCTGCTGCTGAATACACCCATCCCGATCAGCGAAGTGGCGGCCGAATGCGGATTCGGAGACCCATCCTATTTCGCCGCCTGCTTCCGCCGTCGGTACAAAACAAGCCCACGAGACTTGCGGCGCTAGTGGGGCCGTTTGAAAGGCAATCGCTGCCGTCGCGCTCCCGATAGAGGAGATGCCTCGCCAGGGGGATAGGGGCGGCGCTACCGCTTCTGCGAAGGCGCCGCTCGCGTCGGTTTCGCTATCATCTGCATCGGAAGAAGTGACTGGCGGTGGGCGAGAGCCTGCGGACGAACTCTCTGGTAGAAACGACGCGTGGCCTGTCGAAGCATAACGGATCAAGGCAGTTATGTTCTTGAGCCACGCTCATGCAAATCCATAGTATCCCTTCAAGCCAGCGATAATGACATCTTTCGCAACATCTTTCCCGACTTCAAAGACACCAGCGGCTCCCTGGCCAAGTTTTTCCAGAATCCATGCTCCGACCTTAGCGCCAAATGGTTTTTCAGCGCTCTCGGGCTGCTCACTTTCCGCAAATTCCGCCAGTTCTTTGGCTTGATCTTCTGGTATCCCGCTGCCGGTTAGCCATGCAGTCAGACTGCCAGTATCGCCTTTGGCGACATTAAATGCTATGATACCCTGCGGCGCGCTGATATTGTTTTGGTTACCGTAAACGATAGTTTGAGTGATCATTGTAGTGTGAGCAGTGTTGGCTGCGCTTACCTTACTGCTATTTCCTCCCACTTCGATGAGTGAAGATACGGGGACAGTCTTCTCGAGCTGCAGCGTCAGGTCAAGTATCCGTGCCCGCACCACATTATGAATTGCGGCGAACGGCGATCCGCCAAACCGGCTGCTTATGCTTATAAGCGAATGCCCCTCATAAACTTTGCCTTGAAGCAGCAGTATGAGATCCCCAGCAGACACACCATAGCTGTGTATTTTATCGCCATCCGCTGACTTAATGATGGTGTCTATAACTGCAATGCTGTCACGGATCTCAAATTGAACCCAGCCCTTTCCAGCATGTTTTTCAACGAGATGGCTGGGTATTGGGACGTTGTTGAGAGATTGGTACCCGTTTGTAAATGTACCAGAATATGAAACGCTTGCTATCCGGTATTCTGGGACGGGCACCTCCGCGGGATACCCTTCAGTTTCGTATCTGACCCATTCTTCAAGTAGGCCGCTCCCCAGCTGCGCTGCAAGATAACGAAGCTTGAGCAACGTCGGGCCAATGTCAGAATTCGCACTGAGCAATTCCACCTGAATGTCTTGCAGAAGCCCCATATCACCTCACAAATACGAAATAATGCAGTACAAAAATACATTCAGGGAAAATTTCTTGTGATAAATGTCTATACCACAACCTCTCGGAGCAGAACTTCCGCCTGCGCCAGAACCTTCTGCACCGCATCGTCAGCAAGGTCGGGCGGGCAAGCAATCGCAACAGGCCTATGCGGCTTCTTTCCGGTGCACCCGCTGCTTCAAAACCGATAGCCCGGACGGATCCCTGTCGAGCAGCAGCAAGGCACTCATCACCGCATGGCTAACAACCACGTCGCCGCTCTCGTATTTCTGGAAAGCGTTGGGCCCGCCACCAATCAGACGGCCAGCATCCTTCTGGGTGAGGTGCAGGCGCTTCCTGATCCGGCGCACCGCTTCGGGCTCGAGCAGGCCCTCGACTTGCGCCTTGAGCCGGTTCAGGGCCCGATCGGAAACCTTCATGTCGTCACCGGTGTGAATGCTCTCGTCGCTTGCATCACAATACCATCCGGGCATGTCGAAGGTGGATTCGTGCCCCTTGTAGGTGATGGTCATCGGCCGAACGTCGCGGAACATCGGCTGGCCCGTTTCCGGGCAGGTGGGGTTAGTCATTGCCCTTCTCCTTGAACGACAGAAGCAAAAACTCGGTCACGGCATCGGCCGTGAATTTGACGTACAAAGCTCCCTGCTCGGAGGGAACGTGGTAGACATCCTGCCAGACCCGATGATCGGCAAAGGATGTCATGGACTTATAAAAATGGCGTCGCTCGATCGTCTGGATGGTTGCAACGATCTCGTTTCGGCCAAAACCAAGCGAAGCCGCTCCTCTTAGAGCGGAACCTGTGACATTGAGCTTCTCGACCGTTGAGAAAACGGCTTTGACCGCTTCAATGTCATAGGTCGGCTTTCGCTTCTCGGTCATTGCTCTTGATAACACCACTGTGGTGTTTTTCAAGAGGGCCGATTCCGTCAGCCCGCCGGCGGTCGCGCACGTCTAAGTTGGCCGGCCTGCCACATAGAATCCGCGCCGATGGCGGCCTAGATATCGTATCAGCCCTCTGTCCTTCAGGCTGGCAATGTCGCGTTTAGCGGTACGGCTGCTGACCTGCCAGTGCACGACAATGTCTTCAAACGTACATCGGTCGCCCTGCGCGACTCGCGCCAGCAGCCACTCCTGACGCTCGTTCAGCGGCAAATTAATGGTGACATGGATGTCACCATTAATGTCACCATTCGTGTCACCATTAACGCCGTTGAAGAGGCCCAATTGCGCTCCCGATCCTGACCCGGCCGGTCCAAGCGCGAAAGACGCAGCCGTGCCATTCGGGAGTGCTTCTGCCGGTGCCGTTGACGGATCCATATCGGCCAGGATCTGCCGAACCAGCTCGCGAACAGCCGGAGACTTCATACAAAGTCTCATTAGAAAATAACCGCTTGGACCGGAAACCCCGCCCACCCAGTTCTTCACGCTCCGCTCGCTGGCGCCAGTCCAGCGCATGACGGTCTTGACCGTTCGGTGGGTCTCATCATGCTCGCGGCGCAAAGCGTCCGCGATCAGTTCCGCATAGTCCTTGGCCGACTTCGCCAGCCCGTTCCATGGGTGCAACATTCTGCCCTTTTTCGGCAACATCCTCCGCTCCTTCCGCCGCTACATTCACGTGCGAGCGGAACGGTAGGCAGAGGTGCTCTTCGGGCTGCAGTTGGTGGATGCCCTGGACTGCTGCAGCGGCTGAACCGGAAAGGGCGACGCTTGAAGGATTGGCAGAACGAAAAGGACCAACCCCACCATGACCCGACAGCCCGCGCCGTGCGGGCCGCCGAATACGTCCGCATGTCCACCGATCACCAGAAATACTCGACCGAGAACCAGGCCGACGCGATCCGCCACTATGCGGCCTCTCGGGGCATTGAGATCGTCAGCACCTATGCCGACGACGGCAAGAGCGGCCTGTCGATCGACGGACGTGCTTCGCTGCAGCGCCTGATTGCCAACGTCGAATCCGGCGCCGCCGATTTCGAGATGATCCTCGTCTATGATGTCAGCCGCTGGGGCCGCTTCCAGGACGCCGACGAAAGCGCATATTACGAATACATCTGCCGCCGTGCCGGGATCCAGATCGCCTATTGCGCCGAACAGTTTGAGAATGACGGCTCACCGATGAGCACCATGTTCAAGGGCTTCAAGCGGGCCATGGCTGGCGAATACAGCCGAGAACTCTCGGTAAAGGTTTTTGCCGGCCAGGGGCGGCTCATCGAGAAAGGCTACCGCCAGGGCGGCCCCGCTGGCTTCGGCCTGCGCAGGACGCTGATCGATGAACACGGCGCGACCAAGGCGGTGCTTGGCCGAGGTGAGCAAAAGAGCCTGCAGACCGACCGCGTGATCCTGACACCCGGGCCGGACGAGGAAATTGCCGTCGTGCAGGAGGTCTACCGAGCCTTCGTCCATGATGGGCAGACCGAGCGCGAGATCGCCGAGGCACTCAACGCCCGCGGCATTCTCACCGATCTTGAGCGCCCATGGACGCGTGGCACCGTCCACCAGCTCCTGATCAACGAGAAGTATGTCGGCGACAATGTCTGGAACCGCCGCTCGTTCAAGCTGAAGAAGAAGCGGGTCCGCAATGCACCGGACATGTGGATCCGGTCACAGGGCGCATTCGAGGGGATCGTCGAACGGGACCTGTTCGAGGCGGCCCATTCGATCATCACGGCGCGCTCGTTCCGCCTGTCCGACGAGGAAATGCTGGAAGCGCTTCGGGGTCTCTACGCCAGCAAGGGCCTGCTGTCCGGCATCATCATCGACGAATGCGACGGTCTGCCGTCGAGCAGCGCATACAGTTCCCGGTTCGGCAGCCTCCTGCGCGCTTACAGCCTGGTGGGGTTCACCCCGGACCGGGACTACCGCTACGTTGCGATCAACCGGGACCTGCGCAAGCTGCATCCCGATGTCCTGCGGCAAGTGCTCGACGGTTTGCGCGAACAGGGCAGCGAAGCTTGGCAGGATCTCGAGACCGACCGGGTGATCGTCAACGGCGAATTCAGCCTGTCGGTCGTCATCGCCAGGTGCCAGACCACGTCGACTGGGCTGCTGCGCTGGAAGCTGCGGTTCGATACCTCGGTCATGCCCGACATCACCATCGTCGTGCGCATGGACACTGACAACCGGGCACCGCTCGATTTCTACCTGTTCCCCCGCCTTGATGTCGCGTCCGACCGGGTGCGATTAGCCGAAGACGATGGCCTCAATCTCGACGCCTACCGCTTCGATACCCTCGACTACCTCTATGACATCGCCGCCCCAGTGCGCATCGCGGAGGCCGCCTGATGACGGAATCACGCCCTCAGCAGATCGAAATGATCCCGATATCCCGGATCACCGTGCTCAACCCGCGCTCGCGCAACAAGCGGCAGCATCGAGAGATCGTGAACAACATCGAAGCGATCGGCCTTAAGCGCCCCATTACCGTAAGCCGACGCCAGGGGCCCGGCGGCCCCCGGTACGACCTGGTATGCGGGCAAGGTCGCCTCGAGGCCTTTCAGATGCTCGGGCAGACGGAGATCCCGGCCGTTGTGATCGAGGCGGCCGAGGACGAATGCCTGGTCATGAGCCTGGTCGAGAATATTGCCCGCCGGGTGCAGCGCCCCATCGACGTCATGCGCGAGATCGGTGAGCTCCGGAAGCGCGGGTACAGTGAGGCGGACATCGCCCGGAAGATCGGTGTCCATAACTCGTGGGTCAGCATGGTGGTGTCGTTGCTCGAACGCGGCGAGGAACGGCTGTTGGCCGCGGTCGAAACCGGCCTGATCCCCGTCACCATGGCCATCGAGGTCGCTCGCGCCGAAACCGAGGAAGCCCAGAACCTGCTGCTGGAGGCTTACGAGACCGGTAAGCTGAAGGGAAAGAAGCTCGCCTCCGTCCGCCGCCTGCTCGATCATCGCCTTCGCAGCCGAAGTAAGGGCATCGGCTCCAGCCGCATGGGGCCGCGCGCAGGAAATCGTCGCATCACAGCAAACGACCTGCTGCAGGTCTATCAACGCGAAGCCGAAAAGCAGCGCCTCCTCGTCAAGAAATCCGACTTTACCCAGACACGCCTGCTGTTCGTTGTCGAGGCGATCAAGGACCTCCTTGGCGACGAAGGGTTCGTCACCCTGCTGCGGGCCGAGGGGTTGGAAACCATGCCGCGTGCCCTCGCGATCAAGATCGCCGGAGGCCTGGATGGCTGACTGGCAACCCGAACACGCAATCGAGCCGGGAGGCGATCCGCACGTTCATCTGGCCTTCGAGCGCCAGACCATCACGATTGCGATATCAGCTCTCGTCCCTCTGAAATCACTTCGCGAGGGCGTGCGCGAGAGCAAGAAGTACGCCCAGATTGTCAGTTCCATCGAGGCGATCGGACTGGTCGAGGCGCCGGTCGTCATCGCCGACACCCAACATCCCGGGCAGTATTTCCTGCTCGATGGCCATCTGCGCATCGAGGCCCTGAAGCAGCTCGGGACCGAGACCGTCGCTTGCCTGGTTGCAACGGACGACGAGACCTACACCTACAACAAACGGGTCAACCGCCTGCCGCCTGTGCAGGAGCATCGCATGATTGCGAGGGCCGTAGAGCGAGGGGTGGCTCCGGCTGTCATCGCCGAAGCCTTGGGGCTGGAGGTCGGCTCAGTGCACCGCAAGTTTCGCCTGCTGGACGGGATCTGCCCGGAAGCAGTGGACATTCTCAAAGACACCACCTGCCCGATGAACGTGTTCGAGGTGCTGCGGCGCATGTCGACGATGCGCCAGATTGAGGCCGCCGACCTCATGGTTGGGCAGAACAACTTCTCCCTGATGTTTGCGAAGGCCCTCCTGGCTGCAACGCCAGATGATCAGCTCGTCAAGCAGCCGAGGAAGGGCCGCAAGGGTGACGCGAATGGCCCGACCACACAGCAGATTGCCCGTATGGAGCGCGAACTGGCGGCGCTGCAGACCCAGGTGAAATCGGTCGAGGACAGCTACGGCATCGACAACCTGCATCTCACGGTAGCGCGGGGCTACATCGCCAAGCTGCTGGGTAACGCCCTGATTGTCCGATGGCTCTCTCAGAACCGACACGAATACCTCGGCGAATTTCAGCGCATCGCTGAGATCGAAACGATCGCGCCAGTGCCACCGCCCGCACTGGGGCAGGAATGAATATGATGGGGACCCGGACCCGATAAGCGCGGGGACCATTGGAGAAGCCGCACTGTGGGGCGGATCGAGCATGGTGGTGGGAATGGCGGCGAACCCGCATGGAGCCCACTAGGCCGGCCGTCATATGGACCGGCTGCATGCCGCAGTATTGCGCATGTCAGGCAAGGGCGTGTCGGCATATCCGGGACTGTCGGCACGCCCAACCGCCCAAGGCGATCTCGACGGCTTCTATCGCAGCCCCGCCAGAAAACTGGTAGCGGTCAGCTCAAGATGCGCCTCGAGCGGAGGACGCAGCATATAGGCATGTGGCACACGGGCAAAGCTCCAGACCCGAATGAGATGCCATTCGTCACGGCGAGCATCGGCGACGGCCAGCTCATTTCGGGAAATATGGAAAGGGGTGCGTTCCCATCCATTGGTCGTCTTGACTTCGATCAGGCGTTCACGACCGTCAGGCTCGAAACTGACAATATCGAAGCCGTAGCCGTCCCCGTCTTGGACTGATGTCCAACGCACCCTGTCCGCCAGATCCTCACGGCCGGCGAATTGCAGTGCCTGCCTTTCGCTGTGCAGGACGAGTTCTTCACCAGCTTTGCCAAGTGCTCGGTTGCGCGCGTCGCGTTCCGCGACATCGAACTTCTGCCCCATCGCTGCAATGAATTCAGGATCGACAGGAGATGGTTCGTTGCGCTGGGTCGGCAGTGGACCGAACTGCAGAAGCGGCGCATTTATCGGCACAGTCCGAGATGGGCGACTAGAGGGTGCCAGCCAATCCGGATGGGCATCGAGCCATCGGAGGACCCCGTCTACCAAGGCATTCTGGAAATTGGCTGCCGGTTTGTAACCGGTGATCCACGGTTGCCCGAGGCCGAGCATGACGGCGCTGATGTTCTGGTGCTTGAATTCGATTGAGCCCCGACCGCGAGGGATGAGTTCTTGCAGCGCGCGATTGCGTTCCGCCTTGTTGAAAGGACGCCCCTCAATCTCAGCGCCGAGCATCGCGAAATAGTCAGCGACGATCAGATCGATTTCAGCGTCGTTCCAGGCTTCGGACATCGGGCCATGTTAATTCGCCCTCTTCGGATTGACCAGGCACCTCGCGCAAAGAGAAGATGCCGAATTCATTTGAGCACGTTCTTTCTGTTTGCAATGTCGATATTCGCGAATTCGCGAACAGTGTCATGACCGGTGATCCAGTATCGTGCGTGCATAAAATCATCGCCACCAAGTGCCGGGGGATGCCAGCACCGACGTGTCTTGCTGGATTTCGAGACAATCGCATTTAGACTGTCACTATGGATCGGCACGCGGCACAATGCCGCCTCGATCCAGCGGCCATGATGGTCCTGGCGGTCCGACCGTGCAGAGAATCCCCTTAACCCTGTTTTTGCATTGTTTCGCTCGATCCATTCGGATACCAAGGCGATCAGACAACAAACTGTTCGGGCACTAAAAGTGGATATATGGCCCAGGCAGGGAAACGGGACGCAAAACCTCATCTGCGATGAGGCAGTTGAATCCGGCGCGCACGCGTTGTGTGCTGGCAGTTTTGCGGGGGACTAGCATTGCAGATTTCCGAGAATTCGCGGCAACATATCGAGCATGTTGCCCAAGATATTCTGAAGCGTTTTGCTGAGATTTCCCAGCATGCCCGTGCGCATGGCTCCTACCAGTCTGGCTCAGGCGTAACCCCGTTCGCAAACGTCAACACGCTCACCTCTGGCGCAGCGATCAAGACATTGACCGATGCACGGCGCGCCACGCAGGAAAGCTACCAGATTCTGGAACGAGAGCCAGCCATTGCCCGGGTGGTCGTGGCTGACGAGGGCGACCAAAAGAGCACCTACTACATTTGCCGTACGACCGGCCTGGGCGGCGATCACGCCAGTTACCGCTCGCCTGTTGGCCGCCTGGCCTCGCTGGGAATTGGTGGCGATCTGACCCTGCCCAACGGCACGTGGGTCGAAGTTGTCGAGCGCTCGATTTTGCACCCCCTCTGGGCCAAGGATGGCTGGGATTCGACCGATACGACGATCGAGGGCGAGCAACTCGGCCCTTATTCCGTGGACTCCCTGCGGGCTCTTCTGGCCCCCGTCATCGGGGAGGAGGCTGCCGAGGATCTGGTTGGACAATTGCTTGCCGAAGAAGCCGAGAAGGCCAGCATTGTCGAAGGCGTCCGCCGCAATCTCATCACCAAGATGGGGCTTCGGGATCAGCCGATCCTCGATCAATACCAGGATGAAATCTTCCGTTTGCCGATCGATGCCCGACTACTCATACTTGGCCCTCCGGGAACAGGCAAAACGACGACGCTCATTCGTCGGCTGGGGCAGAAGCTAGATCTTCAGGTCCTTGAAGGCCACGAGAAGCGGGTAATCGAGAACGTCAGTGCTTCGCATGACCTGAGCCACACCGATAGCTGGCTGATGTTCACGCCCACAGAGCTACTCAAGCAGTATCTGAAGGAAGCCTTCGCCCGCGAAGGCGTGCCGGCTCCCGACCAGCGCATTCAGACGTGGGTTGATTACCGCCACGATCTGGCGCGGAACGCATTCAACATCCTCAGGACATCCAGTGGCGGTGGGACATTTGTCCTGAAATCAGAGCAAGAGAGCCTATCCAAAGAAGCGCTGGAAGATCCGATAAACTGGTATGAAGACTTTGACAGCTGGCAGCGCTCAAGGTTCATCGAAGAGCTTCGGGAAGCGGCAACAGCGCTCAGCCAATCTGCTGCCCTGGATGTTCAGGCATTGGGGACCCGCCTTCTGGCAGAGATCGACCGCTCTGGTGACGGTCCACTGGCGTCGATGTTCTCCGCTTTCGCGTCGCAGTTGCCGAGTGTTCGGGAACTTGCTTCTTCCCTTCGCGAAGCATCAGACGCAAAAATCCGCGGCAATCTCAATCTTCAGCTCAATCGCGACAAGACGTTCATCGACAAGCTTGGCGGGCTGGTTGAAAGTCTGAACAGTGCCCCACTGGCCGAGGTGGATGATCTGGATGATGCCGAGGCAGAGGAGGATGACGAAATTGCAGCCCCTCGCGCAGGAAAGGTCGCGACCGTTAATGCCTACACGCAAGCGATACGCAGCCTTGCGCGCGCGAAAGCGTCCAAGCGTTCGCTGAACAAGAACTCGAGAGCCGGCAAGATCATCGATTGGCTTGGTGATCGTATCCCAAGCGATACAGATCTGGTGCAGATTGGTGGCAATCTTCTGACGCTAGGAAACGCGCGGCGCTTCGTGAATCCGGTCAAACGTTATGTCGATGGCATTCCGAAGCGATATCGTGCGTTCAGGCGCCAGCGGCAAGACGAAGGTCGCTGGTATCTCCCGGCCAGTTTTGATGCCCGCAACATCAACCCGCTCGAAGTGGACGTGATACTGCTCTCGATATTGCGTTCTGCGGCTGACCTTTTACGACGGCAAGAGATCATGCGCGACATTGATACTCCCGCCTGGTCTTCACTGCAGCCATTTCTCGGGCATTTCCGCAATCAAATTCTCGTGGACGAAGCGACGGACTTCTCGCCCATTCAACTAGCGTGCATGGGGGCTCTCACTCATCCCCAACTTCGCTCGTTCTTCGCTTGCGGTGATTTCAATCAGCGGTTGACGACTTGGGGGGCCCGCACATCAGACGAGCTGCAATGGGTCTTTCCTGATCTCGAGATTAGAGAGGTCACTGTTTCATATCGTCAGAGCAAGCAATTGAACGACCTCGCCCGTGCGATCATCAAAGCCGTGGACGGCATTGAGCGACATGTCAGTTTGCCTGCCCTCGTTGACAACGATGGGGTTCCACCGGCGCTGCTGGAAGAAGTTTCGGCGGACGATGTCGTGCTCTGGCTTGCCGAGAGAATCCTCGAGATCGAGAGGTTTGTCGGGCAACTCCCTTCCACGGCGATCTTCGTAAACTCGGAAAAGGATGTCGGCCCGATCGCGGAAGCACTCAATGCGGCCCTTGCCGAGGACAACATCCCGGTAATGGCGTGTCGCGAAGGCCAAGCTGTTGGACAAGAAGGCAACGTGCGTGTTTTTGATATTCAGCACATCAAGGGGCTGGAATTCGAGGCAGTCTTCTTCATCTCGATCGACCAGCTCGCTGATATGCATCCAGCACTGTTCGACAAGTACCTCTATGTCGGCGCCACTCGCGCCGCAACCTATCTGGGTCTGACATGCGAGAGCCAATTACCAGCCAGAATTGAGGAATTGCGCTCGCACTTTTCGCCAGACTGGCATTCACCGGCCAGCGCAGAATTGCACTCCCTTGCTTCCCTTTGATTCATTCTGAGAGCCGGGAAGGACCCTCGCAATGAACGAAATCCCCAGCCTCAGATGGGCCGTCGAGCAGAAGCTGGAGTTCATTGAATTCCGCCTCTTTTGGGACGGTCATGTGAATCGAAGCGATGTCATCGCCACCTTTGGCGTCTCGGTGAACCAAGCCTCAACAGATCTGAATCGCTATATCAGCTTGGCTCCGGACAATATGTCGTATGACAAGAGCGCCCGAACCTACGTCAGAACCTCCCGATTCAAGCCTCTTTTCCTCAAGCCAGGCGCGTCTCAATACCTGTCTCAGATCCGCCTGGTAGCAGAAGGCGTAGTCGGTAAAGAAGATGCTTGGATCGGGAGCATTCCCGCGTTCGATGCCGCGCCAGCGCCGGCACGAGGGGTTGATTCTGTGGTATTGCGCTCGCTTGTTACGGCCATCCGGCGCCGTGAGGCCATTGACGCGCTCTATCAATCAATGTCGTCGAATGACCCCGTGTGGCGCTGGATAGCCCCGCATGCCCTGGCGTTCGATGGGTTCCGTTGGCACGCTCGGTCATTTTGCGAGAAGAGCGGGGAATATCGGGACTTCGTTATTTCGCGGATCATTGAAGTGCGCCAAACGAGACCCGCCCAGCAACCGGGGCAGATGGACGCTGCTTGGCATGAAGTCGTGGAACTTGAAGTGGGGCCTCATCCTGAGCTCAGTCCAAATCAGCGGCGCGTCATTGAGCTGGATTATGGGATGCAAGATGGACGGGCCAAAATCCCTGTCCGGAGAGCACTGCTTTACTATGCTCTGAAGCGTCTGGGTTTAGACACCGATCCTGCCGCGAGGCGGCCGCAGGATCAGCAGATCGTCCTGCTCAATCGGGAGGCGGTCCGTGCAGATCATTGATAACAATTCCCAGTTGTGGGGCGATGACCTCAAGCAGGCGCTGACCAAGGGCTCGCGTGTGAAGATCGCCGCCTCCTGCTTCTCGATCTATGCCTTCGAGGCGCTCAAGTCCGAGCTTTCTAGGATCGAGAGCCTCCAGTTCATTTTTACCGCGCCCACTTTCACCCCGAACGGGGCGACCGATCGCCTGACCAAGGAACGCCGGGAGTTCTTCATTCCCAAGGCGCGGAGAGAGAGCGGCCTTTACGGGACTGAGTTCGAAATTCAGCTCCGCAACAAGCTGACGCAGCGTGCCGTGGCACGCGAATGCGCCGACTGGATCCGCAAGAAGGCGAAGTTCCGATCCAACGGGACAAAGGCGCCGATGCAGCAGTTCATGCATGTAGGCGCCCCCGATGGAGAGGTCGCCTACATGCCGATTAGCGGGTTCACCGCGGTCGACCTGGGTTACCAGAAGGGCGATGCCGTCTCGAACTTCGTCACGCGCTTCGACGACCCGACCCACGCGCAGATGTATCTGCAGCTGTTCGACCAGATCTGGTCGGACCCGGAGAAATTGCAGGACGTCACGACCGCCATCTGCGACCATATCGAATCAGTGTATCAGGAGAATGCGCCCGAGCGCATCTACTTCTTGATGCTCTACAATATCTTCCGAGACTTCCTCGAGGAGGTCGATGAAGATGTCCTGCCGAACGACCTGACCGGCTACCGGGATAGCGTGGTCTGGAACAAGCTGTTCAATTATCAGAAGGATGCGGCGACCGGCATCATCAATAAGCTCGAGACCTACAACGGCTGCATTCTGGCCGACTCTGTGGGTCTTGGCAAAACCTTTACCGCGTTGGCGGTGATCAAATATTATGAGTTGCGGAATCGGTCTGTCCTGGTGCTTTGCCCCAAGAAGCTCGCGGACAACTGGCGCAACTACAATACCAACCTCACTACCAACATCTTTGCCAGGGACCGGTTCAACTACGACGTCCTGTGCCACACCGATCTGTCCCGCACCTCCGGGGAATCCTTCGGTATCCCGCTGAACCGGGTGAACTGGGGCAATTACGACCTGGTCGTCATCGACGAATCCCACAACTTCCGGAACAACGTAAGCGTGGCCTGAAGGCCCCGGTTCATGCGGCTTCGGCGATTATCTGATTATCTGGCTGCCAATTCCACGGCATGAGTTCATCCCAGCGGGAGGCGGGCCAGTCGCCAGCGATCCTGGCG
>Ga0182740_1001652_pt1 | contig 14726 bp, 20 predicted proteins | sample eDN5th37CKraftBY_FD_128872 | JGI IMG/M metagenome (GOLD analysis project Ga0182740, IMG submission 128872) | Enriched backyard soil microbial communities from Emeryville, California, USA - eDNA 5th pass 37_C Kraft BY (version 2) (version 2) | ecosystem: Environmental > Terrestrial > Soil >...
GCGGCGCTGCGAGACACTTCGCCTGCCCGAAATCACCACCAGACAACTGCAAGGAGTGCTCAATGAAGCCCGTCGATCCCCGGACTGCAAGTGCGGAGGTGCGCGCCGTCTTCGACGACATCAAGTCGACGCGCAAGGTCAAGTCCATCAACAATTTCTGGCGCTATCTCGCGCATGAGCCGCGCATGCTCAAGCACACCTGGGAGAGCCTCAAGGCGATCATGGGCCCGGGCCATCTCGATCCGCTGACGAAGGAGCTGGTGTATGTCGCCATCTCGATCACCAACAACTGCGAGTACTGCATGGCCTCGCATACCGCGGCAGCGCGCGCCAAAGGTGCGACCGAAGCGCAGATCAACGAGCTCTACGCCGTGGTCGGCCTCGCCAACATGACCAATCGGCTCGCCAACGCCTACCGGGTGCCGGTCGACGCGCAATTCAAGGATGCAACTTGAGCGTTCTGCCACCTGAATGCCGCGGTTGGTCCCTAGCTTCCGGCTCGAGCGGATGCACACGAGCGACGGCGACGGATCATCGCGCAGGCGCGAAACTTCTGAATTTTGCCGCAATGGGCGACGATGCGTCGTCAGGTGTGGTAATAGAGGCACGCGAAGCAGCGCCCGCCCCGAGTTCGGACGCGCGCGTCGCCGGGTCGAGCATGACCTGCAAACAGCACTTCGAGAACGACGGAACTCATGTCGCAGGCCGATCAACCGATTGAATGGTATCTGGCGCGCGACGGGCAGCAGCACGGCCCCATCAGTGCCGCCGAGATGGAAAAGATCATCGAACTCGGCTACCTGCTGCCGACAGATCTCGTGTGGCATCAAGGCTTTGAGGACTGGAAGCCGGCCTCGGACGCCTTCCCGAAAAAGACCGAACCCCAACCGGCGGCCACCCCACCTAAAGCCGCCCCACCCGAGGCAGCTCCTACGCCGGCACCAGGCCCTGCAGGCCGGACCGACAGCGCCGCTCAGGGGCCCAATCCGAAAGGCAGCAAGGCGGACCCCCGCGACCGTGATCAGATCGCCAGGGACCCCGCGAGCTGGGAAGCCGAGGCGCGTCGGCAGGCCGCCCTGCGCAGCGACAGTTCATCCGGCCGGGATGGCGTCATGCCTCCGGACAAGGCCGAGCGCACGGCGGGCACACGCGAGGTGATTGCCGCCGAGGCCGCCCGGCGCGAGGAGGCCGCCCGTCGGGCGCGCGAGGCTGGCGCACGCCAGCCGACACCGACCGCGCCGGTCGCCGGCCGGTCGACGACAGGTCAGCCCTACGGCGAACTCGGCGGTGCGCCGCGCGCGGAGCCAGCTGCCGCCACGCGTGGACCACAGCCGGGCGCGAGCAGCAGCCCCATACCGCCACGCTCCGGCGGTGAAGACGATGCCTGGGCCGACGAGCCGCCCCGCCGCCGTTTTCCCAAGATCGCCGTCGCAGCGCTCGTTCTTCTCGCCATCATTGGGGGCGGCGTTTACGCGCTTCACGCGACTGGCCGGCTCGATCCGATCGTGAGCCGCGTTTCCTCCGCGACCGCACCGGCGTCGCCCACACCCACGTCGTCGCCCCTGGTGACGGCAAGTCCCAGCGCCCACAAGCAGACGGCTTCTGACTACGCCAGCGATCCTGCCGAGGTCGATCGCCAGTTCCAGCGCATCCCGGTCTGGCAGCTCCTCAAGACCGAATTCCCCGACTGGTACCAGGAGCGCGTGCGCGATACCGCGCGCCTCAAGAGCGAGGGCAAGTCGGACAAGGCCGTTGCGCAGCACCTCGCCGAGCAGCTCGTTGCTTTGCGCCGCAAGCACGTCACCGACGCGCTCGCCGCCAGTCCACAGCACCTGAAATCGGTGGCCACGACGTTCCTCGAGAACCTGGAGCGCCTTTCGCGGCATAGTGTCGAGGCCTGCTATGGTTTCATCTCGCAGGGAGAGACGAACCCGCTCATCGTCGAGCTGACACGCTCCTCCGAGCATACGCCCTCCCTGCAGAAGCAGGCTGCCGCCATCTTCTCGGCCATCGCCGAGGGTCGCCGTACGCCTGAAAAGCACAGCCAGCCCACCCGCGAGGACTACGACCAGCTCGCGATGCAGCTCGCCAAGCGCGGGTGGAGCCCGATAGACCTCCAGCTCTTCTCGGATGCCCGCTCGCTCGCCCGCGCGGCGCCGGAGCGGGTCTGCCGTATGGTCCAGGACTGGTTCGCAGCGCAGCTCGCTGTCAGCGACGAGGCCGTGCAGGTCCGCCTGCTCATCGAAGCGCTGAAGCCCGTCGTTGCCGGCTGAGGCGGCAATCCGGTCTGCGCGCGAACGCCGCGCCGCGCCCGCTTGCCCAGCGAAGCAACTCCACTAAGGTCGTTGCCATGCAGACGAGCGCTCAGAACGCCCAGAACCTGACGAGCCGCCTCGCCAATCCGACGCGCTTCATGTCGCTGAGCGCGACCCTCCTGCCCTGGATCGGCGGGCTCGCGGCAGCGCTGATCGCGATCGGACTCTATCTGGCGTTCTTCTCCGCACCGCCCGACTACCAGCAGGGGCATACGGTCAAGATCATGTTCATCCACGTGCCCTCGGCGTGGCTCGCCATGGGAGGGTACCTGCTGGTCGCAGTCTCGAGCTTCGGGCTATTCGTCTTCCGCCATCCACTCGCGGACGTCTCGGCCAAGGCGGCGGTGCCGCTCGGCGCGGCGTTCACGTTTCTCGCGCTCGTCACCGGCGCGCTCTGGGGGCGGCCCATGTGGGGCGCCTACTGGGTGTGGGACGCGCGGCTGACCTCGGTGCTGATCCTGTTCTTCCTCTATCTCGGGCTCATGGCCCTCCGCTCCTCGCTCGATGACGAGGCGCTCGCCGGCAAGCTGACGGCCATCCTCGCCCTGGTCGGCGTCGTCATTCTTCCGATCATCAAATTCTCAGTCGATTGGTGGAATACGCTGCATCAGCCCGCGAGCGTGCTGCGCATCGGGGGGCCGAGTATTCACGCGTCGATCCTGGTGCCGCTGCTCGTCATGGCGGCCGGCTTCACGTTCGCCTTCATCGCCATGCACCTCATGGCCATGCGCAACGAGATTCTGCGCCGCCGCGTCAAGGCTCTGACGCTCGCAGAGGTGAGCCGGGCGAGCAGCAGCGTTCCTGCCGGCGCGAAGGGATAGGAGCCATGGACCTCGGCCCGCACGCCGTGTTCATCATCGCATCGTACGCCCTCGTGGCGATCGTGATGCTCGCGCTCGTTGCCTGGCTGGTCCTCGACGGCCGCCGCCACCAGCGCGCCCTCGATGCGCTCGAAGCGCGCGGTGTGCGCCGGCGCTCGCACACCGGAGAGCAGGCACGATGACGGATCACGCGACCGAGGCGCCGCCTGCGCCGCGCCGCAGAGGCTCTCTGCTCATCCTGGTGCCGTTGCTGTTGTTTGGCGCCATGGCGGTGATGTTCGCCTTCGCGCTCACCAAGGGCGATCCCGCAAAGCTGCCATCGGCGTTGATTGGCAAGCCGGCGCCCGCCCTCGCGCTTTCGCCGATCGAAGGTCTCGGGGACGCCGTGCCGCTGCTCACACCCGACATTTTGCAGAAGGGCGAGGTCACGGTCGTCAACTTCTGGGCATCCTGGTGCGCGCCGTGCGTCGAGGAGCATCCGCTGCTTACCGAGCTTGCAAGAGCGACAAAAGTTCCGGTGGTCGGCGTCAACTACAAGGATGCCGCCGCCAATGCGCGCCGCTTTCTCAGCCGCTACGGCAATCCATTCACCGCCATCGGCGCCGATGTGACGGGCCGCACGGCCATCGAGTGGGGCGTTTACGGGATGCCTGAGACCTTCATCATCGATCGCGCGGGGCGCATTGCCTACAAGCACGTCGGCCCGATCTCGCCCGACGCGCTCACGCGCACGCTGCTGCCGACGATCGCGCGGCTGAAAGCCGAGAGACCGCGCTCCTGATCTGAATCGTTGGGCACCTATCACAGCGCCGGCGTGATGCCGTGACGCTTCATGATGGCGATCATCTTCGACACGTCGGGCGGCCCTCCGGCGGCCGCACTGATGAGCTCGGCCGACTCCCGAAAGAATGCCGGACCAATGGCGGCGGGCGTCAGAACGCACAGCGCCCTCACATCCTGATCCCCGTGATTGTCGAAGCGATGAACCGCGCCGCGCGGAATGCACAGCGCCTGCCCCGGCCCGACGTCGATAGCGCGGCCGTCGACGGTCCAGGTCAGGACACCGTCGATGCCGTAAATCGTCTCCTCGTAATGGTCGTGGCTATGGGGCGGCGCCGCCAACCGCTGCGCGGCAGGCACCACCACTTCGAAAGCCGCGATGCTGCCGCCCGAGTTCTCCCCGATGATGAGGAAGCGCACGCTGAGCGGCCCGAGGCGGATGGTCTCATCGGCCGGATTGACGTGCAGTCCGAGGGGCGTCGCGGAGGCCACGCCGGCGGCGCGCGTGCTGGCGGAACATGGTGCTGGAACCTGCATATGATAAGCTCCGGTGGGCTGGTCGCTCGGGCATCGGCAACCGCATTCGTCAGGTACCACCCGGGCGGGGTGGTTGTGCAGCCACAGGATTGTTCGACTGTTCGACAGAAGTGTTGAGCTCGGCCATGTTCGACTGGAACGACCTGCGGTACTTCCTGGCGGTCGCGCGCGAGGGCAGCACGCTCTCGGCGGCGAAGGCCATCGATGTCAGCCAGCCGACCGTACAGCGACGTCTGGCGGCACTGGAGGAGAGTGTCGGCCGCAAGCTCGTCGAACGACATCCGACCGGCTACCGCTTGACCGAGCTCGGCAAGGCATTGCTGCCCCATGCCAAGGAGGTCGAGCGATCCGTGGCAACGCTGCAGCGACACCTGTCGTCGGGCGGACACGAGCAGAGCGGCACGCTTCGGGTTACCTGTCCGGAGGGGATGGCGTCACGCCTGCTGACGCCGCTGATCGAGGCCTTCCAAGTCAAGTATCCCGCGCTGCGTGTCGATCTCATCATGACAGATCGCCGATTGGACCTAGCCGGCGGCGAGGCCGAGGTCGCCGTGCGCATGAATGAGCCCGGCGCATCCTCTCTCGTTGCCCGCAAAATCGCCGACTCGTTCTGGGCGGTCTATGGAAGCCGGTCCTACGTTGAACGTCACGGTCGCCCTCGGCGATTGGAGGAGCTGGACGACCACGCTGTCATCGCTTTTGAAGGTGACGTGGCCGAGAGCCACGCGAGTGCGTGGCTGCGTGCAGCCGCAGCGCGTGCGCGGATCGCGGCGCGCGCCAATTCGATGCTCGGCGTTCTGGCCGCCGTGAAATCCGGTGCCGGATTGGCGCCCTTGCCAATGGCGCTCGGAAGCTCGGAGGGCCTCGAGCCCGTGTTTTCGCCCGTTGCTGAGCTCAGCTCTCGGATCTACCTGGTCATGCACTCGGACTTGCGCTCCAACGCGCGCGTGCGTGCCTTTTGCGACTTCGTGGCAAAGGAGATCGTGCGCTTCCGCCCCCTGCTCATGGGGAAGCAGCCGCCTGCGGTCCCGGATCGGCAGCAGGATCGTAGCCGGTGACGCACGGCTGGTTGAATCGAGGCAGGCGCGCCTACTTACAGCTCGTCGTGACCGCGTGCAGGGCCTGCGTGACGCCAGCGAGCGAATAGGTATCGGTCGTCGTCGTGCCGCGCTCGGACGTGCCGACAATCGTCATCGTCGAGCCCCGGCGCATGGCCTCGATCAGCTTCAGCTCCTCGCCCGCGTCGGCGATATAGGCACGATCTCCGTGCGCGAAGAGCTTGAAGCTCGCATTGCCGATCGCCATCGTCACTTCGCTGCCGCCCTTGAGCGGGTAGCCGACGCGCACGCTGACCTCGGCCTTGACGCCGTCCTTCGGCCAGCTCGACACATAGACAAACGCCGGACTCCGCTTGGCTCCCGCCGGCTCCTGCTTGGTCGGCTGCGCGGTCGCAAAGCACAGAAGGCTTCCGCCCTCCCCATGCGTGAAAGCGGTCCAGCTCGCAAAAGTACCGATGGGTTTGACGGTCTGCGCGAACGCGACACTGCCTGCGAGCGCCACCCCCGCGATCACCGCCCCGGCGCGCAAAGCCGTCGCGCGCGTCCATCCCCGATATGACATGAGCCTGCTCGTCTCCATTCTCGTGCGGCGATCCTCCGTCGCATAGCGTCCGCCGCGCGGCTATTGTTCCGTTCGGCGCACCCTGCGCCCGCCTCGCACATGAGGCTCGGGGCCGGTCATCGGCCCGCCTTCGCTCACGGGCCGCGCCGCGAATCGGCCGAGCGAACGTACGCGATCATACATGACGATGGCCCCCGCCATGGCAACGTTGATACAGAACGTCGTCGGTATTTTGACGGTGTAGTCGCAACGCGCAAGCATCTGAGGCGAAAGCGATCCCCGCTCCGGGCCGAGCACATAGGCCGCGCGGAGCGGATGGCGGAAGCTCGGCAGGTCAATAGCCTCCTCGACGAGCTCGATTCCAACCAGCCGGCAGCCCTGCGGAAGCACCATGTCATCGAGGTGCGACCAGTTGTAGTGCGGCAGATGCTGGAGGCCTTTCGAGGTGTCGGCCGCGGCCTCGCGCGCCTGATAGGTGGCACCAACGGTGAACGTGAAGCTCGCGCCGAAACCGTGCGCGGAGCGCATGAGGTTGCCGACGTTCAGGCTTTTCGATATGCGCTCGGCACCAATGGCGAAGTAGCCGCGGTTGACGGGCTGGGCCGGAACCGTACTCATAGTCTGGGCACTCCCATTCGGAGAGCATGCAGGTCACGTTGAGGAGGTGTCACATGAAGGCCGCCCTGTGCAAGTCGCTGGACGGGCCCGAGACGATCGTGATCGAGGACATTGCCGATCCCGTGCCCGGCCCCGGCGAGGTGGTGGTGCGGGTGCGAGCGGCGGCCCTCAACTTCCTCGATACGCTGATCACGCGCGGCAAGTACCAGTTCAAACCGGACCTCCCATTTTCCCCGGCTGCCGAGATCGCGGGCGTGGTGGAGGCCGTGGGCGCCGGCGTGGACGACCTGAAGCCGGGCCAGCGGGTCTGCGGCTATATCGCCTGGGGCGGCGCGCGCGAGAAGGTCGCGGTGCCGGCCAAGCTCATGATACCCGTCCCGGAGGGCGTCAGCGATGCGGCGGCGGCCGGCATCAGCGTCACCTACGGCACGGCCATGCACGGGCTCAAGGATCGTGGCGGGCTCAAAGCTGGTGAGAGTGTTGCCGTGCTCGGTGCCTCGGGTGGCGCGGGTCTCGCTGCCGTCGAGATCGCCAAGCTCCTGGGCGCCCGCGTGATCGCCGTCGCGTCGAGTGCGGAAAAGCTGTCGATTTGCCGGGATCACGGCGCCGATGAGCTGCTGAACTACACGACGACCGATCTCAAGACGGGCCTGCGCGAGCTGACGGGCGGCAAAGGCGTCGACGTCGTCTATGACTGCGTTGGCGGCGAATACTCGGAGGCGGCGTTGCGCTCGATCGCCTGGGGCGGCCGCTTGCTTGTCATCGGGTTTGCCGCGGGCACCATCCCGAAGATCCCGCTCAATCTCTTCCTGCTCAAGAATGCCGCCGCCATCGGCGTCTTCTGGGGCGAGATGATCATGCGCGAGCCCGAGCAGCATCGCGCCAACATGATCGACGTACTGAAATGGTGCGCGGAGGGCCGGCTCAAACCGCACGTGCACGCAACCTATCCGCTCGGGCGCATCGGCGAGGCCATCATGGCACTCGAAAAGCGGCAGGTCAGCGGCAAGCTGATCGTCGAGATCTGATGGCCGGCCTTGCGCACTCCGGCGTACTGGCCTTCCTGGCATTCTGATACCTAGAGCCACGCTGCCGGCTCCGGACAGCGATCTCCCCTCCTACCTCGATGGCGGATGCGCCCGCCGTAGTGATCATCTCGCGTGGCGGGCACCTCATGACTGCGGACATCCTGTTCATCATTGCCGGCGCCTTCGCCGGCGGGTTCGTGAACGGCCTCACCGGCTTCGGCACGGGCATGACGGCGCTCGTGCTGTGGTTGCACGCGCTGCCCGTCACGGTCGCGGCGACGCTCGTGCTCGTCTCCTCGGTGGTCGCCCAGATCCAGTCGCTGCCCGCGATCTGGCACGCTCTCGACTGGCGCCGCCTCGCGCCGTTCCTGATCGGCGGCCTCATGGGCATCCCGATCGGGACATGGCTGCTCGTGGTCGTCTCGGTTCAAATGGTGAAGCTCGGCGTCGGCTCCGTCGTGACGATCTACTGCACGATCATGCTGCTCGGCAGCTTCCGTCCAACCGTCCATGGCGGCGGGCGCATCGCGGACGGCATCATCGGATTGGCGGGAGGCGTTCTCGGCGGGCTCGCGGGACTCTCGGGCCCTCTGCCGACGATCTGGGCGAGCCTGCGCGGCTGGGGCAAGGATGCGCGGCGTGCCGTCTTCCAGGGTTTCAATCTCACGATCCTGACCGTCTCACTTATGGTGCACGCCGCAGCAGGTCTCGTGACGGCGGAGCTCGGCCGCGCAGTTCTGTTCGCGCTGCCCGGCACGCTTGTCGGCGCCTGGATCGGGCAGCGCATCTATCGCCGCCTCGATGATCATCGCTACGACCGGCTGGTGCTGGCCATCCTGCTCGTCGCGGGCCTCACGCTGCTTTGGTCGAGCCTTTAGCGCGGCACCTGCGCGGCCGCCGCCTCATCCGGCACTTCGGCCGAAGGATCGCCTCGCGGGTCGAGCTCGAAGACGGCAGGCGTAGTCTTGGGCACGATCACGAACGGCTCCGCGCGCTCCCTCGGAAGCTTCGGCCGTATGCCGGCACGCAGGAGCATGACAATCGCGATGCTCGCGTGAGCCATGGCCGTATGGAGGTACAGGCCGCCATATCCGAAGGTCTGCATCATGGCGGATGCGAGCATCGGCCCGAGGATAGCACCCGCTGAGAAAACGAGCAGAAGCCCGCTCGATACCTCGACAGCGCGCTTCCTGTGCACGAGGTCGTTCGCGTGCGCGACGCACAGCGTGTACACGGTGAACGCCATGCTGCCGTAGAGCACGGCAAGAGCGAACAGCGCGAACATGCCCGCGCTCGACATAGCGTACAGCGCGACTCCGCCCGCGGACGCGACGGCGCACACGACGATCGCCACGGCCCGCCGCCCGAACCGATCCGAAAGACGCCCGATCGGCCACTGACTGACAGCACCGCCGAGCACGGCGAGCGACATGAAGACCGCCGTATTGCGTACCGACAGTCCGGCGCCCTGCGAGAAGAGCGGCGAGAACGTCCAGAAGGCGGAGTTGACGAGACCGGCCGCGAAGCTGCCGAAGACGGCGGCCGGCGACACCGTGACCAGCCATCCAAGCCGCATCTTCGCTCTCGGCGGCGGTTGCGGCGCACTTCGCGGCGTCAGCGCGATGGGAACCGCAGCGAGCGAGTAGAGGATCGCGACCAGCGAGAACAACTCGAAGCTCGCGGGTTGTCCGGCAGATACGAGCTGCATCCCGACAGTGACGACCGTCAGATTGGTCATCGCGTAGGCGCCGAGGACGCGACCGCGGTTCTCAGGCAGTGAAGCCCCTGTCAGCCAGCTCTCGATGATCATGAACAGGCCCGCGAAGACGAGGCCGTTGATCGCCCTGAGCCCCCACCAGATCCATGGCAGCGTCCAAATGGCGTGCAGGAGCGGTGTCATCGTTGCCAGCGCTGTCAGCGCTGTGAACGTGCGGATGTGGCCGACTGTCCCGATCACACGCGGCCAGAGCAGGCAGCCGATCATCAAGCCCGCGAAGTGGAACGAGCCCATCGCGCCGATGTCGTAGCGCGAGAAGTGCTCGAGATCGGCGCGGATCGGCACGAGAACGCCAAACAGCCCGTTGCCCATCATCAGGATCGATGCGCTGAGCAACAACGCCGTCACAGGCCGGAGAAGTCCGGTCATAACCTATTCCAGGTTTGATTGAGGCCGAGGGCGACTAGTCGGCGGCCGCCGTCAGCTTGTCGAGGAGGCGCATGGCATCACGCAGGATGATGTTGTGATCGAACGCGAGATCCACCTTGCGCCAGTCCTCGATCCATTCGACCGCTGCGGCATCATCGCCAGCAGTCGCCTTCGGCGCGCGCACGCGCGTCAGATACGCAACGGCTGCCGAATGAAAGCGCGGATCGCGCTTCGGATCGGAATAGACACCGACGAGATGGAGCTTTCCGGCTTTGACGCCGGTCTCCTCCATAAGCTCGCGTCGGCAAGCATCATCCACCGTCTCGCCGATATCGACGAAGCCGCCCGGCAGCGCGTAGTGCCCGACGAAGGGCGGATGCCCACGTCGAATGAGCAGCACGCGCCCTTTGGCATCGACGGCGATGCAATCCGTGCAAAGTCGCGGCGTAACGGGCTTCGGCATGATCGCTCTTCTCCCCTCTCCCCGTTTATGTGTGCGGGGCTGGCTCAGTGGCTATGCGGCTTGGATTTCTCGAAGGCGGCCTTCTGCTCGGGGCTCGCCTCTTTCTGATACTTCGCCTGCCACTCCTTGTAGGGCATGCCGTAGACGATCTCGCGCGCCTCGTCCTTGCTGAGCGCGTGTCCCGACGCGCTTGCCGCCTCCTGATACCAGTTCGAGAGGCAGTTGCGGCAGAAGCCCGCAAGGTTCATGAGATCGATATTCTGCACATCGTTGCGCGTGCGCAGGTGCTCGACGAGGCGGCGGAATGCGGCGGCCTCGAGCTCGGTGGTGGTGGCTTTGTCGAACTTGGCCATGGCTCTGTTCTCCTTTGCGCGTTGCCGCTTCAGGGCCTCACAAGCGGCCGAGATTGAGATCAGGACGTTCCTTCAACGCATGAATGAGCGCAATGATCCGCTCCGCCCACTGCTGCTGTCCTAGAGGCTCGCGGATCAGATCCTGGCGGATCTCGATCAATGCATTGGGAAGCCCGCGTGATGTCGCGTGCTGCCAGAGGCAGTCGCCTTCGAGGCTGCCCTTGTAGGGCTCGTTGTCGCCGACGATAAGGCCCCCATCGGCGTGGAAATAATCGAGCATAGGCACTGAAAGACGGAAATCGCGATCCCAGAGAATGCCGACATGCCAGGGGCGCGGCACGCCCTTCCAGCTCTCGGTGAAGCTATGGATCGAGATAATGGACGGGAATGTGTCAGCCGCTATGCATTGCGCGATCAGCCGCTCGATCGCTTCATGATAGGGGCGGCAGTAGCGCGCCGTGCGCCGCTCCCGCTCGGCTGCATCGAGATGGCGATTGCCCGGAATGACGGCACCGTCCGAGAGCCGCATGATGAGCGTCGGATCGTCGGCGCCGCGATTGGGATCGATGAGCAGGCGCGAGAAGCGCGTCAGCGCGGCCGGCACGTCGAGCGCGGCGGCGACCGCCCGCGTCACGGCCGCAGCCCCGATGTCGTAGGCAATGTGGCGGCGAAGCTGGGCTTCCGGCAGCCCGAGCGTGCCATATTCCGGCGGCAAGGCATTGCCCGCATGGTCACAGAGCAGGATCAGCCCGGCGTCCGTGCGCCCGGGCATGACGGCGAAGCTCTCGGCCTCGACGGCGGCAATCCTGTTGTTCGCTCGAGGCGGCTGTTCACGTGCATCGCGCATGGCGTGGCACTCTACAGCCAAGGTGCGCGCGTGGCGACCTGCCGTCGTGTCACGTGCAGCCGGAGAAACCGTCAGCCGTCATCTTGGCTTCATAGGGCTGGGTGACGGCGCTGCCAGGGGTCAGGCCGGGCTTCACGGCGGCCCAGTCGTCGGGCTTCAGGATGATGAACCAGCCCTTGTCGTATGGGTCAGAATTGGCAAGTGTTGGATCTGCGACGAGCGCATCATTGATGCCGACCACCTCGCCTGCCGCCGCGGATTTGGCCGGGCCGACCCACTTGCCGCTCTCGACTGTCGCGCAGCTCTTGCCTGCGTCGACCTTGCGGCCGACCTTCTTCGGCGTGAAGGCGACGAGCTGGCCTGCCATGGCGGTCGCGACCGTCGTCATGCCGACCTTGACGGTACCGTCGGCCTGCTCCTGGAACCAGATGTGATTGTCCACGTCATAGAGGAGGTGGTCGGGAAGGTTGCAGCCGTTCACGACGGGCATATCAGGTCTCCGGCAGAGTGTATCGTCGCTGCTCTCTATTCTCGGGTTCTTGCCGCGACGCAAGTCTCAATGACCCACCGCGCGCAGAGGTCGCGACGAGCAACAGAATTCGCCGAGCCCCGCAACTTCGAGCTTGCCGCCGACGAACAGCAGGAGGTGCCGCGCGATCATGGCCGCAAGCGTCAGGCGATGTCCGGTATCGGGATGATCCGGCTCCAACGCGATCAGATTGTGATGATACACGAGCTCGCGACAGGTCTCGCGGCACGCATTGAAGGAAGGATCGCCCCGCGCGCCCTGGCGGTGCAGGGCGAGCAGGCGAAAACCTTCCTTGCGCGCATCCGTCGGCGCATGACCCCGCGCGCGCACCCAGGCCTCGAGCACGCGCTCGCCGATGGCGAGCAGTTCGGCCGCCGCGCGCACGGGCTCGCCGCCACCATCCATCGCGATGGTGTCGATGCGATCTTCCATGCCGGCAAAAGCCGGGTACGCCGCCTGACCACTCATGCCGCCCTCCGCGCTACCAGCCGCACCACCTGGGCCTGGCCCTGATGCCGGGAACCCTCATCGAGCCTCACCTCTTCCTCTTGAAGCAGCTCGATGGCCGCACCCGCCAGATCATCGCGCAGCATGCCCGCGGTGTACAGCATCTCCGGCGGTGGACCGCCACGGCTCCCTGCCTTGCGGTTCTCGACATGCTTTGGCGTGAAGGCCTCCAGCAGCAGGACGCCGCCAGGTTTCAGCGCCGCCAGCATCCGGCGGTGCATGCTCTGGCGAACGTGCGGCTCGAAGTGCACGAAAATAGCGGCAACACCATCGAACGCCTCTAAGGGCCAGCCCCAGATATCGAGATTGGCATTCTGGATATCGAGCTCGACGCCACGTGCGGCAGCGAGTGCGCGCGCCTTGTCGACGCCCACCGACGAAGCCTCGACACTGGTTACGACAAATCCCTGCTCGGCCAGCCAGACGCCGTTGCGGCCCTCGCCGTCACCGGGCACGAGGATGCGGCCGTGCGGCTTGAAGCGGCGCGCCTCGGCAGCAAGGAAGGCATTGGGCCCCGTGCCGAAGATATAGCCCTCTTCGGCATAGTGGCGGTCCCACTTCGTGCCGGTCGTAGTATCGTGTGCGGACGTGCCACCGCCGGTCATGTCAGGCGTTTCTCGATAATGAGGTCCGTCGAGTCCGAGATGTTCGTGTGTATGCCGAGCGCGCGCGGGCCGATACCGAGCGCGAGGCCCAGAAGCTGCGTGAAATAAAGCACCTTCACGTTCGTCTTCTTGCCGAAGCGCTTCTCGGCGCGCACCTGATGCATTTCGAGGCCCGTATGGCAGGTCGGGCATTCGGTGGCGATGACCTCGGCGCCGGAGGCCTCCGCCGCCTGAAGGATATTGAGAACGAGCCGCGTCGACGTATCGCTGTCAGAAAGCGTGTGCGCGCCGCCGCAACAGGCGGTCTTCAGGGGAAAGCTCACGTTCTCGGCGCCGGCTGCCGCGAGCAGGTCGTCCATGAAATGCGGCTGGCTCGTCGACTCCGAGCCCGGCCCCTTGTCCTTCTCCGGGAAGATATGGCGCGGACGCACGTACATGCAGCCGTAGTAGTTCGCGATCTTGAGGCCGGCGAGCTTACCTTTAGTGCGCTCCCGCAAACCATCCTCACCGATGGTTTCCTTGAGCCAGTCGAGCGCGTGGATGGTCTCGGCCTCGCCTGCCTTGTAGGACTTGTGCCCGGCCTTCGCGCTCAGCTTCTCGACGACCTCGACGGACTTCGGGTCGTGCGCGAGATCGTGCTCGGCTTTCTTCAGGTTGTGGTAGCAGCCGTTGCACGGCGCCATGACGACGTCCATGCGATCCTCGTTCACCGCCTGCGAGAGCACGCGCGCGGAGAGATACGTCTGGATCTTGGGATCGACGTTCTTGACCTCCATGGCGCCACAGCAATTCCAGTTCGAGACCTCGCGCAAGCCGAGCCCGAGCTTTTTCGCGATGGCGCGCGTCGAGACGTCGTAGCCGTTGCCCGTGCCTTCGAGCGCACAGCCCGGGTAATAGCCGACACTGCGATACTTCTTGGCCTTGTCGGTCACGTCGACCATGAATTCACTCCGGGTCGGCGAGCTTGCTCTCGACGAGCTCGCGCGTTTGTTTCGAGGGCACGACGGGTACGATCTCGAATGACGCGAGATCACCCCAATGCAGTATCCATTCCTGCAGCAACCGCGGATCGTCGCATTCCATGATCTGGAAGCAGCGGTCGAAGTTCGGCTCGATCCAGCTATCGATGTACTTGAGGCCCTCGGGCAGTCCGCGGCCCTTGTCGCGTAGGTGGCGGTAGATCGGTTTAGGATCGCGGTCCTTGAAGCGCTCGATGATCATGAACAGCATCGGCGTCACTCCGCGGCTTCGCGCACGGGTGCGTGCGTCTGTCGTGGTGGCGCCTTGCCGTCGATCACGGCCTTACGCTCGGCCTCGACCTCGTGGATGTAGTCTTCGAGAGCAACGCGAGCCTTGTCCCAGCCGCGTGTCTTCGGCTTGACGATCTGCGCGAAAGCCATCTTGATTCCCCACTTCACGGGGAGCCGCTTGGCTATCGCGAAGCCGATGGCCGTCAGCCAGTCCTGCAGGAGCGGCTGCTTGGTCTTGCGCAGGAAGTTCTGCAGGACCTCGGTATCCTCGATGCGCCCGCGCTGCACGACCTGATGCGTGAATTCC
>Ga0182740_1001653_pt1 | contig 14723 bp, 11 predicted proteins | sample eDN5th37CKraftBY_FD_128872 | JGI IMG/M metagenome (GOLD analysis project Ga0182740, IMG submission 128872) | Enriched backyard soil microbial communities from Emeryville, California, USA - eDNA 5th pass 37_C Kraft BY (version 2) (version 2) | ecosystem: Environmental > Terrestrial > Soil >...
CCCAGACTCCGACCGCCACAGCCACCGCGACTGACGTTCCGACGGAGACACCAACCGCAACGGCTACCGCGACCGAAGTCCCCACGAACACCGCGACTGCGACGGCCACTCAGGTACCGCCGACGGTAGCGCCGACCGCGACCAAGACCGCAACAGCGACCGCTACGGCGACGGAGGTCCCGCCAACGCAGACGCCAACGGCCACCGCGACGGGCGTGCCGCCGACGGCGACCGTGACGCCGGGCGATCCGACAGCCACCGTGACTGCGACCAGGGTTCCGCCGACGGCCACCGCAACGACGCATCCGCCCAAGGTCAAGACGCCGATGGCCACCGCCACCCCCAGGGCCCCGGTTGTCAGCAACCTGCCGGTCACTGGAACGGGAGCGGGCACCAATTCGGATCCGGCCTCACCGCTGACCCCGGCCATCCTGGCCATGAGCATGTTGACCGCCGCGCTGCTCGGGGCGGGGATCGCGACCCGAAGGATGAAGCGTCGACAGCATCACAGCCGCTAGCGGCCTGCAAGCCACAGCACGAACGGGGAACGGGCCCGGCCTGCAGGCCGGGCCCGTTCGCTTGAGGACAAAAGCTTGTTTCCTGCCAACTCAAGGCAAGGAACAACCGTGGTCTGGTGGGCGAGACAGTGACCTAAAGTGTCGGAATCCTCGAATCGGAGCCGGTGGGAGTGGGTGGTGCGACGGATGGGACCAGCGAACGGATTGATGCCGACGGCCTGATGTCCGGACGCCTCGCGCCGGAGGGGTGATATCGCTGATACTCGCGGAGGTCACGAAGTTGATGGTATCGGTCACGAGGTGGCGCCTCGGGGGTGAGGGAACCCCCGATCGCCACGGGCGACCTGGTGCGGGACGTTCAGTGTAGTTCTGGTTCTTGGTGCTGGCGAGCGCCCTGACTCCCTCGGCATGGAGCACTCCGAGGGCGATGGCTCGCTGCTATTCTCGAGTCAATCGCAACGAAGATCTCAGCGATCGATGCTCTTGACTGCGGGATGCCGATGTCGAGATCGATGGAGAGGAGCGACGCGCATGGGTTCACGAAGGGATTTCGCGGTCGCCGGGTCGGGAGCGTTGCTCGCTCTGGCGGCATTGCGGGCGGACACCGGGCACCCGGCCGCGATGCAGGATCATGAGTCGGCCAGCCTCTTGTTCGTGCAATCAGCCACGCAGGGGAGCCTCGTCCGGCACGGTGACGTCATGCTCCTCTCGCTCGAGGGGCATGCGGGGCAGACCGTGTACTTCTCCGATCGGCCAGACCGCGTTGCCGGCCTGCTGCGCACGGCAGCCTTGGTCGACGACTGGCCGTTCGCGGAGGGCGATCCCCCCAATGCCGCGCTCGCCATTGACGGCGGCGACGTGACGATCGTGGTCGGGGTCCTTCGTAATCCTGAATGGGATGACAACGCCGGGACGTTAACCTATGCCTTCACGCCGATCCCGAGTCCTGACGGGACGCCGTTTGATGGCGTGGAGGTGGGACGCGCGACGTCATCCTTCAGCACGGCGACGCTGTTCATCGATTCTTCGATGGTGATCAGTAACTTCTCCAACAGGAGCCAGCGGATCAGTATCTGGAAAAAGCCTCCCGCGTAGATGCACCAACGCAGGTACATTGGAAACCGGGATGCGCAGCACGCCCTACTAGTGTGACCGTGACCGGGGACATAGAGTCCACGGATTGAAGGAGACCGACGAGACCGTGTCCCCATGGGCGTTCCGCCATTGCCTCCAGAAGCGCCCTGATACACTGTGGTGGTAGCGCCCCGCGGGGCGAGGGTTGAAACATGCCCGTTCCCATTGTGGGCATGGACGAGGAGACGGCCCCGGTGCGTGAAGTCGGCGGGGTCGTATTCCTTACGCTATTCTCTTCGTGGAACCGTCTTGCGTCTTGGACTAGCCATGCTCGATGTCGAGGGCGGTCATGCGGTACCGCTGTACGCCATAGTGCTCGTCTGCTAAGCGCATGGTCACGCTCGGCAGCCCGGAAAGAGGCGGCGAGCCTTACTCGGCTTCTCGCTTTCTCGCTCCTCATGCTCCCGCGGCGTGGGCGTCTTCAATGCCTCGCCGTCAGCCCGGCGGACGAGTAGGGCACGTCGATCCACATGCGATTCGTAGGCCTCGGGCGTCCCGTCCGGGGTGCGCCGACGGATCGTCGAGCGACTTAAAGCTTGCGCCAATAGGCAGCAGTCTCATGGCTTGCGAGCAGGTCGGCCGACCCGCCGATACCGGGTCCAGGCTTGGCGAATACGCCGCGGCACGATGATCACCACCGCCGAAAAGGCGAGCCAGAAGGCGACGACCTCGGCCCGTCGCTCGGTGCACCTGACCAGCTCTTTGTGGGCGTTGGTCCAGGCATGGGTCCGTTCCACGGGCCAGCGGGATGAGGACGCGATCAGGGCTGGCGTGCCCTTCGGCGCAATCTTCCCGTGCAGTCCCCGGGTCGCCAGCCGCTCTCGGGTGATGTCCGCGTCGTATCCGCGATCAAGATGGACGATGGCACCGCCTGCGCACCTCTCGTGGGGGCATCCACTGTTGGGACCAACATCGGGGAATCATGGCGATTGGCCGGGGCAGCGATTGCTCCCAGCGGGATGCCGTTGGCATCGACCACGACGGAGCGTTCGTGGCCCTATTTGCCCCGATCCACTGGCGATCGCCCCTCACCCTCGTCCCACACGGCGACTTGGTGAGGCACCCATCGACCACGACGTCGTCCAGCGCCACCCCCAATCAGGCGATCGTAGGCCGCCGAGCGCCAAAGCGAGGAGGTGGTTCATGACGCCGGCGGCGATCCACTCGTCGCACCGCCCGCGGATGGTCGTGACCGAGCAGGAGGCATCGACGATCCGCCCGTATGCACACCCGAAGATCAGGATCTGCACGAGACGATCGACCTGGTGCGCCCACCGTGACGCTGGCGAGCGGGAACGGGGGCAGCAGTCGCTCATGTGGACACAGGCGACGGTGACGGATGACCGGAAAGCCTATCTCCGCAGCCTACTCCCCGAGATCCGGTTCGCAGCCAATGGGGCGCGGGTCCGGCTGGTGCCTGGCAGCCTGCGCCGCAGGAACGAGGACCTGTTCGCGGATCGGGACCCCACCTCACTGGCCCGGATCGCGGCGGCGGCCGATGCCGATGGGCTGGTCTTCGGGCACACCCACAAGCCGTGGACGCGGGGCATCGCCAGCGTACGCTTCGTGAATCCCGGCAGCGTTGGCAAGCCTAAGGACGGGGAACCGCGCGCCGGCTGGCTGCTCCTGACGATCGACGACGCGGGGAGCGTCGCGACCACCATGCGGCGGGTACCCTATGACATCGCGGGCATGGCCACCGGCGATCCGCGAGGCGGACGGCTTGCCGTCCGCGTTCGCGCAGGACATCGAGACAGGTGGGGGAGCGTGAGGAGTGAGATCATCACACGGCTGGCCCAGGAAAGCGACGCGGCCGCCATCGCCGCGATCTACAACGCCGGCATCCGGGAGCGCATCGCCACTTTTGAAACGGCCGAGCGATCAGCCGATGACCGAGCGGCCTGGCTCCGTGGCCACGATCCGCGCTACCCCGTGCTCGTGGCCGTGCAGGATGGCGTGGTCGTCGGCTGGGCTGGGGCAGACGCGTATCGATCGCAGGTCTGTTACGCCGGCGTGGCCGAATTCTCGATCTACATCGATCCGGGGCATCGCGGGAAGGGGATCGGGAGGACTCTGTTTACGGCGCTGATCGAGGCGAGCCGTGATGCCGGACTCTGGAAGCTGCTCTCGCGCATCTTCGTCGAGAACACCGCGAGCCGTGCCCTCTGCCACCGCTGCGGGTTCCGGGAAGTGGGTGTCTGCGAACGGCACAACCAGCTCGATGGCGTCTGGCGTGACGTGGTGATCGTGGAGCGGCTGATCCCGGAGAACCAGGAAGAAGGATAGACACACATCTAGTACAGGGATATGATATCGACATTCGATATTGATTGGCGACCGCACCGCCTCATCCAGCCCTAGCTCAGGAGATCCTCTTGGCCAGCTCATCTCCCGCCCTGCTCCGACGACTCACGACAACCGATGCCGTCGTCATCGGGCTGGGGTCCATGATCGGTGCGGGAGTATTTGCCGCCTTCGGACCAGCTGCGAAAGCCGCGGGAAGTGGCTTGCTCATCGGATTGGTCATTGCTGCGATCATCGCCTACTGCAACGCAGCAGCCTCAGCACAACTCGCTGCGGCCTACCCGACCTCGGGTGGAACCTATATCTACGGGCGAGAACGCCTCGGGGAGTGGTGGGGCTTTCTCGCCGGATGGGGATTCGTCATCGGCAAAACTGCCTCCTGTGCGGCGATGGCCCTCACGTTTGCGTCCTACGTGCTGCCGTCTGATCGCCTGCTTCAGCGCGTGGTTGCGATCATTGCCGTCGTTGCACTGACCTCCCTCAACTATCGGGGGGTGACCCGAACTGCGGCAATGACCAAGATCCTGGTTTCGCTCTCCTTGACATGTCTCGCAGTTGTGGTCGTCAGTATCCTCGTGGCAGGCGATGTCTCATCGCAGAACCTTGACGGATGGTGGCAACCTAGCAACGGCCCCTATGGCATCCTCCAAGCAGGAGGCCTCATCTTCTTCGCCTTTGCCGGGTATGCACGTATCGCGACGATGGGAGAGGAAGTTCTGGATCCCGCGCAGACTATTCCTCGTGCGATCCAGATCGCACTCGCCATCACCGTGGTGGTCTACGTGCTGGTGGCGGTGACCATCTTGATGGCGGCGGGAGCCAATCAACTGGCCCGGTCGACGGCCCCCTTGGTGACTGCTGTAAACACTGCCGGGGTCGGAGGTATTGCCCCGGTCGTGCGCGTGGGCGCGGCGATTGCCAGCCTCGGGGCGCTCCTGGCACTCATTGCCGGAATCGGACGGACCAGCCTGGCTATGGCACGGAACCGTGACCTTCCATCCTGGTTGGCAGCGGTTCATCCCCGATATCGCGTCCCCCACCACGCCGAGGTGACTCTGGCTGTCGTGGTTTCGACGCTAGTAATGCTCGTCGATCTCCGGGGTGTCATCGGGTTCTCCTCGTTTGGGGTTCTCATCTACTATGCAGTCGCGAACGCTTCGGCATTTACGCAACCCAGGGAGCAACGTCGATGGCCCCGCCTGACGTTCATTCTCGGTCTCATTGGCTGTTTGATCCTGGTCGCCACACTTCCATGGCTCTCGATTGCGCTGGGCGTCGTGATGGTGGCGATCGGCATGATCGGGCGTATAGTGGTTTTGCGGCAAAGGCAGCATAACCTCGCTAACCAGCCCTGATAGGAGCGATCCTTCAACGGAGACCGGACATGCTACGCGAGTTTCTCCTGGGATTCATGAAAATCCATATCCTTCACCACGCGGTGCACGATGCCGTCTATGGATCCGCCCTGATCGAAGAACTCAAGCGCCATGGCTATGATATTGGCCCAGGGACGATATACCCCATCCTTCACGGTATGGAACGCGCCGGATATTTGGTGCGGGATGATCGCCTAGTGGCTGGCAAAATTCGGAAGTATTACACCGCTACTCCCGCAGGCGTGATGCTCCTTGAGGAAGTTCGGCCAAAAGTAGCCGAACTCGTGAGTGAGGTGGTGGTAGAAAATGGACCGGCACATATCGCTCCTCCTGATAACCAGCTATAACGAACCCTCACCCTGCATAGATCGCAACCGAGCGGACCTACCGCAACATGATCACCCTCTTTCTGGCCGGACGGCTCAGGAATTTCTCGCACCAACGGCACGTGCACGTCGCCAATATCCTGTGGCACCTGCCCTAGGGCTGGGAGCTGATGCACCTGGGCCTGCAGGTAATGGCCTATCGCAACTTCGTTCCCGACAAGTACAGTCCGGAGATCACCGATCGGGAATGGGCGAAACTCGACGGCACGCTCCCCGATCCGGCCGTATTTGCCGATGTCCCTGGCGGGGCGGCGGGCATGCATGATCGCCATCGTGAGGCATGGGGGCAGGTCTGGGTCCTTTCCCTGACGGAGACGGTCTCCTGGGGCATCCTCTACTACGCCTTCGTCGCCCTGCTGATCCCGATGCGGGACGATCTTGGGTGGTCGGAAGGGCAGCTTACCGCCGCCTATTCTTTTGGCATCCTGATCTCCGGTCTCACGGCGCCGATCGTTGGCATGGTGATCGATCGTCAGAGCGCGCGCATCCTGATGCCACTAGGCTCACTCGGCGCCACGTGCCTGGTCCTCGCATGGGCGAGAGTGGAGACATTCCCTATCTATGTCCTGATCTGGGTCGGGATCGGCGTGATGATGAGCTGGACCCTCTACGAGCCGGCGTTCGCCACCATCACCCGTTGGTTTGCCCATGACCGGAGTCGGCCACTGCTCGTGGTGACGATCTGCGCTGGGTTCGCCAGCACGATCTTCTTGCCCCTCACTACCTGGCTCGCCATGCGGTATGGCTGGCGTCAGACGCTCGACAGCTACGCAGCGATGCTGCTGCTCCTGACCGCACTTCCCCATGTGTTCCTGCTCCGCCGGCCGCCGCCGCTACCACACGCCACCCCTGAGCACGGAGAGCGTCCCAAGGAAGGCATGCGCCTGCGGGATGCGACACGCCTGCGAGCATTTTGGCAGATCACGGGTGCGTTCGGCATCCAGGCGTTCGCCTCGACGGCCGTGGCCGCCTTCCTGATCGCCTATCTGGTTGAGCGTGGTGACAGCCCTGCATTCGCCGCAACCGCAACCGGGGCGATTGGGGCGGCCCAGGTGCTTGCGCGCGTCCTGATGACGCTGTTCGGCAAGCGATGGTCTCCCGTCACGCTTGCAGCGATCATGTTGGGGATGCAGGCGCTTGCGGTTGCGGTCCTGGTGCTCTGGACAACACGACCTGGTGTAGTGCTCGCTGTGCTGCTGCTGGGAGCGGGACGCGGTGCCCTGACCCTGCTGCGGCCAATGATCCTGCTCGATCGGTTCGGCCTCCGCGCCTTTGCGTCGATCAGCGGGACGCAGAGCGCGGTGGTCTCCATCTGTGGCGCCCTCGCTCCGGTTGCGATGGGCGTCGCCTACGGCATCGTCGGTTCGTATCGACCACTCATGATCTTCATGGGGGCACTCGGACTGATGGCCGCACTCACGATGGTGCATGAACCGGCATTGGCGGCTCACGATCCGCGATGAGTGCCGGTCGACCGTCTATTGAAGCCGTGTAGCGGGGCGGATTTCCTGCCCACCCCACCAAGCCTGAGGCGTTTGACCGGACTTCGGCCGTTCGTCCCGCTCGAACAGGTGGTTTGCCCCAAGCGTAGCCGAAACTCGGCGAGCGGCTGGTCCTCTGGCCTCCTGCCGATGCTCTTCGCATGGGTCGTTTGATGAAGCTTGCCGTTCGCGAGAACGATCACAAGTGCTCTCTCCGAGGCTCCGATCGATCCAGAGACGCTGGAAGCACAGCGATTATTGGGCTTTCACGTTTCGGTTAGGGCGCGCGGAGATGGGTGGTTTAGGTCGAAGACACCAGATCCCGATGTGAGATTCGGGACACCACACATATGCCGACAAGCCGACATTCACACGCTCTTCCCGGTTTACGCGCGAGCTGGCATGGATCTATCCAACAACTCCTGCTCAATGCCGATGCCATTCCCGAACACTGGCGAGTCGTCTGATTCCACCCGTGTTCGGACTAGTTGCCTGCTGCGGGTGCCACAACAAGCGCATGCCGTGTTGGGACGAGAACGACCGGCGCCAGACAGGCGTGGATCACCTTGTCAGCGACGCTACCCATGAGCCAACGCTTGAATCCGGTCCGACCGTGACTCGTCATGACGATCAGGTCATCGGATTCAGCTAGTGTGTTGATGACGTCAAATGGCTGACCAATCTGTGCCGATACTGTCACCTCGGTGCCTCCTCGAACAAGGTGATCACGGATGCTCGACAGATAGTCTCGGGCGAACTGCACGATGCCGTGAAGCGTTCGTTGGGGGATGGCAGCGGAGAATCCTGCGACAGCATCGAGCGGGACAGCCTGGATGAGCACGATCGGGATCCCAAGTTGCTGGGCCAGCGATTGAGCAGTTGGGAGCGCCTCTTCCGCCAAGAGAGAGCCATCGAGGGGGACAACAATGCGACGGATCGATGCGACCTTTCCAGGAACCGCCTCGTTCCTGGGTCGGACAATGAGGACAGGAACTCGAGAATGGCGTATCACGCGTTCGGTGACACTCCCGAAGAGAGCACGCTTAACGGCGCCCCGACCGCGAGTAGCCAGAGCAACGAGATTGGCATTCTTCGTGTCCACGTTCTCAAGGATCATCTCTGCAGGATCGCCAACAACTACGTGAACGTTTGGCCTGGTACTGAGAATTCCACCCGCAACCAATTCGTCTGCGAACCTCTGGAGATCAGATAGGATGTTCTCCGCCAGTTCGACCTCCGGATAGATCTCCGAACCATACTCAACGTCAAGTGTATATGGCACGAACCCTCGGGATTCGGGCACAACTTCCAAGAGCGTTACCGTAAGGTCTGGATGCTGCAAGGCTTGTACATACGAGAGGACCTGCAGTGAGGCGTCAGATCCGTCGAGCGGAACCAGGATCGAGCGGAAAGCGACCATGATTGACTGTCCTCTCGGTGAAGGAGAGCAGGTACTCAAATGTTCAAATGGATGTCGTGGGTAATTCGCCATGTGACGTTCCCACTTCCGCTTGAGTGCGTGCAGGAAGCAGGCCCCACATGAATATCCTACGGTATCTCCATTGCAGATGGATCGATGGGACCTCTGAAGTGTGGCGGTTTCGTTTCAGGTTTGATTCACGGGTTGGTGCCCTATGTCGCTATTCGGGGGTTATGGAATGCGTGACTAGTTTTGGCGGCGCCAACAGGTGCTTGGCGCTTGGCTGGCCACTGTCTTGTCCGTTCACCCAAAGCCGGACTCACCAGCCTCCCAGCCACCTCACGATCTTGTGCGTGCACCACGGATGGGACTGACATGTGAAGCATTCGTAGCCAGTCGGAATCGACAGTCCCTGTAATCGCACTGAGAGATTGAATCGTATTGCTGCCTGCACAGACTCAGCCCATGATTTTGGATGAGCAAGGCGCTTGTGGGGTCGCGTTTGGAATGGTCCATTCAGCTTGCGACGCTCGCATCGTTGCCCACGATCACTGGCGATCGGGGGGTTTTCCGCCCTCCCCCAAACACATGATCGAATGCCGCGACAATCGCCGACGTAACGACGCTCCGCCCGCCGTCTCGGCATCGTAGGGCATCGTCATTCGATCTGGGTGGCCATTTCATCACCCCTGTTCACTGGGAAGCGTTCCTGAGTTGAGGGAGACAGGAACCCGGACCGTCACGCTTGTACCCTGGCCCGGCGTGCTCTCGACGGCGATGAACCCGTTGAGGGCTTCGATGATCCCTTTCGTGATGGCGAGGCCAAGGCCCGCACCGCCATGCTGGCGATCCCGTCCCGCATCCACCCGATAGAAGCGATCGAAGAGATGGGGCAGGTGATCGGCAGCAATGCCGATGCCGGTATCATGGACCCAGGCAACCGCCTCCTGCCCTTCCATCCGGCACCCTAACGCCACAGATCCGCCAGCGGGCGTGTGCGCGAGCGCGTTGTCGATCAGGTTCACAAGGATCTGCACCATCAGATCCTCGTCCAGGGTCACTGGTGTCGATGTCGTCTCCATGACCATCATGATGCCCCCTGCTTGGGCGATTGGAGCGTATTGTTCGCCGATGGCCTCGACTGTCTCAGCAAGGTCGAAGGGGCTGGCAGAGACCGGGATACCATCCTGATCCGCCCGGGCGAGGCGGAAGAGTGTATCGACGAGGCGCCTCAACCGACCGAGATCGTCGTCGACGGCGGCAATCATCGCCTGATATTCCGCCACACTCCGGGTACGCGCGCGGGCAATGTCGACCTGGCCCTGCAGGATGGCAAGTGGCGTCCGGAGTTCGTGGGCCACATCGGCCGTGAATCGCTTCTGCTGGGCTGCGGCGGATTCGATCCGGTCAAGCATGGCGTCGAACGTCGTGGCCAGTCGGCCCAGCTCGTCATCCGGCAATGGCAGCGCCAGGCGGGCTGAGAGGTTGTGCCCATCCATCGTCGCAGCAAGGCTCGTGATCTCCGCAACCGGTCGCAGCGCCCGTCCAGCCAGGAGGTAGCCACCACCAGCGGCGGCGAGCACGATCAGGGGAACAGCCAGGAGCAGTCCCACGCTAAGGGTGCGGAGGAATTCATCGACGTCATCGCGTGACACGGCGACTTGCAAGATCCCGACGACTGCATGGGCGTCATCGCGAACGGGGAGTGAGGCAACGACGAGCGTTCCGTCATGCGTAGGTTGGGTAGAAATCGTGTCGTGACCCTTTCGGACACGCGCCAGCGTGCCCGGGTCAACCGGTGCTAGCCGCATGCTGTCCGCCGGCCCTGCCACCAACGACCCATCCAGCCCAATGAGACGAACGAACTGTTCATCGCCTTCTCCAGGGATCTCGGCCCCGGCGGGCAAGGCGAGGCCTGTGGGATTGTCCACGACCGTCGTGGCGGCCAGACGGGCCTGGGCCATGACCTGTTCGGTGAAGTTCTGATACAACGCCAGACGGAGTCCGACGAAGAGCCCTACCCCCGCCACGATCAGGATGAGCACCATGAACCCAGTGTTCCAGAGGGTCAGTCGCCAGCGGATCGGCACGCAGATGGTCATGTTGATCGCGACCGGATCCGATAACCGACACCGCGCACCGTCTCGATGGGGGAGTCCGGGAGCGGGATGTTGAGCTTCCGTCGCAAGGCACGGATATGCACATCAATCACGTTGGTGGAGTTCGGAAAATCATAGTTCCAGACGTGATCGGTGATCATGGTCCGGGTAAGTACCAGGTCGGCGTTGCGCATCAGGTATTCGAGAATACTGAACTCCTTGCTTCCGAGGATCACGGGCTGTCCATGGGACCACACTTGCTTGCGTGCCGGATCGAGCCGAATCGGTCCACAGGTCACCACGACCTCGGCGACCTGGGGTGGACGCCGGAGCAGGGCACGCAGACGGGCGGCCAACTCGGCGAGTGCAAAGGGCTTCACCAGATAGTCGTCGGCACCCATGTCGAGACCGGTCACGCGGTCCTCGACCGCATCACGCGCAGTGAGCATGAGGATGGGCACCTGATCGCCGCGTTCCCGCGCGGACCTGCAGACGGCGAAACCAGTCATCCCCGGCAACATGACATCCAGCACCACGGCATCGAAGACCTGGTGCCGTAACCAGGCAAATGCCTCCTCGCCGGTCGACACGGAATCGACCGCGTAGCCTTCCTCGACCAGTCCCTGAGTGATGAGGCTCGCCAAGCGTGCCTCATCTTCTACGAGCAGGATACGCACGAGTGACTCCCTTTCTCCGCTCGTGGCTATCGCCCATTCGGACGCCCCTTGCGGGCTCCAGTGTTGTTACACCAGATGAAACGGCGATGAATTGATGGGGTGCCAGAACCCGCACTGTGCTGCATGACCACTTTATCGGGATTTCATGCAAAGCCCATAGCATCTCCTTGGCGCTCACGGCGAGCGATCCAATGACCGCACTCGGCCGGATTCCCGCCGGATCCCGAGGAATCCCACAGCTGCGGTTCAGGAACACCCCGCACCATCAGCTTCGATAAGGGCGTCCCTTATCGCCGGAAGCCCGTCACGAAAGGAAGTCCTCTCATGCACCGCATCGTTCAATCCCTTCGTATAGCCTTGATGCTCATGGCCATCCTGCTGGCCTCAGGAGCTGCCCTGGCTCACGCGGCAGGAACTCCCACGCCAGCGGCATCCTCGTCTCCGGTGGCCACGCCGACCTTCACGAAGTTGAATCTCAATTCCGCCACCGACGAGCAGTTGCTGACCGTGCCGGGCGTGGGTGATCGCATGCTCGACGAGTTCAAGGAGTACCGCCCCTACACCAGCATCGTGCAGTTCCGACAGGAGCTCGGCAAGTACGTGGACAGCGATCAGGTGACGACCTGGGAGCAGTATGTCTTTGTGCCCGTGGACCCGAATAAGGCCGATGTCGAGACCCTCAAGCAGTTGCCAGGCGTCGATGACACCATCGCGCAGAAGCTGATCGACGGCCGAACCTATGCCTCGAACGACGCCTTCCTCGCGGCGCTGGCAACGCTCGTCTCCCCAGCGGATGCGGCCGGAGCGGCACCATATCTCGTGCAGTCCTGATCGGACCGCAGGAAGGAATCGAGTCATGAGCCACCCTGAAGCCACCATGCAGCTTCAACGCACTCAGCGGCTTCTCTACCTCCTGGCGATCCTCGTCTTTCTGGCGTCGATGGTGGAGCTGCTGGCGGCGAAGCATTACAAAGAACTTGAGCAACTTATCCCGTTTGCGATCGCCATCATCGGCATCCTGAGTGTGCTCGGCAATTGGCTCAGGCCAACGACCTGGACGGTGCGCTGGATGCAGGGGTTCATGCTGCTCAGCGCGGGAGCGAGTCTGCTCGGGATGTACTTCCATATCAGCGGCAACATGGAGTTCGTGCGCGAACTCCGGCCGGATGCGTCGTTCGGCGCGGCCCTGCGCCAAGGGTTCACGGGACGCGATCCCATTCTCGCACCCGGAGTGCTTGCCATGGGAGCGTTTCTCGCCTTGATCGCCTCGACGTTACACCCGGGGACGGTCGCGCATGAGTCGCAAGTGACCCACCTGGGGTCGCAGGCGATTCCGTTCACCTGATCCCCGAATACCATCCTCCCTCGACCACCTATATGACACACCGAATCTCGGCAGAGACGTTTCTGCCGAGATTCGGTGGCTCTTGTTCACACCCATAGCCTTGAATCAATGTTGACTTCAAGTACCTCCGGAAGACTTGGCGCTCCTGAAAGATAACCCCAACCCTACGTCATAGGTGCCAATCACAACTGTCGCGTTTGTGAGGACAGACATGAGGGAGCAGGGAGTTTGAGAAGGGGGCAAACTGAGAGGCGACGTGTCCGCTCCCCTGCCACGGGAGGTGTGCCATGCTCCGCCCCGCCTACCCGCCCTCACCGATGCCCAATGGGCGATCCTCGAACCATCCATTTCACCACCGGCTTTCGGTGGTCGTACCGGCTCCCATGCAGCGCTTTCCCCGGCATGGCCAAGCGCTGGGTCGACCTCGGCTAGCAGGCGCCGATTTCCGAGACCCTTGGCTGGGACGCGGAGGTGGCCCGCAAGCCCCCGGCCCGGGTTGGGGGGTGCCAAGAGCCGATCCGCCGGAACGTCCGACGGCTTTCAGGCCCTGCCCCGACGGTGGGTGGTGGAGCGAACCTTTGGTTGGGTGGGGCGACCCCGGCGCCTGAGCAAGGCTCAGGAGGTGCTGCCAGAGAGGCTCTTGGAAGCCTTCGCAGGATCGGCACAACACGCCAGCCAGGAACGTCCCCTCCTCGTTCCATGCACCCTGCAAGAATCTCCCCAGCAAATTCCCGAACACGATTCATCGACGCTTCATGCTGTGCTGTCATCCTGCAGTCAGGATCGCGATGGTTCGGCTCGCCCACGACCAGGAGACCACTCCACCATGCTCCGTACGCTCAAGAGGTTCCTCCTTTCCGTCTCCGTCATTGGCCTCTTTGCCCTCTACGCGCTTCAGCAGCAGACGCATCCCCTGACGGGTGCGGTAACGACATCCACTGACGCAACCCAACCAGTCGCAGCAATCGCACGGGCAATCGCCACCAGCCAAGACCAGACCACGACGACCTCATCGTCCTCATCGTCCGAGGAGGAGAATGAAGGAAGCGTTGCCGACGAAGGAGAGGATTCCTCCGAACACACGACCAACTCGCTGGCACGCATCGCTCGTACCCCGACGGCAGTCGCGCAGCCAACCTCGACACCCACCGCGTCGGGCACCGCTGGCACGTTCAGGGACGGCTCGTTCACGGGCATCTCCGCGGATGCCTCCTGGGGCAATGTGCAGGTCCAGGTCACCGTCGCGAACGGCCGGATCACGGATGTCTCGTTCCTCACCTATCCGAACCATCGCAACCGGTCGGTGGCCATCAACCACAACGCGATGCCAATCCTCATTCAGGAAGCGATCTCGGCCCAGTCATCCCAGGTCGACATCGTCAGTGGTGCGACCGACACCTCGGAAGCGTTCATCCAGTCCCTCGACTCGGCGCTACAACAGGCAGCAGCATGATCGCTCGCACCTGGCTCGAGATGGGCATGCCGATCACCGTCCTCATCGCTGACCCAGCCGCGACCGAAGCTGACATCGATGCCGTGGCAGACTGGTTCACTGCCGTCAACGCCCGCTACAGCCCGTTCCTCGCCAGCAGCGAGGTCAGCCGCCTCGATGCCGGTGACCTGAACCGGGACACGGTGAGCGCCGAGTTCGCAGCCATCCTCGCCCAGTGCGATGAGGCCCGGCGCCAGACTGGCGGTGCCTTCGATATCACCCACCATGGCCGGATCGATCCTTCAGGCTATGTGAAGGGCTGGGCCGCCAACCAGGCCAGTGCCATCCTCACGGGACGCGGCCTCGACAACCATGTCGTCAGCGCGGGCGGCGACCTGCAGGCCATGGGCGTTAACGCCGAAGGCGCGCCGTGGCAGATGGGCATCCGCAATCCCTTCCGGCACGATCAGCATGTAAGAACGCTCGCCATCTCCGATGCGGGGGTCGCGACCTCAGGGACCGATGTCCGCGGCAACCACATCTACAACCCG
>Ga0182740_1001655_pt1 | contig 14702 bp, 15 predicted proteins | sample eDN5th37CKraftBY_FD_128872 | JGI IMG/M metagenome (GOLD analysis project Ga0182740, IMG submission 128872) | Enriched backyard soil microbial communities from Emeryville, California, USA - eDNA 5th pass 37_C Kraft BY (version 2) (version 2) | ecosystem: Environmental > Terrestrial > Soil >...
CCCTGCAATGCGAGCCCCGCGCATTGCAAGGCGTCGTGAAGCACCTTCGCATGGCCACCCGCGCCCAGCATGACGATCCGCTCAGCCATCGGCCGCAACGACATCCTCGGCCGCAATCACCGCATCGCGGCGGCGCGCATGCAGCAGCTTGCGGCCGACGAGATTCAATGCGGGAGACGCCCCCTTCGCCGGCCGTTTGAGCACGAGATCGCTGGATGACAGCACGGTGCCTTCCGCCAGATCCCGCGCAGCGTGCCAGCTTCGCCGCACCAGCATCGCGGTATCGGCTTCTCCCGGTGCGGGTCGCTTCGTCCCGTCGCCCAGCGCCGCCGCAACGGCCTTCACCTTGGCGATCATGTCCCGCAGTTCGTCTGGTTCCAGCGACGCTGCATGGTCGGGCCCCGGCAATCCGCGATCCAGCGTGAAGTGCTTTTCGATCATCATCGCGCCAAGCGCCGTGGCTGCCACCGGCACATGATCGCCCAGGCTGTGATCGGAATAGCCAAAGGGCAGCTCGAGTGCGTCACCCATCGTCGCCATGGCCCGGAGATTGAGCGCCGCGTCCGGCGCGGGATAGAGCGAGGTGCAATGCAGCACCGTGATGTCCCTTGCGCATGCTTCGCGCAGCACGTCCACGGCATGACGCACTTCGTCCAGCGTCGCCATTCCGGTCGAGAGGATCACGGGAAGCCCAAGCGCGCCGGCCTCGCGCAGCATCGGATCGTTCGTCAACTCGCCGGACGGAATTTTGATTCGCCGCATCCCGAGATCGATCAGTTGTCGCAGCAGGCCGACATCGAAAGCCGTGCAGAGAAATTCGATCTTCGCGGCATCACAGGCTGTGGCAAGGCGTTTAAAATCGGCGATGCTAAGTTCGAGCGACTTCAGCAGCGCGATCTGGTCGCTTTCGCCAGTATTGGCGGACTGATAGGCCGCCGTCCCTGTCCCCTGCGCCACGAGACCGGACGCGGAGAATGCCTGAAACTTGACGACATCCGCGCCCGCCGCCGCAGCAGCAGCGACCATCGCAAGGGCGCGCGCCACGTCGCCGTTATGATTGACGCCGGCCTCGGCGATAATCAGGGGCGCGTTCATGCGGCCTCGTGAATGGGCAGGTCGGCAAAGCTCTTGACCAGCAAGCCGCGCGGATCGCCGATGGTTTTCAGCACGGCGACGATGCGCTCCGCTGCATGCCCGTCCCCATAAGGATTTTCCGTCGGCTGCCGGCCGCGGGCCAGCGCCGCGGCAATGGCTTCGCGAATGGCCTTCTCCTGCGGCGGGCAGTCGAAAACCGACGCGGCGCGCAGACGCCCCTTCTGCCGGTCGCCGATATTCACCGCCGGCAAGCCGAAGGACGGCGCTTCATAAAGGCCGCTGGAGGAATTGCCGACCATCGCATCCATATGGGTCAGCGCCGAGAAATAACGGGCCGAGCCGAGCGAGATCACAAACCGCGCCGCCGAATGCGATGCCACGAAGTCCTGCACGCGCGCATCGATCCGCCGCCCCTCCGGATCGGCATTGGAGCCGGTGAACAGCAAGCCGGCGTCGCAAGACGCCAGCGCCGCGAGCATGGCTTCGAGTTGCGCAAGGCTATCCTCGGACAAGGTCGCAGGATGAAAAGTGATCAGCAGATTGACCGGCCGCGGCTCAAGCCCGACCTCCGCGAAGAACGCATCGCGCGCCATCACCGGCGTCGCGCGGATCAGGTCGAGCCCCGGACTTCCCACGACATGGATGCGTCCCTCGCTCTCGCCCATCTGACGGAGGCGGCGCGCGGCATCCGCATTCGTCACGAAATGCAGATGTGCGAGCTTGGTGATGGCGTGGCGAAACGCGTCGTCGAAAGCGCCCTCCGTCACGTCGCCGCCCGCGATATGCGCGACCGGAATGCGCGCGATGGTGGCGGCGATGGCCGCGCAGGCGATCTCGTAGCGATCCCCGAGCAGGATCAGGAGGTCCGGCTGAAGGCTGCCGAAGGCTTCGGCCATGCCGCTCAGCCCGCGCCCCGCCGCCGCGCCGATGGCGGCCGGCGCGTCGCCGTCCAACCCCATGTCGACAGCCGCCACGATCTTCAATCCATGCCGGTCCGCCAGCGTCTCCACGGCATGCCCGCCATCCAGCAGATGCTGCCCCGTGATCACGAGTTGAAGCTGGAAGGCATCGTCAGCCGCGAGTGCTTGCATCACGGGCAGAAGCAGGCCGAAATCGGCGCGCCCGCCAGACACCACGCAGATTTTGAGCGGGCTCGTCATGCCGCGAGGAACGGACTCGAAGGAATATTCAAGATGCGCCGCGCGAGATTTTCGGTCACGGAAAGGTCCGCCCGCGGATGGTCGGCATAAATGGAAAGCTGATGCATCGGCGTCCACACCGGCCGCGTCATGAGCCCGGCGTCATTGGTCGCCGCCAGCACGTCGTCCAGCCGTCCGGCATGCGCATCGTCCAGCATCAGCGCGACCAGCCAGTGATTGCTTCCGGCAAAAGCCGGCGGCGCGAAAACCTCCACGCCGGCCATGCCCGCGAAGGCGTCGCGATAGCGCTGCCAGAGACGGCGCTTGGCCGCGAGCATATCGTCCAGCCGCTCCATCTGCGCGACGCCAAGGGCCGCATTCAGGTTCGGCAGGCGGAAATTGTAGCCGATCTCGTCATGAACGAAGGCCCAGCGATGCGGCAGCTTCGCCGTGGTCGTCAGGTGACGCAGCCGCTTCGCCAGCGCCGCGTCATCGGTAAGGATCGCACCGCCGCCACCAGTCGTTACAATCTTGTTGCCGTTGAAGCTCAGCACCGCGAGCTGCGCCAGCGACCCGCAGGGCCGGTCTTTGTAGCTGCTGCCAAGCGACTCGGTCGCGTCCTCGATGACGATGAGGCCGAACCGTTCAGCTAGCGCCGTCAGCGGGTCCATATCCACCGGATGGCCGAAGATATGCACCGGCAGGACGGCCGAGATGCACCGGCCGGTCGCGCGGTTGAACAGCTTGCCGCCGCGCATTTCGCCGACGGCATCGAGATGCTTCGCAAGCGCAGGCACGCTGATGCCGAGCGTCGCGGCATCGGCATCCACGAAATGCGGTACAGCGCCGGTATGGACCACGGCATTGGCGCTGGCGACGAAGGTCAGCGCCGGCACCAGCACTTCCTCGCCCGGCTGCACGCCAGCGATCTGCAACGCCACCTGCAAGGCCACCGTGCCGCTGACCACGGCGACGGCATGGCCGACACCGCTGCGCGCCGCCAGCGCCTGCTCGAAGCGGTCGACATAAGCCCCCGCATAGGACACCCAGTTGGTGTCGATGCAGTCGTCCACATAGGCCCGTTCGCGCGGGCCGAAGCGCGGCTCGTGCAGCGCCGCCCGCGCCTCTCCGGCCGGAAGGGCCGCGCGAATCCGCGCCACGATCTCTTGCGGATCGAAGCCGGCGTCAGCCGTGGATGCGACAGCGGGCATGGTCAGATGTTGTACCGGTCGGCCTTATAGCGGGCGAGATTGGCGCTGTCGGAGAACCACGCAGCCGTCTCGGCGATGCCGCGCTTGAATCCATCCCGTCCGCCATAGAGCGGCGTCCAGCCCATCAGCTTCTCGGCCTTCTCGACGCCGGCGAACAGCCGCTCGACTTCGCTGGCGGCGGGGCGCAGGCGCTGCGCGTCGGTCTCGAACTCGACTTCGACATTCATCGTCTCGGCAATCAGTTTCGCCGTATCGCCGACGCTGATCTCGAAGCCCGAGCCGATGTTGATCACCTCGCCCTCAATGCCGTCGCTCACGGCCGCGCGGGCGAAGCCCCGCACCGTGTCGGCAACGAAGGAGAAATCCCGGGTCGGATGCAGCGCCCCCAGCTTGATGCGGCGCATGCCGGCGGAAAGCTGGGTCGCAATGGTCGGAATGACCGCGCGGGCCGACTGGCGCGGGCCATAGGTGTTGAACGGCCGCAACACCACGACCGGCGTGCCGAAGGCCATATGGTAGGACAGCGCAACGTGATCACCGCCGATCTTGGTGGCGGAATAGGGCGACTGGCCCTGCAACGGATGGCTCTCCGTGATCGGCACAAAGCGCGCCGTGCCATAGACCTCGCTAGTGGACGTCACCACCACACGGGAGACGCCAAGGTCCCGCGCCGCCTGCACGACATTCAGCGTGCCCTTCACGTTGGTGTCCACGAAGGCTTCGGGGGAATGATAGGAAAACGGAATCGAGATCAGCGCCGCCAGATGCAGCACCACGTCGCATCCCTGCATGGCGGCGCGGACGCCACCGTGATCGCGGACATCGCCTGGAAACACATCGAGATTGTCGCGAATCTCCGGCGTGGCGGTATCGAGCCAGCCCCAGGAGTTGAACGAGTTATAGAGCACGAAGGCGCGGGTCTCGACACCAGCCTTCACCAGCGCTTCGACCAGATGCGACCCGATGAAGCCATCGGCGCCGGTGACGAGCACGCGCTTGCCGCGCAACAACGTGGCTTCGTGGGAAAGATCAATATTAAGCATCAGGAATCAACAACGCCGGGTTTCGCTCAAGCCAATGTCGCTCAGGCAAGATCACGCTGCACCAGCTTGCGGCAGGCGCGATAGGCCAGATAGCCGGTGAACGAGGGCTGAGCAGCTGCGATTCGCACCACGCGCCGCAGCGCGGATGCGCGCTGGCCAGTGCGGTATTCGCTCACGGCCACCTCGAAATCGAGGCTGTTGCGGAACAGCGACGCCAGTGCCGGGTCGCGCGCTTTCAACGACCCCTCATGAGCACGATAGAGATCGTCCACAGCCGCCGCGACGGTCGCCGCCTTTGGCCAGCCGCTGTTGTGAATATGGGACAGCGGCTCCGGGACGAAGATGAATTCGCTCCACTGCCGCAGGTAGCGCAGCGTCCAGTCGCGGTCCTGAAGGCGGCGCAGCGTCTCCTCGAAGGGACCCACCGTTTCGAAACACTGCTTCGTCACCAGAAGCGTGGAGCCGAGGCTGAAAGTTTCCCCGGTCAGAATGGTCTTGAGCCAGGTGCCGCGCTTGTGCGGCTGGCGCAGCACGGTGCGTTCGCCATTGTCGCGATGGACCCAGAAGCCGCTGAACGACAGCGGCGCTTCAGCCTCGCGCCGCTGGAGCGCGGCAATCTGCATGGCCAGCTTGTGCGGCTCCCATGTATCGTCGGAGTCCAGAAAAGCGACATAGCGGCCGAGCGCGGCGGCGACGCCGACATTCTTCGCGCCGCCGATGCCGCGGTTCTGCGCATTGCGGATCAGCCGCACGCGGCCGTCATAGATGCTTTCGGCCAGCGCCGCCGTGTCGTCCGTCGAAGCGTCGTCCACCACGATCAGCTCGAGGTCCGGCATCGTCTGCGCCAGCACGCTCTCCATGGCGCGCAGGATCGTCGGCGCACTGTTGTAGGCCGTGACGACCACGCTGACGAGCGGTTGAGATGCGGAGGCTTGCGCCATCGGAGTTTGATTTCACCATTGCTACCGCACTCAGGGTGAAACGCTTCACCCCGAGCCGGATCGTTTGCGGCCGCGCTGCCCGTCAGGCCGGCGCGACCTCCGCTGCCTCGACCATGGTCGGGACCTGCCGTCCCAATATATCGAGCAGCACTTTGACGCGATCCCCCGAAACAAGGGACTGCAACTGGCCGATCAGATCGGCGAAAGGCCCCCGCACGATGCGGATGGCATCGCCCGGCTTGAGACGGGACGCCGCCAGCGCGTCGTCGAAGGAGCCGCTGGCCTCGGCCTCCTGGATACCGGCGATCACCGGCTGGGGCACCGCAAGCGGGCGATCCCCTTCGCAGATCAGATTGCTGACACCGACCGTGGAGAAGATCGCGCGCCACCGCGCCGTCTCCGCGTCGAAACGCACGAACAGATAGCGCGGGAACAGCGGCCGCAGCACCAGCTCGCGCCGCCGCGCATGGCTGCGCCAGCGCCGGCCGCAGGGCAGATACACTTCGAAGCCCTGGCGGCGCAAATGGCTACTCGCCTTGGACTCCCCGTTCGGCTGGGTGTGCACCACGTACCAGTTGTTCATGGCCGGCCCTCGCCCTCGCGAACCGGCCAGGACAGCTTCAGAGCCTTCGGCAGCAGGACGAATTCCGGCTGGAACGGCACACCGTAGATTTTCGCCACGGCCTCCGCGACACCCACGGCCGCGAAGGAGTGGCGCGACGCCGTCACCATGATGGCGTCGATCGTCACGCCCCTGCCGGCCAGCGCGACCGACAGTGCGGCGGGATCGTTAAACACATCATGGCCGGCGCAGCGCGGCTCCGGCCAGTCGGCATCCAGAATGCCGGCCACGCCGACATTGGCATCGAGCGCGGACAGGATCGCGACTTCCGCGAAATCCCCCGCGCCGACGAACACCACATGCCGCGCCCCGCGCGCCCGCGCGGCCTCCAGCATGCCTGTGGCTTCCTTGCGCGCCTTCCTGAAGAATTCGAGGCTGCCGGAGAGATACTCGCCCGTCAGCCGCGCCTTCTCGCTGAAGCCCTGCGGCGTGAGATAATAGGCATAGCGGCGCATCGGCGCCTCGCTCACCTTGAGCAGGCCCTTGCGGACGCAGCGCTTGAGATAGAGATTGACCAGCCCGAGCGCGATGCCGAGATCGGCGGCAAGGCGGCGCTGGGATTTTGCCCCATCCTCCTCGATGGACTCAAGGATACCCAGCACGATCTTCGCGCTGTGTCCCTCCTCGCTCTGGGCGACGCCTGGCATGGTCCAGCCGAACTGGTGAAAGTCGCGTCACCCCTATCGCGTTCACGGCATGAACGTCAAGGTGTCCGTTCACGTCATGAACAGATTTATATCTTTGATTTAGCGATATTTTTCAGTCGTTTGGCGCCTGAAACAGGCTGCGCTCCGCCTCGCCGCAGATGATATGGGCGGCGACGATATGGATCTGCTGGATCTGCGGAGTCTCCGCCGACGGCACGCGGAGCACGCTGTCGCACAACGCTACCATCGCACCGCCCCGGTTGCCGGTGAAGCCCACGGTCGTCACGCCGATCTCCCGGGCGGCTTCCAAGGCGGCGACGATATTTGGAGAGTTGCCGGACGTGGAAATGGCGATGAAGACATCGCCCCTGCGCCCGAGTCCGCGGACCTGCCGCTCGAACACACGCTCGTAGCCGTAATCGTTTCCCACCGCCGTCAGCACCGAACTGTCGGTCGTCAGGGCAATGGCAGGCAGCGGATGCCGGTCGAAATTGAGGCGCGAGAGAAACTCCCCGGCGATATGCTGGGCATCGGCGGCGCTGCCGCCATTCCCTGCGACGAGCACCTTGCCACCGTCCCGGAAGCAGTTGACCACCAGTTCGGTGATCTCGCCCAGCGCCTGCTGGAACTGCGCATTCTCCGCGGTTTCCGCGAGCACTTCGGCCGAACGGCGGAAATAGGCGGCAACGCGGTCGGTCCTGTCGGCTGATGACACGGGACGCCTCCTTAGCGCCTAGCTTGCTGGCGCAGCGGATATCACGGATCACACAGGAGACGAAAGCCGGCTCCCCCGCCATCGTTGCATCCATCGGGCCGCCGCTTCACAAAGGAAGCCCCTGCGGAATCACCTTCCGTTGCCGTCCGCCCCGGACGCCGCCCTGCGGCAGCCGGATGCGGCTCAAGAGGCTGGTCCATGAGTCGAGACGTCCCGATCAATTCCGACGGCCTCTGGGCGGAAATCATGCCGGACGCCGTCCGGCAGACGCCGGCGTTGTTCCTCGATCGCGATGGCGTGCTGGTGCAGGAGGTCGATTATCTCTCCCGGGTGGAGGATATCGCCATCGTCGAGGGCGCCGCCGCGACCATCAAGGTCGCCAATTCCTGCGGCATCGCCGTGGTTCTGGTCACGAACCAGTCCGGCATCGCGCGCGGCTATTACGGCTGGGACGAATTCGCCGAGGTCCAGCAGGCGATCCTGGCCAGCCTGTGGGACGATGGCGCGCGGATCGACGCCGTCTATGCCTGCCCCTTCCACGCCAACGGACAGGGCGTCTATGCTCACCCGGACCATCCCGGCCGCAAGCCCAACCCCGGCATGCTGCTCCAGGCCGCCGCCGACCTCGAACTCGACCTCGCGCGGTCCTGGATGGTCGGAGACCGCGTGATCGACATCGAAGCCGCGCGCCGCGCGGGCCTGGCCGGCGCGCTGCATGTCCTGACCGGCTATGGCGACATGGAACGTGTCATGCTGACGGATTTCACGGTCCCGGGTTTCGATCTCCGGTTCGGCAGTTCCATCATCGACGCCGTTTCCCTGCCGGTCATGCGCATGTCCTTTTCCAGCTCCCGGCCATGACCGCGACGGGCGACCCCGACAGCCTCACTGCTCCGTCGCGCCCGCGGCTCGTCTATGTGGTGTCGGAGGATTGGTATTTCCTCTCCCACCGGCTGCCGATGGCGCGCGCCGCGCGCGAGGCCGGCTTCGAGGTCCATGTCGCGACGCGGATCGTCGAGGGGCGCGAAAAGATCGCGGCCGAGGGCTTCCGGCCGCACCACATTCCCTTCGCGCGCGGGCGGCTGTCCCTGCCCGCGAGCCTCGCCACCATCCGCGCCCTGCGTCGCCTGCACCGCGAGCTGCGCACCGATATCGTGCATCACGTCTCGCTCCAGCCGACGGTGCTGGGTCAGGTCGCGACGCGCGGCCTCGACATCGGCAGCGTGAATGCGCTTACCGGCCTCGGCTTCGCCTTTGCGTCGGCCACGGCCAAGGCAGCGCTGGTGCGCACCGCGCTGCGCGCCGTGCTGCGCCGCCTGCTCAACCGTCCGCGCACCGTCGTCATCGTGCAGAATGACGACGACCGGCGGGCGCTGCGCCGGCTCGGTATCCGGGACGACCACATCGGCCTCATCGCCGGCTCCGGCGTGGATATCCGGCGGTTCCGGCCGCTGCCTGAACCGGACGGTCCTTTCACGGTCGCCTTCGTCGGCCGCCTGCTGGAGGACAAAGGCATCCGGATACTGGTCGAGGCTCACCGCATCCTGCGCGCCCGGGGTCTCGCCGTCCGGCTGCTGATCGCCGGCCTGCCGGATGCCGCCAACCCCGCCTCCATATCCCCCCGCGAGGTCGGAGATTGGGATATCGAACCGGGCATCCACTGGCTGGGCCATGTGAAGGATATCTCAACGGTCTGGGCGGAGGCGCATGTCGCCGTGCTGCCGTCCCGGCGCGAGGGGTTGCCGCTCTCCCTGCTCGAAGCCGCCGCCTGCGGCCGTGCCCTGATCGCGACCGACGCGCCCGGCTGCCGGGATGTCGTGCGCCCGGGCACCACCGGGCTGCTGACACCGCTCGACGATGCCGCCGCGCTGGCCGACGCCATCGCCTGGATGGACAGCCATCCCGACGACCGCCGGCGGTTCGGCGCCGCCGCGCGAACAATGGCCGAACAGGAATATGCCGCCGGCCTGATCGGACAGGAGGCAGTCGCGGTCTATCAAAGGCTGATGGACGAAGGAGCCGCCGCATCATGACGCAGATGCCCGGCGCGGTTTGGACTCTCGGCTGCCTCGCGTTCTCGGCCGCCGTCAGCTTCGGGCTGATCGTGCTGCTGAAGCCGCTGCTGCAACGCTATGCGCTGGCGCGGCCCAATGCCCGCTCGTCCCATACGATCCCGACGCCGCAGGGCGGCGGCATCGCCGTCGTCGCGGCCACGCTAGGAACGGCCCTTGCCGCCGTCCTGCTGTTCCAGGGGCAGGTGCCACACTGGATCATGGCGCTGGCCGCGGCCGCGACCCTGCTCGCGGCGGTCGGCGCCATCGACGATATCCGCCCGCTGCCGGTAGCCCCGCGCCTGCTGCTCCAGATCCTCGCCATCGGCATCGCAATCTTCAGCCTGCCCGACGACCTGCGCATCGCGCCGTTCGTTGCCCCCGCCATCGAGCGTGCGCTGCTTGTCGTCGCGGTCCTGTGGTTCGTCAACCTGACGAATTTCATGGACGGGCTGGACTGGCTCACCGTCGCCGAGGTGCTGCCCGTCACCGCGAGCCTCGCCATTCTCGGGCTGGCGGCGGGCCTGCTGCCGGCCGCCGCCGTTCTGCTCGCGGTTGCGCTGTTCGGGGCCATGCTGGGCTTTGCACCGTTCAACAAGCCTATCGCCCGGCTGTTTCTCGGCGATGTCGGCAGCCTGCCGCTCGGCCTTCTGCTGGCGGTGCTGCTGATCTTCCTCGCCGCATCCGGCCATATCGTCGCGGCGATTCTGCTGCCGCTGTATTATCTCGCCGACGCGACGCTGACGCTGCTGCGGCGGATGCGGGCCGGCGAGCGGTTCTGGCAGGCCCATCGCTCGCATTTCTATCAGCGGGCGACGGCCAACGGCTTCACCGTGCGCGATGTCGTGGCGCGGGTGTTCATCCTCAATCTGGCGCTCGCCGGCCTCGCCTTCGTATCGGTCGCCTTTCAGCCCTGGGCGATCCGCCTCGCGATGCTCACCATCGGCATCGCGCTCGTCAGCCTGCTGCTGCGGAACTTTGCCCGGCCACGCTGAAGCGCAAATCAGTCCGCGCGAGACTCGCGCAGGACATAGCCTGCCATGGTTCCGACCATCAGAATGTAGAGCCAGCCCGGCGTGAAATCGAACAGCATCGAATTGAACATCGCGCCGACGATGCCCGTCGCCGCCACGACCAGCCCGACCCAGGCGGCCGGCCCCGCTGCGCGCCAGAACAGCAGGAGATGGCTGAGCCAGATCGCAACCAGCAGCGCGACACCGACCAAACCAAGCTGAAGCCCCACCGTCAGCACCTGATTGTGCGGATTGCGCGTGACCAGTTCGGCCGGCAACCCCCGGCGCTCCACCGTCTCGCGGAAGGCGCGTTCGATGCCGCCCGTGCCATGCCCGAGCACCGGCGCGGCGCGCATCGCGTCCAGCGAAATCCCCCAGAAGCCGAGCCGGTATCCGGCCGAGGTCAGTTCGCCGCCGCTCAGATAGCGCGACACCTCGTCCTGCACCGTCGCGACCTTGGCGCGCAGATGGGACGACACGGCATAGGTCGCAACGCCGGCGGCCAGCGCCACGGCGACGACCGCGAGCGCAACCCGCCACTGCGAGCGCCGCAACCCGAACACCACCACCAGAACGACGAGCGCGACAAGGTTGGTGCGGCCCGTCGCGACGATCAGGATATTGCCGACGAAGGCCGCCGCCAGGCACCAGAGCGCGGCCGCAATGCCCCTGTCTCCCTTTCGCCAGCGCGCCAGCCCGCATTCCAGCAGGATGAAGGCGCAGACGACGAACAGCGTGCTCTGCACGATATAGTCGTTCACGGGGACGCCCGGATAAGCGCCCGGCAGCCACGGCTGGCCATACAGCGCAACGTGAAGGAAGGAAGCCGCCAGCAGTGCCGCGCAGGAGGCGAGCAACGCGCAGACCACGGGCATGACGCGGGCGCTGCGCAGGCCGTGCATCATCATCAGCGGAATCACCAGCAGGCGGAAAAAGGAATCGAAGCCGTGCCAGCGTTCGATCCAGCTCACGTCCGCCCACAGCATGCCGATGGCGGCGAACAGAAACAGCGCAATAGGGAGCGCCGCGGCGGGCGCGGCGAGCACGCGCCGCGCCACCGGCCAGGACAGGGTCGGCGTCTGAAGCACCAGCCACGCGACCAGCAGCACCGACGTCGCCGAAGGCGACCACGGCAGGACCACCGCGATGCCGATCAGCGCATGATCGGTGGATCGCTCTAGATGCCGGCGCCAGGGCGCCGCTGCGGTCATATCCAGCGCCCTGGTCATGGCGTCCCCCGCGGAGATGCGCAGGCGGAGTCCGCGCTCGCGCCGCCCAGCGTGGACAGCCCCCGGACGGCTTGCACGCGCCGCGTCGCGATGGTCTGCGCCAGCCGTTCGTCATGCCGCGCAAGCTGGCCACGATCCGCCTCCCGGTGCCAGAGATGGAACACACCTGTCGCGAAGCGGCCATCGGCCCGCCGCACGCCGGCATGGATCAGCCGCACGGCGAGGTCGGAATCCTCCCGGCCCCAGCCATTGAAGGCGTGGTCGAAACCATCGACGCGCATGAAGTCGGCCCGCCACACCGCCATGTTGCAGGTCCGGACACCCTTCCAGTCCCCGGCCCTGCCATGACGCAGTATCCCCATGGGCAAGCGAAGCACCGGAAGAAGGCGATTAAGCCCAGCCGAGACGCGATGATGCACGATCTCGCCAAAACGCCATTGCTCCGGCTCCAGCCCTTCGCGCAGCACCCACTCCGTCAGATCGGCGGACAGCAGGATGCGATTGCCGGCGACGAACCAGCCCGGCCGCGCCAGCCGCCGATGCCGCGCGACGAAATCCGCGCGCGGAATGCAGTCTCCATCGAGGAAGATCAGATAGTCGCCCCGGCTCGCGCGGACCGCCAGATTCCGCGCCTCGCCCGGCCGGAAGCCGGTGTCCGGCTGCCAGGCATGGGCGAGGCCGCTCACCCGTCCCCGCCAGCCTTCGACAAGCTGTCGTGTGTCGTCGCGGGAGCCATCGTCGGCGATGATGACTTCGAAAGCCGCGTCGCTCTGGCGCGAGAGGCCGCGTAGCACGGCATTGAGCGCATCGGGCCGGTTATAGGTCGTGACGATGACCGAGATCAGCACCGGCATCGGGCCTTCATTGGTTCCGGTCTCGCGCCCGCTGCGCCAGCCATGCCTTCATGTAACGATAATAGGTGCCCTCGGCATTGACCACCGCCAGCAGGAAGCCTTCGCGCCCGTCGAGAAAGCCCGCGCGCAGGATGTAGTGCCGCACGAAAGCCCACCAGCCACGCAGGATTCCAGTTGAGAAGGAAACGCGGCGGCCGTTGATCGCCATCTGCTCGGCGCCCGCGGTCGAGTATCGGTCCATGCGCGAAAGCGAGTCTTCCAGCCGCAGCACCGGATAATGGATCAGCGGCTCGCGCAGGCGCTTCACCGTGCCGTTGCAGACCGGATGCGGGTGGACGAGCACATCGTTCCAGCGCGTGGTGCCGCGCTTCCACAGCCGCAGCACGTAATCGGGATACCAGCCGGAATGGCGCATGAAACGGCCGCAGAAGCTGGACAGGCGCGGCATCTCGTAGCCATCGGCCCCGCCGTCCGCCACCGCATGCTCGATCTCCGCGCGCAAGGCGGGCGAGACGCGCTCGTCGGCATCGACGGACAGCACCCACACGCCGGTCGCCTGATCCAGCGCATGATTGAACTGGCGGCCGAATCCCTCGAAGGCACGATAGACGACGCGCGCGCCCTTCGACTCCGCGATGGCGACGGTGTCGTCCGTGCTGCCGGAATCCACCACCACGATCTCGTCGCAGAACGCCAGACTGTCGAGACAGTCGCCGATATTGGCGCTCTCGTTCATGGCGATGACGATGGCGCTCAGGCGCGGTGTGTCCGGCCCGGTCATGACCCATGCCTCCGCCGGCGGATGGCCTCGCGCAACAGGCGGAACGGCAGGCCGAGGCGATACTTCCGGAACAGGTCCCACCGCTCCCGCCAGCCGAGCGGCCAGGCATGTTCGCGCGGCACATACCAGGCGTTCAGCCCGGTGCGGCGCATCAGGCGATAGTCATTGGCCTCCAGGAAGCGATGCTTGTCGAGGCCGACGACATGATCCTCCAGCAGGATCAGCCGCGGCCGCCAATACAAGAAGTCGAAGCCGCGCAGCACCTCGATCTCGTGGCCTTCCACGTCCACCGAGAGCAGGTCGAAATTCACCGGCGCGCCGCCTTCGGCCAACACCTCGTCCAGTGTGGCCAGCGGCACCTCGATGGCATGGCTCGCCCGCGCGCCGCTCACCATCAACTGTTCGTCGAAGGAGGAGAATGCCCCGGCGACATGGAGGATGCCGGTCTGCCCCGTGCGCTCCGGCGACGAGCAGGCGACGGCGAAGACCTTGGCCCGGCGCGTCTCGTGAAGCTTGTGGGCGAGATCCGGCTGCGGCTCGATCAGGATGCCGGTCCAGCCGATCTGTTCCAGATGCAGAGTCTGCGAATCCTTCACCGGGTCGTGCGCGCCGACCTCCACGAAGTAACCCTGCCGGATGTCGCGGAAGAACTCGCGGATCAGCGGGATCTCGTCGTCATAGGGAAAGACGGCGCGCGTGGTCGCGGCCTGCGCAAAACGATCGAGGCTCATGACGCCGCCTTCCCGTCCGCCCGCGCGAGCAGCCCGGTGGTGGAATGCCCCTCCGCCAGTTTGATGATGACGACTTCGCCCCCCTCGGCTTCCACGATCTCGCGGCCGACGACTTCCTCGGCTTTGTAATCTCCGCCCTTCACCAGCACTTTCGGCCGCACCCGGCCGATCAGCGCCGCCGGCGTGTCCTGCGGAAACACCACCACGAGATCCACCGCCTCCAGCGCGGCGAGCACTTCCGCGCGGGCGTGTTCGTCCTGCACCGGCCGCTGCGGCCCCTTCAGCCGCCGCACGGAATCGTCGCTGTTGAGGCCGACCACCAGCCGGTCGCAAGCCGCCCGCCCGCCCGCCAGCACCTTGATATGGCCGGGGTGCAGCAGGTCGAAACAACCGTTGGTGAAGCCGATACGCAAGCCCTGCCGCCGCCATTCCGCAAGCTGCTCGTCCAGCCGCGACCAGTCGAACAGCACCTTCTCCTCGGAGGCGAGCGAGGCGGCCGGCAGCAGCCGCGAGCGCAGTTCGGCAAGGCTCAGCGTCGCCGTGCCGCGCTTGCCGACGACGACAGCAGCGGCGGCGTTGGCCGCACGCATGGCGGATTCGTAGCTCGCACCGGCCGCCAGCGCCGTGGCA
>Ga0182740_1001656_pt1 | contig 14694 bp, 11 predicted proteins | sample eDN5th37CKraftBY_FD_128872 | JGI IMG/M metagenome (GOLD analysis project Ga0182740, IMG submission 128872) | Enriched backyard soil microbial communities from Emeryville, California, USA - eDNA 5th pass 37_C Kraft BY (version 2) (version 2) | ecosystem: Environmental > Terrestrial > Soil >...
CTGCACCCCAAACTCGGCTTCACCTTCGTCGCGCCGGAAGGCTTCGTGCTGGAGAACACCGCGCAGGCCGTGCTCGGGCTGAAGGACGGCGGCCGCGAGGCGCTGCGTCTCGACGTGGTCCGCGTCTCCGGCGATCAGAGCCTGATCGACTATCTCAAGTCGGGCTGGATCGAGAATGTCGAGACCCGCAGCCTGGAAGAAACGGTGATCAACGGCTTTCCCGCAGCAACCGGCACCGCCGGAGGCGACTCCTGGGATTTCCGGCTCTATGCCATCCGCTTCGGCAGTGATGTCTATCGTTTCATCTTCGCCAGCCGGAACAAGAGTTTCGAGACCGACCGTGCGTTCCGGGAGGCCGTCGGCAGCTTCCGCCGGATGAGCGTGGCCGAGGCCAACTCTGCGCACCCGCTCCGCCTTCGCATCGTAACCGTCGGCGCTGACGACACGACCGAGAAGCTCGCATCGCGGATGGCGGTGAGCGACCGCGCCACGGAGCGATTCCTGGTGCTCAACGGGCTGGAGCCGGGCGCGGCGCTGCGCAGCGGCGACCGGGTGAAGATCGTGGTGGAATGATAATCAAGGCTCCGGCGCTCGTTCAGGCGAACAGCCGCGGCCAACCGAATCCCCAGCCATCGCCCTCATGCCGCAGGCTTTCGGTCTTCACCGGCTTGCCCTTGCGGCGATCCGGCGGACGTCGCCCCTTTGAAGCGGGCGGCTTGTCCTCGCGGGGCTTCGGCTCGTCCAGTTCCTTGAGCATCACCTGGCCGCAGTCGCTACAGCGGAACGACGCGATCGCTGGCAATCCTGCATAGGCCGGGACGGTCTTCACGGACCTCATGGTGCCCTTCAGACATTGTGGGCATGGCAATGTTCGCGTCCCGGCACCGCGCATTATCAACCCTGCTTGAGGTGCAGTTTCATCCCGGACCATTCATACCAGAACTAGGACTTTTCATCGCCTAATCTTGGCCTGAATGGTTGAGAAGACGTTACCCGTATCGCCGACTGGAAATAAGGGTCAGGCGGGGGTGCGTGCCGCCCTCCATGCCGTCGCTCGCGCCGCTCACGGCACGCCGTCCGGGTTTCTCACCGGCCCGCACGTTCCTTGCACCGGTGCATAGTGCCTCGCTGGCGTCTTGCATGCCGATGGATGGGAATGCCGGAGATTTCAGCATAAGTCTGTCATCATGCTGGGGCGGAATGTTCCGGCCACGAATTCCCTCCTGAATGTCCGGAGCAGACCATGACGAAAGTGCTGATCCTTTATTACTCCGCTTACGGCCATATCGAGACGATGGCGCAGGCTGTCGCCGAAGGCGTGAAAGAAACCGGGGCGGAAGCCATCATCAAGCGCGTGCCTGAACTGGTGCCGGAAGAGGTCGCGAAGCAGTCCGGCTTCAAGCTCGATCAGGCCGCACCGGTGGCCACGCCGAACGAACTGGCCGACTATGACGCGATCATCATCGGCACCGGTACGCGCTATGGCAACATGACCGGGCAGATGAAGAATTTCCTCGATCAGACCGGCGGCCTCTGGGCGCAGGGCAAGCTGGTCGGCAAGGTCGGCTCGGTCTTCACATCCTCGGCTACCCAGCATGGCGGCCAGGAATCCACCATCCTCTCTACCCACACCGTCCTGCTCCACCACGGCATGGTGATCGTCGGCCTGCCTTATGCATTCCAGGGCCAGATGGGCGTGACGGAAGTCATGGGGAACTCGCCCTATGGCGCCTCGACCATCACCGATGGAGACGGCAGCCGCCAGCCGTCCGCCGTCGAGCTGGAAGGCGCCCGCTATCAGGGCCGGCATGTCGCCCAGATCGCGGCCAAGCTCGCCGCCCGCTGACGCGATCGCCCACTGGATGCCGCCGGAGTTCCACCGAACCCGGCGGCATTTGTGTTTTCCGGAGGTTCCGGCATAACTGCTGCGAAGCAAGGGAGGATGACACGGAATGGCGGATATCGTTCTCGCGATCGGCACATCGCACTCGCCGCTGCTTGCAAGTCCACCGGAAGACTATCCAAAGCACGCGGAGATCGACGCCAAGGGCCGCAAGCTGCTCGACAGGAACGGACAGCCGGCAACCTATGGCGACCTGCTCGCCGCAGCCGACCCCACCATCGCGGACCAGATTTCCCTTGAGGTGATGAGCGAGCGCGCCGCGCGCTGCAATGCCGATATCGACCATGTCGCCGCCGCCATCCGCGAAGCGAAGCTCGATGCGCTCATCATCATCGGCGACGATCAACACGAGCAGTTCTTCGACGACAACATGCCGGCGATCCTGATCTATTCCGGCGACACCATCGAGAATCGCATTCTCGACATGCCGGAGGACGCGCCGGAATTCTGGCGCAAAGCCCGCGGCCAGTATCACGAGCCGGCCGCCGCGCGCGAATATCCGGTCGCCGCGCCGCTCGCCCGCCACCTCACCACGGCGCTGGTGAATGCCGAATTCGATATCAGCCATTCGAAGCGCTTCTCGGCCAAACATGGCGAGGGCCACGCCTTCGGCTTCGTTCATCGCCGCCTGATGGGCGAGGACATCGTGCCGATTGTCCCGGTGGCGCTCAACACATACTTCCCGCCGAACCAGCCGACGCCGAAGCGCTGCTATGCCCTCGGCGAGGCGATCCGGGATGCGGTGCGGTCCTGGTCCGAACCGGCGCGCGTCGGCATTCTCGCCTCGGGGGGCCTCAGCCATTTCACCGTGGACGAGGAGTTGGACCGGCTCATTCTCGACGCCTGCCGCAATCACGACAAGGCGGCGCTGCTCGGCATTCCAGCGAGCAAACTGAATTCCGGCACCTCCGAAGTCCGCAACTGGATCACCACGGCGGCGGCGGCATCGCACCTGACCTGCGACTGGCAGGATTACGTGCCGTGCTATCGCTCGCTCGCCGGCACCGGCTGCGGCATGGGCTTCGCGATCTGGCGCTGAGTGCATCCAGAGTTTAACGACGTCCGGCGCAATCAAGCGCCGGACCTTCGTACGTGCAGACCCGTTCAAGGATTGCCGGAGCTTGTCCGGTCTGGAGACCCGCCCGGTCGGTGTCACACCGGCCGCAGCGACTCCGGCGCGCCGTCCGGCAGGACGATCTCGATATTATCGCCGGCCCTCACCTCGCCATCGGCCAGAACCACCGCCATGATGCCCGCCTTGCGGATGATGCCGCCATCGGGCCTCCGCTCCAGCAGTGCTTCCATCAGGCCCGGCGCGAAACCGTCGAGCTGAGCGCATGGATTGCGCAGGCCAGTGACTTCGAGAACCGCCTGCGGCCCGATGCGCAGACGGGTGCGCGTCGGCAGCGCCAGCAGATCGAGCCCTTCGCTGGTGATATTCTCTCCGAGATCGCCGGGCGCGACCTGAAAGCCAAGATCCCTGAGGACGTCGAGCATCTCGGAAGCGAACAGATGGACCTGCCGCAGGTTGGGCGCCTCCGGATGGAAGCGGCGGCGCGACAGATGCTGCACGGTAGTCCCCGCATGGGCATCGCCTTCCACGCCAAGTCCGGCCAGCAGGCGGATGGAAAACTGTCCCGTCTTGCTGAAGCGATGGCGCGGGCTGAGGCTCACCGCGGCAACCCTGCCGGTGAGATGTTCCGATGTCGTGTCCGTGGTCATGTCTGCAACCGTGCCCGCGACCATATTCGTGACCTCCGTTTCGCCATCGGCCGTTTCGGTGCCGCCGCAGCCATCTCATGCAGTCGTGACAGGCCGCAGAAACATCCCGCAGAAACCAGCTCGCCGCCTCCGCAACATCTCCGGCCGCCCCGCGGGCCAATGGCACCGCGGCTTCCCGGGCACGGCCGGCGATCCACCTCCCTTGCAGCGCATCGTGGCGCAGCCAATGAACCTCTTAAGCCGATTGATCAGAAGGCCGATGTGCGTCGACTCTCGGTCTTTGCTGCACGCCTCATCTCCGGCCGTCAAACATCCGGATGTGTGGCCTTGCGCCAGCGCCATAAACGAGAAGGCCCGGCTGAGCCGGGCCTTCTGCCTGAATATGGTGGCCGATCAGGCGGCCTCGTCCTCGACGGCATCGTCGTCGGCGTCTGCCCCTTCGGCTTCCGCATCCGCCTTGGGGCCGCGGCGCGGCCCCTTGGCGAGGGCCGCCTCGATCTCCTTGACGGCCTCGGTTTCGGTGATGCGGTTCACTGCCGCGATCTCGCGGGACAGCCGGTCCAGCGCCGCCTCGTAAAGCTGGCGTTCGCTGTAGGACTGCTCCGGCTGGGATTCGGAGCGGAACAGGTCGCGCACCACTTCGGCGATCGAGACGATATCGCCGGAGTTGATCTTCGCTTCGTATTCCTGCGCGCGGCGCGACCACATGGTGCGCTTGACCCGGGCGCGGCCCTTCAGCGTCTCAAGCGCCTTCTTGACGGTCGGCGCCTCGGCCAGCTTGCGCATGCCCACGGACACGATCTTGGCGGTCGGCACACGCAGGGTCATCTTGTCCTTGATGAAGTTGATCACGAACAGTTCAAGCTTCGCCCCGGCGATCTCCTGCTCCTCGATGGACATGATCTGTCCCACGCCGTGAGCCGGATACACGATGAATTCGCCGGTCTTGAACCCTTGCCGCTGGGTCGTCTTTTTCGTTGTCATTACAGGGGCTGCTCCTTCGCCCTCCGGTTTGGACCGGACGGGCGGCTTTGCCGCGGGAGCACGATCAGCCGTGCTCTTTGCGGATGATGAGATCTTTTTCGCCTCTCCCGCCGGCGCGGCAGCCGGCCTGGCCGCGGCAGCCACGGGGGCGCTCTTCGCGACCGGCTTCGTGGCGGTCTGGGGGGCGGCGGGTTTCGTGCCGGACACCTTGGCGGCTGCCGGCTTGCCCGCAGCAGCTTTCACAGGCGCGGATTTGGCGGACGCTCCGGAAGCTGACGTCACGGCGGCGGCTTTGGCCGGCGCCGCCTTCGTGGCGGCCGGCTTTGTAGTTGCGGTCTTGACCGGGGCGGGTTTGGCGGCCACTGACTTGGCCGGCGCCGCTTTCACAGCCGTCACCTTCGAGGTCGCCGCTTTTACAGACGCGGCCTTTGCCGGCGTGCTGGCTTTCTTACGCGTTTTTTCTGCCACTGGACTTCGCGTGGGAAATCCCACGCCCCTGGTTGACGCATCGCGGGAAAACAGAAACGAGATGGTGCGAAAAAGCGCTCCGCGCCGCCAAGCACAAGGCGGCCGGCGACGGAGGTATTCCGGACCGGGATATTCGCTATTTTGTTATATATATCACATTTTCCCCGAAATTCAAAGGGTTGGACCTATGAACCGGCCATATGAGGCCGTCTGCGGAGAAAAAGTGTAACCCGGGGGTTAATGCGGCAGGCCAATCCCCGACTTTCAGGAGCGGGGAGGCGTGGAGTCAGTCGCCCTCGCCGGGTTCGGGAGAAAACAGGGCTTCCTTGCCCGGCTTGCCGTCCCATTCCTTGGCGTCGTCCGGCGGCTCCCGCTTCATCGTCACATTGGGCCAGGTTTTCGCATAATCGGCGTTGAGCTTGAGCCATTTCTCAAGGCCGGGCTCGGCGTCGGGCTTGATCGCCTCGGCCGGGCATTCGGGTTCGCAGACCCCGCAGTCGATGCATTCGTCGGGATGGATGACGAGCATGTTCTCGCCCTCGTAGAAGCAGTCCACCGGACAGACTTCCACGCAGTCCATGTATTTGCACTTGATGCAGTTTTCGACGACGACGTAGGTCATGCGCACCTCGGCCGCCGGAGCGGGCCGCGCCTTTCGGCGGATTGACTGCGCGGTGGCTAGCCCATGGCGCAGGGGGTGTAAAGCGCGTGTTTCGCAGGAGAAACCCCCGTTTTCGCATCGCGCCCAAGTGGTTCAAAACATTCCAGGATTCGAATAATTCAAAAAATGGTGCCGGTCAGCGCCTCATACAAGCCCGCCGCCGAGGCCGCGTCGCCGCGCCGCTCCGCGAAGCCCGTCACGCGCAGCACGCGGATCTGCCGGTCCAGCGCCACGGTGACGACCTGTCCAAGACGGACGGCATGGCCCGGAGCCGTGACCCGCTGCCCGTCGATCCGGACCTTGCTGCCGGCGACCAGCGCCGCCGCGTCGGTGCGGGTCCGCACCACGCGGGCATGCCAGAGCCACTTGTCGATGCGCTGACGTCCGGGAGCTTCCTCCGGCCCACTCCGCCGCTGTCCTCCCCCGCGGCTCACGGCACGCCTCCACGACGCACCGGCGAGCCCCGGACGGAGCCGCCAGATGTCCCGAACAGCGGACAGGCCCGACCTCCATGGCTCATTCGCCAGCGGTCACTCCGGTTTGCCTTCGAGCTGGGCCTTGAGGGCCGCGAGCTTGGCGAAGGGCGAATCCGGGTCCGGTGCGCGATCCCGGCGCAAAGCCGCCCCGCGATCAAATCCGCCGGCGCCGCCGCGTTCGTCCCCGCGCGAAGGCCGGCGGTCGTCACGGCCCCTGAAGCTGTCTTTGCCGCGAAAACCGTCCCTGCCTTTGAAGCCTTCTTTGCTTTTGAAGCCCTGCGGACGATCTCCCCGCGGCTGGTCGCCATCGCGTCCGAACTTTCGGGGAGGCCGTGAGTCGCGCCGGTCCTGTCCCTCGGCGGCGACAGCCTCGCCAGCCGCGCCATCGGCAGGAGCCGCGTCCGGGAACTGCCCGCGCGGCGGACGGCCACGGCCCTGGCCGCGATTGCCGTGGCCACGATCCGGGCGGCGCTGGTGATGCGCCCGGCGCTCGCCTTCCGGGCGGCCCGGCCGCCAGACCTCGACAAGTTCCGGCTCGGACGGCGCGGCGGCAGCGTCCGCGGCTTCCGATTCCGGGTCGCCTGCTTCCGCGCCCGCAACTGCCGGCGCCGCATCCGTCGCGGCAAGGTCCGTTGCTGGTTCCGATGCAGCTTCCGCCGACATCTCGGCGGACGCTTCCGGCTCGCTCGTCACGGACACGGCGCTGTCAGCGGACGCCGGCTCGATATCGCCAGCCTCGTCTGAAACCGGCGCTGGCCCAGCCGCTGCCGAAACTTCGCCCGGAAGCTCTTCCACGGCGACCGCTTCGGCCCCCGGCAGAGCGACAGGCTCCGGATCGGATAGCTGCACATCAGCCAGCAGCGCAGCGCCTTCGGGGCCTGCCTCGCTCACGGCGGTTTCGGCGGAAGCGCCCGCCTCCGGGGTCTCGACGATGGCGTCGTCCGTATCGTGAGTTGCCGCATCGGAAGCGGTGATCGGCCCGGCCTCCGCCGTATCGGCATTCGTATCGGCATCCGCATCCGAAAGGCCCGCCGGCATATCCGCCGCCTCGACCACCGCACCCATCGCCGGGGCGGCTCCTTCGGCGAGGACCGCCGCTTCCGCAGCGGCCTCCGGCGTTGCCTCCGCAACCGTCACTTCCGGCTCCGGAAGCTTCGGCCGCTTCTCCATCCGGTAACCCAAAGCCCGCAGGATCGAGGCGAAGTCCTCGCCCGCACAGCCTGCCAGCGAGGTCATGCCGACCGTGACGGTGAAGCCCCGGCCATCGAAAGCGCCGGCCGGCTTCGGCCCCGGCGCGCCAGCGCGCCAGGCCAGCGCCGGCCGGATCAGGTCCGCAAGGCGTTCGAGAATATCGACGCGCACGGCGCGCTCGCCGGCGGCGCGATAGCCCGCCACGCGATACAGCTCCGTCGGCACCTCCTTGTCGGTGGCGATGGAGGTGCGGCCCGAGGAGGCAAGCTGCTGGATGGTGGCGAGCGCGGCGGGATCGACATCGCCCTGCTTCAGCGCCCAGAGCTGGGAGGCCAGCGCCCGCGGCGCCGGCTTCACCAGCGCCGGCAGATAGATGTGATAGGCGCCGAACCGCACGCCGTATTTGCGCAGGGTCGCGCGCGAGGGCTGGTCGAGCCCCTTCACATCCTCCGCGATCTTCTGGCGCTCCAGCACCCCCAGCGCCTCGACGAGCTGGAAGGCGACGCCGCGGGCGATACCGGTCACATCCTCGGCGGCGGTGAGCTGGAACAGCGGCGCCAGCAGCTTCTCGATCTGGGTCTTGAGCCAGAGTTCGAGCCGGGCCTGCACGCTGTCGCGCGGCGCGCCGGAAAGCTGCTCGTCCGCGATCAGCCGCAGACGCGGCTTGAGCGCATCCTCACCGGCGATCAGTTTCGCCACCGGCTGGCCGAGCCAGCGCAGCGCGCCGTCATTGGCGAGCACGAACTGATCGTCGGGGGCCTGGGCGAGGCGCGCGGCGCGCTGGTCGATCTCGCCCGCAAGCGCCTTCTGCGCGGCAGCCTGCAACGCCTTGGCGTCGGACCCCGCCTCGGACACCGCCGGCGCGAAGGTGAAGCCGTCCAGCCGGCCGATGGTGTGGCCCTCGACGACCACGTCGCCGGTCTTGGAAATTTCGGTGTCTAGCATTGCATTCTCTCTCAACCGCCGCATCAGCACGCTGGTGCGACGGTCCACGAACCGCGCCGTGAGTCTTTCGTGCAGGGCATCCGACAGCTTGTCTTCGACGGCGCGGGTGACGTCTTGCCAGTGATCCGGGTCCGCCAGCCAGTCCGCACGGTTGGCGATGAAGGTCCATGTTCTGACATGGGCGATGCGGTTCGACAATGTGTCGATATCGCCGTCGGTCCGGTCCGCCTGTTTCACCTGCCGGTCGAACCAGTCGTCCGGGACCCTTCCCTCGCGCATCAGGAAGCTGAAAAGAGTGCCGGCCAGCTCGGCATGGGTGGCCGGCGCGATCTTCCGGTAATCCGGGACCTGGCAGACCTCCCACAGCCGCGCCACAGCCGCCGGATCGCGCGCCATGGCGCGCACCTGCGCATCCCGCGCCAGATGCTCCAGCACCAGAATGTCCTCCGCGACCGGCGCGCGGGTCAGGCCCGGCAGCTTCGGCGCGGCGGACAGCGATGCCTGCAACGCCGCCACCGAGGCCGTGTCCAGCGCCGAGTTGCGCCATTGCAGCAGCTTCACCGGCTCGAAGGCATGGGCCTCGATCTGCTGGACCAGCTCGCTGTCGAAAGGTGGGCAGCGGCCGGTGGTGCCGAAGGTGCCGTCGCGCGAGGCGCGGCCGGCGCGGCCGGCGATCTGGGCGAGTTCGGAGGGGTTCAGCTTCCGATACTGATAACCGTCGAATTTGCGGTCGGACGCGAAGGCGACATGGTCCACGTCGAGATTGAGGCCCATGCCGATGGCATCTGTCGCCACCATGTAATCGACGTCGCCGGACTGGAACAAAGCCACCTGGGCGTTGCGCGTGCGCGGCGACAGCGCGCCCAGCACCACGGCGGCGCCGCCGCTGTGGCGGCGGATCAGTTCGGCGATGGCATAGACCTCGTCCGCCGAGAAGGCGACGATGGCGGAGCGCCGCGGCAGCCGCGTGATTTTCTTCTCGCCGGCGAAAGACAGGTTCGACAGGCGCGGCCGGCTGATGATGTTGGCGCCGGGCAGCAGCCGCTCCACCATCGGCCTCATGGTCGCCGCGCCGAGGATCAGGGTCTCGTCGCGGCCGCGATAGTTCAGGATGCGGTCGGTGAAGACATGGCCGCGCTCGAAATCCGTCGCGAGCTGGATCTCGTCGATGGCGAGAAAGGCGGGATTGAGATCGCGCGGCATCGCCTCGACGGTCGAGACCCAGAAGCGCGGGTTCGGCGGCTTGATCTTTTCCTCGCCGGTGATCAGCGCGACGTCGTTCTCGCCGACGCGCTGCACCAGCTTGTTATAGACCTCCCGGGCCAGCAGCCGCAGCGGCAGGCCGATGACGCCGGAGGAATGCGCCAGCATCCGCTCGATGGCGAGATGGGTCTTGCCGGTGTTGGTCGGTCCGAGAACGGCGGTGACGCCCGCGCCGCGGGCGCGATCGTCGCCTCGCGGGGACGGTCTGGAGAAGGTGATCGCCATCGGTCGTGAAATCGACTTTCATCGGCCCCGGCGGGGCTGGTCACTGATGTCCGGGCCGGCACGCCCGGCGGCGGGCCATTCCGGCACCATACACGCGGAACCGTTTCCACACATGTGCCCGCGCCGAAAGCGGGTCAACCCGCGAAATCCGTCCCGTTTTGCAACAGCCGGCCGATACCGTCTTAAACAGTGGAACGAGTCTGGAACGAAACACGGCCGAATCGCGGACTCTGCGGGAGTCGGGTTTCGTTCACGCCACATATGGCGGAGCATCCGCCTGCACCCCACGAGATGATGATTCGCGGGAGAATCTGCCACCTTTTTTCGGCCGAAACCGTTAATCGCGGACGGACTCGAATCGCCGCCGGAGTCAAGCGGTCGAAGTCAATCAGTCGGAGTTAAGCGCGCGCCGCAGCGGACGGACACCGCCGGGCGGCTTCCCGCTCGGGACCCGAAAAATCACGGGGATTTCGATGCCGTGGCGGTCAGCGGGGAGACCACGAAACTGCTGGCTTCGAGCACGCCGTTCCCGACCGGGGTCGGCACCACCATCTTGAACGGCACGACGACGCGGGTTTCCCCGATCGGGGCGACCCAGATTTCGGCGCCGCGCTGTTCCGCCATCCATTTGATGCCGGCCCGGTCGGGAATATGGCCGGCGATCGGCTTGAACACCACGCCGCAGATCGCGACCGGTCCCTGATAGCCCTTCTGCGCCTTGACCTGCTCGATCCGCTTGAATTCGACATCGAGTTCGTAACGGATGCGTCCATCGAAAATCTGGAGCGTGCGCTGGCATGTCTGCGGGCCGATCACGCTGCCGCTGCCGGGCACCCGCGTCAGCGCCGCCGTCATCGGATCGAGAATGCTGCGCCGGTGGGCCTCCGACACCGGGATGCGCTCCGGGTCCGGCGTCACCGGGGGTTCGACGGACATGGTCCGCACCGCGCCGCCGGCCATGACCATGCGGACCTCGTCCTTGCGGCGGTCGGTCGTCACGTTGGACGTATAGGCCGCCGGCACGAACTGGCCGGAGGCGGTAATGACGCCACGGGCGGCGCTGTTGCCGCGACCGGCGCTGAACATGCGCAGGATGCCCGCCGTCATGCCGCTGGCGGCTGCGGTGAACTTGTCGTCATCGACGGTGACGGTCCAGGCGCCGCGCCCCACCTGCATGCCGGCCAGCGTCGCGGTGTAGGTCGCGTCGAGCTTGGCTTGAGTCTGCGCCTGCGCCTGCGCCTGCGCCTGCGCCTGCGGCACGCCGGCAACCACAAGGGGGAGGACAAGGCCAAATCCGGCCCCCCGTATTGACCCACCGAATGACGTCACGGCCGGACCCTCTTTGAATCGTGTGGCGCTTTGAATCGTGTCGCGGTTCGAGCAGATGGCTGTCGAATCAAGGACTTGCTCTATTGTAAGCGATCCGGGCCGGAATACGCGACAGTGGCCCGGCACCACCGGCGTCCACCGGGCCCTTCGCACAGGACCCGCGGCCGCCATCATGCCGCCCGATATTCTCCGGCTTCATGACGCCATCAAGGCAGCCGGTGCTGGAAACTCCGTTGAAACCCGGCGAATTGCCCGGCCCGTGGCGGTGTGCGTCTTGACGATGCGGCCACCTGCCACTATAGGTCCGCGGTCCCCGTCAGGGGTTAAATCCATTCCGGATCATATCCGTTTGCCCGCGTCCTTCGGGATGCGGCCCGCGCGAAAGATTTCGATCGAAAGATTTCGCCAGTTCAGGTTTCGAAAGGTCTCGCTATGTCGCGGCGCTGCGAACTCACCGGCAAGGGCCCCCAGGTCGGCCACAAGGTGAGCCATTCCAACCACAAGACCAAGCGGCGCTTTCTGCCGAATCTGGTCAACGTGACCCTGAGTTCGGATTCGCTTCAGCGCAACGTGCGCCTGCGCATCTCCGCCAACGCCCTCAAGAGCGTCGATCATCGCGGCGGGCTCGATGCCTTCCTGCTCAAGGCGCATGACGAGGAACTGTCTGTCCGCGCGCTGGACCTGAAGCGTCAGGTCTCCAAGAAGCGGGCGGAAGCGCCGGCGGAAGCGGAAGCCGCATCCGACTGATTCCCGGCAACGGGTCTGATTTCGTGAAAGGCCGGGCTCACGCCCGGTCTTTTGCTTTTGGGAAGAACTGCAAGCGTGCCGCTTTCCGGGATCATGCTTTTGCCTGAGCATGATCTGATCCGAAAACCGGTGCCCACTTTCCGGGATCATGCTCTATTCGCCCGGCAGCGCGAATTGCAGCAGCAGCGTCCGTTGCAGCATCGAGAAATTGTCGTCCGAGATCATCGTCAGCACGACTGTGCCGGCGGCGTCGCGATGCACGGCGAGCCCTTCCATGTTGTCGATATGGTAGCCGAGGTCAGCCTCGAACAGCACGGGACCGTCCACCGTGCGCCCCGGCGCGATATCCTGCTGCGCGAGCCGGCGCAGGCGGATGCCGAGCCCGGAAAGCCATGAGAATTTCCGTTCGAGAATCAGCACGTCGCCGCCCGGCAACAGGGCAGCATCGCTGATGTCGTAATTCTCCGTCCGCCGCACGCTGAAAGCGCCCGGCTTCGGCCCGCCCAGCAGCAGCGCCCGCAGGTTGCGCGCCTCGTCCAGCGACCCCTCGGAAAAGACCACCAGCGCGCCTGAGAGGGGGTGAGTCCCCTTGGGCACCGCCACCAGCCCTTCGATGCCGCGATTGTTGCGCAGGTTGCGGAACGACGCCGGCAGCCCCACGGTCCGCGCGCGGGCCGCCATGCCGTCACGCCCGAAGTCGAACCGCACGATCCGGTGGACGCGTTCGATGCCGGCATACAGTGTGTCGCCATCGGCCGTCAGCGACTCGGTGTCGTACCAGCCGCGCCGCGTCAGCGGCGCGCCATCCGGCCCCAGCACCGGCGCCATCTGCGCATTGGCGATCCCGGCCGGCCGCTCACCGTCATGAACGATCTCGCCGGTCAGCCACCAGGCCCGGTCGCTGATGGCGACGAAACGGCGGCCATCCGCCGCCATGACGAGGCCCGAGAAGCCGCCGAACGGCTTGGCCGCCGAAGTCAGCGCCAGCCCCCCGCGAAACAGCAGCTTGCCGAACTGCCGGCGTGCCGGATCGCGCGGATCGAAGGCCGTGATCGGCGTCGCCGTGATGGAGATGTCGGCCGGCGCTTCCGGCCCGGCGACGACGGGCCGGCTGGCCGAATTCTGCGCTGACGTCTGGGGCGAGGTCTGCGCGAAAGTCTGCGCCATGGCCGCCGGGAGCCCAAGCCCCACAGCGGCGGCCGCCAGCGCAGCCACGGCAAAACCCAGGCACAAAGTGGCCGGTAGCCGGGACCGCACCCGGCCGCGAATCTTCGGCAACGTCGGGCCCGGCCTATTCATGTCCGGCTCGTTCATGGCCGGGATATTCGTGTCCACAATGGCGTCGGCCCGCGCCGCGGGCCGGCCTCAGGCCACGCGCCGCCGCCGGCCCCGCGAGACGGGCTCGCCCACTCCATTGTCATCGAACAGCTCCGCCAGTTTCTCGGTCATCGCACCGCCGAGTTCCTCGGCATCGACGATCGTAACCGCCCGGCGATAATAGCGTGTGACGTCATGGCCGATGCCGATGGCGATCAGTTCGACCGGCGAACGGGTCTCGATGTCCTCGATCACCCAGCGCAGATGGCGTTCGAGGTAGTTGCCCGGATTGACCGACAGGGTGGAGTCGTCCACCGGCGCGCCGTCGGAGATCATCATCAGGATCTTGCGCTGCTCGGGCCGGGCCAGCAGGCGCTGATGCGCCCAGTTCAGCGCCTCGCCGTCGATATTCTCCTTCAGCAGGCCCTCGCGCATCATCAGGCCGAGGTTGCGCCGCGCGCGCCGCCACGGCGCGTCCGCTGCCTTGTAGATGATGTGGCGCAGGTCGTTGAGCCGCCCGGGATTGGCCGGCTTGCCGGCGGCCAGCCACGCCTCGCGGGACGAGCCGCCCTTCCAGGCCCGGGTGGTGAAGCCGAGGATTTCGACCTTCACGCCGCAGCGCTCCAGCGTCCGCGCCAGGATATCCGCACAGGTCGCCGCGACAGTGATCGGCCGCCCGCGCATGGAGCCGGAATTGTCCATCAGCAGCGTCACGACCGTGTCGCGGAAATTGGTGTCCTTCTCGCGTTTGAAGGACAGCGGATGCATGGGATCGAGCACGACGCGGGACAGCCGCGCCGGATCGAGCATGCCTTCTTCAAGGTCGAATTCCCAGGCGCGGTTCTGCTGCGCCATCAGCCGCCGTTGCAGCCGGTTGGCGAGCCGCGCGACGACGCCTTGCAGGTTCGAGAGCTGCTTGTCGAGATAGCTGCGCAGCCGGTCGAGTTCCTCCGGTTCGCACAGATCCTCGGCGCCCACGGTTTCATCGAAACGGGGGGCATAGACCTTGTAGTCCGGGCCGCGCGGCTCGTTGGCGCCCGGGCGATGGGGCCGGCGCTGCTCGCCCGGCACTTCCGCCTCGCCCATCTCCATGTCGTCCATCATGTCGGCATCCATGGATTCCATGGATTCCGACGCGGCCTCGGCGGATTCCTCGGCCGAAGCCTCGGTCTGTTCCGGCTGGGCCTGGGCGTCCGGATTCTGGGAGTCCTCGTTCTGGTCTCCGGAATCCTGATCCTCGTTCTGGTCGTCGCCCTCGCTGTCCTCGGTGTCTTCGGACTCGGCGCTGCGATCCTCGCCCATGTCGAGCGAGGTGAGCAGGTCCTTGACCACGTCGCCGAAGCGCTCCTGATCCTCGACCAGTTCCTCCAGCCGGTTGAGATTGCGCCCGGCCCGGTCCTCGATGACCGGCCGCCACAGATCGACGAGACGGCGCGCGGCCGGCGGCGGCGCAAGGCCGGTCA
>Ga0182740_1001657_pt1 | contig 14689 bp, 8 predicted proteins | sample eDN5th37CKraftBY_FD_128872 | JGI IMG/M metagenome (GOLD analysis project Ga0182740, IMG submission 128872) | Enriched backyard soil microbial communities from Emeryville, California, USA - eDNA 5th pass 37_C Kraft BY (version 2) (version 2) | ecosystem: Environmental > Terrestrial > Soil >...
CGGCGGCAGTCATCTCCTCCATGACCCCGTTGCAGTGAAGAACGATATCGACGCCGGCCGCAAGGATTGCCGCTGCCTTGGCCCCGAAATCCCCAGAAAGCGCCTTCATCGAGATGTCATCGCTGATCAGCAGGCCATCGAACCCGATCTCGCCGCGGATCACCTCCTCCACAACCTTACCCGAAGTGGTCGCCGGCCCTGCCGGATCGATCGCGCTGAACACCACATGCGCCGTCATCGCCGCCGGCAGATCGTTCAACGCCGTGAACGGGGCGAAATCGTGTCTGCGCAACTCGTCGAAAGAGGTGTGCACGGTGGGAAGTTCAAAATGCGTATCGGCAGAGGCGCGACCATGGCCGGGAATGTGCTTCATGACCGGCAGCAGGCCGCCGGCCATCAGCCCTTGGGCCGAGGCGCGGCCAAGAGCGGCCACCGCCTCGGGATCGCGTCCATAAGCACGCTGGCCGATGACATCGCTGGCGCCCTCGACCGGAACATCCAGAACCGGCAGGCAATCGGCGCTGATCCCGTAACGCGCAAGATCGAAGGCGTGCATACGGCCGTGCAGCCAGGCGGCGCGCAGGCCGGCCTCGCGATCCCGCCGGTAGATTTCACCGACCGCGGCCGCCGGCGGATAGTTCGGGGCCAGTGGCGGGCGCAGGCGCTGCACCCTGCCCCCTTCCTGATCGATGAACACCGGCGCATCGTCGCGTCCCACGCAATCGCGCATCGATGCCACCAGATCACGGATCTGCTCCGGCTCGCTGATGTTGCGGGCGAACAGGATGAAACCCCACGGACATTCGCCGCGATAGAAGCGGATTTCCTCGCGGGAGAGCGAGTGGCCGGCACAGCCGAGAATAAGTGATTTTGATTCGGTCATGGCCCGAATTTACCGGGTTCGTGCCGGAAAGGGAATCATTCGCCACGCCCATGCAAAAGGGCCGGCGCATAGTGGCACCGGCCCTTTTTTAAAAGTCTGACTCGCAGGCGCTTTACTTCGAAACGAAGCAGTTCCCGCCAGCGGCCTTGTAGCTCTCGCAGAGGCTGATCGCATCGGCACGCGACTGGCTTGCCACGCGGACCCGGTAGAAGGTGCCCTTACCGGCCACTTCAGCCTTGACGATGTTGACGCTGCGGCCCTGAAGCACGCTGGCATAGCGGCGGGCCAGATCCTGATAGGTGGACTGGGCGGCCTCCACGCTTGGCTGCGAAGCGATCTGCACAGCCCATGTTCCGGCTGCCGCCGCGTTGGGGTCGAGTGCTGCGACCTGCCCCGGCTTAACCTCGCCAACGATGTTCACCGGCTGTTCAGCAGGGCGCTGCGGAGCAACAGGAGCCGCCGAAGGCGTATTGGCGGACTGCTGCGGCTTTGCCGCCGGCGTCACGGCACCGGTCTGCTCGGCACCGGGAGCGCTCACCGCCTGCGGCGCCGGATCCTGCGGTTCTGTCGCCGCAACCTGCTGGGCCGGCGCGGGCTCTTCGCGAGGCACCAGCGTGCCGTCGGGCTTCACGACCATAGTGCGAACCTTGCGCGGTGCAACGGCAGGCGTTTCCTCGGAGGCGACATCATCAACGGTAGCCGGAGCGACGCGCTCTTCCGACTTGGCGGAAGCCGGCGCACCCTCGCCCACCACGCGCGCCTCAGGAGCCCTTGCGGCAACATCCACAGGCTTTTCGGCGTCGGAGACGAGCTTTTCCTGAGTGGGGGCCGCCGGATTACCGCCCCTGGCAACCATGTCGTAGACCTTGTTGTCCTGATTGGGGATCACGGTGCCGCCCGGATTTTCCGGCTTGACCTTGATCGGTGCGTCATCAGCGCGGACGAGTACAGGCGCATCGCCGGAATCGCCCCCGCCGAAAGAGAGAGCGAACGCCCCAATGCCACCGATGACGGCCACTGCGGCGACGATCGCCCCGGCGAGCCACAAACGGTTGCGCGGCTTCTTCTCCTCCGCTTCCGAAATGGTCTCGCCATAATCGGGATCATAATCGAATCCATCATCCGCAGCCGCGGCTGCGGCAGGCTGATAAGACTGTTGTGCGGCGGCATCGAAATCGAAGTCGAAATCCTCGTCAAAAGTCCGGTCATAGGATGACGATGGCTGAGCCGCCTGTGCGACAGCATTTTCCGCCTGTTTCTGAGCAGGCGCAGCAAACACGTCAGCCTGCTGTGCGGCAGGTTGAGCGGCTTCAGCTTCGGCGGTGTTCATATCGCTGAGAAGATCGGCGAAATCGGCTTCCAGATCATCATAGGAAGCCGGCTCGGCGACATCCTGCTCGAACGGCACATCCGGAATTTCCAGATCATCGGCAAGGGCGACGGCCCGCTCAGGAATATCGATGGTCTCAAGCTCGGGAATCTCCGCAACGGGCGGACGGGCCGGTGCCTGCGACACGGGCGGCTCGTGCGCCACCGGAGCTGCAGCGGGCGTCTCAGGCACGTAAGCGTCTGATGCCACCTGATAGGCATCAGACGAAGGCTGCGGCTGATGACGCTGCCATGCCGCAGCATTCGCCTGCGCATCGGGCTGAGCGCTCGCCTGCGGCTGCGGCACTGCAGCAGGCTGTTGCTGTGGGCGCAGGAACGGCGTGCTGCGGCTCCAGCTGTGAGCCTGCGTTGCCGCCACGACAGTTGCGGCAGCCGGGATGAACGACTTCAATGCATCGACAGGATCTGCCGGGGTCTGCGGCTCGAACTGCCGCTGAACGCTCTGCGCAGATTCGGAACCGAAATCGCCGAGATCGAGATCCAGGTCGAAATCATCACGCGGAGATGCGGGCGCAGCAGCTTGCTGCGTGGCACCGGCAGCGGCTGCCTGATGCTCCACATGAACGTCGAGAGGCCGTTCCAGCTCGAAATCCGGTTCGTAGCCGGGCTGAGGACGTGCCGACATGCGGTTAAGCAAGGCGTTCAGCTCATCTTCAAGGGTGGGAGCTGGCGCTTCGGCAGCCACTTCCCCCTCAACGGAAGGCAGGTCGGCATGAGCATATGCAAAATCATCGTGCGGCTGCTCATAGGATTGGGGTGCAACATGCAATCCATCGGCAGGGGCAGCATCCCATTCGGGCTCATCCGCAGATGCGGCAGGATGCTCATCGAACACCGCGGCAGCCAGCTGACGTTCAAAATCGTCACCAGCATCAAAAACCTGCTCAGAGGCTGCGGGCGCCTGCGGCTCAGGCGCTGCAACGGCAGGTTCTTCAAAGGCGAAATCGGCATCGTCGAAGACGGCAAAATCATCTCCTGGCTGCGCCTGTCCGGCCAGCTCATCGGTGAGAGCGGCATCGAAATCGGCGAAGGGATCCGCGTCGGCAGTTCCGGCGACCGTCAGCTCCTGCTCCAGAGCAAGATCGAAATCAGGATAGTCCGCCTCTGGGCTCTGCACGGCGGCGACCGGCGCTTCAGAATGAGCGCCAGCTTGCTGCTCAAAGGCAGGCTCATCGAACGAGATGTCGTCGAAATTGAAATCCGGTTCATAAGCCGAATGCGTCTGCGAGGCGGTATCCGCGCCTGCATAGCTCGCGGAAGCATCATAGCTTACAGAAGCATCGTTGCCGGCTTCCGGCCAGGCCGCAGCCTGCGGCTCCTCGCCAAATTCGCCCATCAACTCCTTTTCAAGGTCGATGGTGAAATCATCGTCAGCAACGTCTTCGAAGCGAGGTTCATTGTCCGGCTTCACTGGCACGCGCGGGTCGAAACCCATAATCCGTGTCAGCTCCGCGAACGGATCATCCGCCGCGATATCGTCGCGGTCTGCTATCCTCAGCTGGGTTCTGTCTGCCATCGTCGTTCCCGAACTCGCACAATCGGACGCCATCGACGTCGCGTAAGGTTGGCCCCTACCAGCGCAATGTGGGCAAATGGTGACAGGTATTCCGCTGCTGTCTAACGCATTTCCTTCGGCGCATCGGCCCCGATCAGCGTCAGACCGGATTGAAGTACATCCGCAACGGCCTGCACCAGCCCTAGTCTGGCAAGGGTCAATTGTGGATCGTTAACCTTAACAAAACGTAAGTCCGGATTATCCGTGCCGCGATTCCAGTGTGCATGGAACGCACTGGCAAGGTCATAAAGGTAGAAGGCAAGCCGGTGCGGCTCCTGCGAGGAGGCAACCTGCTCTATCAGGCGCGGGTATTCGGCCAGCTTGCGCACCAGCCCGATTTCGCCCTCGTCGGTGAGGCCGGAAACGGCAGCCGAAAGCGTTGCGCGCTCGGGCTCCGAGATGCCCATCTGCTCTTTCGCCTGACGGAACACGGAGTGGCAGCGCGCCGAAGCATACTGCACATAGAAAACCGGATTGTCCTTCGACTGCTCGGTGACCTTGGCGAAGTCGAAGTCCAGCGGCTCGCTGTTCTTGCGGTAAAGCATCATGAAGCGGATCGGATCGCGCCCGACCTCCTCGACCACTTCGCGCAGAGTGACGAAGTCGCCCGAGCGCTTGGACATGCGCACAGGCTCGCCGTCGCGGAAAAGCTTGACCAGATTGCAAAGCAGAACGGTGAGCTTGACCTTGTCGCCGCCAACCGCGCGCGCCAGCGCCTCCAGACGCCGGACATAGCCGCTGTGATCGGCCCCCAGTACATAGATCAGCTCCACGAAGCCGCGATCGACCTTGTTCTTCAGATAGGCAACGTCAGCGGCGAAATAGGTGTAAGTGCCGTCGGACTTGACCAGCGCGCGGTCAAGGTCGTCGCCGACCGCGGTGGAGCGGAACAGCGTCTGCTCGCGATCCTCCCAGTCTTCCGGCTTCTCACCCTTGGGCGGCGGAAGCTTTCCCTTGTAGATGTGGCCCTTCAGGGTCAGGTCGTTGATTGCCGAGCGGATTGCATTGGCATTGTCGGCGTGCAGGGTGCGCTCGGAAAAGAAGACGTCGTGGCGCACGTTGAGCAGCGCCAGATCATCTTTGATCATCTTCATCATGGCGTCGATGGTGCGATCCTTGACGATTGCCAGCGCCTCATTGTCCGGCATTTCCAGCAACTTACGGCCAAATTCCGAAGCAAGATCCTGCCCCACGGGCACCAGATAATCGCCGGGATACAGCCCTGCCGGAATATCACCGATGTTTTCGCCAAGCGCCTCGCGATAGCGCAGCAGAACGGAACGGCCGAGTACGTCGATCTGCGCACCGGCATCGTTGATGATATATTCCTTGGTCGCCTCATAGCCGGCGAAATCCATGATGTTGGCGAGCGCATCGCCCACCACGGCGCCGCGGCAATGGCCGACATGCATGGGTCCGGTCGGGTTGGCCGAGACATACTCCACATTCACCTTGCGCCCGGCACCGGCGGTGGAGCGGCCATAATCGGTGGCCTTGCTCAGGATGAAAGCCAGATGCTTCTGCCAGAACGCATCGGTGAGGCGCAGATTGACGAAGCCGGGACCCGCCACTTCCGCCCCGGCAACATCGGCATCCTCGCGCAGCGTCGCAACGATTCGATCTGCCAGCGCGCGCGGATTTTGTCCGGACGGCTTGGCCAGCACCATTGCGGCGTTGGTGGCCAGATCACCATGGCTTGCATCCCGCGGCGGTTCGACGGAGATGCGTGACAGATCGAGCACGCCCCCATCCTTGTCCTTCAGATCAAGCGCTTCGACTGCTTTGATGATCCGCGCGGTGAAGTCGGCGAAGATGTTCATGAGGGGGCTTTCGATAACTGCGGAAACTCATTCACACGCTTTTGCGTGAAAATCATGGAAAAAGCGGCGTTTTCCTGCGCCTAACTCAAATCCGGCGTGTGGTCAAACAAACGCCGGTGCTCTTTCACGGCGTAGGTATCGGTCATGCCGGCGAGGAAATCGGCGACATGACGCGCCTTTATGCGATCTTCCGCGCGATCAAGCCCCTCTCGCCAGCCTTCCGGCATGGCGCGCGGGTCGGAGAAATAGACGTCGAACAGATCGCAAACGATCTTCTCCGCATTGACGCGCACGCGCATGACTTCCGGATGCCGGTAAAGATGCTTGTAGAGAAACGCCTTCAGTTCCTTTTCCTCCACCGCCATGGCCGGCGTGAAGGTGACGATGGTCTCACCGGCCGCCCTCACCGCCTCGGCGCTTTCGGGCCGCAGACGCGCCAGATTTTCAGTGGCGGCCCTGATCACGTCTTCGACCATGACGGTGATCTGACGCCGCATCAGTTCGTGGCCGACGCGCACATCGTCCAGAGCGGGATAGCGCTCCCTCACCTGACGCAGGATCTTGCCCTGCAGGGCCAGATCATCCAGCATCTCCAGTTCGAGAAGCCCTGCTCTCAGGCCATCGTCGATGTCATGGGTGTTGTAGGCAATGTCGTCGGCGATCGCCGCGCACTGGGCTTCTATCCCGGCGAAGCGGTCGAGTTCGAGATCGTGCAGTTCGTTGTAGGCGCGGATGGTGGCCGGCAGCGCGCCATCAAGCCCCTCGCCGTTCGTGCCGGTTAGAGGCCCGTTGTGCTTCACCAGTCCTTCCAGCGTTTCCCAGCTCAGGTTCAGACCGTCGAACTCCGCGTAGCGCCGCTCCAGCCGGGTGACGATGCGCAGAGACTGGGCATTGTGATCGAAACCGCCCCAAACAGCCATCTTCGCGTTCAGCGCATCCTCGCCTGTATGCCCGAAAGGGGTGTGGCCGAAGTCGTGGACGAGCGCCACCGCCTCGGCGAGATCCTCATCGCCGCGCAGCGCACGCGCCAGCGCCCGGGCAATCTGCGCCACCTCGATCGAATGGGTCAGCCGCGTGCGGAAATGGTCGCCTTCATGGGCGATGAAAACCTGCGTCTTGTGCTTCAGGCGCCGGAATGCGGTCGAATGGATGATGCGGTCGCGGTCACGCTGGAACGGGGTACGGGTCGGGCTTTCCGGCTCCGGCACGAACCTTCCCCGCGTTCTGGCGGGATCGGTTGCATAAGGCGCGCGCGGCCGGTAGCCGAAGCCTATTCCCTCATAAGCGGCGTTCGCGATGCCCTGTCCGGCCTGTCCTTCGTCCATGCTTTCTCCGCAGATCGCAACAGGCATTCATGGCCAGCGACCAGTTGTTGACTTGATGGCACGGCGTACATACCTATCAAGAGAAATCAAATGCAAGGTGACGCCGTGAACGCGAACGCCGCGATGAACTCCAACGTCGAAGTAACTGAAGCCGCAGCAAGGCGGATCGCCAGAATCGTTTCCGGCGAGCCGGGCAAAAGCGCATTGCGCGTTTCCGTCGAAGGTGGCGGCTGTTCCGGCTTCTCCTACAAGTTCGATCTCGTTGAAGGCCCCGATGAGGGCGACGTCGCCATTGAGAGAGATGGCGCAACTGTGCTGATCGACGACATTTCTCTGGTCTATCTTGGCGGCTCCGTCATCGATTTCGTCGACGATCTGATGGGCCAGTCGTTCCAGATCAGGAACCCGAACGCCGTGGCTTCCTGCGGCTGCGGAACCAGTTTCTCCATCTGACGCAGCAGTCTGCCACAGAAAAAGGCCGCCCCTGGGGCGGCCTTTTTCTGTTGATCCGCGATTCTGGCCTCAGGCTTCGGCCGACATGGCGGCCTTGCGCAGGCCCTGCGCATCACCGGTGGCTCCGTTGAAGACCAGATTGAGCGCCACGGCCGCAATGGATGCCAGCAGGATGCCGGAGTCCACCAGCGGGCCGATGGCCTTCGGCAGCCAGATGTGGAAGTCGGGCGCCACGACCGGGATCATGCCGAAGCCGAGCGAAATCGCCACGATGAACAGGTTGTTGCGATTGGCCTTGAAATCCACGGCCGACAGGATGCGGATTCCGGTTGCGGCCACCATGCCGAACATGACGATACCCGCACCACCGAGGACCACCGTGGGAAGCGCCTCCACCAGCGCACCCATCTTGGGGATGAGGCCCAGAACCACCATGATGACGCCGCCCGCCACGCAGACGAAGCGGCTGCGAATGCCGGTAACGCCCACCAGCCCGACATTCTGCGAAAAGCTCGTATAGGGGCAGGTGTTGAAGATGCCGCCGAGCACGGTGCCGAGACCGTCCATGCGCAGGCCTGCCGACAGCATCGGCTGGGTGATCTTCTTTTCCGTCATGTCGCCGAGGGCCAGGAACATGCCCGTCGACTCGATCATCACCACGATCATAACCAGAACCATGGTGATGATGAGGACCGGATCGAAAATCGGCATTCCGAAATGGAATGGCGCGATCGGGGCGAACCACGCGGCGTTGGCCACCTTGTCGAAATGCATCATGCCGAGCGATGCCGCAATGATGCCGCCGGCTACGATACCGACGAGAACGGCGACATTCGACAGAAAGCCCCTCGCGTAGCGCGCGACACCTATGATGACGCCAAGCACGACCAGCGAAAGCACGATGTTCGATACGGGCGCATAGGCCGCATTCGGAACGCTGGGCGCCAGCCCCATCCCGGCCGGCACGGGCGGCAGCGTCGAGCCGGCGGCCCCTGCCGCCTCCTTCACCGAATTCAGCCATGCCGCATGTTCGGGGTTGATGATCTTCGGCGCCGTAGGACCGAACGGCATGCCGAATATCCAGTTTATGCCGATCTTCATCAGCGACACGCCGATGACGAGGATGATCGTTCCCGTGACCACAGGCGGGAAAAGCCGCAGCATGCGGCTGACAAAGGGAGCGATGAGCACGGTTATGATGCCGGCCCCGATGATGGCGCCGAAGATCATGCGCGCGCCTTCATAGCCGGGGTTTGCCGCGGCCATGGAAACCATGGGGCCAACGGCTGCAAAGGTTACACCCATCATCACCGGAAGCTTGATGCCGAACCATTGCGTTGCGCCCATGGATTGCAGGATCGAGGCGATGCCGCAAACAAACAGATCCGCGGAAATGAGGAATGCGACGTCGGCCGGTTCAAGCTGAAGCGCCCTGCCCACGATGAGCGGCACGGCAATAGCGCCTGCATACATGACAAGAACATGCTGAAGGCCGAGCGTAAACAAACGCGGCGCAGGCAGCATCTCGTCGACGGAATGCGTCGATGCTGTTGACATTATGGTCCCTCCCTTTGCGCAACAGCTGAAACGGGTTCCATAGACTGCCGCGATGGTGCAGGATGACCTCAATCAAACCGACATGCCATCAAGAACTGTTTGAAATAGTCGCGAGAATTTCATGAAGATTGCCACCTGGAACATCAACGGCGTGCGGGCCCGTATCGGCAATCTCACCCATTGGCTGCAGGAGAGCGCGCCGGACATCGTCTGCCTGCAGGAAATCAAATGCGTCGATGAACAGTTCCCCCGTCTGGAGATCGAGGCGCTTGGCTACAATGTCGAAACGCACGGCCAGAAGGGGTTCAACGGCGTTGCCCTGCTTTCCAGATTGCCCTTCGACGAGGTGAATCGCGGCCTGCCCGGTGACGATGGCGACGACCATGCACGGTTCATCGAAGGCGTTTTTTCGACGCCAAAAGGCGCGCTGCGCGTCGTCTCGCTCTACCTGCCCAATGGCAATCCGATCGATGATCCTGTGAAGTTTCCCTACAAGCTCGCCTGGATGAAACGCCTTGAAGACTGGGCGCGCGAGCGACTTGCTCTGGAAGAGGCGCTTGTTCTGGCAGGAGACTACAACGTCATCCCTGAGCCGATCGACGCAAGACATCCCGAAGCGTGGGTCAACGACGCGCTTTTCCAGCCTCAGACCCGGCAGGCATTCCGGCGACTGGAGAACCTCGGCTTTACCGAGGCGGTGCGCGCGGTTACCGACGAACCGGACGTCTATACATTCTGGGATTATCAGGGCGGCGCCTGGCAGAAGAACAACGGCATCCGCATCGACCACCTGCTCCTGTCGCCGGAGGCGGCTGACATGCTGGGTTCGGCATCGATCGAGAAAAATGTGCGGGCGTGGGAAAAGCCGTCCGATCATGTTCCGGCGGCTGTGGAACTCAGGCTGGAAGCTGCCTGAAGCGCTTCGTGAAGCAAAGGCAACGATTCAAGGGAAGCCCGCATCCTGCGGAAAAAGAATCACAATCGCGTCTCGCTGTGATCAGCGGGCGCGTTTGGCCTTGAGCAGCGAACGCGCCGGGCTGCACCCGGCCAGTTACTGGTTGATGCCCTTGGTCAGCATGTCATCGGCCAGAGCGATGGCGGTGCGGCGGTCGGCCTCCGGCGCCAGGGCGAAGGCCTCTTCCTGCATATTGCGTATCCAGCCCTGGTCGACAGGCTGGGCGCGCTCAAGAGCTGCGGTCATCAGGGCCAGCCCGCGTACAACCTTGCCGCTATGGAAGAGCAGATTGCCGAGCGTTGCCTGCGCGCCGGCGTGCCCCTTCTCGGCGGCAAGCTGCAGCCAGCGGCCGGCCTGCCTGGTGCTGGCCTTCACGCCGCCTTCGCCATTGAGGAACATCTTGCCCATTTCGTACTGGGCATTCGGGTTGCGGTAATTGGCTGCGGCGCGCATGAAATATTCCTGCGCAGCGGTCGCGTCCGGCTGGACCGGTGTGCCGGGTATTCCTCTGCGGATATAATCTCCCAGCGCAACCAGCGCATCGGAAACATAGCTTTCCTCAGGCGAACCCGGCTCGACATCCTGTTCGGCGATTTCGCTGAAAAACTTGAAGGCTTCATAATCGTTGCGGGCGACACCGTCACCCTCGGCATACATGCGGGCCAGCTTCCACGTTGCGCCGATCTGGCCATTTTCCGCTGCGTAGCGATATGCCTCGACCGCCTGTTCCTTATGGCCGCTGTGATAGGCGGAGAAACCAAAACGGAAAACGGCGAACGGATTGGATTTCGGCTTTACGCCCGTCTTGTCGTCGAACACCTTGTCGTCAAAGGCAAGTGCGGGCTCGACAGCAGACAGGGAGGCACAGGCTATCACTGTGCCCAGCATACATGAGCGCAACACTCCCGAAATCTGTCGGGAATGGGTTGCCACGGAATGAGCCGGCTGTTGCCGCACGCCGGCATCTCTTCCCGCGCGGGGAAGCAACATCGAAACTGAGCGGGAAATAACCGGGACTTCCATACTCTTCCTTGCGCCTGCCACACTGCCAGCCTGCCTCATCATCCGTTGATGAAACCACGACTGAAAATACCTGCGGACCCCTATTCCTTGCCGCTTGTTTTTCCGGGGCCTTAACGAAGTGCCCCCGGTTTATGGCGGGAAGTGGGCGGTTCTCGCTGCGGCAGGCCTAACACAAGGGAAGTTGAACGACTGTTGCAGTTTCACCACAAACTGAAGACGTCGCTAACCGAAGGTGAACAGCCGTTCGGAAACAGATTCCGAAAAACCCGCCAAGCACATGATCTTAAAAGATAAAAGCCCGGCAATGCCGGGCTTTTATGTCATTCAGGAGATCAACTCACCACTTGAGGCTGTAGCCTGCAAGACCGGAAACTGACCAGCCACTGCCGACGGCGTAATTACCATTCGTAGCACTGTAAGCAGTTTCTTCGACGGATCCGACGCGGGAGACGCCACCGCCCAGACGCAGTTCGCCGAACCCGTCCTTCATGATCAGGCCAGCACCGAGGGTGACAACGTCTCCATGAAGGTCGTATCCAGTAGAAGTTCCACGGTCCCACATGAGGAATGCGGTTCCGGAAATCTGGTCGTTAAACGAATGACCGATACCGCCCATGATGGTCCAACCATCACGCCAGTAATATTCGTTGTCCCTGTTGAAGCCCAAATTAGTCTTCAGAACCAGCGTCTTGTTAACCGACCAGTCGGTCCACTTCACCGAGCCATAGGCGAGCCAGCCGGGCGCTATGCCGGTCTGGAATTTTGCCTCAACGCTCTGCGGAAGCTTTCCCTCGCCTTCGGCGTATCCCAGGCCACCGGCGGCGGTGCCGGTTGCTTCGATCTTGGTTCCCGAACGATAAAGCACCTGTGCACGAAGAGCGATGTCCGGAATTTCATAGGCAAGTCCACCACGCCAGCCCCACGCGGTGCCGCCAAGCTCGACAGGCAGAGGCGTGGGTGCACCGCCAGCGCCGGGAATAACTACGCTGAGGTCGTAATCGAAATCGTCGACATAGGCGCCGGCAATGACAGAAAATCTTCCCTTGCTCAGATCAAAGCCGACAGCACATGTCGCTGCGTATTCCGTGACGGTGAAGGTCTCTTCCAGCTTGCCATAGTAGGTGTAGGGAGCCACGGGCGCCTGCGCACGCGGCGCATCGAAAGATGATGCCGCACCAAACGAGTTCGCAATCGTGCCCGCGCAGGACACATTGTCCGACAGGCGGAACTTGGCCGCCAGAGACGGCATCACGTAAGTGTCTGCGTAATCGTGCCCGATGTTCGAAGGACCGCTTTTGATCTTGCGCTCGGGGCTCACCACGGTCACGCTGGTGCGGACGTTGAAATTGCCCTGCTCGAACAGAATATCCGTATCTGCGGTTCCACGCGAAAAACCGCCAGCATTGGCTGCAGCCATCGCAAGAAGAGAAAGCGCGGTTGCTCCGGAAAGCGTCGCGATACCCTTAATAACCATGAAGTCCTCTCCCCGAAAGTTCCTGATTTCTAGGTAGAACCAATTAGACGGCGCGATGCAACACCGTTGTGTACGCCGTACAAGTACGGGAAAATCCGACAACTGTCCGCAGACTTGCCGTCATCTTGAGCAGGCGCCTGAAAACCCGATTTTTCAGCAGCGCAAGCCTTGAAATTGCCCGGCATGTTATACGGGATACTCAAAAACAGGCCGTTTTCGAGAGAAAAAGGGGGCATTGTTACATTATGGCAACAATGGGGCCTAATCTTCCGTATACGTCAATTCTTACGTTACGGGAGGGCCTCCAAATGACGCCTCAAAGCGCAACCGGAGGTTTTTGAGAGCGCACGAATCGCGCAACAAAAAGACCCGAAAACCGGGCAGGGTTTTCGGGTCTTTCAGCAACAGCAAGCTGCCCTGATTGTTTAACCGGCTGAGCGCACCCGTTCGAGAGCCGTGGCGAGCCGTGCCTGCGTTTCCTCGAACTCCGACAGCTTCTCCCGCTCAGCCGCCACCACATCCTCACGGGCGTTGGCGACGAACTTCTCGTTGGAGAGTTTTTTCGCGATGCGGGCGATCTCCTCGGTGACCTTGGCCACTTCCTTCTTGAGGCGCGCCTCCTCGGCCTTGAGGTCAACCAGATCGCCAAGCGGCAGACATATCGTTGCCTCGCCCAGAACCAGCTGCGCCGACCCTTTCGGAGCGGTGTCGGCCAGCGTTATATTGCCAACGCGCGCCAGCCGGCGAATGGCCGTCTCATGGCGGACAAGGCGTTCGCGGGTGGTGTCATTGGCTTCCACCACGACCAGCGGCGCGATTGCGGCTGCCGGCACATTCATTTCCGAGCGAACCGAGCGGATGCCGGAAACCAGATCGACCAGCCAGTTGATGTCGCCCGCTGCCTCGGCATCCTCGAACTCGGGAGCCGGCCATGCCGCGTGGCACAGAAGCGTCGAACGCTCACGCCCCTCGCCGGCCGTCTGCGCCCACAGCTCTTCGGTCATGAACGGCATCATTGGATGCAGAAGCTTGTAGATTTCATCTAGAACGAAAGCGAAGCAGGCGCGGCTTTCGACCTTGGCCGCTTCATCGTCCCCCATGAACACAGGCTTCAGCAGTTCGACATACCAGTCGCAGACCAGATTCCAGACGAAGCGATAGGCAGCGCCCGCGGCCTCGTTGAAACGATAGCTGGTAATGGCTTCGGTAACAGCACGCGCAGTGCGGGTCAGTTCCGTGAGGATCCAGCGATTGACCGCCAGCTTCGCATCGCCGAGCCAGAAATCGTCATTGCGCGCCACGCCATTCATCTGTGCGAAGCGCGTGGCGTTCCACAGCTTGGTGCCAAAATTGCGGTAGCCGGCAATGCGGGCGGGATCGAGCTTCACGTCGCGCCCTTGTGCTGCCATGATGGTCAGCGTGAAGCGCAGCGCATCGGCGCCGTATTCGTCGATCAGTTCCAGCGGGTCGATAACGTTGCCCTTGGACTTCGACATCTTGGCGCCGTTCTTGTCGCGAACCAGCGCATGGACATAAACCGTGTGAAACGGCTCCTCGTCCATGAAGTGCAGGCCCATCATCATCATGCGGGCGACCCAGAAGAAGATGATGTCGAAGCCGGTCACCAGCACGTCGGTCTGGTAATAGGTCTTCAGTTCAGGCGTCTGATCCGGCCAGCCAAGCGTCGAGAACGGCCACAGCGCCGAGGAGAACCATGTGTCCAGCACATCCTCGTCGCGGGTGAGGATCGCGCCCGGCTCGAAATTCTCCAGCCGCTCCTCGACCCATGCCTTCCACGGGCCTTCATGGGCGAGATAATGCTGGATGGCAGCGTTCAGAGCCTCTTCCTCGCTCTTTTCCACGAAGATATGGCCATCCGGTCCGTACCAGGCCGGAATCTGGTGTCCCCACCAGAGCTGACGGGAGATCGTCCATGGCTGGATGTTTTCCATCCAGTCGAAATAGGTCTTCTCCCAGTTCTTCGGCACGAAGTTGGTGCGGCCTTCACGAACCGATGCGATGGCCGGTTTCGCCAGTTCGGCGGCATTCACATACCACTGGTCGGTCAGCAGCGGCTCGATCGGCACGCCGCCGCGATCTCCGTGAGGAACCATGTGGCGGTGCGGCTCGATCTTTGCGAGGAAACCGCCCTCTTCCATGATCTGAACGATGAGCTTGCGCGCCTCGAAACGGTCGAGGCCATGGAGTTGCTCCCACACGCCCTCGCGCAGAGGCGTGACCTCGACACCTTCGAG
>Ga0182740_1001659_pt1 | contig 14671 bp, 15 predicted proteins | sample eDN5th37CKraftBY_FD_128872 | JGI IMG/M metagenome (GOLD analysis project Ga0182740, IMG submission 128872) | Enriched backyard soil microbial communities from Emeryville, California, USA - eDNA 5th pass 37_C Kraft BY (version 2) (version 2) | ecosystem: Environmental > Terrestrial > Soil >...
AGGCTCAGCGCCGCGACATCCTCCTCCGAGAGGCCATCTGGCACCGGCACATCGGCATCGACTGTCAGCTCGGCAAGGGTCGGGGCGCTCACAGGGCCGCCAGCGCGTCCTTGACGGCGGCGGAGAGGCGGCGGCCATCGACGCGGCCCCCTGCCTGCCGGTTGAGCGCCCCCATCACCTTGCCCATGTCCTTGGGACCCGTGGCGCCGGCTTGCGCGATACCCGCCTGCACGAAGGCCGCAAGCTCCTCGTCCGACATCTGCTGCGGCAGGTACCGCTCGATGATCGCGACCTGGCTCTCCTCACGCGCGGCCAGGTCGTCACGCCCGCCGTTCCGGAACTGCTCGATGGAGTCCTGTCGCTGCTTCACCTGCGTGCGGAGCAGGGCGATCTCCTCGTCCGGCGTCAGCGGGGAACGCTTGTCGATCTCCGCGTTCTTCACCATCGCCAGCACGTAGCGCAGGGCATCGCGCGTCTCGGTGTCCTTGTCGCGCATGGCCTGTTTCATGTCGGTTTCGAGCCGGGCGCGAAGCCCGGGGTCGTTCGCTTCGGTCATGAGGGTTCCTCGATTCAGCACGGCGCGGTGGGAGGAGGCTGACCCGCTCGTCAGGCGAGCGGGCCAAGCTCCTTCCCGCCCAGCAGGTGCATGTGCAGATGAAAGACGGTCTGGCCGGCATGCGGCCCGACGTTCGTCAGCAGGCGGTAGCCGGATGCGTCGATGTCCCGGTCGCGCGCGACCTGGTTCGCCAGGGCGACCATATCGGCGAGGAGGTCACCATCGCCCTCCCCCAACGCCGCGATGCTGGCGACGTGGGTCTTCGGCACGACAAGGACGTGCACGGGCGCCTGCGGCGCGAGGTCATCGAAGGCAACGGCACGGTCGCTCTCCGCGGCGAACGTCGTGCCGAACGCTCCGGCCGCGATCTTGCAGAAGATACAATCCTCTTCATATGTCGACATGGACGCGGACCTTTCGCGAAACGGCTCGCCGCCGGTCGCGGGGATCGGGCGGCACATTCCTGACAGGAGCAGTATGCCAGAGCTACCGGAGGTCGAGACGGTACGGCGGATGAGCGCACCGCATGTCGTGGGGCGCACCATCGATCGGGTGGAACTCGGGGACTTCCCCGGTGTGATCGAAACGACCCTGCCCGGCGTTCCCGCAAGCTGGCTGACGGGACGCCGCATCGAGGCGGCGAACCGGCGCGGCAAGTTCCTCCTCTTTCCGCTCGACGATGGCAATACGATGGTCGTTCACCTCCGGATGACGGGGCGTCTCCTCGTCATGCCGCCCGACGCGCCCACTGTGCGCTTCGAGCTCCTGCGGATGGCGCTCTCCAGCGGCGAGCAGCTGCGGTTCGCCGACCAGCGCAAGTTCGGGCGCGTCTCCATCTTCACCCCGGAAGACGTGGAGCGACTCGAATCGCGGCTGGGACCCGAACCGCTCTCCAGCGCCCTGACCGCGCACCACCTGCACGCGGCATTGCAGCGCCGCACCGGGTCGATCAAGGGAGCCCTGCTCGACCAGCGACTGATCGCCGGCCTGGGGAACATTTATGTCGACGAAGCACTCTGGGAGACCCGCATCCATCCCCTGACGCGTGCGAACGCCCTCGCCCTCGGCGACCTCGACGCCCTGCTGGTCGCGATCCGGGCGATCCTGACGGCGGCGATCGCCAACCAGGGGACCTCGTTCTCGACCTTCGAGAATCCCTACGGCGAGGCAGGCAGCAATGCCCGTAACCTGAAGGTCTACGGCCGAGCGAAGAACGCGGGCGCGTGCGAGCGTTGCGGCACACCGCTCGAGCGCATCGTTGTCGCAGGCCGTGGCACCACCTTCTGCCCGAATTGCCAGGTTCTCCAGGCGAGGGCCGAGGCAGAATAGGAGTCACGGCCCACATCGCCGCATCATTCGCAACGCAGGAGAGGAGTTTCGACCATGCCAGCTACCGAGAGCCCGGTCTACACCGCGAAGGTCAGCGTCACCGGAGGCCGTGAGGGCCATGCCATCAGCGACGACGGTCGGCTGGATCTTTCCCTGACACGCCCGGGAGCCGCCGGCACCGGCACGAATCCGGAGCAGCTGTTCGCGGCCGGATACGCGGCGTGCTTCCAGAGCGCAATGGGCAGCGTCGCGCGCCAACGCGGCGTCGACGTGTCGAAGTCGGTGATCGAGTCGTCGGTCTCGCTCTATCGCGGCGAGGGGTCGTTCTACCTGGGTGTGACGATGCGGGTGTCCATCCCGGGCCTGGCACTGGACGAGATCCAGGACCTGGTCGACGCCGCCCATCAGGTCTGCCCCTACTCCAACGCGACGCGAGGCAATATCGACGTCTCCTTCGAGGTCGCCAACTGAGGTTCCGCGCCCTGCACGGCGGAATCGTGCGCGCACACCGCATCGTGGCCCGTAGGGGCGGCATCCGTGCGCCGTTCGTGGGATGATTCCCGGGATCGCCCCAATCCGGGGCGGGATCAGCATCCGTTCGCCCTCACGCCAGCCCCGGAAGGACCATCCCGAGATGGACAAGCGAGCTGTCCTCACGAAACGCCTCGCGATCGCCACGGCGATCGGCATGTTCCTCGTGCTCATGATGGGCGCCGGGGTGACGGCCACCGGGTCCGGCAATGGCTGCGGCAACGACTGGCCGCTCTGCCACGGCCGGCTGATCCCGCAGGATTACCTGCAATCCTTCATCGAGTACAGCCACCGTCTCGTCACCAGCTTCGAGGGCCTGCTGGTCCTCGCGACCTGCATCGTGGCGTGGCCGCTCCGCAAGGTCCATCCCGACTTCAAGATCCTCGTCCCCTCGATGGCATTCACGCTCGTCCTGCAATCGCTGATGGGCGCCGCTGCGGTGAAATGGCCGCAGTCGGCCACGGTCATGGCGACGCATTTCGGCATCTCCCTGATCTGCCTCGCCTCGGCGGTCCTGATCGCCCGCATCCTGATCGACGGGGGCCGGCACCGCGATCTGGCCATCGCCAGGAACCCGGTGCCGCCCGCGTTGCGCATGCTCATCGTCGCGTCGTTCGTGGCCTCGATCCTGGTCGCCTACTCCGGCGCCTACGTCCGGCACACGCACTCGGAGATCGCGTGCGGCGTCCAGTGGCCACTCTGCAACGGCCAGGTGATCCCGGACATGGGAAACAACGCGGGCATCCACTTCGCCCACCGGATCTCGGCTGTCGCGATCTCGTTCGTCATCCTCGCGATGTTCCTGGCCGCCCGCAAGGTGCGGGATACGCGGCCCGACCTCTACGCGCATGGGAGGCTGGCCCTGATCGTGGTGATCCTGCAATCGCTCGCCGGCGGGATGGTCGTGCTGACCAAGGTCCAGCTGCTCTCCACGCTCACCCATGCCGCGCTGATGGCGATCCTGTTCGTGGTGCTGGCGGATGGCGTCCTGAAGATCCTCCCGGACCGCAGCACGCAGGCAAGCGCGATGCCGGCTTCCGATCGGGGAATCGGCGGGCAACTCGCCCCCAATACCAGGGGAGATTAGCGCCGGTCTCTCTCACGGCAGGCCTGGAACGCGCCCGCCTCGTGGGAAGACTGCCGCGCTCATCGCACGAGCATCCTTAGGGGGAATCCACCAGAGGATCAGCGCGTGAGGCAATCGCGAAGCCACCTAGACACAGAACGGCGCCCCCGTGATGAGGGCGCCGTTCTGTACATTGGAGCGGGTGATGGGACTCGAACCCACGACATTCTGCTTGGGAAGCAGACACTCTACCAACTGAGTTACACCCGCGTCTTTCCGTTCCGCTGGCGGAGTATAGCACCACGATTTCTACCCGTCCACGTGACGGTGCCTCGCGGTCAACCCGCTCAGACGGCCCCGATCGGGTCCCAGAGACGCATTCCCGCGTGGTTTCGCGGAAATCGATGTTCGCGGTCATTGACGGGGTCGTGCGCTCATGCGTATACTCTCCCTCGTGTCCGGGGACATAGCTCAGCTGGGAGAGCGCTACAATCGCACTGTAGAGGTCGGGGGTTCGAATCCCCCTGTCTCCACCATCCGGAAACGACCCCCTGCGTTTGCAGGGGGTTTTTCGTCGTCCTGCTCCATCCGCGACATGTGCCGGGCAAAGCGCGACGCCGCCCCTCCCCGGTATCGGGGAGGGGCGGCGTCGCGCTCGTGGCGGCCTACCCAACCGGCTGCGGCCAGAACCCTCGCCCCGCCGGCGGATCGCCATCCTTGCGATCCTTCGCGCGCGGATCGGACCGGTCCGGAATCGCGGGCTGCACGGGAACCTGCCGCCGGGCCGAGGCGACCTCCTGCGCGCGGGCGGAGGGGCGGCCATACGGCGGTCCCACGAGGTCCGGCTTGGGCCGCGGCGCGTCGAAGAGCGCCTCCAGCTGGTCGTCGTCGATCGTCTCCTCACGAATCAGGAGCTGCGCGATTGCGTCCAGGCGGTCGAAGTGCTCGCGGATGATCGTCGTCGCCCGCTCGTGCGCGATCTCGATGATCTTGTGGACCTCTCCGTCGATCTGGAAGGCCACCGGATCGCTGTAGTTCCGCTGCTCGTTGATGTCGCGGCCCAGGAAGACGAGCTCGTCCTTCTTGCCGTATGCCAGCGGCCCCAGTTCGCTCATGCCGAACTCGGTGACCATCCGCCGCGCGATGCCGGTCGCACGCTCGATGTCGTTCGAGGCCCCCGTGGAGATCTCCTCGAATACCATCTGCTCCGCGACCTGCCCGGCCATGAAGACGGCGATGTCGTCCTCGAACTGGGCCTTCGTCTTGAAGATCCGGTCCTCATCCGGCACGGTCCGGGTGTAGCCGCCCGCCATGCCACGCGCGACGATGGAGACCTTCCGCACCGGGTCGGCGTTCGGCAGCATCCGGGCGACCAGCGCGTGCCCGGCCTCGTGATAGGCCGTCATCAGGCGCTCGCGTTCGGAGATCACGCGGCTCTTGCGCTGCGGACCGGCGATCACGCGGTCGATGGCCTCCGTGATCTCGTTCCGGCCCACCGTCTTCTTGTTCCGCCGCGCCGCGAGGATCGCCGCCTCGTTGACGAGGTTCTCCAGGTCGGCCCCGGAGAACCCGGAGGTCTGCCGGGCGAGGCCCTCGACGGACACGTTCTCCTCGATCGGCTTACCGCGCATGTGGACGTTCAGGATCTGTCGCCGGCCCTGGATGTCCGGGCGATCCAGGATCACCTGGCGGTCGAAGCGCCCCGGACGCAGCAACGCCGGGTCCAGGACATCCGGGCGGTTGGTCGCAGCGATCACGATCACGTTCGTGCTGCTGTCGAACCCATCCATCTCGACGAGGATCTGGTTCAGGGTCTGCTCGCGCTCGTCGTGACTGCCACCGAGTCCCGCGCCACGCTGGCGTCCAACCGCGTCGATCTCGTCGATGAAGATGATGCACGGGGCATTGCGCTTCGCCTGTTCGAAGAGATCGCGCACGCGGCTGGCGCCGACGCCCACGAACATCTCGACGAACTCGGAGCCGGAGATGCTGAAGAAGGGCACCCCCGCCTCACCTGCGACCGCGCGGGAGAGCAGGGTCTTGCCCGTGCCCGGAGGTCCGACCAGCAATACGCCGCGCGGGATGCGCGCGCCAAGCGAGGCGAACTTGTCGGGATACTTGAGGAACTCGACGACCTCCGCCAGTTCCTCCTTCGCCTCGTCGACCCCGGCGACATCGCTGAAGGTGACGGTCGGCCGGTTGCTGGAGAAGAGGCGCGCCTTGCTCTTCCCGAACGACATCGCCTGGCTGTTGCTGCCCTGGCTCTGGCGCATCATGAGGACGATCAGCCCCACGATCAGGAGGGATGGAAGCAGGAAGACCAGCGCACCGAGGATCGGCCCGACGTTGCTGGCGGGCTTCACCTCGACCGGAGCGGCGTTCGCTTCCAGGCCGGAACCGGTCAGGACTTCCACGACGTTCGTGTTCGGCGGCAGGCGGGACTCGGAGGTCGGCGTGTCGCTGTCCTTGTAATGGACCTCGACCGTGTCACTGCCCTCGGTCGTCACGAGGCGATCAACCTTGCCCGCCTTGATGTCGGCAATCACGGTCGAATTGAAGTCGACGCTCGGCAGATCCGCCTTACGATCGGAATAGAAGAACCACGCCACCAGCAGGACGAGGATCAGCCCTGCCCAGACGAAACCGTTGCGAAGCCATTTGCGATTCGGCATGCCTTTGCCCTTCGGAGATGCGCGGGAGAACGATGGAAGGGAATGGGCGGCGATTCCGCAGGCACGCAGGCAACTCCGGAGCGACCGCTATTCCTCGGTCTGGTAGACGGATGGGTGCAGGACGGCCACATACGGCAGGTTGCGATAGATGCCGGCATAGTCGAGCCCGAATCCGATCACGAACTCGTCCGGGATGTGGAAGCCGATGCGATCCACCTGCACGGGAATGGCATCGGGCTTGTCCTTCTTCAGCAACGCCACGACGCGGATATCCTTCGGGCCGCGAAGTTCGAGCTGGTCGAGGAGGTATTGCAAGGTCAGGCCGCTGTCGACGATGTCCTCCACCACGATGATGCGGCGGCCTTCCACATCCTGGTCGAGATCCTTCAGGATCCGGACCACGCCAGACGACTTGGTGGAAGAGCCGTAGCTGGAGATCGCCATGAAGTCGATCGTCAGCGGAATCGTCATGGCCTGCATGAGGTCGGCCATGAACGCCACCGCCCCGGTGAGGACGCCGATCATCAGCGGTGTGTCGTTCGCGTATTCCGCATCCAGTTCGGCCGCGATCTCGCGTATGCCGGCCTGCAGCGTCTCGGCGTCGATGAGCACGCGATCGACGCCCTTGGCCCGCAACTCGCCGGTCGGCATCCCGGCACCCTCACCTGTCATGCACCCTCCTGGCGATGTTGATCCGACGATGGGAGCAGCCGCCTCGGCTGGCTGCTGTGGGAACCGGCGCGCGGTCGGCACGAGCACGTCGATACCCGATCGAACGCTCCGAATCCCAACGTATTTTCCCACGACTGACGAGGAATTGGCTGCCCGGATGGCTACATATGTCCACCAGGGAGGATGCTTGCCAGAATAGAACATATGTTCTATTCTGGCAAGCATCCGGGAACGGCTGCTGGCCTTCCTCGCGCGGTCCGGTCCCTCGACCCCGCTCGCCCTCCCGTATGCGCCGTGGAGGTCACGCCGGGTGGACTGTCTCGCCCAGGGGTCCCATTCTGGCTTGGTGTGGGAGTTCCGATCGAACCACGTCGGAGGGCGAACCCTCGCAGTGGTTGTGGTTGCCGCGGCCGGTGATTCGCCGCCCACCTCGCGATTGTCATCCCAGGCGAGATGGTCGACTGGGTGCAGCCGAAGGGTTTGGACTGACTGGCGGGAGCTGGAGCATCCGCAAGGAGACGACGAGTGATCGGGGACACCGAAGCGCCATCCTGCATGCATCTGCTTCGCTCGTTGATCCGGCCACGCCCCATGCAGGTCGAGGTGCGGACGGGAGTGCCGGTGACGCTGGTGATCGCCGGGGAGCAGCATCCCGTTGTCTGTATCACGGACATGTGGCTCGTCGAGGACGAATGCTGGCGGCAGCCTGTCCGCCGCCAGTACTTCTCGCTCCAGACCGGTGACGGGCTCCTCTACACCATCTACTACGACTGCGTCGCCGACCGCTGGTACGCCCTGGACGCCTGAGAACGAAGTCAGGCAACGATCTCCGCACGCAACCCGTTCGCGTCGACCTGAGCCTCGTCCGCGAGACGATTCTCTCGCCCTTCGACCTTCCGGCGAGCCGTCCACGCGGCAACCGTCGCATCGAGGATGTCGTCCGGTTTGGCGGGCTTCGCCAGGCCAAACGCGGCCTTTCGGTCCCATACTTCCAGCCCCAGCGCGTTCATCAGCGCCCTCCGCCGAACGTCATACCCTTCAGGGGTGCCCTTCCTGGGCAGGAGCGGCGCCCCGGCCAACAGGCAGAACGATACCTCCGGATGCACTTCGAAAACACGCGCCTGCATCGCCGGTGTGAGGAGACCGTTGACCTCGGCAATCTTGGGGAAGATCGCGAATACCTGCTTCGAAATGCCCTTGCCGAGGTTTGCCCTCGACCAGGCATTCGCCTCCGCATAGGTCGTGAAGGACAGGAGGCGCGGGTCGGGAGCGGGGAACACGCTGCTCGACTTCTTGGGCGCGAGGAGCTTCCTGGCCAGGCTGTCGCAGCCTCGCCTGCCGCCCGGCAACCCGATCGGGATGTCGACGGCAACGGCGGCAGCATCCGCAGTGGCGTCGAGGAGCGCCGCGAACGACCAATGAACCCTCACATCGAGTGTTCCTGCGCTCGTGTCCCACGTCACGGCAACCCAGCCACCCGGACAGCCATCAACCCCCACTACCTTCATGCTCCGCTCCCTCTCAGGACACGCCGTCGAGCGTTTCCACCAGCCGCAGCACGAACCGCCGGTCGAATACCGGCGAGCACCGCCCGCACGACCACGTCCCACGCGTTCGCCGGGCCACCCGCGCCCCACAGCCCGGGCAGGCATAGACGTACTTCGGCGTCCGTCGCCTCACCGGGATCAGGGCCGACCGGATCTCCTCCAGCGACGCACCGGTCAGGTCGGCGACGCGATGGGCGACGCGGTCGTACCCATGCTTCGCATGACGTCGGCGGTCACCATCGAGATGATCGCGCATGTGGACCAGCTCTTCCGCGACGACGACCTCCACGGCCCTCGGCTGGCTGCGGTCGATGCGGTCGAGATGGATCAGCACCGCATGGATGTCCTGCTGGCGCAGGTAGCAATACGCGCCGCCATAGGCGGACGGAATGCGCCGCCCCAGCCAGCGCCCATACTCCGCGCGATCGGTCGTGATCCACAACCGCTCCGTCGGTAATGCAAGCATGCCGACATAGTGGGCGATTATCGCGGCCAGGTCCTCATCGCAGGCATCGAGCTTCATTCCGTCATTCCCTCGAATCCCCGCACCATCGTTCCCTGCCCGTATAGTATGGCGACAACCGATTCACGCCCCAGACCGACGCCAGCCCACGCTCCATCGGTGACGCCCCCTTACAGGACATGCATGGACGATCTCCAGACTCCCTTGACACCCGACGCTGGCGAGTCCCGGCCCCAGGACCCGACCACCTTCTTCGGCGTGACGCCGGGCGAGGACCGCGTCCTCGTCCGCTGGGACGCGATGCTGGCCTACTTCGATCACCTCGCCGCGACCAGCGATCGTCTCATCGTGGAGCGAATCGGAAAGTCCACCGAAGGCCGGGACCTGGCGCTGCTCATCGTCGCCGAACCGGATATCCTCGCCACACTCGAAACCGTCAGGGAGCGCCGCGCCGCCCTGACCAACCCCGCCCTCCTCGGCGATCCCCGCCTGGTGGACGGCTCCGCAGCGGGCGATCGCACCGTGGTGCTCGTCACGTCAGCGATCCATGCGACCGAAGTCGGCTCGGTCCAGCTCTGTCCCGAACTGGCATTCGACCTCGTCACCCGCGACGACGCCGATATCGACCGGATGCTGGCGAATACCATCCTGCTGATCGCGCCCACGCTCAATCCGGACGGCATGGATCTCGTCCACGACTGGTACCAGCAGACGCTGGGCACCGAGCAGGAAGGCTCCACGCCGCCGGCGCTCTACCACCGCTACGCCGGCCACGACAACAACCGGGACTGGATGCACCATCGACTCGTGGAGTCCCGAGTCCTGATCGAGGGGGTCCACAAGCCGTGGCGTCCGCATATCGTCCTCGATCTCCACCAGATGTACGAGAACGGCAGCCGGTATTTCATCCCGCCCTACATCGACCCGATCGAACCGAACGTCGATCCCCGCCTGATCGCGAACGGCAGTGCGCTCGGCAATCATATCGCCGCGCGCATGGCCGCGAAGGGGCAGTCGGGCGTGGCGACCGGCCTCCTCTTCGATGCCTACTCGCCGTCACGTGCCTGGTCGCATTACCACGGAGGGGTCCGCATCCTCGCCGAGGCCGCCAGCGCAAAGATCGCCAGCCCGGTCTCCCTCAGCCCCGACGACCTGGCCGTCCATCGTGGCCTCGATCCCCGGCTGCCCCGGATTGGCTACCCGATGCCGTGGACGGGTGGCACATGGCGACTCCGCGACATCATGGACTATCACCGCGAAGCCGTCCTCGCGACGGTGGATCACGCCGCCCGCAACCACGAATCCTGGCTGGCCGACCAATGGGCCGTCTTCGCCAGTGCGGTGAACCGGCCGCCCGATCACGCCTGGGTCATTCCGCCGCTGGAACACCAGCTCGATCCCGCCGCCGCGCGCGACCTGCTGACAGTGCTCCAGCGCGGAGAGGTGTCCCTCGAACGCCTCACCCAGCCGGAGACGGATGGCTCCGGTGCGCTGCATACGCGCGGCTCCTGGATCGTGAAACCCGGTCAACCCGCCTTCTCCTGGGCGAACGCATTGCTGCCCCCGACCGCATACTCCGTCGCCACGGGAGACAACCGGCCCTACGACGCAACCACGCATTCGCTGGCCGTCCACCTGGGAGTCGATGTCGCGCTCGCGACGGGGTGGGAAGCCTGGGCGACCGAGCCTTCGCCGGACGTGGGCACCGTGCGGCTGCAGCCGCTTTCCGCGCCGAGGCTGGGCGGGGGGCGCTGGCTGACGATCGACGGACGGAGCCACGCCGCCGTCCAGCTCGCGATGGAGGCCCGGCCCGCGGGAGGGCGCATCCGCCGGCTTTCGTCGGCCCACCTCGCGGACGGGCACCTCCTCGATCCCGGCACCTGGATCGTCTCCGGCATCGATCCGTCGCCGCTGATCGACCGCGCGGCGGCGCTGGGCGTGCGCACCGGCACGACGTTGCCGATCGAAGGCGGTATGCTGGAGCAACGCCTGCCCAAGATCGGCCTCTTCGTCGCCCCTTCGGGGGAAGCGACCGATGCCGGTTGGGCGCGCCTGACGCTGGAGACGCTCGGCATTCCACACCAGATAATCGGTCTGGAGGCCCTGGTTTCGGGCGAAGCCTTCGACTCGCTGGATGTGCTCCTGCTCCCCCACCTCGGGAAGAAAGCCTACGCCGGCTTCCTGAGCGACGATGGGACACCCACGCTCCTGCCGCCAGCCACCCGCGACGCCTTCACCGCCGCAATCCGCCATGCCCTGGAACGAGGCACGCGCATCGTCGCCATCGACGGCAGCGCGGCCCTGCTGATCGACCTGCTCGGCCTGCCGGTCGAAACGCCGCTCGCCGACATGGACGACGCGACCTTCTTCTCACCGGGCGCGATGGTCCGCACCAGCGTCGCGACAAATCACCCGTTAGGCTGGGGCATGGACCGCTTCGCTCCTGCACTGCTGACCGGCAAGCATGCCTTCCGCCGCCTGGACGGCACCCTGCCAGCCCCGGTGCGGTTCGAGCCGGATCAGGCGGTCATCTCCGGCTGGGTGCAGGGGGCAGACCTGCTGGCCGGCCTGGATGCAATGGTGGACATACCGGTGGCCCGGGGACACGCGACGCTGTTCGCCATCCGACCCCACTACCGGGCGCAGGTCGCCGTGACCCTGAACCTGCTCGTCAACGCCCTGCTCATCGGAGGGCTGGAGGTTCCGGCATGAGCGAGCGCCCCCTGGCCGAAGCCCGGCAGCAGCACGAACGCCCGCACGTCCTTGTAGTGACCGACGACCTCGATCTCACTGCGTTCCTGGAGGAGGGTCTGCCCCTTGGCGGATTCTGGATGTCCGCCATCGCCAGCGGCCTGCAGGCGCTCGAGGTCTTCCGACTCCGCCAGTTCGACCTCGTGCTGATCGATCTCGACCTGGAGAGTTTCCGGGCGCTGGAACTGATCCGCCGCCTGCGCGGGCAATCCGACCGCGTGGCCGACCGCACGCCTCGCACCTTCGCCCCGATCGTGACGATTTCCTCCTTCGACACGCTGGATGAAGCGGATCGAATGCGGCTCGGCATCGCGGACAGCATGAAGGCGCCGATCGACATCGAGGATGTCGTCCGGCGCCTTCACGAGACCTTCGCCGCCTGGCGTCAGGCCAATCCGGATGCGTTACTGGCCGATGCCGCCTCCAGGGACGCCGCATCCCGCGCACGCTGACGCTTCTTGCGGCCACCGCCGAGATGGACGAACTCGCCGGAGGTCATGTAGGTGATCCGCTCGGCGATGTTCGTGACGCGGTCGCCGATGCGCTCGACATCGTGCGCCGCCCACAGCAGGTGCGTCGCCCGGTTGATGACCGAGGGGTCGGACATCATGTAGGTGAGCAGTTCGCGCAGGACCTGATCGTAGAGATCGTCGATCTCGTCGTCGCGGGCGGCGATTTCCTTGGCCGCCTCGGCATCACTCTCGATGAACGCGGTCGTCACGTCGCTCAACATCTCGCGCGCCAGTTGCGCCATCCGGGGAATGTCCACCAGCGGCTTCAGCAACGGCTCGTCGATCGTCTTGAGCACGACCTTGGCGACACCGACTGCGTAATCGCCCATCCGCTCCAGATCCGTGAAGATCTGGAGGCTGGCGGCGATGACGCGGAGATCACCGGCCATCGGCCCCTGCGTCGCGATGAGCGTCATCGCGGCGTCTTCCGCATCCCACCGGAGGGCGTCAATCTCCTTGTCACCCGCCTTCACTTCGGCGGCGAGCTGGGCATCCTGCGTCTTCAGGGCGTCGATCGCGCGGGCAATGGCCTTGTCGACCATGCTCGACATCGTCACGACATCGTTCCGGAGATCCTCGATGCCTGCTTCATAGAGGGCGCGCTTCGTTTCATTCATAGGGTGTCCCCCTCGGTCTCGATTGTGTCGGGTCCGGCGTACGCGGCGACAGTGGCTATCCGAAGCGGCCCGTGATGTAGGCCTCGGTGCGGGGATCGGATGGGTTCGTGAAGATCCTCTGGGTCTGGCCCGATTCCACGAGAATCCCCTGGCGCGTGTCGCTCAGCGAGTAGAACACGGTCTGGTCGGAAACGCGGGCTGCCTGCTGCATGTTATGCGTCACGATCACGATCGTGTAGTTCGCCTCCAGCTCCCGCAAGAGGTCCTCGATCTTGAGCGTCGAGATGGGATCGAGCGCGCTCGCCGGCTCGTCGAGGAGAATCACCTCCGGACTCGTCGCCAGCGCCCGGGCGATGCAGAGGCGCTGCTGCTGGCCGCCGGAGAGCGACAGGCCGCTCTCCTTCAACTTGTCCTTGACCTCATCCCACAGGGCAGCCTGGCGCAAACAGCGTTCCACCAGCTCGGTCATGTTGCCCTTGTATCCGTTGATCTTCGCGCCCCAGGCAACGTTGTCGAAGATGCTCTTCGGGAAGGGATTCGGTCGCTGGAACACCATTCCGATCCGGCGGCGCACCTCGACCGGATCGACGTTCGAGCCGTTCAGGTCCGTCCCGTGATAGAGGATCTGGCCCTCGACGCGGGCGCTGGGAACAAGGTCGTTCATCCGGTTGATGCAGCGGAGCACCGTGCTCTTGCCGCAGCCGGACGGCCCGATGAAGGCCGTGATCTTGTTCTTCGGAATGGAGAGGTTGACGTTGCTCACGGCGTGGAACGACCCGTAGTAGACGTTCAGCGCGTTCAGGTCGATCAGCGTCTCGTTCGCCGACTCGGCAACCGCCTTCATGCCTGCCGTGACACTCGGGATGCGAACGTCTTTTGCTTCGACGGCCATGCTTACCACCTTGTCTTCTTGCTGTAATGCTGACGGAGCAGGATCGCCACGGAGTTGAAGAGCAGCAGGATCACCATCAGCACGATGATGGCGGCCGCCGCCAGGTGCTCGAAGTCCTTCTGCGGGCGTGAGGTCCAGTTGTAGATCTGGAGCGGCATCACCATGAAGGGATCGAAGATGCTGGTCGGCCGGAAGAGCACCTGGCTGGCGCCGCCCACCACGATCAGCGGGGCGGTCTCGCCGATGGCGCGCGACATCGACAGGATGATCCCCGTCAGGATGCCGGGAAACGCCGACGGCAGCACATGGGACCGCACCGTCTGCCACTTCGTCGCCCCAAGGCCGTACGACGCCTGGCGAAGGCTCAGCGGCACGGCCCGGATCGCCTCGCGGGAGGAGATCACGACCACCGGCAGGATGAGCAGGCCCATCGTGAGGGCGCCCGCGATGACGGAGCGTCCCATGCCAAGCCAGTCGACGAAGATCACGAGGCCGAGGAGACCGTAGACGATCGACGGCACGCCCGCGAGGTTCGAGATGTTCGTCTGGATGAAGTCCGTCCAGCGATTCTGCGGCGCGTACTCCTCAAGGTAGATCGCGCAGCCCAGCCCGACGATGAACGCGAAGATGGCGGAGATGGAGACGATCCAGATCGACCCCCAGATCGCCGAGTTCATGCCGGCCTGGGCCGGAATGCGCGACGGCATGGCCGTGATCAGGTGCCAGCTCAACCAGTTCCAGCCCGGCCCGACGACCGACCACAGCAACATGCCGAGCAGGACGATCGCCAGGGCCGTCGCCGCGAAGAAGAGGCCGCGCCACACGTGCGCGATCCGTCCGCGCGATGTGACGCGTGGCTCGTAGCGGGTGGATTCCGATGCTGATGTGGCGGCGATGGTGCTCACGTGCGAACCTGCGCTCATTCATACACCTCCCGGTACCGTCGCGCGACCCACTGGCTGACGACATTCATCAGGAAGGTCATGACGAACAGCAGGAGACCGACGCCGAACAGGGAATAGAACTGGGACGACCCGCGCGCCACATCGCTACTGAACGTGTA
>Ga0182740_1001663_pt1 | contig 14638 bp, 21 predicted proteins | sample eDN5th37CKraftBY_FD_128872 | JGI IMG/M metagenome (GOLD analysis project Ga0182740, IMG submission 128872) | Enriched backyard soil microbial communities from Emeryville, California, USA - eDNA 5th pass 37_C Kraft BY (version 2) (version 2) | ecosystem: Environmental > Terrestrial > Soil >...
AGCTGCACCAGCCCCTGCCGCGACTCCAGCGCCGTGACCTGCCCCAAGCGCAGCGGCGTGATCGCGGTCGTGTTGTCCGCGAGAGCCTGGGCCTGGCCCATCGAGGCAAGCTGCACCAGCCCCTGCCGCGACTCCAGCGCCGTGACCTGCCCCAAGCGCAGCGGCGTGATCATGGTGGTGTTGTCCGCGAGAGCCTGAGCTTGCTCCATCGATGCGACTCTTGACTGGAGCTGCGCCGTGATTGCGGCCGAGAAATCTGCGACCAAACCGGGCACGTCGCCATCGTCCAACACGTCGATGAACGCCTTGTCTGCGATGAATTGCCCGATCATCGCCGCGACAAAAGCGGTTTGCCGCAGTGGCGTATTCACTTCCTTGGACTTCGCCACACCAGATTGAAACCCGCTTGCGCGCGCGGGAAGCGTCCCATACTCGGCAGGGGTCAAGACGTTGGCGCCCGCGGCGCCGCCAAATGGCAGGATCTGATTAGTTGCCACAGTTAAATCCTCACGAAATCAGTGCCCCCCAGATCCCGCTATCGAATCCAGAGAGGTACTCGTTGGTGACATCGAACCCGAAAAGCGGGCCGTCTTGGTTGGGAATCACGTAGTACTTGACGCGCACGCCTTCCGGCTTGATTGGGATGTAGCCTCCTGTCAGCAGCGCTACGAAGATCGGAGGCGGCCTGCGTCCAGACAGGCCGATATCAATCGTCATATCACCGTTGTCTTGGATGAAGATGTGCGTCTCGTCGCCAAATATCAGCCTCAAAATCGCGGCTGAACTTTCAAGCGTCCCGTCCCAGTGGTTGGCACCGATCTTGGCTCTGATTAGCAGGCGATATGTGTCATCGTCCAGGGTCGAAACGCCCGAGTCTGGGTCGAACGGCCCCTTCCAAACGCCCTCATCGAACCCCAGCCCCAGAACATCGAGGGAGAAATACACTCCTTCCAGCGGGGTTTGAATATGCCGTGAAATGCCTACCCAGAGGCCTACCGTATCCAGCTGTGCGCCTATGGCCAGATCTAAGTCGTACTCTGGAACCATCAAGGCGAACGCGGCCTGCGCATCAACAAAACACTGCGCGACCGCGCCCACCATCCCCGAGAACTTCGGCTTGTCTCGGTGGAGCGCCGTGATCAGACCAAGGTATTTGTCGATTTCAGCCATCTAAACCACCGTCAAAGTGATAGAAGCGAGCGACATGGCGGCGGCAGCATTGAATGCGAGCGGAACATCCGGAGAGCCGGCCCCGCCGGGCCCCGACAACGTCAATGACACCAGCTTGTAGACGGTGCCACCCCCTACAGAATTCGCGGCAGTTATCGCATCACCCCATTCGACCGAACCGCTCAATCCACCTCCAATTGCCACCGCGTTTACATACGCAGCAATAGCCTGCTTGATTTGGTCGCCCGCCATCGTCGTGTAGCCAGGCAACGCCTTGATCGTCAGCGCAGCAGTAATAGAAACCGTGGTAGGCCGGAAGAAGTGAATTGGATGGGGAATTCCATAGATGTCCGTCACCACCTCCGTGGTGCTCCCATAGGTACCCGTCCCTGGCGTCTTCTTGGCGGCGATCGCACTAGCAATAGCTACGGCATCGCCGCCATCCACGACCACGCTGATACTGTGCGACGGTATGCCATTCGCATCCGTCACGCTCGTGTCGTTCTCGTAGGCGCGATAGCGCGCCACGCCATCAATCGAGGCCACGGCACCCACGGTCCCCTCCAACACCGTGCGCGAAGGCAGCGCAACGGAGACAGCCTGACGCACGCGCAAGGCGGCGTCACTCTCGACCGGCGCTCCCGGCGTGGCTGCGGCCAGATTGGTCACCGACTGCCAGCCCCGGGTGGGCGTCCCGATCTGAGTAATCGTCCCGGCCGGCGCGGCTATGGCTCCCTGCGTGGTGTTCGATGCCGTCACGGTCACCTCGCCAGCGGGCGGAATAATCACCGTTGCAGGAAGCGCCCATTGCTGCTGGTTCGCGTCCTTGGCTATGCCGTTCTGGATCGTCGTTCCTGCCTGGCCAACGATGCGCAGATCGACGGTCGACGCGCTCGCGGACGCCCGGCTGATGCCGTTGATCTTGACGTTGCTGGATAGCGCCGCACCGATCCCCTTCACCGGCGAGAACGAGTTATAGACCTGAATGGCTACGGTGTTAGTGTCGTTGATCGCCGCGGCAATGATTGCCAGAAACTGGCCGTCCTGGCTGTCGGCCTCCAGATACGTGTCGGCGCCATAGATGGCCCGGAACTGGGACTGCAGGAAAGCCAGAACTTCCGCATAGGTCGGCGCGTGGATGCCGGTGGCGTCTACCGTCGGCGCCGTCGTGATGATGGCCATCAAATCCTCGCTTGTACCGTGGTCTGTCCGTAGACCGTGTTTATCGTCACCGCTACTGCCACGTGCCGCGCCTCCGTATCGAGGTCACTTCTGTAGGCCACCAGCTCCGTCACCCCAGGCGTGCCGAGGATGCGCTGGCGGATCGCCGCGTCGTAGGTAGCCCGGGGGTTCTTGCCCAGGATTTCCTGCATCCAGGGCGTTCCGTCTGTCGTGTCCAAGAACCATTCCCCCCGGAACAGCATCAGCCTCGTCTGGACCGCCTGCGCCACTGCCATCGGCGTATCCCGGTAATAGTCGAGCTGCTGCCCGCCGAACGAGTAGTCCCCGTTAGCGTCTAGTTTTCGATACCGCATGGAAGCTCCTACACGACGGGTCCGGAGTTGGACGAACCGCCCTGCACGCCGTTGTGTTTGTGCGTGTCGTCGATCCGCTTTCCGTTCGAGGTCAGCGATCCGAAGAAGTTGATGGTGCCCGTAATCGTCGCCGCGGCACCCGACACCGCGCTGCCGATCAAGCCGCCCAGGAAGGTGAAGAGGCCTGTCACGGTCACCTTCTCGCTGAACGTGGCATGCGGCGTGACAACCTCCAGACCACCGGGCGCCACGATGCGCAGCTTTTGGCTGCTCGGGTCCAGCTCGAAGAACGCCTGGCCGTCGTCGCTGCGCAACTGGGTGGCGCTGGTACTGATACCCGGAATGGTGCGCGGTTGAGACCGGACGCCGACAAAGACGAAGCCGTCCGACAGGTCATGCATGCGCCGCTCGGCCTGCTCCTGAACTCCCCCCGACTGCCACCAGCTGTCGATGCAGCGCGATGAAAAAACTACCAAGCATTCGTCGCCGGCCTTGACGGGGAACGTCAGCGTACAATTCCCGCCAGATGGGAAGTGGACCGGGCAGTCCGTCAGTAGCGGCAACGCCGTGGCGACGAACTTCTCGTCCTCCCCGCGGATCGGCATCATGATTGACGGCTGCACGACACAGGTCTGGGCGGCGGGGTCGAACGATTGCACGATGGCGGGCAGCGCCGTCCAAATTTCCGCCTGTGACCCGCGGAAAGACTGCCGAAACGCAAGCTCAGGGTCGTTGGTTCTTTCTTGTCTGATCATGGTGGTGATATGAGAAAGGTTGTTTTGACCGTACTGGCCTTAACGTGCATGTCCGCAAACGCGGAAGAGGTCTACATGCCGCGCAACTACCAGCTCAAGGTCGGCCAGGTGTTTGAAGACAAATTCCCGACGATTTACTACATCAAGCAACCCTGCGGCTTGCCTTTGGTGAACAAGGAGCACATGCGCAAGTACACCTCGTTCCGAGGCGTGCTAGACGTCGGCTGCTGGGGCGAAACTATCGATGGAGATGTATTCACCGTCGTGCCCAAGATGGCATCCTCAACAATGCCAAAGAAGCTCTTGATGCGTGTCGATACGGTAGGAGACGGGAAGTTCAAAGTGCTTGACCTTCCGAGGATTCAAGTTCCCTAAAGGTTGGTCTTTACGATCGCCAGCGCTGGGTCCAAAACTTCGCCTTGCCGCACGAAGCTTCTAAAAGCCGTCACATCGGCAGCCAAGCACACGACCTCTGTGTACCAGTCGTTACCCCGTGTATCTCCCCAGTGCTCGGCCAGCATCACGTAATACAGCCCCTCGTCGTTCAGAGCACTCTGCATTTCTATGTTGCCGTTCTCGCTCTGCTGCTTGATGTCTGGGTTGTACTCGTATAGTTGAATCGCCTCGTTCTTCAGTTGAATCAGCGTCCCGATCTTGACGCTGGGATTCAACAACATACGCGCTGTAATGCCGTTCGAAGTTTGCTCGGGCAGGCCGACCAGCCCAGTCTGAGGACTGATCACCGGTATGTCGCCAGGGTTGTAGGACGTTTCAGGCCAGAGGACTGCCTTACCATCCTGGATACTCCACACCGACTGCGTAGTCCTGGCCACCCCCTCCATGAACTTTCGCGCCAGGCCAAACATCACTTTTCCTCGAGCGAGCCTCTGCTCAGTGAGGAACGCCATGTACCCGCGAGTAACGCCCTTTTTTTCCATGGCCTTCATGGATGCATCCACCACGTCCCGCATCGTGGCGCCGGCCGCTAGGGTCTGGTTCACAAAACCAAAGTTGTATGCGCTGTCGCCGTCGGCGGCCGTGATATCCACATACGTATCGGTCTGGTTCTCGCGCCCGATCCGTACCTGAATGATGGTGCCATCGAAGATGATGCCGTAATTCCCCTCGTAGCCAGCTTGCAGCACCACGCGAGTGAACTCCTTCATGGTACGCAGAGCCGTCTGCTCGGAAACGTTGTACACGCGGACGCGCAACGTGTTCGGTGTCTGGGTATCGCCGCGCTTGATACGGAAGATGAAACGCAGTTCCGACAGGTCTAGCGCGTCCTCGGTGCCGACGATGAGCGAAGCCTTGCGGATCCATTGTTCGGTGTCTTCGCCCGCGGTGACGTCGTCGCCGTAGGTGGTGATTGCGGGAAGTTCCTGAAGGGACATCGGCTTTCCTTATGATCAGCCCAACAAAATTCATACCGGCCAAAAAAGCCGCCGGAAGGCAACAAGGCTCGACCCTAGTTCTGCGGGCGTGCCCGGACGCTGGTTAGAATGGTCGACGACGATTACAGGGAAACTGACAATGACTATCCAGCTTGGCCCGGACCTGAATGACGAGGTCGAAATCGCCCGCTACATGAGCTTCTCCGCATTTATGTACATGCTCGAGTTCAGAAAGGCGTTTGTACCGAGCATCGCCAACCTGCGAAGCGCGCCAGGCAATCATGGTGATCCCACGGAAGGCCGTTGGGGCCCAATGGACGAGTTCATGCGCGACGGTCGAGCCGAGCTTCTCGATCTGTTGGTGAACGGCATTTTTCCCTCCGCTTGTTCTGAATCCTCACCCAAGGAGCCGCGCCCCGCCCCGCCAACGGAACGCACGGTACTTACCGCATTCGGACCCCGCACGATCCCGCTCGGATCCGACCATTTGCGGACACTCAATAATCGTGAATCTGTTTGGATGGATGCCTGGTGCTGGCACAAATTCGACCAAGAACACATGAGCATGTGGCGCCAGTACGGGGCAGGAGACGGAGCGGTATGCATCCGCACGACGATCGGGCGGCTCCGGGCAGGCATGAGGCTCCAAGAGCAAGAAAGAGCCTACGTCGGATTCATGCACTACACCGACAGATTCAGCGGGATTCCAGATACACATGCCGAATTCTCTCTATACCTGCAAAAGCTTCATGCCTACCAGTATGAGCAAGAGATTCGAGTGCTGGTCTACGATCCTGCCTCGCAAATTGAAAACGAGCGTCACCCGCCTGGCCGATATGTCGCCTTGGACATCGCAACACTAACGCAGGCAGTCTTCGTTCATCCTGACTCACCGGAATGGATGTTCGAAATGATTGCGCACATAGTCCAAGCCAAAATCGGCCGCAAAGTGAAGCGCTCGGATATCTACCACGCACGAACTTTTGAGGTCTAAAACACAGCCCCTCCGAAGAGGGGCTGGCGATCTGGTCAAACCTTGCGCCCGCCTACCCGGTCCTACGTCCAGACTCCGCATACTCGGCCAGCCGACTCCGGGTCAAATCCAGTGTGCACTGCATCATGTCCAGCATGCGGTAGGCCGCGGTCAGAGGGTCCATAGGATCAGCCACCGTCTGGGACGGCTCCGCCGCCTCTCGAGGCTTCCTCATCACGGCGACGCCCTTCGGCAAACGTCCGCGCCGGGGCGGGTTCACCACCAGCGCCATGCCGGCCGTGGGCAGGTACGCTACCTCAGCCACCCGTTGCTCATGGGTTAAAATGATGCTACCGTCTTTCATGTGATTTTTCCTTATTCGTCTAGGACTTATCGCAGATTCAACGCCTCGATGGTTGCCGCCGTCGAGGCGTTTCCTTTTGGGCCTGCGAAACCAGTATGCCAGCCAGGGACCAAGTTGCAAAAAATCTTGGCACACTGATCGACAGAGCTTTTCAGGGTTGACATGGCGGCTCCTGTTGCGCTTGTCGGCCTGAGATGCGCTCACGTTGTCGCCGCAGCATGTCGGCAATCACAGGGCGGCCATCGGGGTCGACAATTCTCCAGGCGGGCCCTACCCTCGTGACAGCGCCGCGCTCTTCCAGTTCGATCTCATACCCTCGGAGCCACTCGGTGAATCGCGACACCGTTCGGAAGCAATACGTCCTCGCTATGTCCCGGTTCTCATGCAGCCACAACGCTGGGACCAAGAGACGTTGGGTATTCGTTGTGACACCGTTCATGTTGCCTCCCGGCCTTTCAGGTTCAGGGTCAATTGAGAGGGCTGGCCATACAGCGCGATCGAGTTCTGCTCAATGGCCTGCAGGTCTTCGTCGGTCTCTGCGCGTGCTAACAGGCGATCGCAGTAGCCTTCGCCGATCCCCAATTGCTCCCAATCCATATCCCCGTGCCGACGGACACCCACCCTCCGATTCACGTTGCCCTGAACATGGGAGACGGGGACCCCCCGATCCACGGACACCTCAAGCTCCTTGACCGCCATGGGCAATCTCTGCCGAGTCGTCGGCCTTTTCGAGGTGCCACGCCCGAAAATCGCGTCGTAGGCACGAATAACCTTCAGTTGAAATGCGGCGCTGATCCACATCGCATAGGCATAGACCAATTCCCGGCAAACATACGTGCCGGGTGCCGCACCGCCACGCACGGTCTTGGCGGGAGCAAACTCCATTTCTGGCTTTAGCTCAGCCACCAGAGCCCTGAAGGCTTTGCCTCGAGTCCATCGACTAGGTGAATGGTGGGGCAATTTCCCAGCAGCTAAGTGAAGGTCATTCAAGCTGAACCGGCCATCGACATCGTGCCGGATATCAATCCCTGCAACGACAATGGTGGCTGTCATTGGCGGGCCTCCTTTTCCTGTTCCATCCGACGCGCCTTGTACTCCCGCAGGGCCTCGACAGCGATAGCGTTCATGCTGGTGAAGCGCTCCTTCGCGTATATCCTGATCCACTCCATGACATCCGTAGGGGCGCGAAGCTGCCCCCGCCATTCTTCGTGTTCCATAGTTCCTCCATGAAAGATGACTACATAATTGTAATGATTACAGATATGTAGTTGTATCGTCAATAGGGAAACCACTACATAATTGCAACCATGTCCACGTCACCCAAACCCATCTCAGCAATTCCCCCGTTTGGCCTGAGGATGCAGCCCGCCCTCAAAGCCAAGGTGGAAGAGGCTGCCAAGCAAAACGCCCGGAGCCTCAACGCCGAAATCGTTGAACGGCTCCAGGCGTCGTTTGACCCAATGGCCAGCGACAACTCCACTGCCGACATGGCAGCGTTGGCCGCCAGACTTCAAGCGGAACTTGCGGAAGAACAGTTCAAGAATCACACATTGGTCGTCAAACTGTCCCAGGTCGCGGAGATCATGGAAGATGACCTTCACGAACTCGAGACCTATGCCAGCGAGCACAACTTAGACCTGGACGACTTAGGGATCGACGAATGGGACTGGCGGAAGATAATCAGCGAATACCGCTACGCAGACCGCTGGCTGGAGCAAGAAGCCAAGAAATATGAAGACCAGCTAAAACAGGCTATGGAGGCCAGAGACCGCAGCCTCAAGGAACTACGCGAACGGATCGAGCGACGCAATGCGGCAGTCCATGGCAACGCTCCGGAAGGATCGGGGGCACCCTCAAGCCGAATGAAGTTCGAGCACACTACGAAGCCCGACCGCGGCGACAAGTAGGCAGCGCGGCCACCCTACTCCCTCGTCACCCAGTACACCTTCGACCCAAACCCCAGGTCATCGAACGTTGGCACATCGTCGGGACCGGCCGCACCCTGCACAAACAGCCCCCCCTGAAATCCCAGGTACCTGAACTGCTCCAGCAGGTCGGCGCCGGTAACAAGCGGGATACCGCCCACCAGAGGGTTGTCGCCTCCGTCGGCGATATCCACCGTCCAGCCGCCGCGGTAAAGGAGCGTCAGGCGATAGTCGATGCCCCCCAGCGTGATGCCGAAGGTCTGAGGCGCTGGCGTCAGCGGGATTTCGTATACAGCCATTTCAGCCTCCAATAGAACTGGGAACCGGCAGCGCCCCGCCTGGCGCCGGCGTGCCCGGCGCAGGCGCCTTTGTTCCCTTGTTCTCCGTCTCAGCGGTAGCTGCTGGGTCTTCCTGCACGTCCCGCGGAGGCAGCGTCGTCGCCTTCGTCTTGACGATAATCACCTCGCGCAAGGTCGCCGTGACCATCAGCGCGCCCGACGTCTTGTCGTCGTTGATCACCATCAGGCTCTGGATGAGCATGTTCGAATACTTGCGCCGGCAAGTGACAAGGTCGAACGGCTTGCGGGACTCCTGCAGGGCCAGCAGCTGGGAGTAGACGGCGTCCACGTAGGTAGACGTCGCCGGCATGCCGTTGTTCACCTTGGCCGGCGTGCCGCCGAGGATGGCCATGTAATCGGAGTTGCTCCACCCACATTTGATGGTCACCTCGTTGGGCCGCTTGAACGCGTGATCGTTGATATTGGCGCCGTTCTCGACGGGATGCTCCGTGATGGTGAGCTCGTCGTGGTAGACCTCTTCCAGCGTGGCCGATATCGTGATGTCGCCGATCTTCTTCGAAGACAGCAGGATCATGTCCAGGCCCAGCGAATCGATAATGCTCATCCTTGTGCCCCGCCAATGGTTCGTACCGCCGCGTCATTGACGCGCCCCTGCTCGCTGGCCACAGCCTCCGCGACGGCCATCGGATCTCGCGCACCGCTGACGTAGATCGTGGTGCTCGCACTCATGGAGACCGCTGTTTGCCCACGGCGCAGTGCTTCGCTGTCGGCGTCACGCGGGCGCTCGTAGTACCGCGACACGATTTCGCCGGCCTGCTGCGCGTTTTCGGAAGCCCGCAACAACTGGCCGGCGCGTTGCTCCGCCCCTTGCGTCAGCTCGTGGTGCACGAAGGCCAGCTGCTCAGCAAGCGTTGATTGCCGGATATCCTTCCCGGCCCACTGAGCAAAGTTCGCCTGCCGGTCCGGATGCCACTGGGCAACGCCGTAGGCCTGCCCTTGGTCACCGACCGCGTCGGCTCGCATGTTGCTCTCGTGCTTCAGGTTCGCCACGATTCCCGCGGCCTGCTCCTGCGTCCAGCCAAGCTTCTGGAAGAACTCCATGGCGTCTGGCAAACCGCCCGCTGGCGCTGTCACCGGAGCCCCCCCCGGGGCAGTCGCTGGGGCGGCCTTCAACTGCTCCAGCTTCTTTGTGTACTCGGCGATATCCCGCTCCAGCGGGATCTTCTCTGCCTGGTACTTCGCGGCGTTCCGAGGATCCAGCTCGATCAGTTCGTCCTTTTCCTTGATCCTGGTTTGGCGATCGGCAATACGTTGTTTGATGCCCTCTTCCGTGCCGGTCATCTTGTGCTGCAGGTAGGCTCCCCCGATGGCTATAGGAGCGCCAATCGCTGCCGCGGCCAGTGCAGTCGTGCCGATCGTCGCGCCAGCCGCCACACCAGTGCCAGCTGCCGCAGCGCCGCCAGCCGCGGCCCCGGCCTGGGCTGCCGCTGCGGCGCCGCCCACACCGCGCAGTGCCGCCGACAGCTTCCCAAGCCCGCTCAGGATCTGGAAGCCACCAAGGACTTTCAGCGCGGCCACCGCCAGCAAGATGTTCGTCGTCCAGCCGTTCGTCGCCTTGTCCCACTCGACAAACTTCTCGATGACGGCCCCCAGGACGGGCAAAATCGTCTCAGCCATCCGCAGTACAACCTGGGCCACGTCGGAAATGCGCTTTGCGATTTCTGGCGCGTTGTCCTTGAACCATGCCGAGAACCGCTTCAGCTCAGGTCCGACCTTTTCCTGCAGGTCCGCCTGAATCAGCGTGAACATGTTGTCCGCAGTGCGGCCCAGCTCGCGGATCGAGTTCATCAGCTCGTGGGCGTCTTTGGCCGCCCGCGACATGCCGTTGTTCTCGGCCTCCTTGCGAATCTGCCTCAGACGTTCGATAAAGGCCGGATCCCGCATTGCGAGCATCAGGTTCTCATCGATCCCGAGCACACTGCTGTACTGGCTGGCCAGCCACGTGGGCTTGGCAGCCATCACGCGCCCGATGTCCGCGACGAGGTCGACCGTATCGCGCAGATTGCCGTTGGCATCTCGCGTCTGGACTCCCAAGCTGGCGATGTACGACTCGCCCGCCGGGTTGTTCCGCATGAACTTGGCAATGGCCTCCACACTGCCCAGGGCGACGTCTGCCGACACGCCGACATCGCGTGCCGCGCCACCAAGCGCGCGCAGGCTATTCTCGGTGGCGCCGACGCGACGGCCGACGAAATACAGGCTCTCGATCTTGGACGCGAAGCCGGCGACGCTGGCGCCGATGGTCAAGGCGGCGCCCTGGATGGTTGCCACCAGGCGCACAACGCCCTTCGTGGAATCCTCGACGCCCTCCTTGAAGGTCTTCAGCCCTTTCTGATCTACCTTGAACCCCAGGGCGACTAGGAATTCCCGGATCACTTCAGCGTTGCCGGCCATTGCCTTCTTCCCTTGCCCGCCGCGCGAGCACTTCATTGTCAGCCTGCACAGCCGCCGCGTCGTTCATGAGCGCGATGTCGGCTAGGTCAATCGAGCCGTCCAGCAGCTTGTCGTAGTGGATGTGACCGCGCAGGACTGGCGCCAGTAACCAGTCCTCGCCGTCCGGCAGGCTGGCCCAGGCTATTGCGCTTCGGCCGGCCCGCTCCCTTGGCTGGTAAGCAGGCCTTGCATAAAAGGGCCAAGGTTCTGGGTGATGACGCGCACGATCAGCGGCAGAATCACGCCCAGATCCATGTCTTGGAACATGCATACACCCTGGCTCGCGCTCCACACGTTGGCCCATGCGCCGTTCTGCTGGCGCTGCACCACGCTGAGGCAGACGCCCATGATGTAGTCCGCGTCCTCGTCCTTCATCGCCGCCAGGCCATCGGTGAACGGCTGCAGCAGCTCACCGAGGCTTGAGGGATCGTCCATCAGCGGTGTTCCGCCTTGGGCCAGGCGCAGATACACCGGGATAAGGGGCGGAATGACAGGCGCGATCCGTCGCGACAGGTGAAACTGCTGCTTCGCGTTCAGGCGCCCGATGGAGTAGCGGTTCCCGGAAAGCTCGATTTCAGCCATCAGTAGGTCCCCAGCAACGTGTCGATCTTCATGGCGTCGAATACCCACTCGACTATGTCGCCGTCCTTGGCGTAGGTCAGATCCGGTTTGCGCTTGAATGCGCAGGAACGGCAGGCCGTGACGTCATTGCTGGCGCTGTTGGTGACCGTGATCAGGTTCTTTCCCCACAGGCGGCTGTCCAACGACTGGGCGTCATACAGCGCTTGCAGCAGCGCATTGGTGGGTGACGTCTTCAAGTACCGCAGCGTGACCTGGCCAGACTTGTCGGCGTGCAGGCTGTGCATGCCCTCCCCGTCCGCCCCGATCATCATGGTGTTCTTGTCCGCGCCCGGCGCGATCGTGATGCCCTCTTCTGCATTCGCCGAGCCATAGCCCAGGCTGAACGCGCCGCCGGGTCCGACCAGGTTGGCGGACACATCCATAAAGCTGTAAGTGGTCATGCTTGCCCCTTATCGGTTGACCGTGACCAGAACGTCGACGGTATGAATGGCGCCCGCCTCCTTGGCGGCGACCTGGAACGGAACCGCCTTGCGCGCCTCGCGGTCGGCCTGCGACTGCGTAGCGATCGCCGGCGCATAGACGTAGTAGCCCTTGGCCAGCGTCTCGCCCTGTTTCAGCGCCCCGAAGCCTGCCGAGTTCCACACGCCCGGCGCGAGATAGCCGTTGTTGACCGCGGCTTCGCAGGCTGCCTCGATGACCGAGGCAATCAGCTGATTGCCGGCGTCCGTCTGAGGCACCTTGGTGGGGCTGGTGTACAGCAGGTTGTAGACGTCCGTCTGCACGCGGTTGCGGAACCAAATCGCGTTGTAGACCGAGTCGATGAAAATGCCGCTGGGCGTCACGCCGTACTGGATAATGGCGGTGTCGTTGTCGTAGGCCACGAAAACGTTGCAGCGCTTGGCCTCCAGTGCGTTGGCCTGCGTGCTAGTCAGCGTCTCGGCCACAATCCCCGGCTCCTGCTTGTACATGAGCGTGATCGTGGTGTTGTTGGCATTGAAGTTCACCGTCAACAGACGCCCCAGCAGAGAGGCGGCGGCATACGAATTGCTGCTCGAGAACTGCAGCATCGAGTACTTGTAGTTGAGCGCCTTGAACTTGCTCGCGATATCCGTCGTTGAGACAGGATCCAGCACCTGGGCGGCCTTCGTGCTTACCGCGTACAGGTGGCGCTGATCGGCCTCGATCAATGCAGCCACCTCCAGATGGTCGCTGTCTTCCATAGCGGCATCGGCGAAGGTCAGGCCCAGGAACTTGTTGGCGAAACGATCCAGGAACACTGCCACAGCATCGACAGGGCTTTCTGCGACGATCCCAGGCTCGGGCGCGCTAGCTTGCGTCGAGGTCAACCCGAGCATTGCGGAAACGTCGGTACCCGTTGCCGGGGCGGTCGCGTAGCCAATGGTCGAAGCAACGCCCGTCGTGTCGGAGGTAACCACAAACTGCGACCCATTCCAGACCACCGTCGCACCGGTCAGCGCCGTGTCGATCTTGCTGGCCACGCCGTTGAGATTGGTTTCCGTCGAAAAATCCAGGGCAGCGACGGTTTTTTCCGCCCCATCGACCTGAATCTTGAAGCCGCCAGCCGTCACGGCGTTCCATACCGACATGTCTTTCTGAGCGGCGGAAAGCACGGCGCCGCGAAGCGACCCCGCACTGGCGGTCTTGGCCCAACGGCCGATATACACTTGGGCCGGCTGGGGCGTTTGCTGGAAGTAAAGCGCCGCGGCCAGATACTCGGGCGCAGTCGTCCCGAAATCCGCCGCGACGGCATCGATATCCCCATACGCCCGCATGCGCTCGCCAGTGCCGATGACGGGAGAAGCGCCCAAAAGCAGCGCGGTGTTCAAGTTCGCGCCCTGGGCGGCCAGGGGTGACATGTTGATCGATACGTTGATCAGACGAGATACGGGCAGTCCATTGGCCATGGGATCCTCTGCGATCAGAAAAAGAAAAGCCGCCCGGAGGCGGCTGAATACGGTACTTTGGGGCTTATGGGACGGAATCCACTACCGCCCCGCCGGCCTCGGTGTGCGTCGTCGTCTCCGCGCTCAAAAGGTTGAGAACGGAATAGGTGCGGCTGATCTTCCGACGAAGGAAAATGATCAAGTCATAGCGGCGAACCCATACGTTGTTGACCAGCTCCGGCACCGCTCGGATCGGACCGGTGCCGATCACGGCCATTTCCCGCAGGCCCAGCGCCTCCCGGTTCTGCGGGATTCCCACGCCATCGGCCAGCGCTTGGGCCCGCATCTTCGCCTGATCCCCATAGAACGTACACAGCAGCTCTATGTCCTGGTGCCGCCAGTAGATGTCCCGCCCATCGCCGGCTGGATCGTGCAAGATCGCCGGCGAAGCGTCGGGAGTCTGGTCAGAGATTCCAATGGCGCACCAGTTTTCGTCTGGGCTCGGCGGCTGCTTCGGCGTTGTGGGCTGCCAGCGCGGACGGACAGCTCCCTCTGGCAAGCCGGAGATGCCCCTGACCATCTGGCTCAGCAGCCGATCCAGCTCCAGATCTTCCTCGGGCGGCGTCGCGGCGGCTGGGGAGAGATATCCCCCCGTAGAACTGTCGTTCATGGCTCACCCGGTGAAAGGGGTTTTCAGGTCGCAGGTAGCGCAAACGAACCCGCGCCCGAAGTGCGAATAGTCATTGACGTTGACCACCGTATAGGTACGCCCCTGCCACACGATCTCGTCCGCATCCTGGCCCACGCTACCGTCAGACAGCCGGAAGATTGTGTGGACCGTGATCGAGCCGACAATGCGAGACCCGTCTGCATTGCGATGCAGTAGGTCGCCCTTGTCGCTGGTCACGACCGCGGCAAATGGGTGTGCGGTTGCCGTGTTGGTGGCGATCCCGTCAGCGTCAATGGTCTGGGCCATCCGATTGCAGACCAGACCGGTATCCATGAAGTCCGGATCAAGCAGAACGTCGGAGACATCAAGAAGCGCCATTTCTATCCCCTCTTTCGAACTACATGGGTAACCGAATTTCGGTACTGAGCAGTGTCGACCAACGTATTCTCGCGCGTGACGCCGCGCCGGCGCCGATCTGCAAGCGTCCGCTCGGAAAGCGCCGGCTGAACGTTGCTGTTGATCTTCGCCTTGACCGCGCTTGCCGCCACGATCCCGGCCCGGTTCAGACGGGTAT
>Ga0182740_1001665_pt1 | contig 14627 bp, 9 predicted proteins | sample eDN5th37CKraftBY_FD_128872 | JGI IMG/M metagenome (GOLD analysis project Ga0182740, IMG submission 128872) | Enriched backyard soil microbial communities from Emeryville, California, USA - eDNA 5th pass 37_C Kraft BY (version 2) (version 2) | ecosystem: Environmental > Terrestrial > Soil >...
AAGGCAGGAGACCAAACGGATGATCTGCTCCATCCGACGGAGCAGGAGCTGCGCGAGATGGCGACCTTGGTCAAGGGCGACGGGAAACCGGCCGAGTCCAAAGGGGCAGCAGCGAAACGAGCGGATGCAGAGAGCGCGCCGGCCGCTCCCGCGACGACGAAAACAGAGGCAAGTCCATCAGCCGCTGCCTCGGCGGGCTGGGACGCTGCCGTCGCGAGGCCTCAGCCGCGGGCCGTGCCGGTCGTCAGCATCGAAAGCAAGATCGATCCGGAAAGCTGGGCCGAATACGGTGGCTGGTATCGGCAGGAATACGCGATCTTCTATCGTCCCATCGGGCACAAGGACAAGTTCATCTACTCGTGGCTGTTCCTGACCGGTCCGAAAGCGCCCAAGGGCGGCAAGACTCCGACTGCGGCGGTCTTCAACGCGCTCACGAGCAAGGATGCGCAAGGCTCATGCACGAAATGCCACAGCGTCGACGATATCCAGAGCAAGGGGCGGGTGGTCAATTTCTCTCCGCCTTCCGCGGAGAGCAAACATGGCCGCTTCACGCATTTCATTCATGAGCCGCATTTCGGCATCATGCCGGACCGTGGCTGCCTGACGTGCCATACCCTCGAAAAGGGGCGTCCCTATATCAAGTCATACGAGCAGGGCAATCCGCAGAGCTTCGCGTCCAATTTCGGCGCAGTGAAGAAGGATCTCTGCCAGACGTGCCACAACAGCAGCATGGCGCGCCAGGATTGTCTGACGTGCCACAAGTATCACGTGGACGGCGTGTCGAGGCCGATAACGACCACGAAGATTCCGACCGAGTAGCGGCGGGTCAGGTCAGGAATGGGATGGAACGCCGGAACCGCGCAGCGCCGTATCCTCGGCGCGGATGCGGATTGCGAGGACCAGAGCGTTGAGTGCGGAAAAGAGCAATGCGTAAAAGAAGAGACCGAAAGCCATCGGCAACACGAATATCTCTGCCGCGACGACCGCGTAGTTCGGATGAGAGAGGAAGCGATAGGGTCCGGTGCGGATCGGGCTCTTGTCCGGCGGCACGATGATACGCGTCGTCCACCTTGGCCCGAGCGTATGCAAAACCCAGATCCTGGCCGCCTGCAGAAGTACAAATATCGAGAGCCATCCATAGTCGGGCCGGATGCCGCTGGCCAGGAACCAGAGCCCGGCGAGCCACGCGGCGTGCAGCGCGACGATCAGCGGATAGTGCGATGCGCCATGCTCGACGGCGCCGGCATTCTTGAGCCGCCTTTCGTTGAAGCGTGCGTAGACAAGCTCGCCTAGCCGCTGCGCGGTCACGAGCGCGAGAACCGTTACCGCGGCGGCATCGAGATGGAGCCCGTCGTAATTCATCTGGGACCCTGCACGAGCGTCAGCGCGCTTAGCGTGAATCCGGGGCCGAGCGCCATGAGCATCGACCGCGGTGGCAACCCCGCGGCGATCGCTCGCTCGAGAACGAAGAGCGCCGTCGGCGCCGACATGTTCCCGAAGCGCGCGAGGATGGCGCGCTCGTGATCGAGTACGCCGGTCTTCAAGGACAGCCCTGTTTCGATCGCCTCGACGATTTTGGCGCCGCCCGGATGGCAGATGAAGCGATCGATGCTGCTTTGCGTGACATTCTGGCGGCCAAGCATACCGTCGACGGCCGGCGACAGGTGCTCCATCGCGAAGGGCGGGATGGAGCGGTCGAAAATGACGCCGAAACCTTGCGGATCAACGTCCCAGCCCATGATGTCGAGCGTGTCGGGCCAGGTGTATTCGTCGGCGGCCGCGATACGCGCGTGACCGTGCACATCGGTCCGGATGACGGCGGCCGCAGCACCGTCGCCGAACAGCGCCAGCGCCACGATGTTGGCCTTGGTGAGCTTGTCGAGCCGGATGGCCAACGAGCACAACTCGACGGCGACGAGCAGCACATTGCTGCCGGGCCGCGCTTCGGCCAGACGGGCGGCGATCGAAAGGCCGGTGACGCCGCCGGCGCATCCCAATCCGAATACCGGCACGCGCGCGATATCAGGGCGCAGGTTCAAGGCGGCAGCGGCCCGCGTCTCGAGGCTCGGCGTTGCGATGCCCGTCGAGGACACGGTGACCACGCAATCGATGTTCTGGCCCGAAAGACCGGCCCGTTCCAGCGCAAGGCGCCCCGCGCTCACAAAGAGCCGCGTGGCTTCGGAAAGGTAGACGTCCGTGCGCTCGGTCCATGAGCGGTCCTGCTCGTACCACTCGCCCGGTCGCACGGCATGGCGCACCGCGATACCGGCGTTCTCGAACACGGGCGCAATGCGGTCGAACTCCGGCATGCGCAGACCGAATACGCGCCGCGTGCGCTCGGCCACTTCCGTCTGCGTAACGACGTACTCGGGCACGGCGGTCGCGATCGAGCACAATCGGGCTTCGGCTTGAGGCAAGGTCGAACCTCCCAAAATGACGCCCGCGTGATAACCAGGAAGATTGCTGCCCCCGCGCAAGTCAAGTCACGTAACCGCGACGAAAAGATGGAAGGGCGAGCCAATTCGCGCGGTTGCGCGATCGGGATGATTGGCTGCGATAAAGGCGAAGATGCGGTCGGCGCGGCGAGATGCCGACGGCCTCACCTTGCGTGCCGCGTGGGTGATTACCCTGAGAGCCGGACGGCAGTCACCCTATGATGCTGCTTCGTTCCAGAGGCGGGAGTCCCGCTCGAGCGGCGCATAGTCATTCCACTCGGCGAGCTTGTCGCGATAGCGCTGGCGGTAGTCGCGCTCGCTCGCGAACTCGACATTCTCCAGCACGATGCTCGCGCCGATCTCGTAATAGGTGTCGAGATTGCGCAGGTCCGGCACCGGCGTCTCGCCGCGTTCGGCTTCGTCCTGCATGTGCCAGAACAATTCCTCGAGGCAACGCACGAAGGCTGGCGTGTCGTGCAGGGCGCAGGTGTCGCGCTGTCGCTGCAGGGAGGCACGCACGGCCGCGAGTGCGGCTCGGTCGTGTGCGAAGGCTATGGCCCGGCGCGTGTAGTCATCCGGTCCGCTGCAGATCAGTTCAGGTGCGCCGGCTGCCGCGACAATACTCGCGCAGACCCGTGTCGCGAAGCTGTTTCCTGGAAACGTCAAGACAGGCAAACCCGCTGTCAGGGCATCGGTCGCGGTCGCGTGGGCGCCATAAGGAAAGGTGTCGAGGAAGAGATCGGCGAGGCCCAATCGCGAGATGTGATTTCCGTGCCCCGAGACCGAAGGCGCGAAGATGAGGCGCTCAGGGGCGATGCCGCCTTGGGCTGCTGCATCGCGCAGGCGCTGGTTGGCGCCCTCGTTTCCGGTACGTAACCACAGCACGCTGCCGGGTGTCGCCGACAGGATGGCGATGAAGCGCGCGAAACCATTCGCGGTGATCTTCTGCATGCCGTTGAGGCACGCATAGACGAAGTCATCCTCGGGAAGTCCGGCTTCGGCGCGACTTGGCTTCGGCGGAATCTTCTGCTTGCGGTCGCATGGGAGGTAGCAAGGGAGCCGCAGCACCTTCTCGGAGTAGTAGATCTCGTGCCCGGGAGGGATGATCCGCTCGTCCGCGATCAGGTACTGATGAAAGGGGCTGCCGGTGGATCCCGGAAAGCCGCAGAAATTCACGATGACCGGCGCTGGCCGGTAAGCGAAGATCCTGGTTCGCGCCTGCTTGGTGTAGCCATTGAGGTCGACGAGGATATCGATCTCGTCGGCGACGATTTGCGCTGCCGCTTCGGCATCACCGAGCGCGGCGATCTCGCGCCAGCCGTCGACGGCTTTCTTGATGCGTTCATGCGTCGCGTCGTTCCTGCGCGGCTCGCCGCAATAATACGCGAAGACTTCGACGCTGCTCTTGTCGTGGAGCTCGAGCGCTTCGCAGAGGGCGAAGCCGACCGCGTGCTCGCGCAGGTCCGAGGATACGTATCCGACGCGCAGGCGCTGCCCGGTCCCCGTCTTCTGCCGCGGCTTCTGACGGGCAATGCGGCCCGGATCGGCGCGCCCGACGGCCGACTTGCTGTAGCGGTAGGCCTTGGCAAGCTGGAAGAGCGGATCGTCGGTGAAGCAGGCCAGTGCCATGGACGACATCGCATCCAGCATCTGGCGGGATGACACGTGGGCGGTATCGACCAGAACAGGCCATTTGCATTGGCGCTGCCGCAGCGACGTCCAGTGCTGACCAGCTTCGAGCTTGTCCGGCTGCAGCTCGATGGCTTGCCAGAGAGCGGCCTCGGCCTCTTCGAGCAGGCCTGCGCCTTCGAGAACGCGCCCCATCTGCTGAAGACAGATCAGACGGTGGTTGAGCTTGTCTGGCGTGATGGCGGCGCTCACATCGACGAAGCTGCGCCATTGCTGGATGGCCTCATGCGCGAGGCCACTCTCCTCGAGCGCGCGACCGAGATTGATGTGTGCGGGGCCGAACTGCGGATTGAGCTTCAAGCAGTGGCGCAGCGCCTGGATCGAGCCCGCGGCGTCGCCGATCTGCTTCGCCGCGACCGAGTAATTGAAGCAGGCGAGATATAGAAGGGGATTGCCGTCGTTGAAGGCAATCCAGGTCTTGTAAAGATCGGCGACCAGGGCAGAAAGCCCTGCGCCATTGAGCTGCTCGGCGATCTGGACCAACTCGCCGAGAGACAACTGCTGACGACGGGCTCGTTCGAGGATGCCGGCAAGCGGCGAGGACGGGTCGGAAGCAATAGCCTTGTTTATGGTCACGAGCGCCCCGCAGCGAAGCGTCCTTGCGGGCTGGGCGCAAAGACAGCCAGTAAATCAGAAACTGGCTATCAGGACGGGCTTGCGTCGGGCTGGCGACGCTGGAACCTGATCGCGGCGCGGCCGAAGCCGCGCCGCACTTTCATCAGACCGAGTTGTAAGCTGCGAGCACCGCCTCGACCTGCGCCGAGTTCATGGCCTGGATCTGCGGCGTCGTGAAGGCGCCGGCCTGATCGGTGCTGAGTGCTGCGATGTCATCGGTCGAGAGCCCGGCTACGGCGTTCACGCTGATCGCCGCAATCTCGTCGGTCGTGAAGGTCGCGATCTCGTCCGACGCCATGGCGTCGATCGCGGCCGAGCTCAAGGCGGCGATCTGCGTGCTGTTCAAGGACGCGACTTGGTCGGAGTTGAAGGCCTCGACCTGCGTGCTCGTGAGCGCGATGATCTGCTTCGAACTCAGCGCCGTGATCTGATCGGTGGAGAGCGCCCCCACATGATCCGTCGTCAGCGCCGCGATCTGCTTGGCCGTCAGAGCGGCGATCTGGTCGGTGGAGAGCGCCTCGATCTGTTCGGTGGTAAGAGCGCCGATCTGATCCGTGGTGAGCGCAGCCACTTGTTTGACGTCGAGAGCGCCGACCTTGTCGGTCGTCAGCGAGGCGACCTGATCGGTTGTGAGACCTGCGATCGCCTTGGTGTTGATCGCAGCAATCTCATCGGTGGTCAGCGTGTTGAGCTCTTCCGTCGTCATGGTGCCGAGCGCCGCCGCGCTGAGCGCCGCGATCTGCGTGCTGGTCAAGGCCTGCACCTGATCAGAGTCCAGTGCGTCGATCTGGGTGCTGCTCAGCGCCGTGATCTGCTTCGCATTCAGTGCGCCGACCTGTTCAGTCGTGAGCGCCCCGAGCTGATCGCTTGTCAGCGCCCCAAGCTGCTTGGTCGTCAAGGCCACGACCTGGTCGGTGGTGAGCGCGCCGATCTGGTCCGTGGTGAGCGCAGCGATCTGGCCCGTGGTCATGGCGGCGATCTGCTTGACGCCGAGAGCCGCGACCTTGTCGGTCGTGAGCGAGGCGATCTGATCGGTCGTGAGGCCCGTGATGGACTTCACGTTGATCGCCGCAAACTCATCGGTCGTGAGCGTCGCGAGCTCGTCCGTGGTCATGGTGCTGAGCGAGGCTGCGCTGAGCGCTGCGATCTGCGTGCTGGTGAGCGCCAGCACCTGATCAGAGTCCAGTGCGCCGATCTGGGTGCTGCTGAGCGCCGTGATCTGCTTCGCATTCAGGGCACCGACCTGATCGGTGGTGAGCGCCCCGAGCTGATCGGTTGTCAGCGCCCCAAGCTGCTTGGTCGTCAAGGCCACGATCTGGTCGGTGGTGAGCGCGCCGATCTGATCCGTGGTGAGCGCAGCGATCTGGCCCGTGGTCATGGCTGCGATCTGCTTGACGCCGAGAGCTGCGACCTTGTCGGTCGTCAGCGAGGCGACTTGATCGGTGGTCAGGCCGGTCACGGCCCTCACATTGATCGCGGCGATCTCATCGGTCGTGAATGTGGCGAGTTCGTCGGTCGTCATGGTGCCGAGAGCAGCGGAGCTGAGGGCGGCGATCTGCGCGCTGCCCAGCGCCTGGACCTGATCGGAGTCCAGCGTATCGATCTGGGTGCTGCTCAGCGCTATGATCTGCTTCGCCGACAGCGCGCCGACCTGATCGGTGCTGAGCGCCCCGAGCTGATCTGTCGTGAGCGCGGCGAGCTGCTTCGCCGACAGCGCACCGATCTGTTCGGTGGTGAGTGCGCCGACCTGTTCCGTGCTCAGGGCCGCGAGCTGGCCCGTCGTCAGGGCTGCGATCTGCTTGACGCCGAGGGCGGCCACCTTGTCGGTCGTCAGCGAGGCGACCTGATCGGTCGAAAGACCGGCGACAGCCTTGATGTTGATCGCCGCAATCTCATCGGTGGTCAGCGTGTCGAGCTCTTCCGTGGTCATGGTGCCGAGCGAAGCCGCGCTCAAAGCCGCGATCTGCGTGCTGCTCAGCGCCTGGACCTGCTCGGAGCCCAGGGCATCTACCTGCGCGCTGGTGAAAGCGGCGATCTGCTTCGCGTTCAAGGCCTCGACCTGTTCGGTGGTCAGGGCTGCGATCTGATCCGTCGTGAGCGCCGCGAGCTGCTTGGCTGACAGGGCCGCGATCTGATCGGTCGTCAATGCAGCGACCTGATCCGTGCCGAGAGCCGCGATCTGACCGGTCGTCAGGGCGGCTATCTGCTTGACGTTGAGAGCCTCGATCATGCCGGTCGTCAGCGAGGACACCTGATCGGTGGTGAGGCCGGCGATCGCTTTGATGTTGATCGCGGCGATCTCATCGGTCGTGAAGGTGCCGAGCTCCTCAGTGGTCATGGTGGCGAGTGCCGCCGAGCCGAGAGCCGCGATCTGCGTGCTGCTCAGGGCCTGTACCTGATCGGACGTGAGCGCGTCGACCTGAGCGCTGGAGAATGCTGCGATCTGCTTTGCATTGAGGGCGCCGACCTGATCCGTCGTGAGGTTCGCGACCTGATCCGTCGAGAGCGCCGCGACCTGCTTTGTCGTCAGGGCGCCGATCTGGGCGGTCGTCAGTGCGGCCACCTGATCCGTCGTCAGGGCCGCGACCTGGTCCGTGCTGAGAACCGCGACCTGCTTCGCACCAATCGCGGCAACCATGTCCGTGCCGAGCGACGCGATCTGCTCCGTCGTCAAGCCGGTGACCGCCTTGATGTTGATCGCGGCGATCTCATCGGTCGTGAAGGTCGCGAGTTCCTCGGTCGTCATGGCGCCGATGGCGGCTGATCCCAGGGCTGCAATCTGCGTGCTGTTCAACGCCTGGACTTGCTCGGAATCCAGCGCCCCGATCTGAGCGCTCGTGAGCGCCGTGATCTGCTTCGAACTCAACGCCTCGACCTGTCCGGTGGAGAGCGCGGCGACCTGATCCGTCGTCAGCGCTGCAAGCTGTTTTGCCGACAAGGCGCCGATCTGGTCGCTCGTCAGGGCGCCGATCTGCTCCGTGGTCAGGGCAGCCACCTGGTCCGACGTGAGGACCGCGATCTGCTTGACGCCAAGGGCGGCGACCATGTCGGTCGTCAGCGAGGACACCTGATCGGTGGTGAGGCCGACGATCGCCTTGATGTTGATCGCGGCGATCTCATCGGTCGTGAAGGTCGCGAGCTCTTCCGTGGTCATGCCCGCAAGTGCCGTCGAGCCGAGGGCGGCAATCTGCGTGCTGCTCAGGGCCTGCACTTGATCGGACGTGAATGCTTCAACCTGCGCGCTGCTCAGCGCCGCTACCTGCTTGGCATTCAATGCCGCGACTTGGCCCGTGGTGAGGGCCTCGACCTGTTCGGTCGAGAGCGCGGCGAGGTGCTTCGACGTCAGAGCGCCGATCTGGTCGGTGGTCAGCGCGGCAACCTGTTCCGTGGTCAGGGCCGCGACTTGGGCGGTGGTGAGGGCCGCGACCTGCTTGACGCCGAGGGCGGCGACCATGTCGGTCGTCAGCGAGGCGATATGATCCGTGGACAAGCCGGCGATGGCCTTCGCGTTGATCGCGGCGACCTCATCGGCCGTGAAAGTGCCGAGCTCTTCTGTGGTCATGCTGCCGAGGGCCGCGGAGCCGAGCGCTGCGATCTGCGTGCTGTTGAGCGCCTGGACCTGTTCGGAGTCGAGGGCTTCGATCTGGCTCGAGTAGAGGGCGGCGACCTGCGCCGAAGAAAGGCCCGCAATCTGCGACGTGCCGAGAGCCTCCACCTGCTCGATCGTCAGGCCGGTGAGGGCCTTCGCGGTGATGGCACTTACCTGATCGGAACTCAGCGCCTGCAGATCTTCGGTCTCGATGGCGGCGATCTGATCGGAGCTCAACGCCTTGATCTGCGTCGGGCTCAGGGCCTGCATATCTTCCGTGGTCAGGGCCGCGATGGCGCTCGTGGAGAGCAGCTTGATCTGATTGACGGTCAGAGAAGAAACGATTGAAGCCATCGATGCGCCCTTTGTGTTATCCGATCAGCAACTTCATTCGCCTGCCGTCAGCCGCACGAAGACCCGCAAGCACAAAGGCGCTGAAGCGCGCCCGCGAACCTGCTGGCAACGTTAGTCCCGCGCTGCCGAACGTCGCAGCGGACGTCGCTAAGCCGGGCACCTGTCGGTCAGAACTTTGGGAAGTGAGGTCATGGCTCGAGCGAGCCAGCACGCAGGGATGCGCATCATGCAAACGGTGCCGGACGTGGCCCCGATCCCTACGCCAATCGTCGCGAACACCTTGCGCCAACAAGGTTGCGTGAAGCTGGTCCGGCATAGGCAGGGACCAACCCGTCGGCATCTCTCGCGGCCGAACGGAGTTTTGTTCAATTAGAGTTAATTTTGTATTAACGACGCTCCGGAATGGCACAAGTCCGAGCCTCGGCTGCCGCTTCGGAGGGCTGCTGCGCGCCGCAAAAATTCCGTTCGCGTATTGCCTCCATGCGGCGGCGCGCGCAGCGCGTGGCCGGCGGATATGCGCTTACAAGTCGAGCGACCCGAGCCTTCGAGCGCTCGAATACTCACCGTGAGAGCGCCGCTGCCTCATCGAGCGCACGCGCGCAATCGCGCGAGATGGCATCGCGCTGGCGGCTCAGGCAGGCGACGACGCGGCCGCCGCCCGGCAAAGTGGTCGCGCAGAGCCGCTTGGCGTCCGAGGCGCACGCGAACATCGTGTTCTGGGCAGATTTCGCCTCGGTGACGAATCGGCGGCAGTCGGGCGAGAGCTTCTCTTGCTGGCTTATAAGGCACTGCGCAATCCGGCCGCCCCCAGGCGCGACGCCACCACACACGCGCGAAACATCGCCGCCGCAGATCTCGAGCGCGGCGCGCGCGAAGGCAAGGCCGGGGCGCCTTTCGAGGAGTTGGGCCTGAGCAAGGCCAGGGGTCAGCAATAGGGCCGCCGCGACGAGCGCGTGTGCCGCTCGGAACGTCGGGCGGAAGAAACTCGGGAGGGTCATGGCACCTTATCCTTGGATCGAGCGATGGGGCCGCCGGGAAGGCGGCCCACACCAGGGAGGCACGTTGCGTCGTGTCCGCGTCAGTAGCGGCGATAGACGCGGGACCGCGTGGCCGAACCGCCGTTTGGGCCCGTGTACGTCGCCGTGGTCCGGCACCACGCGCCGCGGCATCCCGTTGTCCCTGACCGGCTAACCGTGTTGCCTGCGGGGCCTGTCCAGCGCTGCGTCGAGCTGCAGCGGTTTCCTGCGCATTAGCCCGAGCCTTGTGCGGAATAGACCCCGCCGTGCGGACCGACCACGGTCTTCGAGCGACTCCAGCTGTCGTGAGCACTGGCAGCGGTCGCTCCAGCGACCATGAAGACGGCACCGAGTGCGAGGGGCGCAAATCGTTTCATGACATCTCTCTCCTTCACCTATCCCAAACAGTCCGTCGCCAAGGGGCGGCGACGTGAAGGAGAGTGCGCGTTAAGCTTTGCTGGGGTTTTGCAGCGTCGAGCCGCGAATGTTACGAAGTGTAACCACCCTACGGGACCGGTTTTCGGCGCGCTGGCGGTGCGATACGCTTGCCGACATGAGCCGAATACCCCGCGTGCTCGTCGTCGAGGACGATCCCGAAATCCGCTCGCTGCTGAAGGACTATCTGCACCGGCAGGGTCTTCGCGTCGACGTCGCGGACGGCGGCGTTGCGTTCGATCGTCTGATCGCGCAGTACGGCGAGCCTGATCTGGTCGTGCTCGATCTCATGCTGCCTGGGGAGGACGGATTCTCCATTTGCCGGCGGCTCAGGGCAACATCGCAGGTCCCGGTGATCATGCTCACCGCGCGCGGCGAGGATGTCGATCGCATTGTCGGCCTCGAGATGGGCGCCGATGATTACATACCGAAGCCGTTCAATCCGCGCGAGCTCGTCGCACGTATTCGCGCGGTGTTGCGGCGCATGGAGCGGCAGCAAGGCCAGCAGCATCGCCGCCTGGCCTAGGCGGGATGGTTGTCGACCTCGACGCGCGACAGGTCCTGGATGCCGAGGGCGTCGAGATCACACTGACCAGCGCCGAGTATGAGCTTCTCGTCTGCTTCGTCACACGGCCCGGGCGCGTGTTGTCGCGCGATCAGCTCATGGATTGGACACGAGGCCGGCGCTCCGATGCGCTCGACCGCACGATCGATGTCCAGGTCAGTCGCCTGCGCAAGAAGATCGAGAGCACCGGCACGCCGCTCATCAAGACCGTGCGCAGCGCCGGCTACATTCTAGCTGTGCCGGTCGAAGAGGTCTGAGATGCTGGGCCGCTTGAGTTTCTTCGGCCGCGTCGTCCTGATCGTGCTGGCGCTGCTTGTCGCATTTGCGGCCCTCGGCCTCGTACTTGGGATTCTCGCGCGCGATCGGCGCGAGACCGGTGCTGAGCGCTTCCCGATTCCAGCGCAGGCGGCTGCGATCGTCGAGCTGATCGATGCGACGCCGCCGGCCGATCGCGCGCGGGTGCTCAAGGCCGTGACATCCGACACGTTCCATGTGCGGATTGTCGGCGCATCGGAGGCAGGCTCTCTCGATGGCTCGCGGATGCCGGGTGTCGAATGGCTGCTCGGGCAGTATCTGGAGAGTCTGCCCGATCGCGAGGTGCTTGCTTTCCGCCAGTCGAGCGAGCCGGCGCGCCCCATCGTGCGGCTGCTGGAACGCCTCAGTGGGGACCGGCGTGCGCCCATTTCCATTGCGGTCGCGCTGCTCGACGGCAACTACGCGGTCTTCGAGATACGCGGTGATGCCAGCCGCCGGGTATTCGGCATTCCGGTCGGTCTCGGCATCGGCCTGTTCGGCTGTCTCTTTGCCGCGACCGCGATGTGGGCCATTGCGCGCGAAGCACGTCCGCTGCGCGCGCTTGCACGGTCGCTGAGCCTGTTTGCCGGGGATGGCTTGCCGCGCGAGATCGAGCCGCGGGGCGCGCCCGAGATCCGCCGCCTGATCGCGACGACGAACGACATGCAGGGACGCATCTCGGCGCTGATCAAAGGGCGTACCATGCTGCTCGGCGCCATCAGCCACGATCTGAAGACGTACATCACGCGCCTCCGGCTCAGAGCCGAGACCATGGAGAATGAAGATCAGCGTGTGCGGGCCGAGCGCGATCTCGACGAGATGACGGCTCTGATCGACGATGCCCTGAGTGTCGCGCGCGGGGCGACCGTCTCCGATCGTCGCGAGTCGGTTGACTTGATGGCGCTCGTGACGGACGAGATCGTGCGCCGGCAGGACAACGCCATCGAATTTGCGGCGTGCTCTGAAAGCAAAGTCGCCGTCCATGGCGATCCGATCGCGCTTCGTCGCGTGATCGCGAACCTGATCGACAACGCGCGCGGGCATGGCAGCCGCTGCCGCGTCTCGCTCGGCCTCTTCGACAACATGGTCACGATCGCTGTCGAGGACGATGGCCCCGGCATTCCCGAGGGAGAGCGGGAGGCGGTCTTCGAGCCGTTCTATCGCCTCGAAAAGTCTCGCAATCGGAGCACTGGCGGCTCCGGTCTCGGGCTTGCCATCGCGCGGCAGATCACGGAGGCACACGGCGGGGTGATGAAGCTCGGAGCGTCGGCGCTGGGTGGGCTGCGCGCCGAGCTGAGGTTGGCGGCGAACCTGCCCGCATAGCGCCTCGTTCTTTCGCTCGAGGCTCGCGCATTCGGGAAATCAGACTGCCCCTCAGTGAGCAGCGACGGCATCCGTTGGCCACCTGCATACACACCAATCCAGAGCATGGACGCGCAAAAGCTTCATGCATTCAAGAGAACTCTTGACTCGGTCGATCGACCGAACTAATGATTCAGACCGGCAAGAGGTACGGGTATGGTGCGCGCCGTCGCAAAGAAAGCAGATACCAGCACCGTGCTGCTGGAGGCGGCGCGAAAAGTGCTGCGCCAGAGGGGATACGCGGGCCTCTCGACCCGAGAGGTCGCAGCGGCCGCCGGCGTGCCGCTCAGCCAGATCCACTATCACTTCGGCTCCAAGCAGGGGATGGTGCTGGCGCTCTTCGAGTATCTGAACGCTCAGCTTCTCGCGCGTCAGGACGCACTTTTTGGTGATCCCAAGCTCAAGCTCTCGGAGCAATGGGACAAAGCGTGCGACTATCTCGATGAGGACATTGCCTCCGGCTACGTGCGCGTCTTGCAGGAGTTGAATGCAGCGAGCTGGTCCGATCCCGAGGTCGCGAAAGTTGTCCGCGAGGGCTTGAAGGGATGGCTGGACCTCATTGCCGGGCTCGCACGTAAGGCCGAGCGGGAGCTTGGCGGCTTTGGGCCGTTCACGCCCGAAGAGGTCGGCTCGCTCGTCGGATCCGCATTCATCGGAGCGGAGTGCCACTATCTCCTAGGCCTCGAGAGGCGGGGCATTCCGGTCCGCAGCGCACTCAGGCGCTTCGGCGATCTCATTCGCATTGCAGAGAATGGTTCATTGAAGAAGTAGGATGGGGCGGTGCCATGCGTGCCAAACTGCCGAGCCACGAGGGTTACTTCGAACGAGATGGCGTGAAGATCCATTACGAAGTGTACGGGGACGGGGCTCAGACAATCGTCTTCCCGCCGGCATGGAGCATCGTCCACGCGCGCGTCTATAAAGCGCAACTCCCATACTTCAGCGAGCGCTTCCGTTGCGTCACCTACGATCCGCGCGGAAATGGCAAGTCCGACCAACCCGACGAAGTCGCAGCTTATTCGCTCGCGAATTACGTCGGCGATGTGCTTGCCGTCATGGACGCGACGAAAACCGATAAGGCCATCCTCGTTGGCCTTTCCTTTGGAGGGATGCTGTCGGCCATCGTGGCGGCTCACTATCCGGAGCGCGTCAGGGCGGCAATTCTGGTCGGCACATCGGCTACGGTCGGCACCGGCTACGCCTACATGACGCCGCAGCATTTCATGGTGAAGCGGGATCACTTCGAAGGCTGGGATAAGTACAATCGCGATCACTGGCTCTCGAACTACCCCGACTTCGCCGATCACTTCATCCGCAATATCAGCACCGAGCCGCATTCCACCAAGCAGATCGAGGACGGCCTGGAGTGGGCGGCAGGGACAACCGGTGCGACGCTCGCGAAGAGTGTCGAGGCGCGCACGATTCCGCCGCCGTTCGATACCAGCGAGGCCATGTATCGCAAGATCCGGTGTCCGGTCCTCGCAATCCACGGCGACGACGATCACATCCAGCCGCACGCGCGCGCTCAGTTTGTCGCGGAATTGATCGGCGCGGAGTTCGTGACGATCCCGGGCGGCGGACACAACGTGCTCGCTCGATATCCGGCGAAGTGCAACGCGCTCATCAACGGCTTTCTCGAGCGCAAGCTCGGTATTCCGCCGCCCGGACGGCGGCGCACCAGCCGTCCGGCGCGAAGTAAGAAGGCGCTCTACCTTTCCTCGCCGATCGGTCTCGGTCACGGCCGCCGCGACATCGCGATCGCGCAGGAGCTGCGCAAGATCCATCCTGACCTGCAGGTCGATTGGCTGGCGCAGGATCCGGTGACGCGGCTGCTCGATGCGCATGGCGAGCGCATTCATCCGCTGAGCACACGCATGGCGAGCGAGTCGAAGCACGTCGAGCTCGAATCCGGCGAGCATGATCTCAACGCTTTCCAGGCGATCCGCCGCATGGACGAGGTGCTGATCGCGAACTTCATGATCTTCCAGGACGCGGTGGAAGAGGGCGGCTACGATTTGGTGATCGCGGACGAGGCCTGGGATATCGATCATTACTGGCATGAGCATCCCGAACTGAAGAAGGCCAAGCTCGCATGGCTCACGGACTTCGTCGGCTATGTGCCGATGCCGGCGAACGGCGCGCGCGAAGCGTTCCTGACGACCGACTACAACGCCGAGATGATCGGACACGTGGAGGATCATCCAGGTGTGCGCGACCGCGCGATCTTCGTCGGCGAGCCGGAGGACATCGTACCGCTCTCTTTCGGCAAGGAT